>ERZ773181.394-NODE-394-length-48645-cov-7.146964_pt1 | contig 48645 bp, 47 predicted proteins | sample MGYA00581001_ERZ773181 | MGnify/ENA primary metagenome ERZ773181 (study PRJEB29015, sample SAMEA2737780) | human gut metagenome | biome: human gut; feature: human-associated habitat; material: faeces | place: China | collected 2012 ...
ATATTGCTTTAAACATCTTATCTATGTTAAATGCATAAAATGTTTTTGTTTCATTGGTTAACACTTAAATCATCTCCTTCACGAAAAATTATTCTAAAGTGTATATCAACAAAAATCAAGAAAAATCGTACGTCAAATTTCGACATAAATCGGGATAATTGCTTGTTTATCCTCGTATTTCTGGGAAAGTGAAATTTTTGAATTTTTTAAAAATTTTGTTTTTTTTAACTTGACTTACCTTTATTGTTGTAAAGTTTTTTAGAATGTGATATTCTTTTTATATTTGTTTTTAATAGAATATAAGTTGATAAAACCCACTTTTTTAATGACTTTTTATTATTTTTTTGGTACAATTATAGAGGTGATGTGAAATATGCAAAAAGAGAAGATTAGAAATTTTTCAATTATAGCTCACATTGATCATGGTAAAAGTACTTTGGCAGATAGAATTTTGGAGTTAACTGGAGCTCTTAGCAAGAGAGAAATGAAAGATCAAATTCTTGATAATATGGATCTTGAAAGAGAAAGAGGTATAACTATTAAACTTAATGCTGTTAAACTTAATTATCATTATAAAGGTGAAGACTATATTATTAATTTAATTGATACTCCTGGTCATGTCGATTTTTCATATGAAGTATCTAGAAGTTTGGCTGCATGTGAAGGTGCTGTTTTAGTTGTAGATGCAGCTCAAGGAATTGAAGCTCAGACACTTGCTAATTTGTATTTGGCTATGGAACAAGATTTGAAAATTATTCCTGTTATTAATAAGATTGATTTACCTAATGCTGATATACCTAGGGTTAAAAAAGAACTTATGGATGTTTTAGGTTTTAGAGAAGATGAAATAATTTTGGCAAGTGGTAAAACTGGAGAAGGTGTAAAAGATATTATCGAAGCAGTAATTGAAAGAATTCCTGCACCAGTTATTAATTTAGACAAACCAACTAGAGCTTTAATATTTGATTCATATTTTGATTCATATAAAGGTGTTGTTTTACTTGTTAAGGTTGTTGATGGTAAAATAAAAGTGGGGGACACAATTAATTTACTTGCATCAAATTCATCATTTTTAGTTGTTGAACTTGGAAGACATACTCCGAGGGAAGAAAAATTGATGGAACTTAAGAGTGGTGAAGTTGGATTTATTGCAGCATCTATTAAGGATATATCAAGTGTATCTGTAGGAGATACCATTACCACTAAAGAAAATTATGTTAATGAACCTATTAAAGGTTATAAAGAAATGAAACCAATGGTATTTTCAGGTATATTTCCAACTGAATCTAGTAAGTATGATGAGTTAAAAGAAGCTTTGATTAAATTAAAACTTAATGATGCAGCATTAAAGTTTGAACCTGAAGTTAGTGTTGCCTTAGGTTTTGGATTTAGAATTGGTTTTTTAGGGCTTCTTCATATGGATGTAATAATAACTAGAATTGAAAGAGAATTTAATATAGGTATTATTGCAACAAGTCCGAGTGTTGTTTATGAAGTTTATTTATCTGATGGAAGTATGGTGCTTGTTGATGCTCCATCAAAGATGCCTGATAAAACAAAGATAGTATCTATTAAAGAACCTTATATATATACAAATATTATAGCACCAAGTGAATATATCGGAGCTATAATGGAATTATGTCAAGATAAGCGAGGTATTTATAAAAGTGTTGATTATATTGATACAACGAGAGTTGATGTTCATTATGAAATACCTTTGTCAGAAATAGTATATGATTTTTATGATAGGTTAAAAAGTTCAACAAAAGGTTATGCTTCATTTGATTATGAATTATGTGGTTATAAAGAAAGTAATTTAGTAAAAATGGATATTTTATTAAATGGAGAAGTTGTTGATGCTTTAAGTATTATAGTTCATAAAGATTTTGCTTATAATAAAGGAAGAGCAATAGTTAGTAAACTACAAAAACTTATTCCAAGACAGATGTTTCAAATACCTATTCAAGCAAGTATTGGTTCAAAAGTAATTGCTAGAGAAAATATATCGGCGATGAGAAAAAATGTCTTGGCAAAATGTTATGGTGGAGATGTTTCAAGAAAAAGAAAATTGTTAGAAAAACAAAAGGAAGGAAAGAAACGTATGAAAATGGTTGGAGCTGTTGAAGTACCACAAGAAGCATTTTTAGCGGTTCTAGGTGATTAATAATGGAAGTAAAATATTTATATTTAATGTATCCTATTAAGGAAAAAAGATTATGCTTTTTAGCACAAAGTGCATTAACTTATGGAGTTAATTTAGATTCGTTATGTGAGTTGTTAGGTAAAAAGAATGAGGAAGCAAAGAAAAGATTTGCAAGTGAAATGTTAGAAGAAAATAGACAATTTTATAGTGCATTAGTCAATTTGTTTTATCACTGCCCAGTAAATCAAACTAAAGCTAAAAGTAGATATGTTGAATATTTTAATAATTTAGTTGATGCAGCAAGAAAACACGATAAAGCAGAAATGAAGCATTTAATATCAATTATTAGAGATGATAAAGCTATGGATTTAAAAAATAAAGAAAGAAAGCCTGGTTATTATTTAAGTGATGATGAAACGTTAACTATTGTTAATTATCAAATTAAATATGGATTTGATGCAAAAAGAATAGCTGATTTTTACCATATAGATTATCATACATATTTAAAAAGAGTTAGAAAACTAGAAGATATGTATCCAGAAGTTGTATCATATTTTAATTATTTTACAGATTATTATTCTTCAAAATATGATAGTGTTAAAAATCATGGTATGAGATAATGGCTAGTTCTGTTTATATTCATATTCCATTTTGTAGAAGTATTTGTTCTTATTGTGATTTTTGTAAGTTTTTATATAATGAAAAATGGACTTATGTTTATTTGAAAGCTTTAAAAAGTGAAGTAGTAGATAGATATATGGGGGATGATATTAAAACTATTTATATTGGGGGAGGTACTCCATCTGTACTTAGTTTAAAAGAAATAAAAAGATTACTTGATATAACTAAATTACTTAAAACTAATAATTTATTAGAGTTTACTTTTGAATGTAACTTAGAAGATATAAATGAAGAATTGCTTTTATTATTAAAACAATATGGAGTAAATAGATTAAGTATAGGAATAGAGTCTTTTGATAAAGATAATTTAAAGTTTATGGAACGTAATGCAGAATTTAAGGATGCAGAAGAAAAAATAAAATTATGTAGAAGTCTTGGTTTTAATAATATTAATTTAGATTTAATGTATGCAATACCTGGGGAGTCACTTAAAACTTTAAAGAAAGATTTATCTCTATTTATGAAGCTTAAACCAAATCATTTAAGTTGTTACAGCCTAATTTTAGAAGAACATACTAAAGCTTATGTTAATAATGCATCATATATTGAAGAAGAAACTGATTATTTAATGTATAAACATATTTGTAATACTTTAGATAGTGCTAATCATTATGAGATAAGTAATTATGCAATACCTGGGTATGAATCTATTCATAATTTAGTTTATTGGAATAATGAAGAGTATTATGGTTTTGGAATTGGGGCTTCAGGTTATATTGATAAAATAAGATATACCAATACTCGGAATTTAAAAGATTATTTACTTGGTAATTATGTTAAAGAAAAAGAAATTATCGGTGAAAAAGATGATATGGATTATGAAATAATGTTAGGTTTAAGAAAACTAGAGGGAATAAATATAAAAGATTTTAAAAAGAAATATAATAAGGATATAATGGATGTTTATAATATTAAACCTCTTTTAAAGAGTAAAGAATTAATATTAAAAAAAGATTATTTATTTATTAATCCAGTATATATTTATGTTTCAAATGAAATACTTTTAAAAATAATTTAATAATTATTGGGTACACTATGGCTGGAGGTTATAGTGTGCTTTTAGATTTAGAAATATTAAATGGTGTTATGAGTTTGAAGTTTGATAAGTATGTTAATACCTATACAGTAGAGGTAGATAATAGTGTAGAAAAATTACAATTTAATTATAAGGTAGAAGATGAGTTTCAAGTAGATGTAATTAATAATGAAAATATAAATGAAGGATTAAATTATGTATACATTATTGTAACAAATAAATATGAGCAAAATACATATACTTTAGAAGTATATAAAGAAGTAACAAAGGATGTAATATCTACCTCGAATTTAGAAACTAAATTAGAGGTAGAACAACAAGTAAATAAGAATACACCATATATAATAGGGACAATATGTTTTGTGGTAATATTAATTATTTTCTTGATAATATTTCATCCTAGAAAATGTTTTAAAAAAACTATTGAAAAGAAATAAATAAAATGGTAAAATTTTAATAGAATAGAGGTTAAATATTATGAAAAAGTTAATTATGTCAATAACAATTTTATTATTTAGTTTATGTTTATTAACTTATAATTTTTATAATGATAGTAGTATTGATGATACATCAATTAATAATATAAAACCACAAAATATGTTAAGTATAATGCTAGAAAGTAGTGCAGGAAGTGGAAACTATGAAATGTCAACATTAAATAGTTGGCCAACAGATGGATATGTGTTTAATAGTGAATTATCTAAGTGTGAAAATGGAGGTACATTAAGTTGGGATAAAACAAATAAAAGGGTAGAGTTTAGCGGTAATAATATTGATAAGTGTTATGTTTATTTTGATGTAGATACGTCAATGTCTTTAGCAGAATATGTTGTATCACAATATACTGGAACCCAAGGAGTAAATGGAATATATTATCATGATGCAAACCTAACAAATGGAGCAGGTGATAATTCATATAGATATGCTGGTGCTAATCCAAATAATTATGTATGCTTTGGTTCAGATGATGCTACATGTCCACATGAAAATCTATACAGAATAATAGGTTTAATAGATGGAAAAGTAAAATTAATATTAGCAGATGGAGCAACAACAGATATGCTTGGAACAGATGAAGGATATGTAGATACATATCAAGCAGCATTGGTAAGTGCTTCTTCATATTACAAAGGAAACGGAGACTTAACAAAAATAGGAACATACAAATGGAATAATTCAGGAACAAATACATGGAGTACAAGTACAACCAACACAAGAAATTTAAATACAAATTACTTAACATATTTAGATAGCAAAAATACAAAATGGAAAACAATGATAGATGATACAACATGGTATGTAGGGGGAATGGCTAGTACTAATGGAGTAGAATCAAATGCAAAAACAGCATATGATTATGAAGTAGGTGCAAATAAAGATGCAACAACAACAGTAATATCAAAAATAGGAATGATGTACGTAAGTGATTACTATTATGCAGCAAGCAAAGATTATTGGACATTACCAGGATATAATTCGAGTGGAAATGATTATAGCAAAGCTGTTAATGATAATTGGCTATACACAGGTTTATATGAATGTACAATTTCGCGTCGTTCTGATTCTTTCGTCTCTGAGTTTGGTGTGGATGGCTCTGGCAGTGTGGGTGACGATGATGTTGGCAACTCGAATGGTCTTGCCGCTCGCCCTACTTTCAATCTTTCATCTTCAATAAAATTTACATCAGGTGAAGGCACAGTTGTAAATCCAATCCGCATAAAATTATGAATCCATTTTATTAACTGTGTCTTGTATGAAATATAACTACTGACAAATGAGTTGGTAGTTTTTTTCTTTTGTGTTATAATTATTTTAGTTGAGGTATAAAGATGGAAATAGTTATAACAAGTAATAATAATAAAATGAATTTATTAAAGAAATTTTTAAAAGAAAAAAGGTTTAATAAATATAAATTTTATACTATGAATGAATTTAAAAAGAATATGTGTTTTGATTATAACGATGAGGCTTTAGAATACATAGTTAGTAAGTATCATGTTAATTTAAATATAGCTAAAATATATATGGATAATATGTATTTTTTAGAGTGTATTGATAATGAAAAGATAAAGTTTTTAAATAATTTGAAGAATGAGCTTATTAATAATAAGTTACTTATTATTAATGATGCTTTTAAAAAATATATAGTTAGTAAAAAAATAATTATATATAATTATGAACTTACTAAAGAAGATAAAAAAGTATTAAATGGATTAGATTATGAAATAGTTAATAATTATAATAATTATGTACCTGTTGTTTATGAAGCTAAAGATATAGATACAGAGATTGAATTTGTTACTAGAAAAATACTAGAGACTATTAATAGTGGGGTAAGTATAGATAATATTAAATTAATTGTTAGTAGTGAATATCAAAATAAAATTAAGTTTTATTTTGATATGTTTAATATACCAATTAATTTAAGTAGTAGTAGTTCTATGTATAGTTTAAGTATTAGTAAAGAATTTTTAGATATGTATGATGATAATAGTATAGATAGTATTATAGAATATTTATCTAAGAGTTATAAGAATGTAAATGATTTAGTAGATGTAATAAATAAATCTAGTTTAGTGGAAGATAAATTTATTAGAAAAGAATTTATTATAAGGGATTTAAAAAATACATATGTTAAAAGTGTTACTTATACTCATGGAGTAACTAAAGCTAGTATTAGTGATACATTTAGTGATGAGGATTATGTATATTTACTTGGGTTTAATCAAAATGTTTATCCGAAAGTTTTTAGAGATGATGAGTATTTAAGTGATACTTTAAAAGAGGAACTTGGTATTGATACAAGTTTAGATAAGCAAAGATATGAGCGAAGTGTAATACTTAATGGTATTAAGAATATAAAGAATTTAATTATAACATATTCTTTATTTAATGATAAAGTATTGTATCCATCTAATTTAATTGATGAGATTGGGGTAATTCCCGAGACTATAAATATAGATGAGAAAATCTCATATAGCAGGAATTATACTAATTTGTTATATGCAAAAGATTTAGATAATTTATATAAGTTTAACATGGAAGGAAAGTATTTAAAACTATATCAAAATAATTTAAATATTAAATATAGAGAATATAATAATAAATTTAGTTATATTGATAATTTTAAACTAAAAGAAAGATTAGAAGATGGACTAACTTTATCATACACAACACTTGAAAATTTTTCTTTATGTGGTTTTAAATATTATCTAAGTAATATATTAAATTTAAATATATATGAAGAGAGTTTTAAAACAATACTTGGTAATATAACACATTATGTTTTACAACATGGACTTACAAGTAATATAGACGTTGGTAAGTATATAGAAAAGTATGTAAGTGAAAGTGACTTTGTTTTTAAAGATAAAGAGTTGTTTTATTTGGAATTGTTAAAAAATGAGTTAGAGTTTGTTCTTGCATATTTAAAAAGAATGCAAGAGTCTAGTGGGTTAAAAAATTATGAGTTTGAAGTATCACTGACGAAAGAAAAAGTAATTGAAGGAATAAATGTAACATTTAAAGGTTTTATAGATAAGTTAATGTATGGATATAAAAATAATAAATTAACTATAGCAGTAGTAGACTATAAAACTGGTGAAAAAAGTGTTAAATTAGATTTACTTAAGTATGGTATTAATTTACAATTACCAATATATTTGTATTTATTAAAAAATAATGAAAAGTATAAAGATGCATATATAGCTGGTTTTTATATAGAAAAGGTACTTAATAATGTATTAAATAAAGATTTAAAGAAAAGTATAGAAACACAAAAAGAAGAAAATATTAGGTTATCTGGTTTTACAAATAGTGATGTTGATATAATTGAATTTCTTGATCATAATTATAAAGATGGTAAAATGATTAAGAATTTAAGATTTAAAAGTGATGGAAGTTTTTATGCATCAAGTAATGTTTTATCGAATGATGAAATGGATGATTTAGTTAGTAAAATAGATATATTAATAAATAATACAATTAAAAGTATAGAAAATGGAGAATTTAATATTAATCCGAAAGTTTATAAAAAGAAAAATATTTCATGTGAATATTGTAATTTTAAAGATATTTGTTTTGTACAAAAAGATGATGAAGTAGTGTTGGAGGATAAAGATGAAGTGGACGAGGGAACAACAGTTAGCAATTGAAATGGATGGATCAAATATAATTGTATCAGCTGGAGCAGGTTCAGGTAAAACAGCGGTATTATCTGAGAGAGTATTACAAAAAGTATTAAATGGAGTTGATATAAGAAGAATCCTTATTTTAACATTTACTAATGAAGCAGCAGGAGAAATGTCTGCAAGAATTAGAAAGAAAATAAAAAAAAGTGGTTTAAAAGAACAACTTGAATATTTAGATTCAGCATATATTACTACATTTGATGCATATGCACTTTCTTTAGTTAAAAAATATCATTATGTACTTAATATAAATAAAGATATAAAGATAATTGATGCATCAATAGTAAATTTAGAAAGAAAACGTTTACTTAATAAAATATTTGATGAATTTTATCAAGCAAAGGATGAAGAGTTTTTAAACTTTGTTAGAACTTTTACTATGAGAGATGATGAAGTATTAAAAAATGGTATATTAAATATAAATGAAGGTATTGATTTAAAGTATGATAAGAATGAGTATTTAGATAATTATATAGAAAATTTTTATAATAAAGAATATGTTAATAAGATATTTAATGAATACTTTAAATATTTGAGTGAACTTGTTGATAATTTTGAGACTGATGTAATGAGTTTAGAAAACTATATGGAAAGTGATGCATATGTAAGTATATATGATAGTGTATCTAAGATATTTAGACCAAAGACTTATGATGATTTATATAATTGTAGGGATATTAAGTTAGGTAGATTTAAAGGGTTAGATGAAGAAGGGGTATTTTTAAAAGAAAGAGTTAAAGATAGTCTAGAAAAAATAAAATCATTAATAATATATAGTAGAGAAGATATAATAAAGTATTATTTAAGTACGAAAGATTATGTTAAAGTAATAATTAAAGTAATAAAGAAATTAGATGAATATCTAAATAATTATAAAATAAGTAATGGTGTATTTGAGTTTAGTGATATAGCTAAGATGGCAATAAAGTTAGTTAAAGAAAATAAGTATATTAAAGATGAAATAAAGTATTATTTTAATGAAATAATGATAGATGAGTATCAAGATACAAGTGATTTACAGGAAATCTTTATTAGGGAAATAGAAAATGATAATGTTTATATGGTAGGTGATATAAAACAATCTATTTATAGATTTAGAAATGCTAATCCTTTGATATTTAAAAATAAGTATGATAATTATAGTAAAAATATTGGGGGAAGAAAAATTGATTTAATGAAGAACTTTAGAAGTAGAAGTGAAGTTTTAAATAATATAAATGAAATATTTAATTTACTTATGATTAAAGATTTAGGTGGTATAGATTATACTGATAATCATGAGATGATTTATGGTAATGAGACATATATAGAGTCATGTAAAAATGAATATAACAATAATTTAGAGATACTTACTTATAATGATGATGGTAAAGAGTTTTCTAAAGATGAAATAGAAGCTTTTGCTATTGCAAATGATATTAAGAAAAAAGTAAGTGATGGTTATTTAGTTGCTGATTTTGATATTGGGGGATTGCGTAAGTCAAATTATAGTGATTATTGCATTATTTTAGATCGTGGAAGTAGTATGCCACTTTTTAAAAAAGTTTTTGAGTATTTTCACATACCCATGGAAATTTATCAAGATAATAATTTAATGAATGAAACAGAAATTTATATTATCAAAAATATTATTAATTTAATTATTAATATATCAAAGAAGATATTTAATAAAGAAACAAGGTATTATTTTACGAGTGTTGCAAGAAGTTACTTAGGGAATATGAGTGATGAAGAAATATATGAAGCTTTGGAAGAAAATAAGATGTTTAAAAGTGAAGTATATAATATATGTAATGATTTAGCAAAAACATTAGATAATGAAACACCATCAACAATACTTGAAAAAATAATAAATAGATTTGATATATATAATAAACTTATTTTAGTTGGTAATGTTGATGCAGGTATTAAAAGAATAAATTATTTACTTGATTTAGCAAAGAATATTGAATCTTTAGGTTATACAGTAGAAGATTTTAATACATATTTAAATACTTTGGTTGATAGTAAACAAGATATTACATATAAAGAAGCTAAGTCTGGTAGTGTTTCCGTTAAAATGATGAATATTCATAAATCAAAGGGGTTAGAATTTCCAGTTTGTTATTTTACTGGGTTTAAAAAGGATTTTAATTTGAGAGATTTACAAAATAGATTTATGTTTGATAAGACTTATGGGATAATTACTCCGTTTTATAGTGATGGATTAGGTGTTACTTTTGTAAAAGAATTAATTAAAAGAGATACTATACTTGAAGAGATTGCTGAGAAAATTAGATTATTTTATGTAGCTTTAACTAGAGCAAAAGAAAAAATGATTATGGTTATGCCTGAGGTTAAAGAATACCCTCATGATAAACCAGATTTTTATGAAGAATCTAAGTATCGTTCGTTTTATTCGTTTTTATCTTCTATTGCAGGAGCTATGAAAAAATATATGTATGGAATTGATTTAAATAGTCTTGGGTTAACTAAAAATTATGAATTTAGTAGAGCAATAAGTAAGAATATGAATGATGAAGTAAGTGATAAAATTAATTTTGTGGATGTGTTAATAGATAGTGAGGAAATAGAAGTTGCTAAAGCATCTAAAAGAGTTGAAAAAATACTTGATAAAAATAATGCAAAGTTACTTATGTATGGAACAAGCTTGCATGAATCCTTAGAATATGCAACATTTAGTGATACCAATAATACTTTAGTAAATGATTTAAGAAAATATTTTGACTTTGATAATGCTTTAGTGTATCAAGAATTAGAGTTTTTATATGATTCTGATAAAACATATCATGGGATAATAGATTTAATGCTTGAATATAGTGATAAAGTTATTATAATTGATTATAAACTTAAAAATATAAATGAAGAAGATTATGTTAAGCAATTGCATGTATATTCAGATTATGTTAAAAATATAACAAAAAAAGATGTTAAATTATATTTGTATTCTATACTTGAAAAAAGTATTAAAGAGATTATATAATATAAGAAAGGAAGTGATATAGTGAAAATTGCTATAATTGGTGCTGGTGCTAGTGGACTTCTTGCAAGCATTATTGCAAGTGACTGGGGAGAAGTTGATGTTTATGAAAAAAATAATACTGCAGGTAAAAAGTTACTTCTTACGGGTTCTGGTAAATGTAATATAGGTAATATGGATAATGATATTAAACATTATCATTCAAGTAATATGGATTTTTTAAAAAAAATGAAACTAGAAGAAAAAATTAAAGATGTTATAAAAACACTTGAGGGTTTTGGTATCATTTTAAAAAATAAGAATGGTTATCTATATCCATATAGTGAAAAAAGTAGTAGTGTTAAATCTTGTCTTCTAGCAAATGCTAGAGTTAGAGGTGTTAATTTTTATTATGATGTTTTTGTTGATAATATAATTAAAAATAAAAATAAGTTTATTATTAATGGGAATACTTATGATAAAGTTATTATTACTACGGGTGGTAAATCTTATGAGAAGACTGGAAGTGATGGATATGGTTATAAATTAGCGGAATGTTTTAATCATAATATAATTAAAACATATCCATCACTGGTTGGATTAAAAACAAATACGGGGTATGAAAAAGATTTATTTGGTGTTAGAACTACTGTAGATTTATCACTTTATGTAGATGGTTCTTTAGTAAAAAAAGAATCTGGTGAGCTTCAGTTTACTAAGGATGGTTTAAGTGGTATATGTATATTTAATTTAAGTAGAGATGTAAAAAGATATTTGGAAGAAAACAAGTGTGTTGAAATAGGTATTAATTTTGTTCCATGGTATAAGAGTGATAAAATACTTTATAAAAATTATGAGTTATCTAGTGTTTTAGATGGTTTCTTAGATTATAAATTAAGTAATGTGTTACTTGATATAGCAAAAGTTAAACATGATAAGCGTTATGATGAATTAAGTAAGATAGAAAAAAATAGATTAATAAATGTACTTACAAATAAAAGAGTAAAAATTGTTGATACTAATTCATTTAATGAAGCACAAGTTACTAGTGGAGGTGTTGATTTATCGGATGTTAATCCATATACTTTAGAGTCTAGACTTGTAAGTGGCTTATATTTTGCTGGGGAAATACTAGATATAGATGGAGATTGTGGAGGTTATAACTTAACTATTGCTTTTGTTACAGCCTTAATTGCCGGAGGTTTTTATGATAAGAATTAAAGGTCTTAGGGTTAGTATTGAAGAAGTTATAGATTATAAAAAAGTAATAGCTAAGAGGCTTAAAGTAAATAAAGAATATATAAAATTATATAAAATACATAAAAAATCAATTGATGCAAGAAATAAGATGATGTTTTCATATGTATTTGATTTTGATGTAGAGATAGATAATGAAGATAAGTATTTAGATAATAATATTGTTAAAGTTGAAACGGAAGAATATGTATTACCTAGTCAAGGTAGTGAAATAATAAATAATAGAGTATATGTTGTTGGAGCTGGACCTGCGGGATTATTTGCTGCTTTAAAGCTAGCAACATATGGCTATAAGCCAATAGTTATTGATAGAGGACAAACTCTTTTAGAAAGAATAAAAACTATAAATGACTTATGGGAAAATAATAAATTAAATGAAGAATCTAATGCATGTTTTGGTGAAGGTGGAGCTGGTACATTTAGTGATGGTAAGTTAAATACTTTAGTAAAAGATAAATATTTTAGAATGAAGGAAGTGTTTAAGACTTTTGTAGAGTGTGGAGCACCAGAAGAGATTATGTATGATAGTAAACCTCATATTGGAACTGATATATTAAGAAATGTTATCATTAATTTAAGAGAAAAAATTATATCTTTAGGGGGAGAATTTAAATTTAATTCTAAACTAGAAGATATTATAATTAAAGATGGAAAGTTAGAATCAATTATAGTTAATAAAGAAATTATTCCATGTAATATACTTATTTTAGCAATAGGTCATTCTGCTAAAGATACATTTAATATGTTATATGAAAAGAAATTAAATATGGAATCTAAGCCTTTTGCTGTAGGTCTTAGAATAATTCATCCTCAAGAGATGATTAATGAAAACCAGTATCCGATTAATTATAAGTTTTTACCAAGTGCATCATATAAATTAACTTACAATAGTAAATCAAAACATGGGGTATATAGTTTTTGTATGTGTCCCGGAGGTTATGTAGTAAATACAAGCACCAATAAAAATAGATTATGTATTAATGGAATGAGTAATTATAAAAGGGATTCTGGATATGCAAATAGTGCAATTATTGTAACTGTAGGTCCAGATATTTATGGAAATAATACATTAGATGGTTTGAAGTTTCAATCGAAATTGGAAGAAAATGCATATAAGTTAGGTAATGGTTTTATTCCAGTTCAAAAGTATGTTGATTATAAAATACATAAAATATCTGATAATATAGAAAGTGATGCATTTAAAGGTAATATTAAGTGTGCTGATTTAAATAAAATATTTCCAGATATTATAAATGAAAACTTAAAAGAAGGAATAGATTATTTTGATAATAAGATAAAGGGATTTAATGGGGATAGTGCAATACTTGCTGGAGTAGAATCAAGAACTAGCAGTCCGATTAGAATTTTAAGAGATGAATTTTTAGAATCAAATATAAAAGGTATTTATCCATGTGGTGAAGGTGCTGGTTATGCTGGTGGTATTACAACAAGTGCAATGGATGGTATTAAAGTATTTGAAAGTATTTATAAAAGATATAAAAATAATTAACATGTTTTATTAATAATCATAAGATATAGTACATTATATAATGTTTAGATAGAAAAAGATGAGGAAGCTTTCTTTTTCTTTTTGTATGTGTTATAATTTGGAAAGGAGAGTGTTATGAATTATTTAATTAGTGCAGAAAGTTATAGATTGATTGATAAAGAAATAAAAAAGATAGTTAAAGATAATAATTATATTATTTTTAATATGTCAAAGTGTAGTATAAAAGAAGTAATCGAAGAAGCTTCATATTTTGGACTTGGTATAGATGAAAAATGGATTGTTGCAAGTAATGCTACATTTTTTGGAACTGAAAAACTAAGTGAAGAAGATAATAACTTACTACTTAATTACTTAAATAACCCGAATCCTAGTTCTCACATTATATTTACAACATTAAATGGAATTGATTCTAAGAAAAGAATAGTTAAATGTATAAAAGAAAAAGGACATTTAATTAATATTAGTAAGATGGATAAAAGAGCTTTAAATGAAGTACTTAATTCATATTTAAAAAATTATAATTATAGTATGGATTATAAAACTGTTAATTATATAATGGATAATTCATTTAAGAATTTAGATATTATGTTTAATGAATTAGATAAAGTTATGCTTTATTATGGGTTTCCTTGTGATATTAAATATAGTGATGTTGTAAAAATAGTGGGAGAAGAAAAAACTAATAATAATTTTTTATTTGTGGATGCTGTTATAAATAAAGATTTAGGTAAAGCAATAAAGATATTTAATAATTTAAAGATATATAAAGTTGATGCAACTAGTTTAGTTATATTACTTGCTAGAGAATATAGATTAATGTATTATGTAAAAACACTATATAATAAGTTGGGTATTAATGGAGTTATTGACTACTTGCATATGCAAGAGTGGCAAATTAATAAATTATATAATAATGGTTTAAAGTATACAAATCATGAATTGTTAGATAATTTAGTTAGTTTAAGTAATATAGATGTTGGGATAAAGAAAGGTTTATTAGATAAAGATACATCTTTAATTTCTTTTTTAATGGATACTTGTAATTAGATTTTATTTGTGATATTATTTATTTAGTATTAAAAATAAAGAAGTGGAGAGAATAAAATGTAGATGAAATGAGTGGGACAGCAAATACAATAGAAAATTGGCTAGAATATATTTGTAATTCATTTATAGATAAAAGATTCTCTAATGGTTTTACAGAAGGCTTAAATAACAAAATAAAAGTAATTAAAAGAGTAGGATTTGAATATAAAGATTTTGACTTTTTTAGACTGAGATTATTATATATTTTAAATAATAAAAATATGAAAAAGTTAAAAAAGTAAGAATTAAAAAAATATAAAAATAAAAGTGTATCAACAATAAAACAATAAAAAACAAGCATTTTAAAATGAATAGTTAAAATACTTGTTTTAATTAGGTTTTAATTGACTTTATTCAATTTTTACTCCCCACCAGATTTCGAAGAACCATTTTTGTTATATTTATATATATGTTTTATATTACAAAAAAAGATATAACCATTGATGTGAACCCCAAATAGTAGACATTAATAAAAAAGAGGGTTATTAAAAAGAGAAAATTATTTTTCTCTTTTTGTATAATTTTTTCTCTTTTTCTTAACTTTTGACTTTAGTCTAGTTGTATTGTAAAATAATATCCATTCTTCTACAAGTTGAATATATTCTTGTAAAGATGTAATATTATTGTTGTACAGAGTTTCTTTCTTAAGGAGTGAATGCCAACTTTCTATTGGGGAATCATCAATTGGCGTTCCTTTTCGTGACATGGAAATTTGTATTCCATTCGATTCACATATAGCTTTGTACTCATAAGATGTATATTGGAATCCTTGATCACTGTGAATGATTAAACCATGTACATTTTTTTCTTTTGATATAGCTTTATTTAAAGTATCCATAACTAGCTTTAAATCATTTCTTTTTGATATTACATATGAAACTACATGCCTATCATATAAATCAATTATTGTAGATAAATAAGCTCTAGAACCTTTAAATATTAAATACGTTACATCTGTATCCCATGCTTTATTTAATGCATCGGTAGAGAAATTTCTATTTAATAAATTAGGTTTAACATTATCTTCGATTCTTTCGTTCTTATGTTTAATTTTAGCTTTTCTTATATATTCAGCCATTAAATAATATTTTTTCATTATTCTTAAAACCTTCTTTCCATTCATAACTACACCATATTTTAGGAGTAGACCTTCAACAATCCTACGATATCCATATGTACCTTTAGAATCATCAAATATCTCTTTAATTATCAAATAATCAGAATAATCAGGATCTTCCTTATTTCTATACTTATAATAAGTTTTAGGACTTATATTAAGTACGGCACACATGTTAGTAAGTTTATAATTATTTCTATATAAATTTATAAATGTTACTTTTTCTCTCGTTGTGCCTTGAGGAAGGCCCGGTATTTTTTTAATATTTCATATCTTTCTTTCCAATCTTCTTTAGTTAAATGTGATTGATTATTTCTACCTTTTTTGTCTTTAATTGTTAGTCCAGTTTTTTTGAATTTTCTAACCATGCTTTCTACAGTTTTCCAACTTATGTTATATTCTTTTGCTAAAATTGCATATGAATATTTGCCTGACATGTATTTGCTTACAATTTCAGTTCTTTCTTCATTTGTAAATGTTTTAAACTTTTGTCCTTTTGTTGCCATAATAAAAATACACCTCCTTTCGGAAATGTATTTTATCATATTTTTGTAGTCCCTCTTTTTTATTAATGTCTACTTTAAGGGATGCATTTCACATAGTTATTCTTTTATTTTGTTTGTTGTTTGAAAGTTTAATTTTACATAATTATTTAAAATATCTATACCTTGTTCTTTTACTAATTTTTGAGCAAATTCTATTACACTTGGACCTGCACCTTTTGGTACTTCTTGATTTAGTTCTTTACTCATTTTATACATTTCTTGTAAGAAAATATATCTACTTATGATTGATGCACACGCAACACTTAGACATTGATCTTCAGCTTTTGGTGTAAATGTTATATCTGTTACTTTATTTGGAACATTTATTAAATAATTATAATAACTTTTTGGTGTAGTAAATTGATCAACTACGATTAAGTCATATGGATAATTTTTATTTTTTAGACCACTTAATACTTTGTTATGTAGTATTGCTTTTATTTTGTTCATATTTACTTCATCATGATTTAATGTATTATATTCTTTATTTGTTAATATGTATGCTTGGTATGGAATTTCTTTCATTATAATAGGTGCAATTTTCTTTATTTTATCATCAGTTATTTTTTTAGAGTCCATTACTTTTAAATCTTGAAGTAGGGCTTGTTTATCAGTTGATACGTATGTTGCACAAACTACGATTGGTCCAAAGTAGTCACCAGTACCAACTTCATCAGAACCAATGGTATTATATTTGTTATAATTTTTCTTTGGTGTATCACTCTTTGTTTTACTTTTTTCTTTACCAGTATTTATGTCTATGTCTCTATCATTATAATTTTTTTCCATTTCAATCCATATTCTTGCATCAATATCAGCAGATATTCCTTGAAACATAATTTTACCAGATTCATACATAGTTACAATTGTTCCAGCTTCTTCAGCTTGAAATATAGCATAGGGAGGTGTTTTATCCCTTTTTAAATTTTCATAATACTTAATTATTTTAGGTTTTATATTGTCACTTACTTTGAATACTATTGTCATAATTTTTTTCCTTTCTAATTTATTTTAACACAAGTTTTAGTAAATTGTCTATAAATTAGTAATTTTAACTTTATTTTTGGGAATATTTATAATATAATTAATATAAGGAGTAGATAAAAATGAGTATGTTTAGTGCGATATTAATATTAATAGTATTATTTTATGGGGTTTATGGTTTTAAAAGAGGAGTTATTAAAACCGGAGTATCTTTGGTTGGTACAATAGCTATTTTAGTTATTTCGTATGTTTTTAAGGATTATTTGGCTAGTATTTTAATGGAACATTTACCATTCTTTAATTTTGGAGGAATATTTAATGGTATATCATCAATTAATATATTAATGTATGAAATGATATCATTTATATTTATATTTATAATTTTATATTGTATATTAAATATATTGCTTTCTTTGTCAGGTTTTATTGAAAAAATATTAAAGATGACTATTATTTTAGCTATACCATCAAAGATATTAGGTGCTATACTTGGTTTAATTGAAGGTATAATTGTTGCTTATTTAGTTTCTTTTATATTTATTCATATACCTGTTACAGAAGAATATGTTATGAATAGTAAAACATCTATAGTGCTTTTAGAAAGGACACCTATTATTGGAGAAATGGCTTTAAAAACTACACTTGCTTTAGAAGATATTAATAGTGATTTAAAAGAAGTTAAGACTGAAGATGATATAGAAAAAGCAAATTTAAAAGTTTTACATACATTAATATATTATAAGTTAATTGATCAGAAAGATGCACAAAAACTTATAGATGATAAAAAGATTGTATTTAAAAATAATGTTGAAGTAGGAGGTTAATATGGTTAAATATTTAGAAAATGAAAGTGAATTTGATGAATTGATAAAGGGAAGAGTGTTAGTTGATTTTTATGCTGATTGGTGTGGTCCTTGTAAAAGACTTATGCCAATATTAGAAGATATCAAAGATATTGATATATTAAAAGTTAATGTTGATTCTTTTGAAGATTTATCAAGAAGCTTTGGTATTATGAGTATACCAACATTAATTTTATTTGATAATAAAAAAGAAATAAAAAAATCTATTGGATTTAAAACAAAAGAAGAAATACTTGATATGATAAAATAAAATAGAGTAGACCAATGAAACTAGATAGAAATAATAATAAAAATAAGTTATATATTATTATGATAGTTGGTCTTCTTTTTTTTAGTTGTGGGAAGTTGATGAGTTATCTTTTGATATATGTGAAGATATAACGATTAATCCAAATTAATTTAATTTTGCCCAAGGTAAAGGTAATTAAGTAGGGATTAAAAATGCATCAGCAATTCTAAAAGCAACTAACAAGACTAATTTAGCTAAAATGAATTATTATGCATATGTAGTAGTAACTAAAAATGAATTTAAATATACAACTAATGATAAAAAAAGCAGAATTAGTTTTATCTGCAGAAGGACCTAATGGGGTTGTAAGAACACTTCCTGATTTAGGTAATGCAATTGATATAACAGAATTTAGTGGATTTATTACTTTAGCAGATAATCTATATAGAATTATCGGTGTATTCGGAGATAACAATCATGGAATTAAAGACCAGCAATTAGTAAAAGTAATAAAAAATACAACATATGGAAAACTAGCATGGAATACAACAAAATCAAATGATTGGGCAAGTACATCACTAAATGAGACATTAAATTCTACATTTAAAACAGAAAAATTATCAGGATTTGAAGATAAAATAGCAAATGTAACATGGAGAACAAGTGGATATAGTAGTAGTGATATTACAGCCAAAACAGCGTGACTATGGATATGCAACAACACCAGCTTATTGGACAACGGGTTTAAATGAATATTATCATGCTACAGCATACGGCGTGACTGGTACCTGTGCGGTGCGTTCACCCTTTTATCCTTGATAAACTTTGCTGGGGGGTGATGGAACATCTAGTTCACCGCTTCGCATAAATTAATGAACATAAAAATAATGCTGATATTAGTTTAATACACTAATACCAGCATTTTTATATGCTCTTGTGAGTGGTCCTGCTCCTAGTTTTGTTCCTCCAAAATATCTTACTACAACTAGTAAGGTGTTTTCTTTGTTGTTTAGTTCTAGTATGTTATAAAGTGGTAATCCTGCTGTTCCACTTGGTTCTTTGTCATCACTTTTTCCTGCGGTGTTTGGTAATTTATATGCATAAACTATGTGTCTTGCTTTTTTATGTTCTTCTTTTAAATTTTGTAAAATTTCTTTTACTTCATTTTGGTTTGTAATAGTGTAGTTGTAGGCGATAAACTTTGATTTTTTAATTTCTATTGTGTTTGTTTTAATTAAATTCATGGTATATTCCTCTTTTCTTATTTATTATAACATAGTATAATATAGTTTATAAAGGAGAAATAATTATGCTTAGAGAAAAATTAAAAACTATACCTCATTTACCTGGTTCTTATCAAATGAGAAATATTAATAATACAGTTATATATGTTGGCAAAGCCAAGGACTTATATAAAAGAGTTAATAGTTATTTTAAAGGTAATGTTACTGGGAAAACTGCTAAAATGGTTAGTGAAGTTGTTGATTTTACTTATATAACTACTTCCACAGAGCAAGAGGCTTTTATACTTGAAATTAATTTAATTAAACAATATGATCCTAAGTATAATATATTACTTAAAGATGATAAGAGTTATCCTTATATTGAATATATTAGTAAACCATATCCTAGAGTTAAAGTATCTAGGTATTTAAGTGTTAAGAAAAAAGATAAGAAGATGTTATTTGGTCCTTATCCGAATGCATATGCTGCTAGAAAGATTGTTAATTTAATAAATAGGTTGTATCCTTTGAAAAAGTGTGAAGGTATGCCTAAGAATGTGTGTTTATATTATCATATAGGGGAATGTTTAGGATTTTGTGAAAAACATGTAGATAAAGATAAGTTAAATAAAATGGAAGCTGACATCTTAGAATTTCTAAGGGGTAATGATAAGATATTAATTGATAAGTTGGTAGGAAAGATTAATATGTATAGTAATAGTTTAAATTTTGAAAATGCTTTAGAGTTAAAAAAAGAATTAGATTATATAAAGATAGTGTTAGATAAACAAAAAGTTGAATTACATGATTATGTTAATAGAGATGTAATTGGGTATTATTTTGATGAAGGTATTGTTAGTGTTGAGGTATTATTTGTTAGAAATGGAAAGATTGTTGGAGGCAATAATGATAAGTTTTATTTGATGAGTGATTTATCAGATGAAGTAACTTCATATATCCTTAAGTTTTATGAAAGACATGAAATACCAAAAGAGTTACTTGTGTTAAATTTAGATAGTGATAAAATGAATATAGTTAGTGAACTACTTGCTCTAAAGGTAGTTATGCCTGTTAAAGGTATTAAGAAAAAACTTGCTGATATGGCTTATAATAATGCTAAGATTGCTTTAGAGCAAGAGCTTGAAATTATTAGAAATGATGAAAAAAGAAGTATTATTGCTAATGATGAGTTAAGAAAATTAGTTGGGTTAGAAGTTTTAGATAGAATTGAATCATATGATAATAGTAATTTATTTGGGACATATGCTGTATCAGGCATGGTAGTATTTAAAAATGGTAAACCATCTAAAAAGGATTATCGTAAATATAAAGTAAGTGTAGATATGAATGATGATTATAATACGATGAAAGAAATTATTTATAGAAGGTTTTATCGTGGCTTAGTTGAAAAAACTGAAATGCCTGATTTAATTCTTGTTGATGGAGGTATTACTCAGATTGGAGCTTGTAAAAGTGTATTGGATGAACTTCATTTAAATATTAAAGTATGTGGTTTAAGAAAAGATGATCATCATAGAACTAATGAATTAGTTGATGGTGATACATTAAAAGTATATGATATACCAAAGGGTAGTGATATATTTCATTATTTAACAAGAATACAAGATGAAGTACATAGATTTACTATAACTTATCATAAAACATTAAGAGATAAAGGTAGTATTGGAAGTATTTTAGATAATATTGATGGTATTGGAAATGTTAGAAAAAAAGAACTTATTAAAAGATTTGGAAGTATAAAGAAAATGAAGGAAGCTTCCATAGAAGAGTTATCTGGAATAATTCCAGAGACTGTTGCAATTGAATTAAAAAAATATTTAACAATGAGGGATATGGATGGAAAAGAATAAAAATATAGTGGTTAATAAAGATATGGAGTACTTTTTAAATCCTGATTATATAAATATTAGATGTAATAAAGTCTATGTTAATAAAGATGAATATGTATATAAAAATCAAGTAATTGGGGATAATTTAGTATCTAGTGTATCTGGTTATGTTATAGATATAGCTGGTGGAGTTGTAATAATTAAAAATGATTATAGAGAGTACAGTAAAGGTAGTAAAATACATAAAGATAATATAAGTATAGAGAGTATACTTAAAGCTTGTGTTAATAAAAGAGGTTTATTTGATAAGTTTAAAAGTAAGAGTAAGTTTAATAATTTAGTTGTTAATTCTTTGAATGATTCATTATATGTATATAATAAAGTATATTTGTTAAAAGAAAATATGAGTGATGTTTTAAGACTTATGAATCAGTTAAGACTTCTTTATAAAATAGATAATAGTGTTTTAGTAATAAAGAATAATGAATGTAATACGTTAGATAGTTGTTTTAATCAACTGGGAAGTTTCCCAGAGACTAATGTGTGCTTAGTTAATGATGAATATTTATTAGAAAATAAAGAGATACTTTTAAAAAAATTAAAAATAGATGGAGATACATTGTATTTAGATGTTGAAGAATTGTTAGAGTTAAATGACTTACTTACAGGTAATGTTAGAAGCACAAAAGTTATAACAATATCAGGGGATGGTATTGACAAGAGCTTAGTAATGAGAGTTAAAAAGTATTCCTTGTTAAAAGAGATACTTCTTAAGTATTTTGTTCTAGATAAAGATACAGATATAATTATTAATGGATTAATGACTGGATATAAGGTAAGTAATATAGATAATGTTATTATTGATGATAATGTTGAAAGTATTAATATCATGAAACATGTAGAGTATTCTACGAGTAAATGTATTAAATGTGGTAAATGTATTAGAGTTTGTCCTTTTGGTGTTAATATATTAAGTGGGAAAAATTTGAAAAATTGCATTAATTGTGGGCTTTGTTCATATGTGTGTCCGAGTCACATTAATTTAAGGAGAAAATAATGGAAGTATATGTTCATAGTAAAAATGATTTAAAGAAAAATGTTATTTATTTTTTATATTCTTTGATACCACTTTATTTGTATGGAATTTATAAGAATGGTTATTTGTTATATCAAAGAAATTTAATTGGATTCTTAGGTATGTTTAAGCTTGTTATCTTGCTTGGTATTGGATTACTTATTTATTTTGGTATAAAAAAGAAGGTTACTTTTGATTTATTATTTGCAAGTATATTTGTTATACCTTTGTTTATGAGTGTTAATGTGAATTTTTTTGTGTATGCTGGTGGTATTCTTTTATATATTTTGCTTAGTAAATATTATGAAAATGTAAGTATTGTGATACTTGTTTTATCTTTGTTTGGAAGTTTTACAAATAAAATGGAGGCATTAAATATATTTGATTATAGTGTATTAGATATGTTATTTGGTAGAAATGTAAGTGGTATTGGAACATCTAATATTATTTTAGGACTTGTTTTAATGATTGTATTTTGTTTTTCAAATATATATAAAAAGGATGTAAGCATTAGTGCTTTAGGAGTCTTCTTGCTACTTGCAAGCATATTTGATAGAAGTATGTTACTTGTTGGTAATGCTTATTTTAGTTGTATTATTATAGCATCATGGAGTTTGATTAGTACGATTTTAAAAAATGGACAGATAGTGTATGGAATACTTATTGGTGTTTTAGGTTTTATATTTATGAAATATATTAATATGTATTATGGAATGATTTTAGCAATAGGTATTGTTAGTGGTATGCTTAGTTTGGTGGATAAATTTAGTAAGAAAATTATATAGGTTAAATAGACTTCTTGCAACATACGCAAGGGACTTTTTTCTTGTAAAACTAGAAAAGAGTAAGACTTTTGATAAAAATATGTTAAAATAGTTTGCAAAATGGCGAAAAAAGTGTTATAATAACAACGATTTTTAACAAGGAGATAAAGGGGAATGTTATGGCGTATATAAAAAATGATGAATTAAATGAAATACTTAGCCGAGCTGATATTGTTGATATTATCTCAAGTTATTTAAAAGTTACTCCGAAGGGTAAAAATTATGTGAGCCTTTGTCCTTTTCATAATGATCATTCTCCGAGTTTAATTATTTCAAGGGAAAAGCAGATATTTAATTGTTTTACTTGTAGAACCGGTGGAAATGTATTTAGCTTTGTAATGAAATATGAAAATGTTTCATTTTATGAAGCTGTTAGTATAGTTGCTAAAAAAATTGGTTATACTTTAAGTGGTAATTTTGATAATAGTGAAGTTGTTAGCAAAAATAAAGAAGATTATAAAGTATATGATTATGCGATGAAGTATTATCATAATAATATTTTTACTGAAGATGGAACAAAAGCTAGAAAGTATTTAGAAGATAGAGGTATAACAACAGATATTATTAAAGAATTTAATTTAGGTCTTGCAGGTAGTGGGAAAGATACATTTTACAAAATTGCAAGTCATAATAATATGAGTGTTGATATACTTGATAAACTTGGGTTAATAAATAAAATAAATGAAAGTATATATGATACATTTATAAATAGAATAGTTATACCTATTAAAAATTTGCAAGGTGATGTTGTTGGTTTTACAGGAAGAATATTTAATGGTGAAGATAATACTGCAAAATATTTAAATACGAAGGAAACCGAAATATTTAAAAAAGGTAATATGTTGTTTAACTATCATAATGCCAAAAATTATATTAGAGATAAAGGCTGTGTTATTGTAGTTGAAGGTAATATGGATGCCATTAAGATGAGTGCAAAAGGATTTAAAAATGTTATTGCCTTGATGGGGGTTGCATTATCTAGTTACCAAGTTGATATTTTAAAAAGACTTAGGGTACCCGTTGTGCTTATGCTTGATAATGATAATCCTGGATTAGAAGCAACTGTTAAAAATGGTGAAATATTAGAGGGTGCTGGGATTGATACTAAAGTAATTCGTTTAAGCGGAGCAAAAGATCCGGATGAATACATTGAAAAATTTGGTGTTGATGCCATGCAAAATAATGTTGATCATGCCATTAAATATATTGATTTTAAATTGGAATATTTAAAGAAAGATAAGAATTTAGATAATATAGAAGATTTAATTGCTTATGTAAAAGAAGTAATATCTAGTTTAAATAATCAAGATGACTTGACAAAAGAGGTAATCATATCTAAAATAAGTAATGATTATAAAATTGATGCTGAAGTTTTAAAAAGTGGTATAAAAGAACAACCTAAGGAAAGGTTTTTAAAAAATGATGTTAAGAATGAATCTGTTAAAACTTCGAAATATCATAAAGCAAGTAGTAAATTATTATATTATATGTTGATGGATGATAAATATATTAATATGTATAAAAATAATTTAGGTTATTTGAAGGAAAGGATGGAACGAGTTTTAGCTAGTGAAATTATATATTTTAGTGAAATAAATGGCGGTATTAATGTTTCTTTATTTACTACATACTTAATGGATAAACCTGATTTATATGAATATTTAGAGTTAATACTTAGTGAAAATAGTTTAGTGGAAGTTGATGATAATGAATTTGATTCATTAATTAAAGCCATATTAAAAATATATAAGAAAGATAAAATCAATGAATTGAAGGAAAAAATAGCAATTGAGCTTGATCAAGAAAAAAAAGAAAGATTAATTGAAAAGTTAATCGAAGTTAAAAGGAAGTGTGAATAATGGAACAAATTAAAACATTAGAAGAAAGAGAAAATAGTTTAATAGAAAAAGGTAAAGTTAAAGGTTTTATTACTTATGAGGAATTAGCTTTTGAATTAAAAGGGCTTGATATTGATAATGATGCATTAGATAATTTATATAATAAATTAGTTGAAAATAATATTTCAGTTGTAGCTGAAGCTGATGTTGATGCAGATTCTGGGGAAGCAAAGTTTCCTGAGAAAGAATTAGAAGAACCAGTATTATTAAGTGATGAGGATATTACTAAAGATATTAATATTAATGATCCCGTTAGAATGTATTTAAAAGAAATTGGGAGGATATCTTTGTTATCTAGTGAAGAAGAAATGGAGATTTCTAAAAGAGTTGCTTTAGATGATAAAGAAGCTAAAAGAATACTTGCAGAATCTAACTTGCGTTTAGTTGTATCTATTGCAAAAAGATATGTAGGTCGTGGACTTTTATTCTTAGATTTAATTCAAGAAGGTAATATTGGATTAATGAAAGCAGTAGAAAAGTTTGATTATGATAAAGGTTATAAATTTTCGACATATGCAACTTGGTGGATAAGACAAGCTATTACTAGAGCCCTTGCAGATCAAGCTAGAACAATTAGAGTTCCTGTTCATATGGTTGAAACTATTAATAAGATGAGTAGAGTTCAAAGACAATTAACACTAGAGTTAAACCGTGAACCTAGTGAAGAAGAAATTGCTAAGAAAATGGGTGTAGGAGTAGATAAGGTAAGAGAAGTATTAAAGATTAGTCAAGAACCAGTGTCTTTGGAAACTCCGATTGGAGAAGAAGATGACTCACACTTAGGTGATTTTTTGAAAGATGAATCTAGTTTGAGTCCAGAAGAATATACAGAAAATGAAATATTAAAAGAAGAAATAAAAGAAGTTTTAATGTCTCTTCAAGCAAGAGAACAAGAAGTTCTAGAACTTAGATTTGGTCTTATTGATGGAACTTGTCATACTTTAGAAGAAGTTGGTAAAAAGTTTAATGTGACAAGAGAACGTATTAGACAAATTGAAGCTAAAGCTTTAAGAAAATTAAGACATCCATCACGTGCTAAAAAGTTAAAGGATTTTCTAGAAGAATAATGAGAATAGAAAAAATAGCATCTTTAGTTGATAAGGATGCTTCTTTGATAGATATAGGTACAGATCATGCGTATTTACCTATTTATCTTTATAAGAGTGGTATTACTAAAAGTGTTGATGGATCTGATGTATCTGAAGAAATATTAAAATTTGGTAGAAAAAATTTAATTAAAAATAATTTAGATGATAAAATTAATCTAATAGTTAGTGATGGTTTTAAAAATTTAAAAAAGAATTATGATGTAGCAGTTATTAGTGGAATGGGTACAGAAACTATTAAACATATTTTAAAGTATGAAAAGTTACCTAAAACTTTAATTTTATCTAGTCATAAAAATGTATATGATTTAAGAGTTTTTATGAATAATTTAGGTTATAAAATAGATAAAGAGATTGTAGTGTGTGAAAATAAAATATATTATGATATAATTAAGTATGTGTTAGGTAAAGAAAATTTATGTGAATATGATTTATTGGTTGGTAAAAGTAATGATAATGATTATATAAATTATATAAAAAATAAATATAATAGGTTGTATAGTTTAAGTAAAGATGAAAAGTTTAAAAAGTATCTAGATATTATTGAAAAAAGATAGGGTTATTAGTTGAAGTAACATGATTTGTTACTTCTTTTTTTGGAGTTATATCAATTGTTTTAGCACTTCCAATATTTTTAAATTCTTTTGCTAAAGTAAAGAAGTTTTTCATATTATTAACTATCGGTTTTACTTCTTTATAAATAGGGATAGCTTGATTAGCAATGCCTAATCCTTTGGAAATACCTGATAAAACTTTAGGTAGTGTAAGAGTTGTCCTTATAGTATTTGGTCCGAACATAATTAAATCACCTATATAATTATATGAAAAATAATAATTATTGATTGTAAATTTGTGTAATTTTTGGTATACTTAATATAGAGTAAAGGAATTGGTTGCTATGGATATATTAAAAAGCCCTTTTGTAATATTAGGTAATATTTTTAAATATGCATTTATGGGAATAAAATATATGCTTTATGATTTATGGGCTGATTTATATGCGGGAGCGAGTTATTCTGTAGATAAAACTTATCAAACCACGAAGCAAGCTTTTTTATCTGAAGAAGATAAGTTGTATGAAAGAACTAAGAAAAAACCTAAGAAAGAAAAAGTTTATAAATATAGTGAGAGAACCTTAGCTAAATTAGAAGAAGAGAAAAAAGCGTTGTTAGTTGATTTGCAAACAGCAGGTGCAACAAGAAGTAAAGAACCTCATGTATATAAATATAAAGTTAGAGATGCAACTGGTAGAATTATAACTGGTACGATGAATGGATTAAGTAAGCTTGATATTAATGCTTATTTACTTAATGAGGGTTATGATGTTTATAAAATTGAAACTAGTGCATGGATAGATTTTGTTTATAGAGAATCTAGTTTTATGGGTAAGAAGATGTCTACGAAAGATTTAATATTTTGGCTTACTCAGTTATCTACATATGTTAAAGCTGGTTTAACTTTGAATGAAGCTATAAAAATTTTAATAACTCAGATGAAAGGTAATAAAGCAAGAACTACAGCATTTAAAGCTATTTCTTATGAACTTACTTTAGGGGAATCTTTCTCAAATGCTTTGGAAAAACAAGGAGACATGTTTCCTGCATTATTAATTAATATGATTAAAGCTGCTGAAGCAAGTGGTACTTTAGTTGAAACTTTAGATGATATGTCTGCATATTATACTGAAATAAATGAAACACATAAGCAAATGGTTAGTGCGATGACTTATCCAACAATTGTAGCTTTCTTTTCATTTGCAGTTATAATATTTATAATGATTTATGTTGTACCTCAGTTTATTGATATTTATGAACAACAAGGTACACAAATTAAAGGATTAACCTTATTAGTTATTAATTTAAGTAGTTTTATTAAAAAAGATTGGTATATTTTATTTGGTAGTATTGCTTTAGTTATTGCAGTGATTGTTATTTGTTATAAAAAGATTAAGGCTTTTAGGGCATCAATGCAAATGTTTTTAATGCACGTTCCTTTGATTAAAGATATTATTATTTATAATGAACTTACAATATTTAGTAAAACTTTTGCTTCGCTTTTAAGAAATAACGTTTTTATTACTGATAGTATGGATATTTTAAGTAAGATAACTAATAATGAAATTTATAAAGCAATATTATATAAGACAATTAATAATATAGTTAAGGGTGAAAAAATTAGTGAGGCTTTTAAAGATCATTGGGCTGTTCCAGATGTAGCATATTATATGATTGTTACTGGGGAATCAACTGGAGACCTTGCTGAAATGATGCAAAAGGTAAGTGATTATTATCAACTTTTACATAAGAATTTGATTAATAATTTAAAAGCTTTTATTGAACCAATTATGATTGCTTTCTTGGCGATAGTAGTTGGTGGTATAATTATTGCAGTAATTGTGCCAATGTTTGATATGTATTCTCAAATACAAAATTCTTAGAGTAGGTGATGTTATGGCGTTGTTTTGGTTTATTTTAGGTACTGTTTTGGGTTCGTTTTATTTAGTTTATGCAACTAGAGTACCTAAGGGGGAAGATTTTATAAATTCTAGAAGTAAGTGTGATCATTGTGGTTATATTCTTAAGTGGTATAATTTAATACCTCTTTTTTCTTTTGTTATTCAAAGAGGAAAATGTTGTAAGTGTGGTAAAAAAATAAGTAGTGAACACTTCTTTGTTGAGTTATTTACGGGTTTATTATTTTTACTTAGTTACATTTATTTTAAAAGCGGATTTAATTTTTATGTTGCTTTAGTGGTAGTGTCTCTCATGGTTGTCATATTTATAAGTGATTTTAAATATATGGTTATACTTGATTCAAGTGTAGTTACTTCATGTATTTTGGTACTTATTTTGATGATTATATATAATTTTAGTTTTAAAGCAATATGTGTTCAGATACTTTCTGGTTTAATATTATTTTTAGTAATGTTTCTTGTTGAAAGAGTTGGTACATTTACTTTAAAAAAAGATTCTTTGGGAGGCGGAGATATTAAGCTTACTTTTGTTCTTGGTTTTATATTAGGTATTAAAGCTGGTATTGTTGCTTTGGTTTTATCATCATTTTTGGCTTTACCTTATGCAATTGCAACTCTTTATTTAAAAGATAATCATGAATTTGCATATGGACCATTTATAGCTGGAGCATTATTTATAGTATTTTTTCACTTAGATAAATTTAATATGTTAATAGATTACGTATTTGTTTTATAAATTCTTTCTGTTTAATGCAGAAGGATTTTTTTTATATAAGTGATAATTAAAAAAAGTTTATCTGTATACATACAGATAAACATCACAACTCATAAAAAGTAGCATCAACACAACGTGCTTCCTTTTCTTTATTAATATTAGCACATTTTTTACTAAAAATCAATATTTTTATTAAAAGTTTACATTAAAAGAACATGAATTGTGAGGTATTTTAATATGATTTTCTTAAAATGTAATTATCTTTATTGTACGTTTTGAAAGTTTATGCTATAATCTTATTATCGTATAAGGAGTGGTAAGTTATGGGTAAGTTAGATGAAGCTGCCTTGAATAGTATTAAAGTTTTAGGACTTGATATGATTGATAAAGCAAAGAGTGGACATCCGGGTATAGTTTTGGGTGCTGCAGCAATTATGTATGCTTTATATAAAGATCATTTGGATGTTATTCCAAGTAATCCGAATTGGATAAATAGAGATAGATTTGTTATGTCTAGTGGACATGGATCTGCTTTACTTTATTCAACATTATATCATTTTGGATATGATATTGATGCTGAAGAGTTAAAACATTTTAGAGATTTAAATTCTTTGACACCTGGGCATCCAGAGTATAGAGTTACACCTGGTGTTGATGTTTCTACTGGTCCACTTGGTCAAGGAATTGGTATGGCTGTAGGTATGGCTTTAGCGGAAAGATATCTTCGTTCAATTGTAAATATCGAAGATAAAAAATCATCATTAATTGATTACTATACATATTGTTTATGTGGTGATGGTGACTTGATGGAAGGAATAAGTTATGAAGCTTTGAGTTTTGCAAGTCGTCAAAATTTAAATAAGTTAATATTGTTATATGATAAAAATGATGTATCACTTGATAGTAAAACTGATGTTACTTTTGATGAAGATATTGAAATACGTTTTGAAGCATTAAATTTTAATATAATTAATGTTAAATATGGTGATGATTATAAAGAAATATCTAGAGCTATTAAGAATGCTAAGAAAAGTGATCGACCATCAATTATTATTTGTCACACAATTATTGGAGAAGATTCTAAGCTAGAAGGCACTAATAAGGTACATGGAAAACCTTTAGATAGTGATGATTTAGCAAATATTAAAAAGGAATATAAGATTACAAATGATCCTTTTGTGGTTGATAAAGATATACTTAATTATTTGAGGAATGATATTAATAAGAGAGTATCAAAGAAATATTTAGAATGGCAAGAAGAATATGCAAATATAAAGAGCGAAAATGAAAATTTACATGCTTTAATTAATTTGCTTGAAAGAAATGCTTTTGTAATTGATTTTGACGATACAAAATTTAAAATAAGTGATGAATATAGGGAAGCTTTAAGAGATTCTAATCATAAGATTATGAATTTTATATCACCAAAGAGTCCGTTTTTCTTGGGCGGTTCTGCGGATCTTTCATCGTCATGTAAAACTAATTTAGATAAATCAACTATTCAAAGTGAAGATAATCCGGTTGGCAAAAATATTTATTTTGGAGTTAGAGAACATGCAATGGGGGCAATCCTTAATGGTATGGCTTTATCAAATTTAAAAGTTTTTGGCTCAACATTCTTGGCATTTTCGGATTATTTAAAACCAGCGATTAGAATGTCTGCTTTAATGAATTTACCTGTTACATATATTTTTACACACGATTCAATATATGTCGGTGAAGATGGACCAACACATGAACCAGTTGAACAACTAACTATGCTTAGAACAATACCTAATTTTATTACATTTAGACCTGCGGATATAAATGAAATAATGGGTTCTTGGGAATATATTCTTAAAAATAATTGTCCAACAGCATTAGTTATTAGTAAAGAAGAGCGAAGTAAACAAAAAAATACAAACGCTAAGTTTGTTAAATATGGTGCTTATATGGTTAGAAAAGAAAAGTATCATTTAGACGGAATAATTATTGCAACTGGTCAAGAATTAGAAATGGCAATGGATATATCTCGTGAATTATTTACATTAGGTATTGATACGAGAGTGGTATCTATGCCAAGTATGGAGTTATTTTTGAAACAAAATCCTAAGTATGAAGAACAATTACTTCCAAAAGATGTTCCAACATTTGTAATTGAGGCAGGTTCAAGTTTAATATGGAATAGATTTGCTACTAGACCTGATTATATTTTCGGAGTAAATAAGTTTGGAATGAGTGGAAAAACTGGTGATGTTGTTAAGTATTTAAAGGTGGATAAAAATACAATTTTGGAACATATTCAAAATATTTTAAAAAAAGATGATGTTATCGACATAATCTGACAAATTATTTAAAGTCCTTGTGGTATCATTATTGTGGGTGATGAAAGATGAGGACTTTTTATATTTTTAAAATTAATAGGGAAATGGGAATACTTCTTAAAGATAGTCCGTATAATTTATTTAAATCTTTAGAAGATATTTATTTACTTGATAAAAGTAATATTTCTTTAGGAAAGGATTTATTAGATCAATTAATTGTACCAATTGATAAGTTAAAGTATAATAAAATTATTTATGATATGAATAAAGATAATGATTTTTATATGAAAAGTGGTGACATGCATAAAATTGTTAACAAATATCGTAAGGAAGAAACTGCGATTATAGTTAAGAATAGTCATATCTTGCTTAAAACAAACATAATAAGTAGAGATATTAAGAAATATTTACCAATTGAGGCAATGTTTGCATGTGATTTTTACAATAAAGATTACTTTTGGCTTGAACAATTGATACATTTATAATAAAATATAAGTATGAAGGAGATAAAATTATGGGTAAATTAATATTATATTTAGTTATAGGTATTATTATTGGTTTAATTATAGGTTTTTTCTTAGCAAGATTTTTTATGAAAAAAACTTTAGAAAAGAATCCGCCGATTAATGAAAAGATGATTGAAGCAATGATGTCATCAATGGGAAGAAAACCTAGTCAAAAACAAGTTAAACAAGTAATGGCACAAATGAATAGATTTAAATAATCTATTTTTTTGACAAATAATGTAGAAAATAAAATAAATTTTAAAAAAATATTTACTTTTTTTGCATAATTTGGTAAGATTTAAATATAGAGTAAAGAGGAGTGTATATTTTATGATGGATTTTATATATGAATTGTATAAAAGTGATAATTTTGTAATGATACTAAGTATAGTGTTAGTTGTATTAGTTCTTTTATTTGTTCTTGTCTTTATTTTTGGTAAAAAGGATCAAAAGTTAGAAGAAACTAAAAGGTTACAAAAGTTAGAGGTGGATACTTTTAAGAATGAAAAGAAAAATGATGATGTAAAATTAGAAGTTCCAGTAAGTGAAAGTGTTGTACCAGTTGCACCGGTTGAAGTGAGGGCAGAACCAACACCAATAGAAGAAGAAAAACCAATTAGTAATGAAGATGCTAATATGGTTGTATTTGAACCAGAAGAAAAACCAAGTATTATTCCTTTGGACGATGAAGTTGAGAATAAAATACCAGTTATGCCAAAACCTTTATTTTCTGATAATGAAGAAGAAGAAAGCCCAATAAGTATTAATGATTTACCAGTGTTAAATGAAGAAGATAAAAAAATGGAATCTGGTCTTAATACACTTGAAAGTATTAAAAATGAATTTGATAAAATTGAAATACCTGAAGTTAAAGATGAACCATTAATTAAGGAAGAGACGAGTGAGAAAGTATTTAAACCTAGTCCACAAATATTTAGTTCGGTTTACGTAAATAAAAATGAAGAAAGTGTTACTAAATTAGATGATGAAGTTGTGAAGACAAAGAATAATGATGAAGTAAGAAAGTGTATTCCTGAAGTTAATGAAGAAGAAGTAAGTAATAAATTATTTACAATTGAAGATGATGATGATATTGAACTTCCTACATTAAAGAGTGATGATAAACCAATATTATCTGATAATTTGGGTGAAACATATGAATTAAAATAGAGGTAAAACTCTATTTTTTCTTTTAAAAATGTGAATATTGTTGTATAATTTATTTGAGGGTGGATTATGAAAAATGATTTTAAAATTTATTTAGTTATATTAGCTATTAATATATTACTTTTGTTACTTGAAGTATTTATTTTAAAAATATCTGGTGTAATAGGTTTAACAATTTGTATTTTATCTGTTTATTTTATTGTGGGCTCAATTATTAGGTTAGTTAAATTATCTGGTTTTTTTAGTGATGAAGTTATGGAAAGGTTAGATATATTGTTTTTTATATGAAATTTAAGAAGATTTATATTGAGATAACTAATGATTGTAATTTAAATTGTTATTTTTGTATTCATAATAAAAGAGAAGTTAAGTATATGAGTATGGATGAATTTAAGATTGTTTTAGATAAGATAAAAGGATATACTAAATATATTTATTTACACGTAATGGGTGAACCTTTGATGCATCCGTTTATAAATGAATTTATTGATTATGCTAGTAAAGATTTTTTTGTTAATATTACAACGAATGGATATATGTTAGAAAAAGTAATAAATAATAAAAATATTAGGCAAATTAATATATCTTTACATAGTGGAGTTAATATAGATAAAGTATTTGAGTGTGTAGATATTTTAAGAAAAAATACAATAATTAACTATAGAATTTGGGTTAAAAATGATGGATTAATAGATAAACTTAAAAGTAAATATAATGCAGATATTCGTGATGGTGTTAAGTTATGTGATAATGTTTATGTTAGTATGAAGGAAGAATTTATATGGCCTGATTTAAATAATAATATAAATAATTCGTATGGTGTGTGTTATGGACTTAAGACTCATTTAGGAATACTTGTTGATGGCACAGTAGTTCCATGTTGCTTAGATAGTAAAGGCGATATAAATTTAGGTAATATATTTTCATCTAATTTGAGTGATATAAGAAAATCTTTTAAGTATCAGAGTATAGAGAATGGTTTTAAAAATAATAAAAGAATAGAAGAGTTATGTAAACATTGTGGTTTTAATAAAGGGAGGTAACAATGAATTTAGCGTGTAAAGATAGTGATGCAATTTATTTGAGCGTAGAAGAAGAAAGAGATTTTAGAACACCTTTTTTTAGGGATATAGATAGAATACTTTATAGTTTATCTTTTCAAAGGTATATGGATAAGACACAAGTTTTTTCTTTTAAAGATAACGATCATTTAACAAAGAGAATGATTCATGTTTTGTATGTTAGTAAGATTGCTAGAACAATTGGAAGAGAACTTGGTTTAAATGAAGATTTAATTGAAGCAGGAGCTTTAGGTCATGATTTAGGTCATACTCCGTTTGGGCATGTTGGTGAATCAATATTAAATGAGATAAGTGTTAGGGCTGGATGTGGATACTTTAATCATAATGTTCATAGTGTTAGACTTTTAATGAGTATTGAAAATCATGGTAGGGGTAAAAATATTACTTTACAGACATTAGATGCTATTCTTTGTCATAATGGTGAACTTGTAATGGGTAAGTATGAACCAAGATGGAATAAAACTAAGGAAGAATTTTTAAGTGATTATGAAAAAACATATAAAGATAGAAGAGTATCTTTAGAATTAATTCCAATGACTTTAGAAGGTTGTGTTGTTAGAATTAGTGATTTAATAGCTTACTTAGGTAGAGATATAGATGATGCTATTAGAATGAATCTACTTAAATGGAGTGATGTACCTAAGTCTATAACTAGTGTACTTGGGTTTAGCAATAGAGAAATTGTTAATACTATAATTAATGATGTAATAAATAATAGTAAAGGTAAAAAATATATTAAGTTAAGTGATGATGTTTATAAAGCAATAAGTGATTTAAAAGATTTTAATTATAAGAATATATATGCAAAAGCTTATACTGTGGAAGAAAAGACTATGTTAAAGACTATGTTAAATACATTATATGAAACATATATGAGTGACTTAGAAAATAATAATCAAGATAGTAATATAATTAAATCTTATTTAAATAATATGAGTTTAGAATATAAGAAAAATAGTAATGAGAGAATAGTAATTGATTATATAGCAGGTATGACTGATGATTATACATTAAAAGAATATAATAAAATAATTAAAAGTAAACATACTAATATAGAGGTGGAAAATGAAATATAAAGAATATAAATGTAATTCATATAATGTTTATACTGTTAAAACAAATAGGTTTAAAACTAGTCATATTGAATTAATTTTTAGGGGTGAAGTAAAAAAAGATTTATTACCTGAGTTAGTATTTTTAGCAGATGTATTAAGTGAGTCAAGTAAGAATTATCCCAGTAAAAGAAGCTTGATGATTAGATTCGAAGAACTTTATAAAATATCTTGTTATGCTACATCTTTAAGAATAGGAAGTACAATGGATTTTCATGTTTCTTTAGATTTAATTAATCCAAAATATATAAATGATGATAATTATTTAGAAAATGCCATTAAGACTTTGTTTGAAATAGTTCTTAATCCAAATGTAGAAAATGAAGAATTTGATATCGTTATTTTTAATAATGTAAAAACAAGACTATATAGAGAAATAAAGTCTTTGGAAGAAAATGATATGAAACAAAGTATAAAGAAAGCTTTTAAGTTAATGGATAGTGATTCTATTACAAGTTATGATTTACTTGGTACTAAAGAACAACTTGATGAAATTACACCAGCTAGTTTATATAAAACTTATAAGAATTTACTTAAAAATTTTTCATCTGATATATTTGCTATTGGCGATATGGATATGGATAGTTTGGTTAAATTAATTAAGAAGTATTATAAAAATAGATATATTAATGAATTTACTTATAATTATTATGTAGATAATAAGGTACGTAATTCTGTTAAAAAAGGTGAAGAAGTAGGAAGTAGTGTTCAAGCTAATTTAGTAATGTTATTTAATTTAGATAATTTAGAAAAACGTGAAAGAGATATTACTATGCATGTATTTAATTATTTATTTGGTAGTGGTGGTTTAACATCAAAGTTATATCGAAGTATCAGAGAAAAATATAGTTTATGTTACAATATAAATAGTTTATATTTAAAATATGATAAGTTATTATTAGTACATACTTCGCTAGAAAATGAAAATGTTTTAAAAGCAATTAATTTAGCAAAGAAGGATTTTAAAAGTATGCAACATGGGGAATTTACAACAGAAGAATTAAATGATGCAATAAGTAATATGCTTGTATCAATAGATATGTCTAGTGATAATAATATATCAATAATAAATAATTATGTTTTTAAAGTTTATGATAATCTTCCTGATTTAGATGAAAGAAAGAAACTCTTTAAGGAAGTAACTAAAAGCGATGTAATAAATGTTGCAAAGAAAATAAAATTAAATACAATATTTGTTTTAAAAGGAAAAGGGGAGTAGTATGGAAGAAATTGAATTAATTGGTATAGATGAAAAAATATATTATTATAAAACTAGTAGTGGTTTAAGAATTTATATGTGGGTTAATAAAAATGTTAAAAGTATGGAATCTTGTTTATGTGTTAAATATGGCTCAATAGATACGAAGTTTAAAGTGGGTAAGAAAACTTATGAAGTACCAAATGGAATTGCTCACTTTTTAGAGCATGTTAAGTTTAATGTAAGTGATGGTGTTACTGCTCATGATATTTTTTATAAGCTCGGAGCTGATTCAAATGCTTTTACTACTTTTGAATATACAAATTATTATTGTTTTACTACTGAAAATAAAGATAAGGTAGTTCGTGAATTACTTAATTTTGTATATAATCCTTTTTTTACAAAGAAATTAATTGAAAAAGAAAAAGGTATTATTGTGGAAGAAGCAAAAATGGGTATTGATAACTCAAATACATTAATGTATTTTAATTCATTAAAAAGTGCTTTAGTTAAATCAAAATATAGAAATACCATAACTGGTACACCAGATGATGTTTTAAAAATTAGTTTAGATGATGTATGTCTTGTTTATGATACATTTTATCATCCAGAAAATATGTTTATGGTAGTAACTGGTTCTTTTAATCCATATGAAATTGCTAATGTTGTTGAAGAAAATTTAAATGAAAAAGAATTTCTAGAATATAAAAATCCTTTGGTTATTATGAATCAAGAACCTAAAAAAGTTACAAAAAAATATAGTGAAGATGCTATAAATATAGGCAGTACTTGTGTAAAAATGTTTATAAAGATGGATTTAAAACGTTTTAAAGATTATAATTTGTTAGAACTTTCGTATATTACTGATATTATATTTGCTATAAACATTGGTAAGACTTCAGAATTTAGAGAAAAATTAATTAATGATGGTGTTGTTACAACACTTGGGTTTGATGTAAATTATTATGGTGATGTATTTTCCGTCATTATAAGTGCAAATACTAACTTCAAAAATGAATTTATTAAAAGAATAAATGATAAGTTAAATAATTTATATGTTGATGAAATAGATTTTTTAAGAAAGAAAAATGCTAATTTAGCAACTTATATACTTGAATATGAGGATATTGATAATATTTCATTAAAGATTCAAGATAATATAATTAATTTTAATAAGCTCATTACTAATGAAAAAGAGATAATTGAAAAATTATCTATAGATGATGCAAATAGAGTATTAGAATTATTTGATTTTTCTAATATTTCAGTTAATGTATTTAAACCAAAGAAAAACCAAGATTAATAAAGTCTTGGTTTTAATATTATCTGTTATAGAATTCAACGATTAATTGTTCATTGATTTCTGGGTTAAGTTCACTTCTTTCAGGAAGTCTAACAAATTTACCAGATAATTTCTTTGTATCCATTTCTACGAATGCTGGAACTGTTCTTTTTTGTTCGATTGCATCAAGGATAGCTGGATGATTCATTGAAGTTTCTTTAACAGAAATTATATCACCAACTTTAGTAGTGTAAGAAGGAATGTTTACCTTTTTACCATTTACTAAGATATGTCCATGATTAACAATTTGACGAGCACTTCTTCTAGTTCTTGCCATTCCAAGACGATAAACCATGTTATCAAGTCTTGATTCTAGTAGGATAAGTAAGTTTTCCCCAGCAATACCATTCATTTTTGAAGCTTTTAAAAATACTTTGTGGAATTGTTTTTCATTTAATCCATAAAGAATTCTTACCTTTTGTTTTTCTTGCATTTGGATACCATATTCACTTAACTTACGACGACGATTTTGTCCGTGTTGTCCAGGTGCATAAGGTCTTTTTGCTAACTCTTTACCATTTTCAAGAGTAGAAAAACCAAGTCTTCTTGATTTCTTATAAGCTGGTCCCGTATATCTTGCCATAAAATCTCCTTTCATTTTATTTGCAAAATATTTATTTTGTTATATCTAACAAGTAGGGAGTTTAAATTAATTTTTCTAAGGCAGTCTTAGATACTTTATTCCATATAGGTTTAAACACATTATTTGTAGATATAACTCTGCCTAAATAACTTGCAAGTGTATTATATAATAAATGTATGCTTGTTGTCAAATAAAATTTTGTAATGTTTATTTATTTTAAGGTAATTTAGACTAATTTGGTTATTCTGTTTAACTTAAATATTAAAATGCTGTAATGTGTTTCTTTTTTTAGTTTTCATGTGTTTAAATAATTTTTATGGAATATTTCAGTTGATTGGATGCTACCTTCTAAAATATAAATAGGAGGTTTGATTCTATGACTAAAGATGGAATTATCATCTGGTTATGATTCATTATTATCCTTCTCATTTTGGATTTATTGCTAAAATAAAAATAAATAAAAACGCATCTAGATCAACCGTGTGATTTAGATGCTTTAACTATTTTTATGGTAGCGTCCAACATGCAAAATTGGATGTACCATTTTTAATTTATGCAAATTGTTTTTGCTATATACATATTATCATAAAAGAAGTGGCTTTTTGTCAAAAATTAAATTTCGCGCATTTTATTTCTATCTTTATATGGATTTTTAGGGTCTATTTTATCTACGAATAAAATTCCATCTAAATGGTCTATTTCATGTTGGAAAGCAACTGCTAAGTCTTCGCGAGCACGCATTGTCTTTTTATTTCCTTCATAATCATAGTATTCAATTGTTATTCTGGCATGTCTTGGAACAATACCTTCAACTTCACGATTAACACTTAGGCATCCTTCACCTTCACCTACATAAATTAATTCTTCACTTTGACTAATTATTTTAGGGTTAATTATTATATATTCTTCAAATGTTCCTTTTTCTTCTAGTTCATTTGCTATTACAAACATTCTTTTTAAATGTCCAAGTTGTACAAACGCCATTCCCATTCCAGCTCGTAAATCATATTTTTCAGCAATTTTTTCGTTTTGACTCATTTCTAAATATTTTATTGTATCTTCAGCAAGTCTACGATCTTCTTTACTTACGGGAAATGTAACATCTTTACTTTTTTGATGTAATATTTTATTTTTTTCATCTAATATTTTTATATTTGGTAATTTCATAATTCTTCCACCCGCAAAATAGTATATCAAATTTTTTTCAAAAATGCAATTTTCATTGTAATTACGTGGTTTTCATGATAATATATGACTTGGGAGTGGTTGTTTTGGATGTTCAAAAAAGAGTTAAAAAAATACTAGATAATTTCAGAGATTGTAAAGATGAGTTTGGGATTATGGATATTACAAGATTTGCAGTATTATTTGGTTTTAATATAAATGAAAGCCGTGATTTACCAAATGATATAAATGGTAAAATTATATCCACTAATAATAATAAAAATATAATTTTAAATATTTATTTTAGTAAAGAACAAAAAAGATATACGATTGCTTATTTAATTTCTTCGTATTTAATATTTTATAATAATGAAAAGTTTTTAGGGAGTCATTTTTTAGGGAGTCATGTTTTTGATAATGAAATTGAAGAGGTTGCAGCTTTTGCTAGAATGTTACTAATTCCTGATAATAAATTAAAAGCAAGTATTTCAAAAGATTGTGAAACTTTAGCATATTTTTTTAAGGTACCTGTAGAAGTCATGGATAAAAGATTAAAAGAAGTATATAAAAAAGATAAAATATTGCAACGAAAAAAGGACTAATTGAAATAGTCCTTTTAATTTATTTAATTATTGTTATTATTCCAGCTCCAGCCAGCACCTAAAATGATTACTAAAAGAATGAATAATACAATCCAAATAGCAGCACCTATGCCATAACCACTAGTGTATCCAGCATATGTAGGAGCTCCACAAGCGCCTTGAGCACCGTATCCTCCGCCATAATAGCCGGTATTTCCATAATAATACATAATATACCTCCTTTTTGTATCTACTATAATTTATTATAAATGACGATTTTTTGACATTAAAATAACCCAAGTTTTCAAAAAAAACTTTAATTTGTTTGTAAATGTGATAATATTATTATAGGTGGAAGAGCATGCGTAAGTTATTTTCTAAAATGGATATACCTTTATTTATTATGGTTGTTCTTTATGTAGCACTAGGTTTAGTTATGATTTATAGTGCTTCAAATATAACAGCTGTAGTTCGTTATGGATATCAACCATACCATTTTTTTATAAGACAAGCAATATTTGTTTTAGTTTCATTTTTTATTGGTTTTTTAATTGTTCTTAGGTTTCCAACTAGGAATTATGGAGCTTTAGCATGGCCACTTGTATTTTTGCTTATTGGATCTTTAGCACTCCTTTTTGTAAAAGGTAAAATTGCTGGGGGAGCTATAAGTTGGTTTGATTTAAAATATTTTAAAGTTCAACCTAGTGAGTTTGCAAAATCTATTTTAGTAATTTTTATGGCTATATATTATAATAAATTACATTATAAAAAAGTGAAAAACATTTATGCTTATTTTGTACCTTTGGGTTTTGCTGCAATTATAATTGGTTTAGTATTTATGCAACCCGATTTAGGTAGTGCGGCAATTATTGCGGGGATAGTATTTTTAACGTTTATAAGTATTCCCGTTGTACAAAATAATATTATGAAATTCATTAAAATAATAGCAATCGGATGTATATTAGCAATTGTAGCTTTCTTGTATTCAGGTAATGATTTTTTAAGTAGTATCCAAAAGGGAAGACTTAATTTTAAAAATCCTTGTTCAAGATATACAGAAACTACTGGATATCAAGTTTGTAATGGCTTTATTGCTATTAATAATGGTGGTTTGTTTGGTGTTGGTTTAGGTAATTCAACACAAAAGTATTTGTATTTACCTGAATCTCATACAGACTTTATATTTCCAATTATAGTGGAAGAACTAGGACTTGTAACTGGTATAGTAATTATTCTGGGATATGCTTATATTTTAGCAAGGATATTAAAGATTGCTAAATCAAGTGAAAATTTACGATGTTCGATCTTAGCTTATGGAACGTTTTGGTATTTTACTTTGCATATTTTAGTTAATTTACTTGGAGTGTTAGCACTAATTCCTTTAACTGGGGTACCACTTCCATTCTTAAGTTATGGCGGTTCATTTACTGTTAATGCTATTATTATGATATTTGTAGTAGAAAGAGTAAATATAGAAAATAAAATTAATAAGACTAAAAGAGAAATAAAAGCTTTATAAACTAAATTATTTAAACATTAATTATCGCAAATGAGTTGACTTATAAACATTATGTGTTGTAATCTATATAATAGATAAGTTATTAAGTCGAGGAAAGTATGAAGAAAAAATTGTATTAATTGTTATTTTATTAAGTTTCTTTTTAATGAGTGTGATTGTAAAATAATACATAAAACAAGAAATATTAGAAATAATATAAATGGTGATTAAAATGCCTAATATACATTCTAATATTTCTTTTGCTTTAGTAAATATTCCTGTGTTACTTAATCCCATTATTAAAAATAATGATACGTCTTTTAATCAGTTACATAAAAAATGTTTGGGAAGAGTTAAATATATTAAATATTGTCCAAAATGTAAGAAAGATTTAAAAGAAAGTGATATTGTTAAAGGGTATCAATTTGAAAAAGATAATTATTTAGTTTTTAGTAAAACAGAACTTGATAATTTAAAACCTGATTGGGATAAAGAGATCGAAGTAATATCTTTTATTAAAGAAGGTAGTGTACCCCCGTGGTATTTTGAAAAGAGTTATTTTTTGAATACGGAAGGTAAGTCTAAAGCTTATAATTTGTTTTATGAAGCATTAAAGAAAACTAAACGAGTAGCATTAGTTAAAACTGTAATTGGGCCAAAATTTTATTATGGAATATTAAAACTAGTGGAAAATGGAATTGTTTTAACAACTTTGTACTTTGAAGAAGAGGTACGTATTCCTGAAAAAGAAATGAATACAAAAATTACAAGTAAAGAACTTGATTTGGCAATAAAATTAATTGAAAGTATGGAAGGAGTTTTTGAGCCAAATAAATATAAAGATGAATATCAAGATAGAATTAAGAAAGCTATTGATGAAAAGTTAGATGGTAAAAAAATTACAAAAACTAAAAAGAGTAGTAAGAAACAAATTAATGATTTAATGAAAGCTTTAGAAAAAAGCTTGAAGGATACTAAATGAGTTTGTGGAATAAAGATATAAAACCAATGCTTCTTGGTGAGGTTCGAGAAGTATTTGATAGTAAAGAATATTTATATGAAGTAAAGTATGATGGCATAAGAGTTTTAGTTTTTGTAAGTAAGGATAAAGTTGTAATAAGAAGCAGATATGGTATAGATATTACAGGCTTGTTTCCAGAAATGAAGGTTTTATGTAAGATGGTTAAAGGTAATGTAATATTTGATGGAGAAATAATAATGCTTGATAATAATAAGGTATCATTTTCTAAGTTGCAAAAAAGAATACATTTAAAAAATAAAAAAACTATAGAATTTTTAAGTAAAACTAATCCAGTTATATTTATATGTTTTGATGTAATATATGAAGGTAAAGATTTAATCAATTTAAGTTTATTAAAAAGAAAAGAAGTATTAAGTAATTATAGAGATAATGATGTATTTATTAAAAGTACTTATGTAATAGGGGATGGGACTAAATTATTTAACGCTATTAAAAAGTTGGATATGGAAGGAATTGTAGCTAAAAAAATTAATAGCAAATATTTAGTTAATGAAAGAAGTGATAATTGGTTAAAAATAAAGAATTATAAAAGTGGGAATTTTATAATTCTTGGATATATTAATAAAGAAGAAAGTCATGTAATTAGTTTAGTTTTGGGGGAATATTTAAATAAAAAAATAGTGTACGTTGGAAAAGTCATTTTGGGAAAGAAAAGAAATTTAGCGGATAAAATATTAAAAATGAAGAAATCTAAGGCTGTTGTAAAAATAAAAGATAAAGATGTAATATATATTAAACCGGAAATAAAATGTTTGATAAAATACTTAGAAAGAACTGAAAATGGACTTTTAAGGCAACCTTTTGTTCCATAGAGTTGTCAAAAACAAGTAAAAATAATTAATTTTTTAATAAAATAAATAAAAATTTTAATTTAGTTATTGATTTTACCTAGATTTTTTGGTAGTCTTAATATGTAAGGACAATGTTCCTACGAAATATTTTAGATAATAGGGAGGTAAATATTATGTCTAAAACAGAATTAGTGGAATTAATTGCAAAAGAAGCTGGACTTTCTAAAGCTGATGCTGCTCGTGCTCTTGATGCTACAATCGCAGGTATTACTGCTGGATTAAAAAAAGATGGAAAGGTTGCTTTAGTTGGTTTTGGTACATTTAGTGCTAAAAAAAGAGCTGCTAGAGAAGGAATCAATCCATTAACTAAAGAAGCTATTAAAATTCCTGCTAAGACAGTTGCTTCATTTAAAGCTGGAAGCAAATTAAAAGACGCTTTAAATTAGTAAATTTGAAAAGTTGATTAATTTCAACTTTTTTTTAATGCTTTTTTGGGGTATAATATATTTAAGGTGGTAAATTTGAAAAAAAGATTGATATGGTTACTTGGAATTGGATTAACTTTGATGATAGTACCTTTTATAATAAACAAATATAGCATATTTAGAGTAATTAGTTTAGTTATTGGTGTGATTTTAATTGAAGTATGTTTTTGTTTAAAGAAAAAAAGAAATATTTTCTTAGTGATTTTAATTCCTGTTTTACTTTTTACAATGAGTTATGGTGTAGATGTATTATTAGCATTTAAATTAAAATATGTACCTATTTATAGTTATGTTATTAAAAGTAGCGATAAAATGAAAACATATAATAGTTTCTTTTATAGAGTATATGATTGTAATAATAATCTTAATTTAGATTATGGTTATAGAAGTAGCTATGTTTGTAATAATGAGTTATTAGATATAATTAGTATAAATAAATTTTTACAAGATCCTAAAGATAGTTTTAATGAATATAAAAATAAATTTGTTAGAATTCATGGTAAAATAAGTAGAATTAGTGGTAATGAAAGTATTGAACTTGCAGCATATACTAAAAGTGAAGAAGTATTAAATGGATATGTTAATTTTAATTTGGATTATACTTTAAATATTAAAACAACAGATGATTTAAGTAAATATAGAATATATGATTATATTGATGTAATTGGTAGAGTGGATTTGTTAAAAGATAATACTATAACATTAATAGATACTAAGTTAATACCTAGTGATATTTATAATGATTATAGTTTTGAAATAGTTAATAATAATGAATTAAAATTATCTAATTTAATAAAAGAAAAGGGTTATTACTATTATGGAATAAATTCATTAAACGTTAAGTATGATCAAGATAATATTTATGAACTTAGTTATGTGCTTCAAGATGAAAAATTAACTTTTGATGATTTAGTTGATGATATGGATTTTAAAATTATAAGTAATAAAGATGAAGAAGAAGTGGCTAAGGTTTATAATTTAGAAAAATTTAATGTTATTGAATGTAGTAATAATAAGAAAATAGTTGCTAATAAAAATAATAAAGTAAATAGTGATATTTGTGAATTAGTTATTGAATAATCATTATTAATAAACAAAGTGGATAATTTTACTTAATTTGTTGCTACAAAATTTGTTAAAAACTTGTGCTTTAATTGTTGACGAAGTACAAGTTTTTGTTGTATAATGATTTTATATCGAGAAAAGGGGAAAGTGCCTTTGGAACATTATTTTACAAACAATGAAAATTTAAAGAGCGAGCTAAGAAAACTGATATATAATTATGAAAATATTAATTTTGAGTTTTTTAGTGACAATGGAGTTTTTGCCAAAAATAAAATTGATTATGCATCAAAATTATTAGTTGAGTCGTTTATAAAGGAAAAACATGACGATAAAAGTGATGGGGATGTATTAGATGTTGGTTGTGGTTATGGATTCATGGGAATTGTTATAGGGAAAGTATTAAATAAAAAAGTTGAATTAATAGACGTAAACAAAAGAGCTCTTCATTTATGTGAAAGAAATATTAAAATAAATGAAGTAAATGGTAAAGCTTACGAAAGTAATGCTTATGAATGTGTAAAAAATAAATATGAATATATAATAACTAATCCACCGATTAGAGCAGGGAAAGAAACAGTACTAAATATTTTGAAGGGAGCAAGAAATCATCTTTTAGATAATGGTGAGCTATGGTTTGTTATAAATAAAGACCAAGGCGCTAAATCGACAGTAAATTCAATAAAATCTTGTTATAATGTAGAAGTTGTAGCAAAAAGTAAAGGTTTTTTTGTGTTTAAAGCAAAAATTAATTGACAAATTGTTAATTAGGCTTTACAATTTTAAATTGGTGGCGTATTTATTTTTTAAATAAAAACGAAGAAAAAAATAGTCTTAAAAAATTGTGTATGGGGTGATATCGTGGCTTATAAAGTTAAAAAATTTGGTGACTATCGTGAAAGAAGAAGTTTTTCGAAGACGAAAAACGTTTTAGAGTTGAATGATTTATTGGAAGTTCAAAAAAAATCATACAAAGAATTTCTAGAAAATGGTATCAAAGAGATATTTGATGATTTATTTCCAGTTGAAAGTTTTACTGGTAATATTTCACTAGAATTTGGTGATTATTATTTTGATGAACCAAGATATTCAATTAAAGAAGCAAAAGAAAGAATGGTAAACTATGCTGCTCCATTAAAGGTTGAAGCTCGTCTTTATATTCATGAAACTGGTGAAGTAAAAGAACAAACAATATTCTTAGGGGACATGCCTTTAATGACTGATGCAGGAACATTTATTATTAATGGGGCTGAACGTGTAATTGTATCACAATTAGTTCGTAGTCCAAGTGTATATTTCAAAAAGGAAATTGATAAGAATGGACGCCATATTATTAGCGGAGAACTAATACCTAATAAAGGTACTTGGCTAGAATATGAAACAGATGCTAGAGATGTTTTATATGTTAGAATTGATAGAACTAGAAAAGTGACTGTTACAACATTCTTAAGAGCTTTAGGTTTATCTAGTGATGAAGATATTATAAGCGTATTTGGTGATAATGATTATATCAAAAATACATTGGAAAAAGATTCAACTAATAATACAGATGAAGCTTTACTTGAAATTTATGAAAAGTTAAGACCTGGAGAACCTGCTACATTAGATTCTTCAAAGAATCAGTTAATTACAAGATTTTTTGATAGATTCCGTTATGATTTAGCAAAAGTTGGTCGTTATAAATTTAATAAAAAATTAAATGTATTAGATAGATTAGAGGGTTTAACGTTGGCAGAACCTTTAGTTTTTGATAACAAAACGATTGCTAAGGCTGGAGATGTTTTATCAAAAGAACTTTTAGAAGAATTAAAACCTTATTTTGAAAAAGGATTAAATGTAAAAGAAATCTTAGTTAATGAAGAATTAGATGATTATAAAAATGTTCAAGTTGTTAAAGTTATTGATCCAGAAGACAGTAAAAAAACACTAAATATTATTGGTGTTGATCAAAGTGTTGATATAAGAAGATTAACTATTCCAGATGTTTATGCATCCCTTAATTATTATATAGGTTTACATAAAGGAATAGGTTCTGATGATGAAATAGATAACCTAGGAAATCGTCGTGTTCGTCAAGTTGGAGAACTAATTCAAAATCAATTTAGAATTGGTATGGCTAGAATGGAAAGAGTTATTCGTGAAAGAATGACTACTCAAGAATTAGATACTGTAACACCTAAAACATTAATTAACATTAGGCCTGTTACAGCAGCTTTAAAGGAGTTCTTTGGTTCTTCACAATTATCAAAATTTATGGATCAAATTAATCCAATTGCTGAGTTAACAGATAAGAGACGTCTATCAAGTCTTGGACCTGGAGGTTTATCTCGTGATCGTGCTGGTATGGATGTTCGTGACGTTAATGCATCACACTATGGTCGTATTTGTCCAATCGAATCACCAGAAGGACAAAATATTGGTCTTATTACATCACTAGCTGGTTATGCTAAAATTAATGACTATGGATTTATAATGACTCCATATCATAAAGTTGTTAATGGTGTTGTTACTGATGAGGTATGTTATTTAACTGCTGATGAAGAAAAAGGACATGCTATTAGTCAAGCTGCTGTTAAATTAGATGATGATAATAAAATTATTGATGATGAAGTTGTAGCTCGTTACAATGGTGATACGATTTATGTAAAAAGAGAAAAAATTGATTACGTTGATGTTGCTCCAAGTCAAGTTGTTGCAATTACAACAAGTTGTATTCCATTTTTGGAATTCGATGATGCACACAGAACTCTAATGGGTGCTAATATGCAACGTCAAGCAGTGCCTTTACTTACCTGTGAAGCTCCAATTGTTGGAACAGGTGTTGAATGTATAGCTGCAAGAGATTCAGGATCTACAATTGTTTGTAAAGCTGATGGCGTTGTTGAATATGCTGATGGTTTAAAAATTATCGTTAAAACTGCTGGTGGTAAAGATACATATCATTTAGCAAATTATGAAAGAAGTA
>ERZ773181.396-NODE-396-length-48575-cov-21.652411_pt1 | contig 48575 bp, 49 predicted proteins | sample MGYA00581001_ERZ773181 | MGnify/ENA primary metagenome ERZ773181 (study PRJEB29015, sample SAMEA2737780) | human gut metagenome | biome: human gut; feature: human-associated habitat; material: faeces | place: China | collected 2012 ...
ATGTAATCCATCACCTATCTCTGAGCACAATTCTCCCAACTTACGCTGTTCCCAAACAATAGTTTATTTTGCGCAATCATTTACCGTTTCATTGGTATAGTATGAAATATTTTCATAATATCACTACTATTATATCAATTTATCTCAGTTCCTCTCGTACCATCATTAACGTATATCCCAGCAGATTCTGTCCTCTCCATTTCGCTAAATCCAACCTTTGCGGATCATTCATTGAAAGACCAATCCCCCATACTCTGTCTTTCACCGCACACTCTGCAAATATGTCATTATGTGTTTGTAGCAACTTATTATAGAGAATATTATTTTGTGAAAATTTCGCTAACAACCCCTGATATACAACTATCTGACGAATTCCGCACCAAATACTGTCATTATATCCTTTTACCTGACGACCATATTCCTTAATTAATGCGACATCATTAGTTGATAAAATCTGCTGTGCCTTTTCTACATCTTGAAAACATATAGCCTTTTTGTACATCATAAACTGTTCCATAGATGAATATTTGACTTCATTAACTGTAAAATTGGAAAGATACCAATTACTTAAAAAGCCATTTTCTTCTTCTGGATTATGAAAACAAATAATATTCAATCTACTACACCTACCTTTTTTACTGCAAGCTCAAGTTCCAAATCATGAAGCCCATAATATGCCTTTTTCAAAAAATGAAGTGGAACTTTTTCCAAAACTTTACGGCTTGGGATATTATAATACCATTGATAGTATGCATAAAACTCACCTATCCAGTCTGGCATAAATCCCTGAAGGGCTTTACCTGGCTTTAACTTATATTGTTCTGTGCTTATAAAGTAGTTCAATAACTCCTTTGCATTCATCGTATTAACATATGCTTGAGATTCGTCAATACATTGCCTTGTTCTGCTTGACATATAACTATTTATAAAATCTTCTGTGTCTTTATCTGGATATTCTTGTGCTACAAAATCAAATAATGCCCCTTGGTTTTCAACAACATCATCTAAATATGCATCTGAATATGCTCTCATCAATATCACCTCTCAAAAAGCGTGCTAAATACATTTGTTACCGTATTTGCATCTGAATCTACAAGTTTTCTCATATTATTTCTTGCTTCAACATCTCTGTAATTATATTTAGCATTAAATTCCCCGTAATTAACAGAAATTAACTCTTCATCTATCTCTTTTAACCGCTTATAAGCTAATTCAGACTTAATGCAATACTGAATTCCCAATCCACCTAATGAAAGCAACTGTTCAAGAATTTCCACATCAATATTATCCCTTACAAATTCCTTTGCAATATAGAAATAAGAAGCATCCGCTCTCCATCCTTTTATTACATCATATTCATGTGTATCTATTCCATATTTATCAATAAATTTAGCTGCCAATATCCTATATCGCTTTGAATTTGCCGCATCCCGATGTTTCATAAGTTCAGCAAGCCACGATAAAATAGATTTTTCTTCAAAATCAAGTATTTTCAAACCATCATAATCAAATTCATATTTATGCACCCAGCCATTCAATTCATTTGGTTTACTAACTGCCCATTCTTTCGCTAAATCTATATTTTCTGTCAGATAAAATCCACGACCATAATCATGTTTATCATCTCCACCACCATAAAAAGGTCTAACAACTCTATCTGAGGTACCATGATATAAATAAATATTTTTCATTCCGTTCACACTCTCTATACAAACATGTTTTGAAGCATAAACTTCTTCAACTCTTTTAATTCATTACACTTATTCTGATGAAGAGTGATGAGGTTGTCTAGGTTTGAAAAGTATTCTCCAATTCTAACCTGTTCTGCTTTATTTGGCATGGCGATAGGGAAATCTACAAGTATATTTTGATTAAGGTGTTTGATAGTTCCACCAGTTGCTTTTTTTGAAACATAATCCATCAAGAATGGAGCTTTTAGAAACTGGAATAAGTACTTGCTATCTGTTTCATTTTCGTCCTTAACTTCAACATTAAACACGCCTGCGTTAAGTGTAGCAGGCAAGCTTAAACCCTCTACATAAGCCACTTTTCCAAGGGTACCGTCCTTTGTAATTAAAATGTTGCCATTCTTAATTTGTATATTCTTATCTTGGTCATATCTTTCTTTTTCAACATAATGACATGTCGAATAATTCACCTTACCATCTTCGAAGTCTGTGCCAGTAATTAACATATAATCCCCAGCATCTAAAAACTCAGAAGTACGAAGATTTTGCCATCCAATTCTTGCATGCATTGTTGCCAACTCTGATAGCTTACGCTGTTCCCAATCATCAGTAAATCCATCAAATCTAATTTCTGGCTTGTCCGAACCATTTTGAGGAAACATTTTTTGCAACATGTATTTTTTTAGTATAGTTAATTGTTCACACTTTTTCTGATGAAGAGTGATGAGGTTGTCAAGCGACTGAAAATAATCGCCAATCTTCCCCTGTTCTTCCATAGATTTAGGATAAACAATGTCTGTATCCTGCATAGCAGATTTTGAAATTGATGTAACCTTGATTCCCTGCATCAAAGGTATCAACTGATTATGATAAGCACTGGAATTTAGATAATATCCCAAATACCCAGAAGCAAATTTTTCTATCGGTCTGTATGGAATAGTATGTAGTCCAGACAACACAATTTCATCATTCAATCCGGCTATTTCACTGCATTTTCCAACAGTTGAGTCCTCGGCTGTATCTGCAACAATTACATCTCCATTTTGCAAAAATGATGATTTATATTTTGATAAAATGCTCTCATCAGAAATCATTGGAAGCTTCTCTTTGCTTACATCCAAGACCTCTCCAAACTTGATCAGTACATCACCATAGTGAACGTTCTTTGCAACTCCTGTCTCATTCGATAAGTCAGCCCTGGAAAGTGTATTATTCTGCAGGCCAATTAGTATTTCCCCCAACTTACGCTGTTCCCAATCTCCATCAAACCCCTTAAATCTAATCTTAGGACTTTTCATCATTTTCACCCCTCAATCATACTAATAATATTGTTTAAAGATGCCTTTATGTTTTCATCCTCAGATGTTAGATTTTTAAGGAGTGACAAGAACTCGCCCTGTACTTTTTCTATCTCATCATCTGTTTTTTTCATGTCTGCAAGAAGCGTATTTATATCAATCTGTTCCTCCTGTTCGAAATTATCCACATATCTTGGAATATTCAGATTGAAATCATTCTTCTCGATATCTTCAAAGCTTGCCAGATAAGCTTCCTTATCTACCGTTTCCCTTTTCTTGTATAAATCAAGAATCTCATCTATGTGCTTATCTGTCATAGTATTCTGCTTCTTGCCCTTATCAAACTTCTTAGATGCATCTATGAATAATACATCTCTTCCATCTCTATGCTTCTTTAACACTATAATACACGTAGGTATAGATGTGTTATAGAATAGATTAGCTGGTAATCCTATCACCGCATATATATTGCCTGAACGCAGAAGCTTTTCTCTTATCTTCCCCTCTGCTGCTCCTCTGAATAGTACACCATGAGGAAGTACGATTGCCATCGTTCCGTTGCTTTTCAGATGATATAATCCGTGAAGCAAAAATGCATAATCCGCTTTAGACTTAGGTGCAAGCACTCCATAATCACTAAATCTCTCGTCCTGTAAGAATCCCGGTGCAGCACTCCACTTTGCTGAATAAGGAGGATTCATAAGTACCATATTAAAGTCAGTCTCCTCACCTGTAGGCCAATCGCCATCTAATGTATCGCCATTACGCAGTTTCTGATTATCAGGTGTTACTCCGTGTAGAAACATATTCATCCTTGCAAGATTATAAGTTGATGTCATAAGCTCCTGACCATAATATCTTATATATGCAGGCTCATTTGAATATTTCTTGGCATTAAGAAGCAAAGAACCAGAACCCATACAAGGATCATATACAGAAAGTCCTTTCTTTGTTTCCTGTCCGTCAATAGCTATTCTTGTAATTATCTTTGATACAGCCTGAGGAGTATAGAATTCTCCGGCTTTCTTACCTGTTTCTGATGCAAACTGACCTATTAGATATTCATATGCATTTCCAAGTACATCTGCATCAGAATTTAACAGATCAGCTTTATCTATTTCCTTTATAAGGCTGGATATTGTATCGCTCTGCTTCTGATCACCAGTTCCAAGTCTGTTAGAATACAGGTCAATATCTGTAAAAAGATCCTGAAACAATGAATCACTCTGCTCTATATTATTGAAAGCCTTCTGTAACTGTTCACGGTTAAACATATTATTTCTTGCTGCATCTGCAAAGCTTGTATATGTCAATTCTGGCTCAATTACATAGTGACATTCCAACTTTATCTGTTCCTTTAATTCTTCTGCACTTTCATCCTGTAATATTTCCTTGTATGCATCCAATGCTGTTTTTAAAGTGTCTGGTTTCTCATCATATATCAGGTCATATACTTTAATCAAAAATGAATCTGACAAATATTTGTAAAACACGATTCCAAGCAAATAATCCTTATATTCATTAGCATCCATTTTTGAACGAAGTATATCTGCCCCACTCCATAATACACTTATTAAGTCTTTACCATTTTCCTGCTCTGCCATCATATTCTCCTCTACTGAATTATTTCCGTAATAAGACTTACGCTTTATTACAGCTTACATGTATTTTTATGATTATAACATAACTTAATAATAAGTGTCATCCTCACTCATACATATTCCTACGCATTCCTGCGCATTTTCTAGGATTTTGGGGATTTTTAGAAATAAATTTCTGGAAATATATTAAGACACATTTAGATGTGATTAATAAGAATAATGTCTTCTCATTAATATAGAAAAAAGAGGCACCGCACCAATTATTAGTGCGACGTCCCACATAACTGCTATTTGCTATTTGATATTTATTGTTTATATTATTTGATATTTATACTATATGGTATTCATACTATCTGATATTCATACCATTAAATATTTATACTATCTGATATCCATACCACTTGTATATTGTTTAATAAACTGTTCCCTTGCGCATGGCCTGCCGTAATAATAGCCCTGCAGATAATCAACCCGCATTTCATTCATTTTCTGGCGCCATTCTTTTTTTTCAATACCTTCTGCACATATCCTGACGTTAATGCTATGTACCATCGGAATTATATTTTTATACAATTCATAATCCCTTTCATTATCCATTGCCTTTGCGGTAAAATCCTTGTCCATTTTTACATAGCTTGGATTCATATCACGAATGCAATGAAAATTAGAATATCCTGTACCAAAATCATCGATAACAAAGCTGATATGGTTCTCATCCAATGCCTTCCTGAACTTACAAAACATCGGTGTCATATCCATAAATCCACTTTCGGTCATTTCAATATATATTGAATCCGGTTTTAAAGCATACCTTTTAATCACATCCAATATATCACGCTCAACGTTTCCGTGCATGATCTGGACATATGAAACATTTATATTCATCCTGAAATCAGGAATATATTGCTGTATTTCACAACACAGCTTTGCTGCTTCATCTAATATATATCTTCCTGCCGGGATAATTAATCCGGTTTCCTCCAGTAATGGGATGAATTCCATAGGTGAAATAACCTCTGTATCTTCTCCGGATATCATAGAGAAGCGCATAAGCGCCTCTGCACCAATAACCTGCTCTAAACCACAATCCACGATTGGCTGGTAATGCACATCAAAGCCCTTAAATCCGTTCATGACAGAATTACGGAGTGCTGCTACTATTCTTCCTTTCCGTAAAAAAAGTTCATAGTCATTCTCATCAAAGATATAGAATCCATTTTTTCCCATTTTTTTGGCTTTTTTAAGGACAAATGAAAATTTCTTACGGCACTCATCGTAGCCTTCACAAACTGTTGTGGCATCCACAACACCAACAGAAATTGAAAAAACAGCCTCATAGTTTTCAGATACTATAAACCTATAAAGTCTGTCATCTATTTTTTTCTTAAGCTCTGCGGCATATTCCCCAGCAGAATGTTCCAGATCAACAATCACATACTGGTCAGCTACAAGATGATATATCCTCTGACTATCAGAAAGACATTCCTTCATGCAGTCAGCTACACTTTTCAGAATATAATTGCCATAAGCCGCTCCGCGCGAACTGTTGATTGCTCCAAAATCATCGATTCCTATATGCATAAGAAAGCCCTTAGATATGTGTTTCATATGAGAGCGCATATAGGCGTTAAATTCAAGTCCTCCAAGCAACCCAGTGACATTATCTGCCCTTCTCTGATTTCCTGTCTCATTCATGCAGCCAACCAGGTATTGCGGTTTCCCCTGTGAATCGTCAATCACTATTCCACGACAGTTAACCCATACCGGCATGCCTTCTTTATCCAGCCATCTGTAATGCAGATTATGTGCTTTTTCTTTCCCTTCATATATAGCCGTAAGATGCTCCTGCAGCATCTTACGGTCTTCTTCATATACTACCTGTAAAACATCATTGGCAACATCATTCATGACATTTTCTGATATCATAAACCTGTCCACAGCCGACTCAGACAGCTCTATTGTATCATTCTGCAGATCATATACAAACAGATAATCATCCATACATTTTGCGATTATTTCCAATAAAGTTTCTTTTGTCTGCTTACCAAATACTTTAAATATATTCTCACTCACAACAAGAACCTTTCCTTCATAATAGCTTTATGATAAACTTTTAATCTTTAAAGAGCTTAAATCTGTTTACACGTTCATTCATCTTATCTGCACCCTCTGCGAGGTTAATACTGATTGCTGTATTCTCTTCTGAGGATGCTGCAGTACCCTGTACTACACCTGAAAGCTGTTCAATACCCTGTCCAATCTGTTCTAATGACTCTGCCTGTGTATTAGCCTTCTCCATAGTATTCTGTGCCATTTCTGCGAATGAATCCATATCTGCAATAATCTGGTTAAAGGCATCTGCTGTTGTTCTTGTAATTTCATTACCCTTCTGGATTTCAACTAAAGTCTTATCGATTAATTCTCTTGTATTTACCGCTGACTTAGCACTATCTGATGCAAGCTTTCCTATCTGGTCTGCAACTACTGCAAAGCCTTTTCCTGCCTCACCTGCCCTTGCAGCCTCAATAGATGCATTAAGAGCTAACAGATTAGTCTGCGAAGCAATATCTTCAATATCAGTAATAATATTACCTATTTCCTTAGATATTTCTGTAATGTGCTCCATTTCTGTCAGAAGAATATTCATTTTTTCTTTTTCATTATTTGCTTTGTTTGCAGAAGCCTTTACACGTTCAGATGCATTCTTTGTTTCACTTGCTGTATCCTCTGCAAGATCAACAACTGTATCTATTGTGGCATTAAGTTCCTGAATAACTCCTGCCTGCTCTGTTGCACCATCTGCTAACGACTTTGATGCACTTTCTACTTCCTTGGCATTATGTGTAACCTGTTCTGCAATATTGCTTATTTCTGACAATGTACTGTTAAAACGCTTTAAAATGTAAACAAGTGAATCCTTTAATTCTGAAAAATCACCCAGAAATGGTGTAATATCATCACCATTTCTTGTTAAATCACCCTGTGCTATGAATTTAACCTCCTGTGAAATCTCGCTTACATAATCTGAAAGAATACCCATAGCTTCCTTAAGCTTTGTAATAGTATCACCAAACTCATCATCAGATTCATATGTAAGCATATCCACGTTAGACAGCTCACCCTTTCTAAGGCTGGCAACTGCCTCATCAATCTGACGTACTGGTTCTGTAATTGAGTCTGATATTATCTTTCCTATAATTGTTGCAATCACTGCAATCGCTAATCCTGTTATAATAATGACAATAAAAATAATTATTGTACATATATTAGCAATTACTTTTGCCTTATCTAATTCCGCCTGAAAATCATCGCGTACTGAATTTAACTTTTCTACAAATTCCTTATTACTTTCATACACGCTTCCAGTCATAAGATTGGCAGCATCAGCCTGTTTGCCTTCTTTACTAAGCTTATATATTTTATCTGAGGCTGACCTGTAATCCTCCCATGCAGAGCTTGCCTTTTCATAATCAGCTTTACCTGCCTGTGCTTTCTTATTTGAATTAATTATTGTCTCTAACTTAGAAGATATATCCTTTATCTGATTCTCCATATCATTAGTTTCTTTTTCACAGGCTGCCATAACTGCTGTATCTGTTTCTACAAGATGCTGATACTGTTTGATTCTATATTTAGCAGTTATTGTTTGTAATTCCTGCAGACACTCAAGTGAAGGAGACCACACTTCCGTAATACTATGTATATTCGAACGAATCACTAATGTTGATATAAGCGCAACCATTACAAAAAAAGCTGTCATAACAAGCACTGCCATCCGATATACCTTTAATTTTGCTGCAACTCTTAAATTAGCTATCCAATTTCTTAACTTTGCCATATAGTTTCCCTTTCTTTTTATTCTATAGTAATAATTAACTTTTTTCTAAATGACATTGTAAAAAACCGAATGAAAATCTAATACTCTCCCGCTCTCACAATCTTTCATCAGAAAAGTTTTGTTAAAAGTATCACAAAATTGTTTAAATTGCAATAAAAAAATATATAAATTTTTGTTTATTTTTTTAGGAATATTTTACATATATAACCTAATATAGCATTTAAGACCTCTATGTGTTGTAATTTTACACTAAATTATTTCTCTTGTTTTATTCATATCTGCTAGTGTTCTTACTTACTAGCTTTCACACCAGCCTCTTAACAACTGCCACAAATGCATCAACTATGAATATAGCAAGAGCAATCGCTCCTGCTGCCCCGATGGTATGCACAAGACTTAATAGTGCCTCCTGTGTATCTGCTGTAAACAGGTAATAAACTGTCTCATACATGCCTGCTCCCGGCACAATCGTAAGTATAGACGGAATAAGCGTTGTTGTTACCGGTGTCTTAATAAGTCTTGCAAGAATATGCGATATGACTGCCAGCACCAGTCCTGACACAAAGGTAGCCATAAGCATAGATGTATACCTTTCCGTATAAAGATATACAGCCCATCCTGCCATCCCTAATATTCCATTAACAACCAGACATCTTTTCGGTGCTTCAATAAGAACTGAAAAGCCTATTATTGCACCAAAAGCAAATATACTTTGTAATAGCATAATTCTCCATTCTTTAAATCACATTGACAGGCTACAATAATAATAATCCCACGTATACTCCAAGGGCAATCATCGCCGCCTCTGTAAACGCCTGCAGTATATTTGCATTACCTGAAGCGTAATCCCCATGAAGCGTATCTCTTATGGCATTGGTTATGGCTGCACCAGGTACAAGCACCATAATCGAGCCTATGATTATCCTGTCGATATGCGAACCTATTCCAACGTGCACCATAACGAAAGCTATAACCGATATGACTATTGATGCCACAAGATCATTTATAAGTGGATTAAGTGCGATTTTCTTTCCGATATGAAGCCACGCTGCAAGAAATATTCCAACTATTGCCGTTGCTGCCATATCCTTAAAATCACCACCATACATCCCTGCAAAGAAAGCTACAACAAAGACTGTGCATATATCCTTAAGCCACCATGGATACTGGGATTTCTTAAGATGCTTGAGCTGTGAAAAGGCCTCCTCTAAGGATATAATCCTCATATAGAACTTTCTTGATATATCATTTACCTGGGCTATTACATTAAGATTGGTCGCGCCCTTATTCACGCGCCTTATAACTGTAAGAGCATCTATGGATGGATCATCAAGTGATATCATAATACCTGTTGACACTACAAATGCTTCACTTGTTTTAAGACCTGAGGTTTTGAGTATATAATTTATCGTTTCCTCTACACGGTATATCTCAGCTCCGCTTTCTAACATAATAGTGCCTGCAAGTGCCGCTGTATCAATAAGCAGCTTATAATCTGGCTGTCCTGTTTTCTTCACATCCGTTCCTGTAGTTTCTTTTTTTGTATCACCAGCCTTAACTGCCTGTATCATCTCTGCCTCCTCCTTCCTTATAGGTTCCTTGATAGATTCCTTACATCTTACTTAATATCTTCCTTAATATCTTCTTTAATGTCTTCTTTATGTTTACGTCGTGATTTTACATACTCTGCCTTTATCTGAATGTATACTTCTTTAATTCGCAGTTCTTTATTCCAAATGCTGAGAATTCCTCATTTGTCATATTATTGAAATATGATTCTACTATTCTTGATATGCCATTATGCGCTACAAGCAGATAAACCTTATCTTCACTGTCATTCTTAATATCATCAATAAGATTATATATTCTCTGGCACAAATGAAGCATAGTCTCTCCACCATCAAAATCATATACAAAGTTCATCTTTGCCTTTGCGAATTCTTCTCCATCTCTTGCGGTTGATTCATACCGTCCAAAGTTCTGTTCTTTAAGCCTTATTTCCTCCCGGCAGGCTATTCCTGTCACCTCTGATATATGCTTTGCAGTATCTGCTGCTCTTACTAAAGGTGAATACAGGATTTCATCTATATGGATATGCTCCTCTTTTATTCTTTTTCCAAGCTCTGTCGCCTGGTCATGTCCCAGACTTGTAAGTGCAATATCTGTTGCACCACATATTTTGTTTTCAACATTCCATATCGTCTGCCCATGTCTTGTAAAATAAAAATAACTACTCATGCCTTATCACCTCAACTCTGCATAATCTCTCCAGCATATCATCTGTCATATTGTATACCGCATCAATCACATAATTTCTGTAAGTGGCATTTCCATCCATATCGTTAAGCCTTTTATATGCTGTCTCTCCACTTATTCCCATAACACAGACTGCCGCTGCCACAGCTTTGGCTATGCTGCCCTGTATTGCTGTATCATGCTCTTTACTTATGCACATATCTGCTTTATCTGCATCTGCTTTATCCACATGTGCAGAGCCTGTATACACATTTTCCATACTGATAGCTGCAATATAGGCTGTTATCAGTGCTGAAAGCTGACAACCAGAACCTGTCACCCTGCTCATCATAGGATGTCCGTTTCTTATACAATATACTACATTCCCATCAGTTACTATATCTATAACACCAGTTATACACAACACAGCCCCTGTTTTTTTAGCAAATGCTTCTGCAAAGGCTGCCACATCATATATATTGTCCTCTGTGATCCGGTCAATATCATTAGCCTCCACACCTTTAGAGTGGTTAATGTCAGCCATTCCATCTGCAAGTGCTTTTATTTCTGATATGTTTCCTCTTATGACAGTCGGACTTATCTCTTTTATTATTCTTAAGGCTGCACTGTTTCTGAAATCCGAGGCTCCTGCACCTACCGGATCAAGCACAACCGGATGATGAAGAGCTGCTGCACTTCTGCCAGCAACCAGCATCGCCTCAAGCTTATTCTCATTTAACATGCCTATATTAAGATTTAATCCATCACATATAGCTGTTATCTGTCTAACCTCAAGTGCATCCTCTGCCATGATAGCTGCACCACCACATGCCAGAAGTATATTTGCACAATCATTCATGCTTACATAGTTAGTTATACTATGAATAAGCGGCTTCCTTTTATGCACTATTCCAATAATATTATCAAACATGTTATTCTTTACTCCAACACCCATTGTTATTCTATATTCTGCTGCATTTTTGCAAGCAGTCCCGAGCTTTTAAGGCTTAGAACTATCATTCCCGATATCAGCGCACCTACTGCTGTTGATACAAAAAACGGAAATACATACACATAAAACGCCAGATTGGCTGCATTCTTTCCCATAAGGAATATAGCAACAGGGTACGCACTAAGTCCACCTAATATAGAGGTTCCAGCCACTTCTCCTATCATTGTCGCTATAATGTTATGAAATCTTTTATACACTACGCCACATACTAATGCACCAAACATGCTTCCCGGAAATGCCATAAGACTTCCTATTCCCAGCATATTTCTTATAAGTGATGCCACAAATGCTGCCATGACACCATAACCCGGTCCTAAAAGAACTGCACAGAATACATTAACCATATGCTGTACAGGTGCACATTTGCTTCCAAACACCGGAAACGAAAACAGACTTCCTACAACAGCAGCAGCACATAATATACCTGCTATTGATAATTTTTTGATACTAGTTGATTTCACGATATAAACCTCCTTTTTTCCTGACCAGAAGCCTTATATATAATGCCTCTTCCATACAGGAATTCCATAAATCATTTCTTAAATCATTTTTTGTAGTATACCATATTCTTCAAATGTGTGATATATTAATCTATAAATACCAGGATTGCTACATAATTCGCGCAATCCCCTGACAACATACGCAGAAATGGAGATTAGTGTGAAAAATAAGATTTTTCACACGCAAGATTTGTGCTTCGCACAAACTTGAGATGCGCTGAAAATCAGCGCAAGAATGGAGGATTAACTATGTACGAATTCACTAATGACTGCCTTATAGGCATTAAAGAAATTGATGATGAACATGCAAAGTTATTTAAAATGATTAACGATGCAATATCTATGGGCAACGAGCTTGATGACATAGCTCCTGTCGCTAATAACCTTATATCAGGTCTTAAGGACTATGCTGCCACTCATTTTACACATGAGGAGGCTTATATGGAAAGCATCAATGACCCTGAACTAGGCCTTCAGAAAAAAGAACACGCTGCCTTTACGAAAAAGGTTAATGAGTTCTGTCTTGATACATCATCAAAGGAAGCAGCTAAAGCTTCATTTAACGAATGTATTTCATTTCTTGTACGCTGGTTATACCATCATATACTCAGTAACGATATGATGATTGGTAAAATGTGTACTCCTGTCAATAAGGAAAATGAAAGCTCTGCTGATGCTGATGGAAAAAAACTTTTTACATTTACTGATAAGTATAAAACAGGCATTGAGTTTATTGATGAAGAACATAAGCGTCTGTTTGAAATAATAGATGAAACCTATGAGCTTATTCACGACCACTTTATCCATGATAAATATGACCAGATAATATCTTTACTTGATCAGCTTAAGGACTATACTGAGTTTCACTTCCATGATGAGGAAGAATATATGAAGAGCATCAATTATCAGGGACTTGAGGTCCAGCAGCAGGCTCATGCATCTTTCATTGATAAGCTTGTTAATATTGATATACACGAGCTTGAAGCTATGGACGACAACCAGCAGCAATATCTGCTTGACCTTGTAAACTTCCTTGTAACCTGGTTAGCCAGCCACATACTTGGCGCTGATAAGAAAATACCTGCAAAACCAGCAGACAAATAAACACACTTACATATAAAAAATAGATTGTAAATATATCTTTTTATATTTACAATCTATTTTTTTAATTGTTTATAATATTGTTTATAATATGATGTGAGTGTCAAAAGTCTAAACCCACATGAGCCCGCACATCTGATATAAGACAAATGACGATATTACATGCCAGCATTATGCTTCTCAAAGAACTTCTTAGTTTCTGCCACTACAACTCCACTAAGTGCAAACAGTGCAATCATGTTAGGGAGTGCCATAAGTCCATTGAATATATCCGCTATTGTCCATACAGCACTTACTGTCATATATGGTCCTATAAATACTGCTAATATGTATATCCAGCGGAATATCTTTACATGCTTCATATTTCCGTTACTTAAATATTCAAGACATCTTTCACTGTAGTAATCCCATCCAAGAATAGTAGTAAATGCAAAGAATACAAGACAAAGCATAAGCACAAAGGATGAAACCTGTGCAGGAAATGGCAGTCCATTCTGGAATGCATATGTAGTAACCTGGACACCCTGAAGTCCCTCTACCTGCCATGCTCCTGTTATAACTATTGAAAGTCCTGTAAGTGTACATATAACTATTGTATCTATGAATGTACCTGTCATGCTTACAAGTCCCTGACGTACTGGCTCTTTTGTCTGTGCTGCTGCCGCTGCTATAGGTGCACTACCAAGTCCTGCTTCGTTAGAAAAGATACCTCTTGCAACACCCTTCTGCATAGCTACAAGCATGCTTCCTACAACACCACCTGTTATAGCTCTTGGTGAAAATGCTGCTTCCACTATAATCTTAAATGCTGTTGGAACCTTTGTTATGTTAGTTATAACAAGAACTCCAACAAACAACACATATAACACAGCCATAAATGGTACAATAACCTGACTTACACTTGCTATTCTCTTAACTCCACCTATAAGAACAAGAGCTACGCATACTGCAAGCACAAGAGAAGCTATAACAACTGACCATGAATATTCTCCTAGAAATGGAATATTCACACAATGTGAATTATCTGCATCAAAGAAGCCATTAACAGCACTTGATATACCATTTACCTGACTGAACGTTCCTATACCAAAAAGACCTACACATACACCAAAAAATGCAAATATTTTAGCAAGCCATTTCCACTTCTTTCCCATGCCCTGCTCTATATAGTAAAATGGTCCACCCAGACTATGTCCATCTTCTGAAACAACACGGTACTTAACAGCTAAAAGTCCTTCTGAATATTTAGTTGCCATTCCAAAAAATGCTGCAACTATCATCCAGAATAACGCTCCTGGACCTCCTGCACATACAGCAGTTGCCACACCAACTATATTACCTGTACCTATCGTGGCACTTAAAGCCGTACACAGGGCTGCAAAGCTTGATATTTCACCTTCGCCCTCCTCTTCGTTCTTTATCATCCACTTTAATGCAAGAGGAAGCTTTCTTATCTGAAGCACACCAAGACGTACTGTAAGCAGTATACCACCTGCTATGATAAGAACCATAAGAGGTACACCCCAGACAAAATTATCAATTGTTGTAAGAACCTGATTAACTAAATTCCACATATGTCCTAACTACCTTTCTTTATTTTCATAAATATAAATGACAAATATCCGGTTATATGACTTTCTATGGAAAACTGACAAGCTTTTCAGCCTGAATGGAATACATGACCTTAAGATTATATATAAGTATATATAAATATATATACTTATATATACTTGTATAATATATAGAACATATGGCCTTCTCTGTCCTTTTGCCTGAGAGATTCATATACGCATGTATATGTTGCACCTTCGGCTTCTGTATTATATCAGAATCTCCAGAGAGTCGATCCATTTACAGTTGCACCAGTCCTTTACACTGGCACCTGAGAGTGTTACTCCTTCGGTAGACATCAGTCACTTTCCTGCAAACTTCATATCGAAATTGTCATAGACTAATATATATCTATTTCAGACATTTTTCAACATTTTTTTATAATAATTTTAGACAATAAGTTTTAGACAATAAATTTATTCCAATGAATTTATTCAAAGTAACGTCTTATTCCATCTATAAGGCCATCTCTTAAAGTCTCAAGCCTGCTGTCGTTATGATCTGAACATTGATTTCCAAGTTCTATATCAACTGATGGTATTGTGCTGTACGAGGTCTGTGTAAGATCTATCTTCATACTTCCCTGTCCGTTTATCTTAGCACCGTTGTTACTAAGACCTGCTATAAGTGCTTCACCTAACGCATTATGTTCCTGCCAGTGTGTGGCAACTGGTTCCATGTCCTTTATGCCATCAGGAACAGCTATATAAAAGCACCCCTTATCATAGCTTAAGTTATCTCCATCCCAGTGAAGTGCTATATGGCAATCAGCTGCATTATTAGCTATAACTGTCCTCGCCACATTATCAAGCTGTACATCATCAGAATCCCTTAACATAAGTACATCATAGCCGTTATCCAGCAGTCCGTCTCTTAATATCTCTGCCATGCGGAGTGTTACTCTGCTTTCAGCAACACCATCGTTAAATGTCATTCCAGATGACACTGCTACAGCCATCGTTGAACCACTTGCTGTAGTTCCTCCTGTTGTCTTAGGTGAACCATCCGGATGACAGAATGTTTTTACTGTTGTGCCACCTACTGTACCATGTCCTGCATTCACTGCTACTGTTATGCCTTTACGTTCACTACTGCTTTTATAATATACTGCATTTCCTGTTGTTATGACTGCATTTCCAGCGTACTGCCATGAAGGATCAAGCTCGACTCCTTCCTTGTCAGAATATGCAGGCTTTACAGCTGCATTGTTGTCAGTAGTGTCAGCTGCTTCTATACTTGTTTCTTGTTCATTATCTTCTTCAGTGATTGTTTCCTCTGTATTATTCTCTTTAGTCAGCTGTTCTTTTTCTGTATCTGACATAACAGTTTCATTCACACTAACTGTCTGTTCTGATGAAGTGCTTTTATCCGCTTTACTGCACGCTGCAGCTGTAACTATACATAACATAGCACTTATGCATACTAATAATCTTTTTCTCATATATAATCCCTATAATCTATCATAATCTAATTACCAAACACGATTTATACTTTTGACTCTTACATCATTCTATTAGATTATTTTTGAATAATCAAGTAATTATTTACTTTTGTTCTTTTTTGTAATTATTTACTTATGTTTACTTTTTTATTAATACTTTTATAAACCAATAACACGATATATATAATCCATATCCATATTGGCTCTTATAACATCTGCAAGCTTATCATACTCAGCCTGTTTATACATATCATAGCTTATATGAGCGCTGTCTTGTGATATTCCCCGTCTTTTACATAACATTTCTATGAAACTATCACAGAATTCCTGCACATCAAAGATTCCATGCATATATGTTCCTGCCACATTGCCACATACACATCCATCCATATATTCCAATCCATCCACTGTATTTCTTATTTTTGCAAATGCCACGTCTGTTTTTACAACACTCTCTCCCATATGTATCTCATAACCACCACATACTTTTCCTGTAAGTCCACTCCATATGCCTGACTGATCACATATTATCCCTTCCACTCTTGTCCTGTGCTTGTTTCTGGAAAATGTTGTTACAACTGGAAGCAGTCCCATTCCTGGTATAGTCTCACCTGTCTCTGCGTTGCAGCTGTCATCTATCACATCCCCTAGCATCTGATAACCTCCGCATATTCCAAGCACTAAAACATCCTGTCTTAGACACCTTATAATCTGTGCTTCTATCTGGTTATATCTCATCCACTTAAGGTCTCCTATAGTATTCTTGCTTCCAGGAATAATAATCAGGTCCGGACTTTCTATCATAGCTGCATTATCAACGTACCTTAGATTAACTATATCCATACGCTCCAATGCATTAAAATCTGTAAAGTTAGATATATGAGGCAGTCTTATAACTACTATATCAAGCTGCTTCTTTAGTGTGCTGACAGACTTATGTGATGTATCTATTCTTTCAGAAAGACTGTCCTCATCTTCTATGTCAAGCCTTGTATAAGGAATAACGCCTGTAACTGGTATATGACATATATCATAAAGCTGTTGTATGCCTGGCTCTAATATCTTCCTGTCGCCACGGAACTTATTCATGACTAATCCCCTGACACGTTTTCTTTCCTTTTCCTCAAGAAGCATAATCGTTCCAACAAGCTGTGCAAACACACCTCCACGGTCAATATCCCCGACTAAAAGTACTGGTGCATCTACAAGCTCAGCCATCCCCATATTTACAATATCATCTTTTTTAAGATTAATCTCTGCCGGACTTCCAGCTCCCTCTAACACTATAACATCATATGCCTTATCAAGCTTGTCATATGCCTGCATAATATCCGGTATAAGCTTCTTTTTATACTGGAAATATTCCTTTGCCGGCATATTTTTTAACGGAGTTCCATTTACTATAACCTGTGAACCGACATCACTTGTGGGCTTTAAAAGTATTGGATTCATACATATATCAGGTTCTATCATGGCAGCTTCTGCCTGCATGACCTGTGCCCTTCCCATCTCATAACCATCCCTGGTCACATAAGAATTCAAGGCCATATTCTGCGATTTAAAAGGTGCAGCCTTATACCCATCCTGTTTTAACACTCTTAATATTCCTGCTGTCACTATGCTCTTTCCTGCATTAGACATAGTTCCCTGAATCATAAGATTCTTTGCCATATATTACTGCACCTCCATTATATTCTTTATAAGATATTCGTTATCCTCATGCTTCTTTACAGAATAGTCAAGCAGAATATCTTTATCAAATATATTGCCGCCGTGTATCTGTTTTTCCATATACAGTAATCCTCCTTCTCCACTAAGAGCCTGTGCTTTTTAAAAACCGGCCTGTAAAAGCAGTACAAGTCTTATCACTGACACCATGACAACCATAAGAAAAGCCGTAATGTAAAGAAGAACGTTGCTTCGTTTTATATCCTCTGTTTCAAGTTCTCTTATGTCATCGCCTATCTGCGGTTTCTTTACAAGTCTGCCAAAATAATAATTATCGCCTGATAAAGCTACCATAAGTGCACCTGCACAGGCTGCCTCTGTCTGTGCAGCATTAGGACTGCTGTGCTTTTTTTTATCCCTTTTATATATTTTCCATGCATTTTTAATGCTGTAATGTATCTTATCCGTTCCTTTAAGCTTTTCACATATCTGTGCAGCACCTGCCGCTACAACCATAAGACAGCCTCCGATTCGTGCCGGTATATAATTAAACACATCATCCATCTTTGCTGCAAATCTTCCAAAATACATATATTTGTCATTCTTATACCCAATCATGGAGTCCATAGTATTCACAGCCTTATATATAAAGCCTCCCGGTGCACCAAAAAAAAGCATATAAAACAAAGGTGCCACAACACCATCTGATGTATTCTCTGCAACTGTTTCAACCGCAGCCCTTATAACACCATGATTATCAAGCTGCATGGTATCGCGTCCTACTATCATGGATACAGCTATCCTTGCCTGTTCTATTCCCTCCTGCTTTAATGCAGTATATACTTTCATGCTTTCCACTCTTAAGGACTTAACAGCAAGAATCTGATAGCACATTATAGTTTCTGCTATGCAGCCTGCTGCTATGCTGATATTATAAAACACTGCAAGAAACAATATCACAACAGCTCCTGTGACAAATAACACAAGAACTGCAAGAACTGCCCCTTTTATGTACTTCTCTCCATCTTTGTCGTCTTTTTTTAACAAAAGCTTTTCAAGAAACGTTATCAGCCTGCCAATAAGCTGTACAGGATGATACAGCCAGTGTGGGTCTCCTACTATAAGGTCCAGTATATACCCAAGCACTATCGCTATTGTCTGACATTTTATTATCGTTAAAAACATATATTATAATACCTTCTTTGCACTTATTATCCTGGCATCCTGCGTTACTTCACATATATAACCTTCTGCGTTGCCACAATGATAGTCATAATAACCACCACCATAAAATTCCGATAATATTGACATAATAGTTCCACCATGGACGACTAAAGCAACAATTTCATTATCTTTAGCATGTTTTACAATTCTTATAAATGCTTCTGTACATCTTTTCCTGAAAGCTTTAATATCCTCTCCCTCTGGAAATGGCAGCGTAGCATTGCTGTCTATCCATTTTTGATAATAAGAATCACCTGAAAGCTCTATATAGTTTTTCCCTTCAAACCTGCCAAAATCACATTCCTTTAAATCATCAACAACTACAGCCTCTCTGCCCGGATATATTATCTGTGCCGTCTGGATGCATCTTTTCATTGGACTTACGTATATCTTATCTGCAGCCGGATATATGTCTTTATGTACATTTTTTAACAGCTTTTCTATACCTGTATCGCATAAAGCTTCATCTGTTATTCCTATATATCTTTTTTCCTGATTCCCCATGGTGGCTCCATGCCTTATCAATATAACCTTCATACACGTATTGTCCTCATTTATTACTTCCATCACATTTAAGGCACTGTCCTATGCCACACATAACTCGCTCTACCCTGTCTGACTTCTTGACTGCACAGCATAAAGCCCTTCCAACAGTTTCCCTGTATATTCTGTCTTCTTTTTTCAGTGGAACTATTCCACCTCCTACCTCATCACATATAAGTATGATATCAGGATTAGCCTCATATATATCATTTATTATTTCAGCGGCAGGCATTGTCTTTGCTGTGGTGTCAGCCGTTATAGTATCATCAGTCGTTATGGTGTCAACCGTTATAGTATCATCAGTCGTTATGGTGTCATCAACTGTAGTGTTATATGCAGCACCTTCTTTATAGGTTAACCTTTTTATATACAGATGCAGGTGATTAAGCACCTGTGCTTCTTTTATATCCTTAAGGCTGCATCCTGCGCCATCAGCTACCTTTAAACAGCCCTTTTTTTCTAGTACATATTCAAGTTTCCCCTGAAATGCACCTCCAAAATAAACTTCCATATGTATTTCTCCATCACTATAATAAGCTAAGCTATCAGACAAGAAGTGAGATTATGCCTATCGCAGCTGTTATACACAACTCACATACACAAAGCAGATATCCTGCCAGGTCACCTGTAACACCACCGAACTCTTTATATGCCATATGTCTGTAATATAAAAACACTGCCACACAAACAGCATAGATTATAAATGCAAGTATTATATTAATAAAACATATTCCTGCAAAACACAGTACAAGCTGACAAAAAAGCATTATATTTACACGTTTTCTATCTGCTTTGCTTGTAAATGAATAAAGCATTCCTTTATTTACAGCACCTTTAAGATTAACTGCTGCCAGACCGCTTATTATCCTTGATAAAAAGAAAGTAAATGCCCATGCTATAGCAAGTCCTTCATACCCTTTAGACACTATGCAGTATATAAATGCAAAAAAAACGACATAATATACCAAAAGTCTTATAACTGCGAACGCACCTATATGTGAGTCCTTTAATATTCCAAGCTTCTTTTCAACGTCACCATATGAGTTACGTGCATCACAGGTATCCATGTAACCATCAAGATGAATCCCGCCAGTAATAACTACAGGCAGAATCATAAGTATAAGTGATACACTTATATATGGTACATAAAAATAACCCGATATCTTATATAAAACATACACTATCAGTCCTGTAACTGCACCTACAAGCGGAAAGAAGCCCATAACATATCTCATGTCCTTTTCTTCTAATTCCAGATGTGGCATAGGTATTTTAGAATACATGGAAAATGCTATCACCAAAGATTTAATCACTGACATATACTTTCCTCCTCCAGTATATTCTTTCCCTTATGAAACACAGGAATAGAATACACCACTTCAACTACAACATCAGCTTTTTTAGCAAGCTGTATATTAAGCCTTCCAAGTCTTTTTATATAGTTCTTTGTATCTGTATCATATTCGCATCCATCAAAAAACACCTCATTAGTTACAATCACAAGATGCCCGCACACCTGATACAGCTTCATACATTCATCTATTATGTTATCCGGATTCCCGCCTTTTTCAAAGCATTCATTAGCAAGCAGGTTAGACATACACTCAAGTAGTACTACCGGCTTATTGGAAATTCTTTCTGCAGCCTCACAGATATGCATGTACTGTTCTATAGTTTCAAAACCTTTTCCACTTCGAAGCCTGTGATGTCTTAGTATTCTTTTCTTTCCTTCTTCACCATACGGCTGCATTGTAGCTATATAATATTTCTTTCTGTCTCCTGATAACTTGCAGCATATCTGTTCTGCATACTCAGATTTTCCGCTGCCACTTACACCAGTTACTACTATCAACATTTCCCATAATCCTCATATGCTGTTATCTGTATATCTTCAAACGTTGTATTTTCCTTATATACCTGCATAGCCATATCAAGCAATGGAAAAAGCATAACTGCGCCTGTTCCCTCGCCTAGTGCAAGCTCTGCATGTATAACTGCCTTCCTATCAAGTTCAGCAAGCAAAGCCTTTATCGCTGGTTCTTTTCCCTGATGTGATACAAGTATATAATCCTTTACTACAGGACACAGCCTTACTGCAATAAGTGCTGCAACGGCAGAAATAACACCATCAACCACAACAGGAAGCCTGTATACTGCTCCCCCTATATACACTCCTGTCAGTCCTGCAACATCAAGTCCACCTATGCATCTTAACAGTTCCAAAGGATCATTCTTATATATGCCATACATCTCTTTTGCTTTTCTTATGACTTCTGTCTTTTTTAACAGCCCCTCATCGCTAAGACCTGCTCCCCTGCCTGTTACTTCCCCGGGATTCATGTCCAAAAGTATACATGCCAATGCTGCACTTGTTGTTGTATTACCTATACCCATCTCTCCTGTGGCAAGTATGTTATATCCATCATCCTTACAGCATTTAACCTGCTCTATTCCTGCTTTTACAGCCTTTATAAGCTGCTGCTTTGTCATAGCTGGTTCCTTTAAGAAGTTTTTAGTTCCAGGCATAACCCTTCTGTTTACAAGTCCTTTATAATCTTCTGTTTTTATAAGACTACCAGGCAGGTCCTGTGCTATTCCTATATTTACTGGAATAACCTTTGCATTAACGCAGTCTGCCATCCTGCATACACTTGATATTCCATCTGCCATGTTGCAGCTTACAACAGCAGTTACCTCCTGTCCTGTCTGGGTAACACCTTCTTCTACTATACCATTATCTGCACACATAACAACAACTGCTTTTTTGTCTATAGATACATCTGCATTTCCTTGTATTCCTGCTATCTGTACTATCATATCCTCGAACATTCCAAGTCCATGAAGTGGTTTTGCTATACCGTCCCAATGCTTTTCTGCCTGTTTCATAGCATTATTATCCAAAGCTTTTATTGTTGTAAGTTCTGGGAATATAGCTGCCAGTTTTTCTATATCTTTATCTATACCACTCAATTTATGTCTGTAGCATCTGCATGTCTTAATAAATCTTCTGGCTGCTTCTTTGTTTCCTGGAAAATATATATGAGGAAAACCTGCATACAATGTATCACTTCCATAACCTTCTATCTCAACGCTTCCATCAGATGCTTTAGTCACAGAATAAGTATCACCCTTACAGTCACTATTCCAGTAGTGGAATTCGTGGGCTGAAAAACTCTTGCCTTTATCAGCAAGCATAGTATTTCTGCCTGCTGTGAGTGTCATATATCCAAACCTCTGCAGACGGCCGGCATTATAGCCTGTGCCATCTATAACTCCTGCCATTGGATATACTTTTTTATCTGGTGCCTCAAGCTTCTTATGAAGATACAGATATCCACCACACTCTGCTATACATGGAAGTCCTCCCCGTATCTTATCCGCTATATCGTTTCTCATGGAAACATTATCCGATAGTTCTTTGGCATGAAGCTCTGGATAGCCTCCATACAATAATAAGCCATCAATATCATCTGGAAGCTTCTTATCCCTCAGCGGACTAAAATATACAGGCTCGCACCCATGTTCCCTTAAGAATTCAAGATTATCCTCATAAAGAAAACAAAATGCCTCATCCCTTGCTACTGCAATATGTATGATATCTTCTTTATTACTTTTTTCTGTTTTTTTGCAGGCTTTACTATCAGAAGCATTTAATTCACAGCCTGTCTTACACTTTGTGGCTGTATGTCCCAGTTCTATAATACTTTTGATATCAATACTCTCCTTCATAAGAGCTGCAATAGTATCAACCTTTTCCTTAAAATGTTCAATCTCATCGGATGTAACAAGACCAAGGTGTCTGCTTTCAAGTGCTATGGCCTTGTTTACAGGAAGATAACCAAGCGGCTTTATTCCAGCCATATGTGCCGCCATACTTGCATCCTTATATAACTTAGAAGACAGATTGTTAAATATAACGCCTTGTATATGATTGTTTTCTATATATTCTTTATAACCTTTAAGAACCGCTCCTATTGAATTACTCATGCCCCGGCAGTTCACTACAAGAATAACTGGTGTATCTGTGATATCAGCTATCTCATATGAGCTTCCCTTCGTGCTAAAGCCCTGTCCATCATAATAGCCCATAACTCCCTCTATTATAGTTATGTCACTTTCTGATTCTTTTCTAAAAAGCAGCTCTTTTATAGTATTTTCATCACAGAACCAGCTGTCAAGGTTGCCTGTTTTCATGTTTAATACTCTTGAATGAAACATTGAATCTATATAATCAGGTCCACATTTTAACGCTAAAGGCATTAAGCCCATATCTTTAATACACTGGCATAAGCCGCATACAATAGTTGTTTTGCCGCTTCCACTGCCTGTAGCAGCTATCATGACTCGACTCATCTGTTACCTCTTCCTTCAATAATAAATACTGGATTGTTGGCAGCTAACATATGATATCTGCCTCTTTTCTTTATCTGTGTTACTGCTATCTGTACAATATCTATAACATCCACTTTTTTATCTTCCATAAGCCTTACGGAATCATTAAGCGTTTCTAATGTCACTGCTGTTATAACTATGTGTACACCAGGATTTTTCTTTAATACTATGTCCATTATTTTTTCAAGCTCTCCACCGCTTCCACCTATAAATACTGAATCCGCAGCAGGCAGTTTCTCTATCACATCTGCAGCACTGGCATTAATGATATCTATATTATCAAGTCCGAATTTTCTGGCATTTTGCGCTATAAGCTCACAGCCTTCTTTCGTTCTTTCAACTGCATATACTGTTCCATATAAGGCATGCATGGCAAGTTCTACAGAAACCGAACCTGTTCCTGCACCGATGTCATACACTATGGCATCCTTAGCCGGTGATAACCTGCTTACAACACTTGCCCTGATTTCGCGCTTTGTCATAGGAATATCTGCACGTATAAAACTCTCATCTGGCAAACCTGTCATAACAGCTGCCTGTGGATAATGATTATGAACCGCCATAACTGTTAGTCCTGCTGCCGTATATTCTGCATATTCACTTACGTGCCCTGATAATATCTTTTCATTATCATATGACAGATTCTCACCTATCCATATATCTGCCCCGCCCAGTCCGGACTCACAAAGCCGCTTACAGATATGAGAAACATCGCCCTGCGTAAGAAAATATGTCCATTCATTAGTTAAGACAAGCGGAATATAATTCTGTTTCTTACCATGCAGACTGACCATTGCCGCCATCTCCCACGGCTGTCCTATCTTTGAAGCAAGATATATAACAGAAGATATTCCAGGAAGAATATTTATATCATACTTTTTTATAACACTTTCCTCCTGTGCTTTATAAAGCTGCTCCATAAGCTTCTTTGTTCCGCTGTAAAAGCCTGTATCTCCCGACATTAAAACTGCATATATTAAAGCCTTTTCTTTGTTTATAATATCGTAAATATCCCTGGCTGTAACAGCAAAAAAAAGTTTTTTATCTGTGTTACTATAAGCCTCAAGCAGTCTTTTAGAACCTATGATAACATCTGCGTGTTCTATTGCTTCACCTGCCTGCTGTGTAAGACATTTTCTGCTGCCCGGCCCCATTCCTATGATATACACCTGTTTCATCTGCTTCTCCCTTATATCACTCTGCTTTTTAACCATATGATAAGCTATATTTACAGCTTTTCAAGATACTCTATGACCTCTTTGATACATTTTCCTTCATGTTCAACAGGTCTTTTTATAACCACAACATCCGCTCCTGTCTGTTCTGCTGCCATAAGCTTCTCATTGTATCCACCGCTGTTTCCTGACTCTTTCGTCACGAGCACATCTATGTGAAACTGTCTGATTAATGCTACATTTATTTCCGTAGAAAATGGTCCCTGCATCGCTATAAGATGTGCTGGAAAAAAGCCTGCATCTATAGCATTCTGAAGCATACACGGATCAGGCAGCAGCCTTAGATAAGCTCTCTTTTTATAGTCCTTTATATTGACATATTCAGGGATGTTCTTACTTCCTGTTGTAAGTAATATATTTTTTTTTAGATAAGCTTTACTGTTTAGAATAGAAACAGTCTCTTGCATAGTGTCTGTATACACAAGCCTGTCATCTAAGGATGCTCCATCCTCATATGCTGCTTTGGGAACCGTTTCCTCTCTTAACACTCTTATGTACTGTACATCCGCTTTATCACATACATCTTTTATACTGCGTGTTACTACTCTGGCATATGGATGTGTTGCATCTATAACAATATCCGGTTTTATATATGCAAGTTCCTTTTGCATAGCTTCCTCATCAAGTCTGCCTACATGTATGTGAAGCTTTTCTTTATATATATTTTCTGATAGCTCTAAAATAATCTCTTTTCCATATTCTGTCGTCACATATACATGCGTGATAAACCCTGTATCACTTTTTTCTGCCAGATATCCGCACAGTCTTCTTCCCTCTGTCGTGCCTGCAAAAAGCATAACAGTAACATTTTTCATCATATAACCTTGTACCCTCTTGGTGTGACCATCCTGCCATCTATAACCTTAGTATGGCTGTTTCCTATATATACAGTTGTAAACATATCAACATCACATTCTGCCAGTTCTTTAAGCGTAAGTATCTCTGCCTTTTCATTATCCCTGCCTATGTTTTTAACATATCCACATATTGTATCCGGTGATTGTATCTTAGACACGATCTCACATGTCTCTTTAAGATATCCAGCTCTTCTTCGGCTGGACGGATTATATATGCACATTACCATATCACTGTCTGCAGCAGCCCTCACTCTTTTCTTTATAAGCTCCCATGGTGTCATACAGTCACTTAAGCTTATAACAGCAAAGTCATGTGATAACGGAGCTCCAAGAATAGCTGCACCACTGCTTGCTGCTGTCACACCTGAGATAACCTTTATCTGTACTCTTTTTTGAGCAAGCTCATATACAAGACCTGCCATGCCATATATCCCGCTGTCACCACTACATACAAGTACTACCTCCAGGCCTTCCTCTGCCTTATCTATAGCGTACTGGCACCTCTCTTTTTCCTGCATCATATCTGTAGAATAATACTCTTTTTCAGGAAAATACTGTTTTAATATGTTAACGTATGTCTTATATCCAACTATAAGCCTGGCATCAGAAATAGCTGCAAAGGCTTCTAGTGTCATATTATCTTTAGCCCCGCTTCCAAACCCAACTATCTTAAGCATACATACCTCCTTGTTTTACGAAGTAAAATGCGACTGCCCTTGCAGGAGCAGAGGTATTTACCTCCTTGTTTTACGAAGTAAAATGCGACTGCTCTCGCAGGAGCAGAGGTATTTACCTCCTTGTTTTACGAAGTAAAATGCGACTGCTCTTGCAGGAGCAGAGGTATTTACCTCCTTGTTTTACGAAGTAAAATTTATCATTCTATGCATATATTGCCACTGTCACTCCGTCACAGACTGTTTTTTTTACAATACATCTTTTATCTTTTGAGGCTGCACATGCACTTCTCTCACACACATTATCAACTCCAACCTTATCCTTAACAAAGCCTGATGCAGTGAATTCACCTCTGATAGTGTTAAGATATTGTGCTGAATATGTTTTATATGGTACTTTCAGTTCCCGTGCAAAATCTATTATCCCCTGTTCGTCAGCTTTTCTGTCAACAGAAACAACTGCCGCTATTCTTTCCATAAGCAGGTCATTCTTATCACATGTACTGCTTACCGCTTTTCTTATCTGCCCGCTTGTTTTTCCTCTTTTACAGCCTATTCCTACGAAAAGATCCATAGGCACAAGCTTTAATGTATGCCTGAACATCATATGGTCAGACGGACTTGTTATAATCTGTATTCCACTTTCATATTTATCTATACTGCTTTGTCCGGCTGTTCCATCTGCTTCCTCTCCAAACATTGTAAGCTGCCCATTCCACTTTTCAACAGTTTTTTCTAACAGCTTTTTATATGCTTTATCACCTGCTATTCCGACAGGTTCACCATTCAGCACTCTGCCTGATATATCCTGAATCATAACAGGATTAAGTATGCGCATATTGTTCTCCTTGGCAAACATATCAACTGCAAAGACACCTCTTGCATCCGTAGCTGTTGTAATAACTGGCACTGCACCTATTTTACATGATAACTGGCTGCACCATTCATTTGCACCTCCAAGATGCCCCGAAAGAAGAGATATAAGGAATCTTCCCTGTTCATCAGCAACTAATACTGCCGGATCTGTAACCTTACTCTTTATGTATGGTGCAAGAGTTCTTACCGCAATAGCGGCTGCACATATAAACAGTATTCTGTCACAATTCATAAACTGCTCACGTATAACTCTTCCAACCGAATCAAATGATATGACGTTATCATAATTATCTGCACATCTTGAGTGACAGTATATATCAACATTCATATCATCCTTCATATCATCCTTTATACTCTGTGCAGCTTTTTTTGCCACTTTCATGCCATCATGCGTAAATGTAATAATGATAGTTCTCATTCTTATCTTCGATACTCCGTCTTAAAATCCTTATCATATAGTTTTGAAAATGCATATTTATCGCCAAGGAAATCTCCTACCATAACAAGAGCTGTCTTTGTTATGCCCTCTTTTTCTGCCGTTTCTGCGAGTTTATCAAGCGTTGTCCGTATACATTTTTCATCCTTCCAGCTTGCCTTATACACCAATGCACATGGAGTATCTGGTGTATATGCACCTTCATACAGCTTTTTTGTGAGTTCTTTAAGATGGGATGAACTAAGGAAGATAACCATAGATGTTTTGTGCTTTGCAAGTCTGCCTATATCCTCATTGTCTGGTACTGGCGTTCTTCCTGGCATCCTCGTGATAATAACTGACTGTGATACTTCTGGAACTGTATACTCACACTGTACAGCTGCTGCCGCTGCAAGGAAGCTGCTAACTCCCGGACATACTTCGCAGGCTATTCCATGCTTTGCAAGCTCTTCTATCTGCTCACGTATAGCTCCATATAATGAAGGATCACCCGTATGCAGACGTACAACCTTTTTACCCTCATTTTCAGCCTTAACTATCACATCTATAACTTCATCCAGATTCATATATGCACTATTGTATATCTCACATGATTCTTTTGCATACTCAAGCAATTCTTCATTGACAAGTGAACCTGCATATATAATAACATCTGCTTCATTTAAAAGCTTCATCCCACGAACAGTTATAAGATCCTTTGCACCTGGTCCTGCTCCAACAATCTTTACCATATAAATCTCCATTCTTCTATATACTTCTTATGCTTCATCTTTTATCTTTTCCAGCAGCTCATCTGCCAGCTTTGTTTTACCAAGTATTCCATATTCATTGGAAAATACTATAGCAGCAATCTTTATACTGCCTGCACTTCTTCTTTCAAGAACTTTTTCAATACGCATCATAAGCTGTTCCATTACCGCTTCGAGCATGTCTGATTTTTTCAATATTTCAAGTGCTGCATCTGTTGTAACGCACCCTGGAAGCTGCCTTAGCACATCAGGTTTTGCACCTGCCTGCACTGCACACGTAGTAAGCACCTCCATACGTCCATCTGCAATCCTTGAATGTGTATTCATAATCCCTGCTCCAAGCTTTACAAGCTTTCCTATGTGTCCCACAAGAAGCATTCCTTCTGCTCCCGAAGCACACACAATATCTATAGTATCTCCTATATAGTTGCTGCATTTGATACTTCTTTTCAGTTCTATATTAAGAGTATTGAGTAAAAAATCCTGTCCATAATTACCAGGTGCTGCCAGCAGCATTTTCTCACCTTCTGCAACATGCATACTGACCTCTGTACGGATTGTATCTATAAGTGCCTGTTCGCTCATAGGCTCTACTATTCCTGTTGTTCCAAGTATAGATATGCCGCCTGTTATGCCAAGGTTAGGATTAAAAGTTTTCTTTGCTATCTCTTCACCATCTGGAACTGAAATAACCACAAGAAGACCGCCATCATAGCAGTAATCCTCCGCTGCCTCCATCACACCTGCTTCTATCATCTTTAAAGGCACTGGATTGATAGCTGCTGCACCTACAGGTCTTGGTAAACCTTTTTTAGTAATACGTCCGACACCTTTACCACCATCAACTATTATACGCTTATCGTTTTTTTGTTCATTCTGTCCTTTATCATAATATGCTTCTGCATATGATACTTCTGCATACGATACTTTGGCATACACGTATATCCCATTCGTCACATCAGGGTCATCACCACTGTCTTTTCTTATCGCACATGATACTTGCGTATCATTCATTGATATATCTTCAACATCCAGTAAAAGACTGACTCCTGATGGTGTCATAACTTTAACTTTGTCTGTTTTTCTTCCTGATAACAGCATCTGTGCAGCTGCCTTTGCCGCAGCACAGGCACATGTACCAGTAGTATATCCACATCTCATTTTCTGCTGGTTTTTATATACGTATCGTTCTAACATCTGCGCCACTCTTTATCATCATCTGCTGCCATATAAAACAATGCATTCATAACAGCCGCTGCAACATTACTTCCGCCTTTTCTTCCACGTGCTACTATATATGGCATACTGCTGTTTATAATATCTTCTTTGGCTTCAACTACATTAACAAAGCCAACTGGTACTCCAATAACAAGTGAAGGACAGAATTTCCCTGCATCATATAATTCTCTTATTCTCATAAGTGCAGTAGGTGCATTGCCTACAACCATAATGCATCCTGCATTACGTTCTGCCGCTTTTTCAACACTGATGGCTGCCCGCGTTACTTCCCTTTTAGCAGCCTCACATGCCACATCTTCATCTGCCATATAACAGTTAAGCAGGCATCCAAACTTTTCAGCCATCTTATGGCTTATTCCTGATTTTGCCATATTGGTATCCGTAACAATATCCACTCCTGATCGTATGGCATTAAGTGCCTTGTTAACTACTCCATCAGAAAATGTCATACTTGTCTCATATGAAAAATCTGCTGTGGTATGTATGACTCTTTTGACTATCGGTTTATATATATGTGGTATATCAGTAGTAAGTTCACTTTCTATTATAGCAAATGACTGTTTTTCAATATCCATAGGTTTCATATATAATCTTCTCCTTAATTCCTTCGGGTATTACATGATATTTATGTTATAGCTTCTTATGTTGGTACGTGATATTTGTTTTATAGTTTCTTCTGTTGGTACTTGATATTTATTTTATACAAGCTGCCTAAGTGCTTCTCTGTCTGGCTTTACAAGCACTTTCTTTCCCTGTTTTTTTGCATATTCTATCAGATCTTTTAATCTTTTATTCATAGCACCAACCTGACATCCTGTATCTATAACATAGTCTGTTTCATCTATTCCTGCACATGCTTTTTTATATGTTTCTTCATCTATCGGTTCGAACATCCTGTTTACAATCACATCTTTAGCAAGCGACTTTGCAATAGGATATTCGCAATCATTTTCATATAGTATTCCTGCTAAAAATGCTATCCCTGCCCTCTGAAGCTCTCTATATGTAAATACACCTGTCCCTGCACCACCAACAACAAACACATGTGCCTTACCCTGTGGTCTCTTTAACTCTGCACTTCCATAAAGGCTGTTATATGTTCCCTGTGTAAGTCCATAAAGCCTGCTTATCCGCTCATCTGTAAATATGCTTTCTGGTCTTGCGAATTCTATCGTTTTATCTGTACCGATACACATAACGTAATCAGCCACCTTTGCTGCAAGTTCTATCTCATGTAAAGATACTATAACTGCAACTTTATCTCTTACTGCCATATCCTGTAATATATCAAGAAGCTCTATCTTATGTCTTATATCAAGAAAAGACGTCGGCTCATCTAAAACAATAATCTCTGGTTTCTGACATATCGCTCTTGCAAGCATAATACGCTGGCGCTGTCCATCACTTATCTGTGAAAAATCTTTATTCTCTATATCAGCCGCCGAAACCTTTCTTAAGGATTCTGTCACTATCTCTTCGTCTTCCTTTGTCAGCTTTCCGAAATAATTCGTATAAGGATATCTTCCCATAGCAACGACATCACGGCATGTCATCATCTCTGTCTTTATCTTTTCAGTAAGGACAATAGACATAGTTTTAGCATATTCCTTTCCTGTAAACTCGTCAGTCCTTCTGCCCTTTATGTATATGTTTCCTCCTATTGGATGCAATTCTCTTATTATGTTCTTAAGTATAGTTGATTTACCAGCCCCATTAGGTCCTATAAGTACAAGAATCTCGCCTGGTTTTACCTTCATGGCTATATCCGATAACAGTACTTTCCCATGATATCCTACACTTAAATCTTCTGTCTGCACATATATCTGTTCCATATATTCTCCACTTATACTACATTTTAAAAACTGCTTATTATTGTAAAAACATGCCATTACTTTTTCTGCTTAATCATAAGCCATATAACAACAGGCGCACCAAATATTGCTGTCACTGTTCCTATAGCAAGCTCAGATGGTGAGAATATAGTTCTTGCAATAAGGTCACAGAACATACAGAATACTGAGCCACTTAAGAATATGGCAGGAATGGTTATTAATGGTTTCGTTGTTTTAAGTGATAATCTCGTTATATGTGGCACAGCTATTCCAACAAAGGATATAGGTCCTGCAAGAGCTGTAACACATGCTGAAAGTAAACTTGAAAGTAATACTATACATACTCTGAAAAATTTAATATTGATTCCCATGCTCTGTGCGTATCCCTCACCTAAAAGATAAGCGCTTATCGGCTTGGAAAACAGAAATGTAACAATCGCTGTAGGAAATATTATAAATGCTGCAAGCTTTACAGTTGCCCATGAGCTTCCGGAAAAACTACCCATTGCCCAGTGTGTAAGATTAGCTATATTAGAATCATTGGCAAATGTTATACATAAATCTGTTATTGCAGAACATATATAGCTTATCATAATTCCAACCACTAATAACATGGACATGCTTTTTACCTTATTGGCAAAAAACAGTACATAAAGCATGGCAAACAGTGAACCAACAAAGGCTGCTGCAACCTGTGCCCAAAGCGGCATGCCGGAAACATGTTCAAGTAAAAATATCATCGTAATAGCAACAAACATCTTGGCTCCTGATGATATACCAAGCACGAAGGGACCAGCTATAGGATTTCTGAAAAAAGTCTGCAGCAGAAAACCTGATAGTGATAATGCTCCACCAAGAATAGCTGCCATACATAATCGTGGAAGGCGTATTTTCCATATAATATTGTATTCAGGTGTTCCAGAATCACCTTTTAAAAATATTATCTTAACAATCTGTACAGGAGATATATGAACATTTCCTGTATTAATATTCATTATAACTGCTGCTGCCATTAATATAAGCAGCGCAACATAAACAAACTGATAGCGGAATATCTGTTTAAATTTATTATTTTTCTGATTAATATTGTTATCCACACTTATCCTCATTTTTCTTTGCGTTCATCATATATTAATTCATTGTTTATCAACCCTGTGCTTATCAAAATGACTGTCTCATTAAGATGTATTTGCTTAATGTGACAGTCATTGATACTAATATTTATTCACTTTATTTAAGCTTTTTTAAATATGTAAGCTCTGATGTGCCAGCGTCTGCTTTAAACATAAGATTGATATCGTTGATCATGCTTCCGATTGTATCTGCAATCTGGAAGAAATCTGGTGTTGTACACCATACATTGCCATCCTTAACTGCCTTTAAATCAGAAAGTACACTGTTATAAGACGTAAAATCAGCCATTGTAGATGGCTTACCACCTAAATTCCATACATATATAATGTAATCTGCATCTTTAGCCTTCTCATAGAAGCTCTCGATTCCAAGCTCCTGTGTACCTGTCTTATCAGGGTTAAGATCAGAGAATATATAGTTACCACCTGCTATGTTAACCATCTGTGCAAGATAATCACCTGCATTTCTTACATATAGCTTTCCCTTTGATGTTATATAGAATACTGCAACAGACTTTCCTGTATTCTCTGCCTTAGAGAGTGTATCCACATAAGCAGCCTGTTCGTTAAACATAGCTGTAGCAGCCTCCTCTTCATTGCAAAGAGCAGCGTATAGCTTAGCCCACTCTACTCTGCCTAAAGGATGATCCTCATAGGTAGACTGGTCTAATATATAATTAACACCCAACTCCTTTAACTTAGCTGCAACGTCAGGCACACTTGTAAGCATAGTTGAATATATAGCAAGTGAAGGTGAACCTGCTATGATTGATTCGTAATTAGGAGCCTTATAATCACCAACATATGTAAGCTTTCCATCATCAAATGCTTTCTTTACGGCATCTATATACCATGATTTCTTATCATAAGTAACCTGGCTTATGCCTGAAAGACAGTTACTCGCATTCATAAGCGATGTAACTGGTGTAGATGATACAAGCATGTTAGTTACAGGAGCCTTTAATACTAATGTATCTGCATCTACCCCTGATGGTGTAGACATTCCATCTGGAACAAGTAATATTTTAGACTGCTTTGATACAATAGCTGTATCTTCATCTCTGTTAGTTATAGTAAGAAGCTTATAACCGCCCTTATAATAATCTACAGAAAAAAGCTTTGCATACTTAAGCTCCATAGAATGATCGAACACTAACTGACCATCATAATTGTTTCCATTGTCCGCATTGTTTCCTGAGCTTGTACCACATCCACCCATTACTAAAGTTGATACAAGCATTACCAGCACAAGTAATAGTGCAAGAAATCTTTTCTTCTTCATTCTTTTTTCCTTTCCTTTTTCATATGAAGATGTATGGTTATCAACGTATATGTGATAACCGGAAGATGATTGCGTCATTCTCTGCAGAAAGGAACGGCACATATATACAGATATGCTTTGTTTATATATGCCGGCATAAAAATCAATAGTCTGTTGTTCTCGCAACGACTATTGTGACTCTGCCTGTAAACCGGTCTTCTGACTCACAGATCATAAGTGATATCCGCCTTCCCGGATTGTATTGTATTACTCTCCAGTGGCATAATGGATACCGCCTCCCTGTATACAGCAGCGGAACTGTTCAGGATTCACACCTGATTCCCTGAAGTAAATGATATATGTTTTAACATATTGCTCCATATATTAGCTACTTCGTTTACAGTGATTATTTCGTTATCATCTATATTATAATTATTTAAAATATAATTATAATGATATATTATTCCATATAATTCTTTTAAATGCAAGATATTTATTTAACCCCGATATCACAACCTCCGATATCATTATTTGCAGCAATCCTTCATCATTTCATTTTCTTTGACAAAAACTTTACTATGTAATCATAATTCTCTGGTAAATGTGGAAATGTACAATTCGTACAATCCTTAATCTTCTTTCCACTTTCACGCTCAATAATCTGAGGATTGCCTGGACAATCCTCATACTGGTTCAGCGGACAATAACAAAAAAGGCAGTTAAAATCCTGCCCCTCTTCTACCTTGTGACATGGAAAGTATTTACATTGTTCATTCTTAAAGTAACGGTAACTGTTCTGCATAATAATTCTCCATTCTTGCGTGTGAAAAATCTTATTTTTCACACTTATCTCCTATCTCAATATTGGAAATTGGTAAAATATCACTTCAGCTGCAAATATATGAAAAATATTTTCTTCCCTGCTCCTGCGTAGCTCCAATGCTGTTATAAAATGCGATTGATGGCGTGTTCCATTCTAGACAGCTCCATTCTATTTTAGAATATCCATCCTCTTTAACGTATTCTTCTATTCTAGAAAAAAACTTTTTACCTAGACCGCGATGACGATATTCTTCTTTTAAAAGAAAATCCTCAAGATGCACTCCTGCCTCCCCCGCAAATGAGCCAAACACCGGATAATAAATAGCATATCCTATGATTTCTTCATCATATTGTGCAATCAATACTGTTGCTATTTTCTTTTCAAAAATCCAATAACACAAGTTTTCATCTGTGGCCGTCATATCCTGAGGCCTTTTCTCATATTCTGCCAGGTTTTTTATCAGCTTTTGTATAGTTTTAATATCACTTATATCTGCTTTTCTTACATTAAATAATTCATTCATTACCTGATAACCTCTTTTTATATTAAATTCTGATGCTGTTATTTATTATATCACGATTCTCTCTTTATTTACTACATTCCATAATTATCCTTTCACATCTGTCATATCCAAGCTGTGAACTGTTCAGGCACAACGTATAATTACTGGCTTTTCCCCATTTCTGTTCCGTATAAAAGTTATAATTTGTCATACGTCTTTTATCTGTGTCCGCCATCATTTTGACAGCTTCCTTCTCTTCAACATTATATAAGTCTATAATACGCTGTGTCTTTTCTGGCATATCACCATGAATAAACACATTCAGCACATCATTCCTATCCTTTAAGATAAAATCTGCATTTCTTCCTATAATTACACAGCTTTCCTTTTCAGCGATTTCCATAATTGTTTTTCTTTGTGCCTCATACACCATATCTTCGACTGATTTTCCTGTAATATCACGCCCTGAAAAAGCATAGGCAAACAAACCTTTCTTTGGAGATAATTCAGCATTTTCTTTAACATACTCAGGTGATAAGCCAGACTGTTCTGCAATCTTTCCAATAATATCCTTGTCATAGTATGCAACACCAAGTTTTTTTGCCACTTCTTCACCGATAAATCTGCCACCGCTTCCAAATTCTCTGCTTATTGTAATGATTTTCTTTGTCATAACCACTTCCTCCTTAACTCATGCTTTCCACTTTGTTCTTTCTGATTTTTTTTAAAAATACATATCCCACAAGACAAGCAATAATCTCTGTTATTGGAAATGCCCACCAGATCAGTGAAACTCCCATCTGTCCGTTTTTAACAAAAACAGAAAAAATGCCAGCAAGAGGCAGGATAATGATAAGCTGTCTTAAAAGCGAGATTACCAATGATTCTATGCCGCCATCCAGTGCCTGATAAATCCCCTGATAAGCAACATTTATTCCGGCAAACAGAAAGCTTATTGAAATCACCCTCATTGCTCCGATAAAATATTCCCTTGACTGTCCTGCATTGAACAAAGCTGCAAAAGCTTCTGGAAAAATTTCCGTAATTGCAATTCCTAAAATCATTAATACAACGGTATAGAGCAATCCATACCTGATTCCATCCTGAATTCTCTTTTTACTTCTCATTCCATAAGCAAATGCAATAATCGGCGTGATTGCATCTCTAAGTCCAAAGGCGAGGAATAATACAAACTGTTGTACTTTATAAAACAATCCGTATGCGGTCTGTGCGGAAGGACTGAATTTCAAAATCAGATTCATTACATATACCATAATAGACATAAGTGCCTGTGCAATAATTGCAGGAAGCCCAATTACATATATTTCCTTAATAATTTTACCATCCGGTTTCATATACTTTATGTCATGCTCAAATTCTTTATTTAACTTAATATGAAATATGAACAAAAGTATTGCAGATACCACCTGTCCGGTTACTGTTGCATATGCGGCACCTTTTACTCCCATTTCAGGAACTGGTCCGATACCATAAATCATGATTGGATCAAGGATAATATTCACCACTGCTCCAACAACCTGACCTATTGTAGAATAAAGAGAACGCCCTGTTGCCTGTAACAGTTTTTCAAATAATGAAAAGAAAATAATTCCAAATGAAATTACACAACATATTCTCAAGTAGTTTGTTCCCATTGTAATAACTTCCAAATCCATGGTCTGCGATGAAATATATGCTCTTACTCCTAAAATCCCAAATAACAGACATACCACATAAATAATCACTCCAAGAAATAAACTGTTTCCTGCTACTTTGGCTGCCTTTTTCTCATTTGCCTGTCCTAATGTCCTTGCAAGAAGCGCATTAGTTCCAACTCCGGTTCCTATTCCAACTGCTACCATGAGCATCTGAACCGGAAACACCAATGTCAACGCATTTAGTGCTGCCTCACTTCCTGTTTTCATGTTTCCAACAAAGGCACTATCTACAATATTGTAAACTGCCTGCAATGCCATAGATAAAATCATCGGTATTCCCATCTGAACCATAAGCTTATTTACCGGCATCTCCTTCATCTTATTACTTTCTGCCATCTTAATCCTCCTTGTTTTGCGAAGCAAAATCCGAACCCTTTGGTGAGGAGAGGATTTAGCCTCCTTGTTTTGCGAAGCAAATGTCTGCTATGCATTTGTCCTCATTTTTCTGCATAAAAAAAATGTGTACTTATCATATAAGCTGGACTTACGCTGATAAGCTACACACTTTTAACTGCAATATATATTTTTATCCTGTGTGACATCAGATACACACAAAAAAACGAGCAGCAAAACTGGATTTACGCTAGTCTGCTACTCGTTCATTCATATATTATATTGGTGGTTTTTCAAAAAGTCAAACAAAAATTATTCATTTACAGTTTTTTATATAACAAATATAAGTGATTTTTTTCTATTTATAAACAGGGAAAAAAAAGATATAATCTAATTGAAAAAGTGAAGTGAGGAGAAAAAAAGATGTATTCATTACTGATTGCAGTAATCTATTTAATATTTATTAGTCTGGGGTTACCGGATTCACTTCTTGGCTCTGGTTGGCCTGCAATGCATGCCGCATTTTCGGTGCCGTCTTCCTATGCAGGATATGTGTCTATGGCAATTTCATTTATGACGATTATTTCAGCACTGCTTAGTCCTATGATGATAAAAAGATTCCACACGAAGTGGATTGTTATTGTATCAATATTTCTAACGGTTATGGGTTTAATAGGTTTTTCTATTTCTACATCTTATGCCATGTTGTTTGTTTTTGCGGTTCCATATGGTATGGGGGCTGGCGCTATTGATGCATCTGTAAACCATTATGTGGCCAATAACTATTCAGGATCTGTCATGAATTTTTTACACTGTTTTTATGGTGTAGGTGCAGTCATAAGTCCGAATATTATGGCAGTGGCATTAAGTAAGGCAAGTTGGAATGAAGGATACCGGTGGACTGCATATATTCAGATTTTTATACTATTAATTTGCATTATTTCCCTTCCATTATGGAAAAAGAATGAACGTGATTCTAATAAACAGGAGGAAGAAGTTGCAGGAATACGTGAAGCATTAAAACGTCCCGGTGTAGTGCTTACATTAATCGCATTCTTTGCATATTGTTCTGGAGAAGCGACATGTTTCCTTTGGACCTCGAGCTATTTTGCAGGAGTAAAGGAAGGACTAACGGATCATCTTATTGCATCATTTGGCTCGCTTATATTTGGCGGACTCATGCTAGGAAGATTAATATCTGGGTTTGTATCAAATAGGCTTGGAGACAGAATGCTAATAAGAATAGGAATTTTTGTTGAAGTGGTCGGGATACTACTCGTAATGATACCTGTGGCTAGCTTTATTCCTGCTGCAATTGGTTTTGTGATAATTGGTACAGGTATGGGACCTGTATATCCAGCGATTCAGCATATGGCACCAACAAACTTTGGTGAAAGATATAGTGCAGCCGTTATTGGACTTCAAATGGCATCAGCTTATATAGGTAGTACATTTATGCCAATGATTTTTGGAAATATTCAGGAGAAGATTGGAATTGGTATTATGCCGTTTTATTTGCTGATATTTGCAGTTCTAAACATCTGGATGCTTGAACGAACTTATGTGGTATTGACTGGCACAAAGTATGCCAATTTCTCACGTAGATAAAATTTAATTGCTTTCTCATTTTCCTGATAGACACTTAATTTTAATTTTGATTTAAATTCCTTTGCATGATTTAGAAGTTGTTTTCCGATACCTTTTGATTGCATTGTTTCTTTTACAAAAACACCTTCGATATAGTCATCATTCAATCCAATGAAGCCATCTATCTGCTTTGTACAGTCATCCTCATGTACATATATTTCTGCGTGAGGAAGCTCATCAGCTAATAACAATAATGCTATAAATTGCTTTTTATTCTCATTCACTTCTCGGATTTTCATATCTATTACTCCGTCAAATTCCAATTTTAACATCAGACGTGTGGTTTTATCATGTTCTGCTCCGCATTTCGGACATATCCATGTCCTCACTGACAAATCTTTTGTATCTGGATTCTGATACCCGCAAACAGAACATAATTGACTACTAGCATAAAATGTATCTATTTTGATGTATTTCCTGCCATTCCACATCCGCCGCAGAACTTAGTCCCATTCTCCAGTTTCATTCCGCAATTTTTACAGTACATTACATTCTCCATTTCTTTTGTTTTTTTATTTTATATTAGTTGTCATTTTATGTATATATACATTTTTCACAATTATATTAAAAATATAAAATACCAACACCCTATTATCTCCATTCCTAATCACATACACATTTGCAATTATCTTGTCAACGACTGAATCTCTTTTTGTATAAGTCTTCCTGCCGCCTTTGCCAGCTCATCAATACGACGTATTCTTGTAAATTCTTTTCCATAAATCTTTTCTGCGCTATTGGCCGCCGCATCATTTCCCATAAAAACGGCTGATACATGTATTCCTTTAGCACGCAGTGCACGTACCTCTTCGGCTGCATCATTAACAGAAATATCGTCGCTATAATCATGTCCAAACGGGCTGTCCTGTGATGGCAGAATACGCTGGCTGTCATTAGGCGCAGCATCTGTTAAAATAATCACAAGATGCCTGTCAGCCACCCCCGGGTTCATATCAAGGATTTTACCAATTCCCCGAAAAGCAAGACCATCACGATTCCAACCGGCAGCATAATAATTGAAAATATTGTCGCACTTCTTATCCCTAAAAGACTTCAATATATGAAAAACTGTATATCCTCTAACACTGCAAAATCTTGTTACCCTGACCGGTATATTACATTCCACGAGGCTTTTGGAAATAATTACTCCCTGCGCAGCAAGCATTTCCTGATACTGAAGCCTTGAAGCAGATGCATCAAGAAGCAGATCCACTGTAAAGGACGGTTGATTATCATCTTCATATGTGTGAAAAATCCTGTTATCTTCTATATATTCTGCACGCCATACTTTGGTTGTATCAAGCCTTCCTCTCTGACCTGATATTACATCTGTCTTCTGACTTATATATTCGCTATTACGGATTTGTTCGACTATATGTGCAATAAGACTATCATAAAGCCGTACATTTTTATTATAATATGAATGATTTCTTTCAACCTGCAGCTGTGACTGTTCTCTTAAATGAAGAAATTCCTTCGGTATATTTTTCTTTGTTATATATTTTCCATCTGTAAACCATAAATGGCATCCTGTATGACTGCCTGTACACAGTTCTTTTTCTATTTTAATAAGAGTCTGCTCTGATATAACAGATCTTCCAAAACAATTCTCAATATAAGAGCAGTCATTATTTTCTTTCTTATATGTTATATTATCTTTCTTTTTACTGTAGGCTGCTTCACCAGTCATATTGTCCGCCTCAGAAGAACGCATAACCATTACATGATTATTTCTTACAGAGCTGACAGGCATTATTCTTGTCATTATCCGGGCAAATGCCCCTGTAAAATGCAGTCGCAACGCTTTTTTTTCATGTTTTACGCCATCAAAAAGATTAAATTTGCGATAAATTGCCAGCACAGCATCTATCAACCGGTCTGTTTCAGGCATTATCTGTGGTGTCAGTTCTGCATACAGCTTTTGTTCATTTGGTGTCAGCAGAACCTTCTTTTTCCCTGACACACTGCTCCATCTGGCTGACTGCATATTATATACAAGCCGGTTTTTACTCATCCACTCCTGCCTCGACAGCTTATATTCACCTGCAAAAAAAGCCTTTCCATAATAAACCCGTAAATCAGTCATAGACGGACGTTTTAATGCTTCCTCTGTATACAGTACATGTTCCAGATAAAGCCATGTCAGATCATCCAGCATAGCCTGACTGATATCTCCGTTCCAATAACCAAATAAAGTGCTGATTGCCTTTTCACCATAATACTTATATGCCAGTCCAATTATAAGATTCATATATAAATCTGAATCTAAATCCCCTGTTTCAACAGCCAGAAACAATGGATCAAAATTATAGCGTTCCGCCGCATTCCATACCTGATTAGCAGCCCGTCTTTCCTTAGCAGTATAAGAAATGGTACGCATTATTCAAACACCTCCGTATTATGCAGCTTTAATGGAAACCTTGAAGCTATGACATCACGTATAAGCTCTTTTTCATAGCTGTCAAATATCTTATTGGTAATTCCAAGATCCAATGCATCCCTGATTGGAATACCCTTTTTTATAAGACTTACAGCATCAATTAATCCACGCAGATCCAAAGCTTTCTCTGTAAGTTCACCATTTTCACATTTTTTCTGAAGTTCATTAAATAAAAGTGCAAACTGTTTGTTATACTTAGTAACCAGTGAAGGGAACTGATCCTTTAACAGTCTCTCAAGATCTTCCTTTGCCAGTGGCGGCATCTGTATAACTACAAATCTTGAGGCAAGTGCCTCATTTAATTCCCTTGTACCTGCATAATTATAATTCATCGTAGCAATAAAACGTGTATCATCTGCAACCTCTATCCTGTCATATCCTGGAACATCAATTACACGTCTGAAATCAAGTACAGAATGTAAGACTGCAAGTGCTTCATTCCTTGCCATATTGATTTCATCGAGAATCCCAAAGCCGCCACTTTGTGCACAGCAATACACCGGTCCGGGTCTGAATGTAACCCTGCCATCGTGAAATGTATCAGAACCTATCAGCGCAGCCGCATCCATATTAACATGGAAGGAAATATCCCATGCCGGACGTTCAAAAACTGCTGCAAGATTCTGTGCAAGCACATTTTTTCCCGTTGCCTTCTCTCCTGCCAGCAAAAGATTTCTGCCACACAGAAGCACTGCAAGAGCCTCTTCCCATACCTTATTGCCATAATAATGAAAATGTGGTACAGGAATACGTTTTTTTAATGCTTCATCTACAGTATGTTCTTCTGAATAATGCCGGACTTCTTCTACAAGCTGTGCAGAAACACCTTCCTGCTTCAAAAACTCAATCAGATTATTCAATACCAACACCTCTTTAACTATTTTTTTATATTTTGATTATATTCTTTTTATTTATTTATGTGAACTACCCATTGTCTTAAGCCAATGGGCTTCCTGCTTCATCGACCTCGTGTCTCCGCTCCGCTTCGGTCGGCTCAAAACCAACGTTCACTGAACGTCGTTCGCCCTACTATCTCCACAGGCGTTAATTTGGGCAGTCCCTGCCCTATATATTTCTTTATGCTATTTGTCTTAATCCTTCTGTCAGTATATTTTTCGCGGCATTGATATCCCTGTCATGTTCTGCTCCTCATTTCGGACATATCCATGTCCTCACTGACAATCCAGCATGTTGTAATATTTTTGTTCAACTATTAAATGGTTATCACCTTGCGAAGTATAATATTCAGCCATTGCTCCGTACCCCTGTCTTGCCTTACATCACCTGTTACCCAGATTTTTTCTTTCTTAAATCCATTTATAGGCTCCATCAACATATTAAAACTTTCCTCTGTAAGATATGTAAAATACCTTTCATTTCTTACGCCCTCAAAATCACCATACTTAAAAGACATATATATCACACCATTTCTTTTAAGTGCCTGATACAGCCTCTTTATCATATCAGGCAGTTCGCATTTCTTTAAATGAAGAATTGATGCACACGCCCATATCCCATCATATGTATTACTGGCATTAAAATCCTCGAAAAGCATATGCTGTACCTGAATACCAGTGTACTTTGTTGCTGCCTTACATAATTCTTTTGAACCATCCATTGCATCAACTTCATATCCATTATCTATAAAATACTTAGTGTCTCTTCCTGAACCGCATCCAAAATCCAATATTTTTGCTTTCGCAGGCAAAAACGATAAGAAAAGTTCCTGTATTTCATGGAAATCCACATTTTGAGTTGTATTGACAAAATCTGCTGTATGCTGGTTGTAGTAATCCAATGTATTATTGTCACTCATTTTTTCTTACTTCCTGATGTTTCGTTATCATTACTATAACACAAATACCAGTTACACTAAAGACTGCTTTAAAAATATGGAAACATAATTCATTATAAAATTCACATCAAATCTTAGGGTCTTTTTAAATTAAAATTACTACTACATTTCCATGATGCTATTTTCATCAACATTACACCCTTGCTCACTAAGTATTTCCTGACACTCTTCTATTGTATTGCCATATAACAAAATCCTATGTTTATAATTAAGACATCTCTCAATTTATAAACACAGGATTTCTATCATTTCTCTTTATTCTGATAATATGCACAATACCGCTGTATATGTATTAAATACACTATATGTTACATATCACCTTTACTATCTTTTATGTCTTTGCTTAATATTTCCCAAAACAGAATTGAATACATCATAATTATGACTATCTCTTGGAGAACAGTAAACAGCAAATTCAATTACACGAAAGGCATATATATATTTGTCAACTACATTCTTAGCAGCCGCGGCAACAACACTTGGGTTATTCTCAAATGCACCACAGCCAAATGCACCAAGTATTACTACATCATTGTTATTGGTCAAAGCTATATCAAGTATTCTTGTGAATCTCTTTTCATGTATTGCAAGCAGCTCATCATCAGTTATTTGAACTCTTTCATCACCATCACCACTATTCATCATGTTACTTGGCTTTTCTCTAAGGTTTGGTGCAGCACATGTTATCATATTAACCTTATACCACTCGTTTTCTGGCATAAGTATAGGGTTTGCTGTATCAGTCTTTATTACTACAACATCAGGTGTATATATGCAGTCATCGTTATGTATCGGATTGTGCTCCATTCTGTGTGGTGTGTAAAATCCTGCCCACATATCAGGCGAATTAAGATTAAAATACAGTGTGGAACATCTACACAGGCATTCTTCTTGTGCAGAACTTCCAATGTCCTTTTCTTTGATACGATAACCTCCGCAGTATTTTTATATCTATCCTTATCTGGTACAGATATTTCATCAGTCTCTAATATAAGTTTCTGATTGGCACTGGAATTAGCCACTGCATTCTTTAATTTACTATTATCCTTAACCTGCTTTTCTGTATCCATAAATACAGTAACATTTTCTTCTCTTCACATAGCATTCTCCTCATTTACACACCGTTATTTATTTTATATTTTCTCGCCTCCAAACTTTCTTTTTACAATTGTAAAACTATGCTCCCCAATCCTAATCCTTGCTGTCTAATTTCCTTTCTCACTTTTCTTCCAATATGCGAGACTCTCTTGTCTCGTTTTACTGATCAAGCAACCATATAGCTATATTCTCCATAAAATAGTCCATATCCAAATCAAGAAGTTTCATTTGCCTATCTGCTTTCTCTGCAAATATTATTTCCCCCAGCCCGGACATATACTTATCAACATTCCTTGGCAATCTGTTTCTGAAAACTAGGGAATACATCGTTCTGTAATTCATTTTTCTTGATATTTAAGGCATCGGCTAATGCCTTGGAACAAAATATATACATAGCCAATCTACTCCTTACATTTCCATAGTGCCATTGGATGATTCTTCACTCTTTCAACTATCTCCGCATCTTCAAAAAGCAACTCAGGCATGTATTTTTTCTCTTCGAATCTATCAAGATATTCCTTCTCTTTAGTAGTCAACACCATGAGATCCGATATGTAATTCTTCGCAATCTTCTTTCTCTCATCCAACTGGAAATTATCTTTCTTATTAAGCACTGGAAATAAATCTCTTCTGATTTTGTTGAAATCAAGTGTGTCAATAGCTGAGGTGTCAAATGATTTATTAAGCGTATCTGCTGAAATCGTCATATAAAATAAAAAGCATTTTCTAAACAAATCACGCTGTTCTTCAAAGAGACCCTCAGACAACATATTGCACCAATCATACAAATCCCTAGCCGCAGCTCTTGTAATAAGAGCATTGCCTTTAGCTGCAAATATTTCCATAGGATCCACCATACGTATCTTCATACTATCATCAAAAGTCTCAGGTAGAATACTCCTATATACTGGTTCAAAGATATGCGCCCTCAAGGAATAATTGAGTTCTATCTTAATCATATCCCTATTACCACCGGTGTTCTGATAATTGTAGTGAAATGCATCCAAGCTATGGCTAAATCTTGATGCTTCCGATAACTGATACCCTTCTGATTCCATGTATTCCTTAATTATGTCCGTTATCTTTGCACGGCATTCAAGCATATCCTCTCTCGTATCATTAGGAGTATAATCCATATCGATATCTACTGATAATCGAGGAAGGTTAAATACTGTTAAATTAATTGCTGTTCCGCCCTTCAAGAGTAAATGTTCTCTTAAGAACTTGTCCTCATTCAGAAATTTTAATATTTCCTTCAATCGAAGCACCTTTTCAAAAGTATCCCTCACAAAACCACTTTCTGCGCCCATTCGTCCAAGTTCTGCTCTATTATATTGTGGCATCTTCTATCACCCCATTTTTCATATTGTAAATATTCTCTGGTATCACAAGCTTCCATTCATCAACATATCGTCCACCCGACATGTCCTTCGTCAGGTAACGCTTACTCTTTCCAATCTGACTCTTACATGTATCAAAGAATTCATCTGAAAGCCCCATCTTCTCCTTATGCTCAGAAAGAAGAAATCCCATCTTTTGGTATAGGAACTGATTCGATAATAGGTCTAAATATCTCAAGACTCTTTTCTCCTGCATTCGCTTCATACTTCCAATATCCTGTATCACTTCTTCTATTCCAGCTATTTTATCCATATCCTTTATGCAGTCTACCAAAGTTCGTTCCCGATTTGTAATACGTATTCCACCGCTTAGTGCAGGCGTTTCCACGCCTTCCATATCCTTTGACGCCACATATCGATACGTATATCCATCAAATTCAAACTCTCGAAAGCTGGTTTCTGATGCAACATAGACATCGTAATATACCTGATCGGTTATCCCATAATATTCCATAGCGGTATGGTGAGACACATAAGAGGTTGGCGTAATCTTGCTTGCTATCTGAAATCGATTAGCAACCGGCGCCCCTGTCTCTCCACTGATGCAGGTATACATATTGTTACGGATTTTCGCCACCATTCCCTCCTTCATCAATCGCTTGATTGCAGAGCGAGCGCTGTCCATATTGTCATAATATTTATTTACATCTTCCACAATAAATACTGGAGTTTTCAATAGTTCAAAATACAAATTCAAAATCAACACCTCCATGTTTTATAAATCAACTTGGGTTATATGTAAACTAATTTGCCACTTTTATAAACCTAATATAATACTAGTTTCCAACAATGTCAAGTTTAATTTTATTTCAAAATGGTTTGTATAATTGTTGATTTGTCGCATTTTTAAACCTTTACAATGGATGATGCAGAATTTACACCAACCACATATGATATTCTCGTTGCTCGATTACCCAGCATACTGTGGCATATCATGATTTACATCAGCCCTATAATAACTGCTTATGGTACTTCCTGCATTGAACAAGCTGGCAAGTAAATAACTCATTATCCCTGACACTTATCTCAACCACTCTGCACCGGAATCCATTCTCACGAAGTCTTGCTGCAACACTCTCAGCCAGAATATAAAGAACAATCTTTACATCCTCATCGCATACTAAATCCTTTGGTGTCGTTGTGCTGTTTCCCACCGATTTGATTGGAGCGTGGGTATTCTCCAGCTTGACAGCTGAATCATCATAGCCATTAGCAAACAACCCTAAGATACTGCCCATCTTTCCAAGGTGACTGTTAAGCACATCTTCATCTGCCCTTGCAAGATCACCTATGGTTTTAATACCAAATAATGCAAGCTTTGCAAATATCTACTTCCTTGTAGACGGACCGAAAGAAACTGTACGCATAGATGAATCTATCCTGCCGGAAGATACTACTTTCGGTGTCCGTATTAGTGGTGACAGTATGGAATCTGTATTCCATGATGGTCAGATTGCATGGGTATTACAACAGGAATCTGTTGCTAATGGAGAAATCGGCATCTTCGCTCTAAACGGAGAAGCCTATATTAAGAAATTACAAAACGATAAAGACGGAATTTTCCTTATCTCACTCAATGAAAAGTATGCACCTATCAAAGTTGGAGAAAACGATCGCTTAGATATATTTGGAAAAGTTCTTGGAAAATCTGATGCTTCTTCATTCTGTCTGCGCCTGTTTTCATATGACACACCATTCATAGAATAGTTAGAACTAATCTGCATATATCAATACTCCTCTTTACTTGAATTGCATTATTATCATTAGGCTTTCGCTTCAAAAACTGGTCTTTTCTCCAGATAATCAGGTAATTCTCTTAATTCAGAATTCATATCATTCTTTGTTGCATTATATTCCTTCCAGTAAATAGAATAAAATTCATCTTTTCTTGTAAGTTCTGCCGGAGTCATTTCATATCCCCAGCCGGCACCGGTATTTAACAATACATTCACACCCTGACTCTGAATTTGAACACCATAACCTCCTAATGTTAAAATAGTGAATTTTTCCTTTTATCAAATCCTCTTATGCCTTAATATCAAAACTTGATCTATCAGGTGCAGAAATACTCACAGATCCTGCTACAAGGCTTTGTGTCATACTTTTTACATCAGTACCAGTTACGGATAAGGTATAATCACCCGTTTCCTTTCTTTCTGCCGATTTTTCTGCACGTTTCTTTGCAGCTTTTTCTTCCTCTGCTTTTTTAGCAGCTCTTTTCTCTTTTACTTTTTCCTCTTTTTCTCTGTTCTCTTTTGCTTTTCGTTCAGCATTCTCTTTCGCTATTTTCCCATCTGGATCATTTGTACCAGATA
>ERZ773181.399-NODE-399-length-48123-cov-150.825622_pt1 | contig 48123 bp, 32 predicted proteins | sample MGYA00581001_ERZ773181 | MGnify/ENA primary metagenome ERZ773181 (study PRJEB29015, sample SAMEA2737780) | human gut metagenome | biome: human gut; feature: human-associated habitat; material: faeces | place: China | collected 2012 ...
GTTCTTTGATCTTCAGCACCGGATAAAACGAGTGTCTCCTTCTTTGCTGGTTCTGGTCCAGGCTTGGGTGTACTACCTGATCCAGTTGATCCACTGTTTTTAGATCCACAGCTTGCTAAACTTCCCAAACTAACAAGGCACATTAATGTGCACAAAATTGAATTTTTCTTCATTTTGATTACCCTCCTTGGAATCTTTGATTGTGAAGAACGTTTGAAACTCGGTAAGAGGTTTCAAAGTGACTCTATTTTAACAAACAACTTTCAAATGTAAATTACTAAAAAGTAAAAAATATCAACTTTTTTATCCTCCTAAAGCCAATTTATGCTTTAAAATTCTAAACTTAGGCAATAAAACTTTAAATAATAAGTTTTATGGTTGCTTTTCAAATTTAAAGTAATTCTATAAACATTCACAAATTTTTAAAATAAAGCTTGGTATTAGAAAGGCTTTTCAATTATTTTCACTAAAGTTTTAAAAAAAGGCCTTGCATTTAGGCCTTATTTTTATTTAATCCTTTATTACTATATATCCGTAAGAACTAAGTCTGTTCTTGCTTTTGTCATAGTTATGCTCGATAACTACCTCATTTATATCTTCATTTAAATCTATATAGTCTTTTCTTGTATTTAATAATACTTTATAAGACTTCTTTTCATCTATATACCTTTTAATAATAAGTAAATCTTTAGAGGCTTCTATCTTTATTCTTCCAGTTATGAACTCGTCTAGTTGTTTTAAAGACAATATAGATTTATAGGTGTTTTGAAATTCTTTGTTATTATCCAAAGAATTCCAATCTATAGGTGCTCTATTTAATGGATCACTTCCACCTTCCATTCCTAGCTCATCTCCATAGTAAGACATGAACATTCCTGGATATGATACAGCTAATAAGGTTGCTAATAGTGTTTTATCTTCATTACCTTCAGCTAAGGTTTTGAATCTTGGCGTATCATGAGAGGAAATCAAATTGAACATAGATAAATCGTTGTTCCATGAATATCTAGCTAATAAATCTATCAATCTTTCTCTAGCTGTTCTGGCATTTATTATTTCATTTGCTATCAATTCTATAGCAATCTTTCTAAATTGATAATTCATGACTCCATCGAATCGATTTCCTTCAAGATAGTTTTCACTTGCCATCCAATCCTCTCCTATCATCAAAATAGATGGATTTATGGATCTTAATGTTTGATGTACATTGATCCAAAATACATGAGCTACTTCATCTGCCACATCAAATCTCCATCCATCTATGTTGTATTTAGATGTTATAGTGTTCAAAACTTTACAACCAAATTCTATTACTTTAGGGTTCTCAGTTCTTAATTTTGGCATGTATCCTGCACTTCCAAAAGTAAGATAATTCTTTTTATTGAAATCTGGTTTTCCATCACAATAATAGAAATCGAAGTATTTCGATTCCTTTCCATTTTCCATAACATCCTGGAACATATCATTTTTATAAGAAGAATGATTAAATACACCATCTAAAACTATCGACATTCCATTAGAATGGATTCTATCGACTAACTTCTTAAAACCTTTTTCGCTACCAAGTCTATCGTCTATCTTCAAATAATCTTCTATATCATATCTATGGTTTGATGACGATTTGAATATAGGTGTTAAATAGATGGTTGTAATTCCTAAATCTTTGAGATATTGAAGGTGATCTTCTATTCCTTTAAAGTCACCTCCAAAGAAGGAGTGGCTGTTTGGTGTGTCACCCACTTTTAGATTTGCATCCTTCATACAAGGCTTCGAATAATCACCTATTGCGAATCTATCTGGGAAGATTTGAATAACAGCCCCTTTTTTCCTTGCTATGGAAGGAATTATTGTTTCCTCGCTATCGAATATATGACATATTTGGAAGAAATTATCTATAGGATCTTTATTTTCATTTAAAGTATGAAGCCCATCGCTGAAGAAATAGCCTTCTTTGTTGTCCTCAGCTAGTTTTACTTTAAAAGCATAGGTAAATCTTCTGTCATCCTTTAGCTTTAAAGTCGATTCAAATACTTGAATAGAATCATTTTCTAATTCTATCTTCATAGGCTCTGATTCTAGGAGTGGGCTGTTATATTTCTTAGCTCCGTAAATAACTTTAGCTTCAGATAAATAGCCCTTTTTTGCTAACAATCTTATAGAGACGCTTCCATCCTCATTAGTCCATCTAAAATTCTTACTTTGATAATGAAAAATATTTAAATTTGCCATAACTTCCTCCTAAGATATATAAACCTTCTCGTATATCTTAGCAAGCAAAGTACAAAAAGTGGAAATAATGAGATTTTTCTAATTTATCCGATGCGTTTCAGGCATCCTATTTTTTCTTAAAATCGATATATTAGTTTTTCTTTAATATAAAAAAGCAATGCCGAGGGGGATTGGCATTGCTTTTAGTTTTAATATACTTTCAAATAGAATCAACTATGCATTTAAAGAGTTACGGAAAGGTTCAGCTTTAGCACGAAGCTTAACGAACTCAGCTTCAATCTTTTCTTCACGCTCCAAAGCCTTATCCTTCTTAGCTTTTTCAGCTAATTCAGCCTGGTGTCTTTGCTCTTCAGTCATAGCATCTAACTTTGCTTTAGCTTTAGCATCAGCATAAGCTTTCTTTTCAGCGGCGGACTTTGCCTTTTCAGCTTCTTTAGCTTCGTAAGCGGCTAACTCATTCTCGTAATTGAGACCCTTCTTTTCACAACGAGCTTTAAGCTCGTTGAGATCGTTTTCTCTAGACATTCTCTTGGATTCTTCTTCTTGAAGCTTCAAGGTCTCTTCGGCAGAAACATAGGTGATTCCCTTAGCTTCTGCAGCAACTTTTTGATCGGCTTTGATAGTCTCATGGTCGATCTTAGAGAATTTCTCGACGTTCATGAAGAAGAAGAGGATAGCAATACATGCGTAGCAGATTGTTTCTCCACCGATGAATGTCCAAAGTGTAGCTTGTTGAACATTGCCCAAGTGTTCCTTGAGGTTTCCACTATTATATCCGGCAGCAACAATAACGGCGTTGATTATTCCATTGGCGATTCCAGTCATACCGGCCATGATGGCTCCGTAGACGGTCATGGTCAAACCATCAGTACGAATTCCATATACAGCTTCTTCATGATCGAGCATATCAGCCATCAAAGCAAGGGAGATATACATAGCAGGAGTGCTTCCTAAAGCCTTGATGACGAATGATGTAGTTACAAGAGCGAAGTTTGAAGGATTGATGAAACCGATAGCTCCACCAATTACTGAAATAAAAGCACCGAATAAGATTGACTTGCCTTTTCCAATCTTGTTAGCCAAAGGCCATACGAGCAACATACCTACAGCAGTAGGAATAGCACCGATGATTGAAAGGGTTCCTTGGTAGGCTCCACCAACAGTGGGATCGGGTTCTCCGCCGATGGTAAACCAAGACTGGCAGTAGTAAATCTGTGAGCAGTTCTTTAACATACCACCGAGTTGGTAGAGGAAGAAGAAACAAATGATAATCCACCAATATTTGTCTTTCAAGCATACTTTAGCTTGCTTGGAGAGAGGAACAGCTTTTTTTTGCTCGGCTCCATCGCCTTGTTGCAAGGAGAAGGACTCTTCAGTGATTCTTTCACGAGTGAAGTAGTATTCGATGATAGTTCCAATGAAGGTGATTATCATCAAAGCGATGACGAAGATTCTCCAATGGTCGTAAGAAGCTTGAGAATCAATTCCACTATTTCCTTCATTATTGACAAACAACAATCCCATGAAGAAAGGAAGAATCATGGAAGTCAATCCCATAGCTGCCAAAGCGGTAGCATTGGAGATTGTAGCCAACAAAGAACGATCAGTACTATTTCTTGTAGATAGAGTGACCAATGAACTATGTGGTGTGTAATAGAATGGATAAGCTACAGCAAACCAAAGGTTGTATCCGATGGCGAATACTACTAATGTGATAATTGAAGTAGGGGATTCTTCAGTATTAAAAGGTGTAGCTATGAACAAAACAATTAATGCGATGACAGACAAGACAGCGGAAAGCAAGAGAATAGGACGAGCTTTTCCTGCACGGGTCTTTGAGTGGTCCATCAAACGTCCGACGACAATGTTTCCTAAAACGACGAAGATGACTGAAATAATAGGAAGCCAAGTTAAGAAGTCCTGGGCCCAACGAGTCATGTTGAGTACATCTGTCATGTACTTATTTAAGTAGCCTGACAAGATAGAGTTAGAAAGAAGTGCCAAAGTAGGTCCTACAAAGTAACCGAGAGCTCCTTCAGGGAAGATCTTAGCTTTTGCAGACTTCACCTTGGTTGAAAGAAGAGGATTGTCGAAGAAGCTCTTCTTTGCTTTTTTTTCTTTTTCTTGAGACATAATGTCCCTCCTAAGATGATGTTTGCTTAGATTCAAAGTAAGCACTATCAATATAATAGGTAAGGGCTTTAGGTTTCTTAATTGTTGCCCAACTTGTATTTATTCTTGCTTAACTTGAAATCGATATCATTGCTTTTAGAAATTAAACTTGTTAATTTGATTGATTATTATGTTTTGGAATTAAAAAGACCACCCTTTTTATTAGGGAGGTCTTTCTAATGTAATTGTTTTTTACTTTACTAAAGAAACAGTTCCATAAGCGGGAATTGTAGTACCAGCTTGTGTGAAGCTAATAGCTTCATTGGTAAAGTTTTGAGCGAAGTAGTATGTCTTTACCTCATCTCCATCATGAATATCCAATGAATAGGATATGACGTGATCGTTGTCGATTAGCTTGGCTTTGAAGTTTCCACCAGTCTCAGTATTGTAGAAATCTAGACACGAATAAGATGATCCGAGTTCTATAGCGTTTGTAGAACGATTCTTCAGTGCTTTTCTAAAAGCTGTAGAAATGTCTTTGTTATTCTTCAACAAATTCCAATCGATTTGATTTACCTTGTCTGAAGAGTTGTAGGAGTTATGAGAGTAGTTAACTCCATTTGTGAATGGATCTTTGTAGTAGGTGTTAGGAACTAACAAATCCTTATCGGTGACTTTCTTGGATTTTCCAAAATCTTGTCCAATTTGGAAGAAGGCTGAGGATAATGATCCTAGTAAGTTGTCGTTTGCCATGATTACTTCTTTTTGGATGTCATTCTCAGTCATAGAAGAAGTTCTAGATAACTCGAAATGATCATAAAGAGTGAGGTTGTCGTGACATTCGACATAAGCGATTGAAGCTCCGATTCCATCAGCTGATTTACTGCTATATGTAGGTCTTCCTGTCGATCCTGTCCAATAGGTTCCGGTCAATCCATAGTAAATCTTTTCTAACTTAGTTTGGTTGATAGCTTCGCCATCGGCATATCCTAAGGCTTGCTGAATGTAACCACGTACTGAAGTGTCGTCGTTCTTTCCAGGAAGAGCGTCACGATAGTCGTCGTTGAAGGCACCTACCCAATTATCACCTTCAGCATTGATGTTTCCTTGGGTACCCATATCATAGTGACGATATCCGTAATCTGGATCTCCACCAAACATGGACCAACCTTCTCCATAGACCAAGATGTTGGGATCGACTTTATCCAAGGCTTTTCTAATTTCTACCATGGTATTCATATCTAAGAGTCCCATCAAATCGAAACGGAAACCAGAAATGTGATAGTTCTTAGCCCATGATACGACTGAATCCACGATGAATCTTCTCACCATTCCTCTTTGAGACGCGATATCTGAACCAGCTCCAGAAGAGTTCTTGCTTCTAAAGTAGTATCCGGGGAAGACATCTTCGAATGAAGTTCCATTTGATGAAGGCATATGGTTGTAGACGACATCCATTACAACTCCTAATCCGGCCTTGTTGTAATCTTCGACAAAGGAAGAAAATTCGTTGACTCTAGTCAATCCGTTGTTAGGATCTGAAGAATATGAACCTTCGGGTGCATTGTATTGTTGAGGATCATAACCCCAGTTATAGATTCCGGCATATGATTTGTTTATGTAATCGGAATCGTCTAATTTTGTTTCGTCTACAGAAGCAAAGTCAAAGGCGGGCATAATTTGAACATGGGTCAATCCATTGTCTTTCAATTCTTTGACATAGTCAAATCCGGTCTTTGTTCCATCTGACAATGAAGTGCCTGATTCATGCAATGCATTGAATTTTCCTCTGTTTGCTGCTGTTCCATTCCAAGAAGTGGAAGAGGAGAAGTCACGAGTATGCATTTCCATAATGGTGACTCCAGCATAGTTATCGGTGGAAGGAGCCCATTTGTTTGTAGTCTCCGATGCAAATTCTTCATCATCTTCATGAATCTTGCCGAAATCTACTACCATAGATCTCTTTCCGTTGGCGCTAGATGAATATGCATATGGATCAGCAACATCCTTGGTGACATCACCATAGTTGTTGACATCGAATGTGTAATAATATCCGTGAAGATTTCCTACCAAACCTACTGAGAATACACCTTTCTCATCTTTCTTCATCGTATATTGAGTTAACTGTTTGGTTGTTGCATCTTTATAAAGATTTAACTTGATGTCAGTGGCGGAAGGAGACCATACTTTGAAAATAGTGTTTCCGTTTTGAATGGTCGCACCAAGTTTTTCCATGGTGTAATACTTCATATCGAAGTTACGAGATGAATAATATGGTTTAAAGTCTACTTCTGATAAGTCGGACATCAATTCAAGAGGATTGTAACAAAGAGAAATGACATACTTATAAGATAAATCCAAAGGTTTATCGATATTCAAAACTAATGTAATTTTATCTGAGGTGAATACACACTTATCATTTTTGAAATAAATCGAGCGTGTATATTTTCTTTCAGCTCCATTATTTCTAAAGATTCTTAATGTCAATCGTTTAGATTTTATAGCGGATGCATCAGGAAGTGTCTCTAATAAGTCCTTATTTTTCTTTGCGTTCAATTCTATTGTGTATGAAGTTGTTCCATCAGTATTATTGACTTCTTTGTAGATGGCGGATTCTACAGGAGTTACTGGGAAGGCATTGATTGAATAATACACGCCTTTAGAATCATCAATCCATATACTTCTATGACCATTTTCATCTACTTGAATCTTAGAAGGGTCTATTACTAAGTCACCTTTTTTATCTTTTTTATTACCTGATGCATCTCTAAAGACCAATCCGGTAAAAAAATTATCTTCAGTCAAGGTGAACGAAGACGAAGGTGTTCCGGTAACATCATCAGTCCAGGTGTTGAAGCATTCGTATTCTTGACCGAATGTCAAATAGACAGGAATGAACGGAATATCATCGCCGGTCCTTTCAAATGTCACGCTATCAGCTGATGATACTGGGAATAAAGATCCAGGAAGTGAAGGATCATCCGACCATCCCCATACATAGCCTCTATCGGCCTTTTCACCATCATAGGCTAAATAGATATTTAAATCAGAAGGCTCGGTTTCAGTAGCAGTACTCTTGGGAGTAGAACTTGCGGCTTCTTTTTTTCTTCCTTCAATTGGAACAGCACCATTACAAGAAGCTAATCCCAATGACAATGTGACCAAACTCAACAATGTTAATTGATATGTCTTTTTCATAATTGTTTGTTTAACTCCTTATTTACTTGTGGTTGTTCCGACATGTTGGTTGAACTCTTCTACTGAGTAGAAAGCACTTAATGTGTTTCCACTTTCTGAATTCCAATTTGCTACTAAGAACAAGTTGTAATGACCATTTGAATCAGCAACTAACTTTGTCTTATCTATTTCGACTTGAGTATCCTTTGCATCGCCGTTTGCTTGTCTAGGCTTGTATCCTGTGAAGATATCGTCTTTACCGGTTAGAGTAAATTCATTGGCCACTGTTCTGTCATAGTCACTAAATCCAGAATAAGTCTTTCCGAATTTGAAGTATGCGTGAGCAAACTTATATGTCTCTATTCCTGTAACATTAGCTAATGTTGTGCTGTTCAAAGCATAGTTTTCACCACCGACTCCTCCCCAAGAGAAGATGTTGGTCCTACTTTTTGCCCAACCTTCGTTGTAATTGCTCAAATCAGCTGTAAAGTAGACATTGAAGTCTTGTGGATCTGTTTCATCTGCGGGTGTTGGAGTTGTAGATACTACAGGAGTCAAGAATGTCACAGCATCATCGGAGTTATCGAATGCTTTGACTGCTCCATTTGAATTTTCTGCTATGTAGATGTTGTAGTTTCCATTCTCATCAGCTTGGATAGTAGTCAAATCAATGCTTCCACTTTGGGTTGTAGCGGCTTTATCTCTTAGCAAACAACCAGTGAATACATTGGTTTGCTTTAATTTCAAAGTGGCTGCAGTAGTAAATTCCCAATCTGTGTATCTCTTATATTTGAATCCATATTCAAGATAGACGGCATTGAATTCATACTCACCAAATTTCTTGGTGGTGCTGGCACTCAATCCTGTATTTCCTGGTCCACCCCATAACCATAATGAGTCTTTACCTGTCGAATAATAATAGATATTGTAGTTCGACGGTTCTGTTGTAGCATTCTTAGGCCAAACTGCAGGTGTGCTGGATGTCAAGAACTCATTCAATCCTTCGATAGAATCGAAAGCTCCAGTCTCGCCATCTTCTTTTTCACCAATGTAGATATTTGTTTTACCTTCAGATTTAGGTGTGGGCAAATCGATATCATCAGCATTAGCTGAAGTTCCATCATCATTCTTGACTTTGGTTCCGGTAAATGCGGAATCTCTCGTCACTTTGAAATGGGATGTTGTATCTGTATCGCTCCAGCTTCCATAACAATAATAGTATGTGTTGAAGTTGAGATATAGAGCAGAGAATGTATATCCACTTTCTGCACCATCTAAAGTTAAACCTGTGGAAGTGAATTTTAATCCACAAGAACCAGGTCCACCCCAAAGCCAAAACATTGTTCTTTTAGCTTTAGAATTAGCACATGTATAGTAGATATTGTAGTCACCAGGATCTGTGACTTCATCTTGTGCCCAAACTGGAACTATTTCATCGTCATAGATAGGATCATCAGGATCTATAGGAGTAGTATCCTTTGGAACTTCTGTCGTGGCTGGTCCTTCAACGAAGTCTCTATCTTTCGATGGTGTGGTAGGATTTGTAGGTTGTCCACCAGTATCTGGTTTGTCTGGCTTGTCAGACGGTGTTGACGGCTTACCAGAATCTGTCTGATTAGGCTGAGTCGTAGTTGTCCTTGGTGTTTTCTTGCAGCTTTCAAGTCCCAAGGAAAATAACAAAAGGCCTGAAAGCAAAAGCAGAGATTTCTTTTTCATTTTTTTACCTCGTAATTATTATTGTAATTCAAGAAAAAGAAATAATTGGAAAGGCTTTCATAAATTTAGACTTTAAAAAGAAATTCAGCGGGTCCAAAATTAATAAAAGTCAAAATATAAAGTTTTATGAAATGCCTGCATTTCCTATCTTTACAATTTTCTTTCATAATTTTATATAAAAAGCTCAGGGTTGTCCTGAGCTTTCTTACCGAGTTTCAACTACTTATTAGGCGTTAGCTTTCTTAGCTTCAGCTTCTTTCTTCAACTGCTTATTTAGTTTTTTCTTCTCCCTTCCAGCCTTGAAGTATTGATGCAATCCTTTGTGGAAATGTCCGTTGAACATCATTAAGAGACCTTGAAGTTGATCCCATGAGATGGCACCATTTGTCATTCTAGACAAGACTTTGACGGTCTGGTTAGATACACCCATGATCAAGGTATCAGCCATCTTTTCGTTTCCGAACTTTCTAAACATCTTTGTCAAACCAGAGATTACATGAGCGAAGAATCTTCCAGTCCAGCCCTTTGCATATTTGAGGTCAGACATAGTAGTGTTTGAGGTGATTTCGATTCTTGTCTTTTTCTTGTTCAACCATGTGAAGGTGTGAGGAGGAATAGGTCTTCCCAACAACTTCTCAAATTCAGCATCGGGAACATTTGTTACATCGCCAGTGAAATAGTGAGGAAGCTCTTCTTGTGTATAAGGAAGAGGTGCATTTGTTCCTTCGACATGGAATGAGGTGGTCAATTGCATGTCGACACTTGAAGAACCTATTGAAATTTCATAGTCTCCAGTTTCGACTTCCCATTTGTTTGTCTTGGTGTTGAAGTAACGGAATGACTTATCATCGAAAGGAATGAAGACTTCTTTTTCTTCTCCAGGAAGCAAGTTGGTCTTAACAAATCCTTTGAGTTCACGTACAGGACGAACGATTCCAGAGTTAGGAAGTCCGATGTAGAGTTGGCTGACTTCCTTACCTTCTCTATCACCGACATTCTTCACCTTGAAGGTGACACCATTCTCGTCAACTTTGATATTAGAGTATTCGAATTTGGTGTAGGAGAGACCAAATCCGAAAGGATAGCAAACTTTGATATTTCTTGTGAGATAGTAACGATATCCGACAAACAATCCTTCCCTATATTCAGAAGTCACATCCTTTCCAGGATAGTAGTTGAATGAAGGCACATCCTTGTATTGGCAAGGGAAGCTCTCAGACAATTTTCCAGAAGGATTTACTTTTCCGGTGATGATATCGACAATGGATTTTGCTCCGGATTGTCCACAAAGTGATCCATAGACGATAGCGTCGCTGTTGTCACGAATGGCACCTAATTCTACAGCACATCCACAGGAGAGAATGGTGACGATCTTCTTTCCAGTAGCTCTTAAAGCCTTGACCAAATCGATTTGGTTTTGAGGGATGACATAGGTGGTTCTATCCATTCCTTCGACTTCGGAGAATTCATCCAATCCTAAGTAGAGAAGGACTACATCAGACTTTGCAGCCAAAGCCAATGCTTTCTTTACTAATCCCTTCTTGGTCTTTCTTCCAAATCTCTTGAAACCTTCCTCGTATCCGATGAAGTTCAAGCCTGAAGCTTTGATAGCTTCGAGACCTGAGACGATTTCAGAAGGATTGATGATGGAAGAACCTGCACCTTGGTAACGAGGATTCTCTGCAAAATCACCGATAACTGCAACTTTGACCTCATTGTTCAAAGGAAGTATGTTTCCTTCATTTCTAAGCAAGACTACGGATTCATCCATGGCTTCCTTAGCGATATCTGCATCTTTTTTGAAATCGACAGGTTGATCTTTGTCATAGGAAGTCTTGGTCTTGAAGACTAAATCCAAAAGGTAGTCGACATTTTGATCGAGGATGGATTCATCCAATTTTCCATCTTTGATGGCTTTGACGATTTCTCTATTGGTCTCACCGACAGTGGTAGGCATTTCGAGTGAGTTCATACACTTCAAACCTTCGACTCTGTCGTTGTTTCCACCCCAGTCAGTCACTACAACACCGTCAAAATTCCATTCATCTCTCAAGATATCCATTTCGAGATGCTTGTTTTCGTTTGCAAAGTATCCATTTAAGGAGTTATATGCGGACATGATGCAAAGTGCTTGTCCTTCCTTGACTGCGATTTCGAAGTTGGTGAGGTAGAGCTCACGGAGTGTTCTTTCATCCACGACTGAATCCATGGACTCTCTCTTCAATTCTTGGGAGTTGGTGGCAAAGTGCTTTACACATGCAGCGATTCCGTTGGATTGGATACCTCTGATGTATCCGGCATCGATCTTACCAGCGAGGTAAGGATCTTCGGAAGAATACTCAAAGTTTCTTCCACAAAGTGGGTTTCTCTTGGTGTTGCAGCCAGGTCCTAACAAGACAGAGACTCTTCTAGCCTTGGCTTCAGCACCGATTGCAGCTCCGACTTTTTCGGAAATCTCTGGATTCCAAGAATTTGTGACTGCTGCGACTGAAGGAAAGCAGGTAGCCTTCAAAGAAGCATTCAATCCCAACTGGTCTGAATCACCAGCTTGTTTTCTAAGTCCGCTAGGGCCATCAGATAACCAAATCGAAGGAATTCCAAGTTCGGGAATATCCATAGTTTCCCAAACTGTCTTTCCTGACATCATTGAAGCTTTCTGCTCAACTGTCATTTTCTTAATCAAATCTTCATGTTTCATTTCAATATCCTCTCTATAAAAGGGTGAAATCCTTTACTTGTGACATAAATATCATAATATTGTTTTATTGAAAGCACTTTTACAAAGCCTTACATTTCTTAATTTATTTCCTAAACTTAGATAGAAAAATCAAATTGGATAAAAAAAGGATGTGTGATTGAACACATCCTTTTTAGATTCCTAATTTCTACTAGTTTAGAAGAATGTTCCTCTAGCTTCTTCCTTGACTTCCTTGCTGGCAGTGAAGGGGATTCTAGTGGTGTATCCGTCTTTAGCAGCGACCATCATCATGGTAGGCCATTGCATGATGTCATGGTTCCACTTATAGATAGTATCGTTGTATTGCTCTCTAGCAGCAGTGATTTCCTTTTGTAAGTAGGAGTTTTGTCTCAAGCACTCTTCGAGTTCGTTATGAGCTTTGAGGTCAGGATATTGCTCGAAAGCAACGTTGATTTGACCGAAGAGCTTGTCGATGTTAGCGTTTGTCTCATTTCTGAGATTGTCGTCAGCAGCTCTTCCATTTCCACTTCTATAAGCAGCAATCTTTGTGTAGGTATCCTTGTCGAAATCGATAGCCTTGTCCAAGATCTTGGCAGCGTTCTTCAAGATTTGAACTCTTTGTTCCAAGTAGTTGTCAATTGTTGAAGCATCGTGTTGAACCCTTTGCTCCAAAGAACGGAGGTGGTTTCTAGCCTTTTGCTTCATGACCAAGAAGATTACTCCTGGAAAGATTCCAAATATCCACAACAAAACTTCGAAAATCGTGGATCCTACTCCGACTTTGACAGGAATTTGCTTTTGGATGACGTTGACATCTCTTCCTTGCTCGGCGATAGGGCCATTTACTTCATCTAATGGGTTTGCCATAATTTTTTTCCTTTCTTTTTTATCTAATCGACTCGACTTTCATCATTGTTCTTTTTTTGAACAAGTAAAGAATTACATATCTCCATCAACTATTTTACCATAACTTTGGTCTCTTTTACCACCAAGTGGAAAGCCTAGATTCCAACGATATCTGAAAATAGTTTGGTTTGAGTCTTTCATAGCGTATCTTTGACCATATCTCATGACTGGCTCTTCTTCACCTTCCTTCTTTTCGGGTTTGAAATCCTCTATATGGATGAATGTTCGTCTTGCTGCTTCAACATATTCTTTCCAAGGAACATCGACAGGATATAATCTTCCATTACCGGCCATGACCATGTCGACATATACCCTATCGTATACTTTGTTTGAAGTCGACAATACAGAGTATTGATCAGTAGATTTACTCTTTCCATCAAAATTGACTTTGAGTATCTGATCTGTAGAGGTTTCGGCAGGTCTAAATACTTCTAAGTCATCGTAGTTATTTACAACAGTCTCAGCCTCATATCTAGATACATTAGGTAGATCTTCATCGACATTGAATTCCCCACCTTCTGTGGTTTGATACAAAGGTATAGCTAATAGAGGAATAAGATCGAAGAATATTGAATCGAAGACTCTTTGTATTTCATTTACAAAGTCTTTCTTTAATTCATTGAAATCGTAGTTCACATAGAATCTTTCATAGTTGTAGATTGCACCACCATGAGCAGAACAAATGATGTTGATCTTATGTTCCTTGTAGAAGCCAAAATCATCACCAAATCCTGCTTTTCCAGTCAATATTTCCAGCATGTTTTGCTGAGCTAAAGGTGTGAATAATAATCTATATTGAACTTCGTTGTTTCTATCATAGGCATTAAACATGACTTCAAACTTAGTATTTGCTAATGGAGTGAAGTTTCTTCCTTCTTTGATGGCTTGATCAGCAAGTCTGTTCAATTCTTTCTCACCTTTCTTAGCTATTTTTTCAGCTTCATCATCGGAAATCTTTCCAGTCATGTTTGGAGTTCTAGTAAAGGTTAAGTCTGGTGCTGCAGTATTTCCATATATTAGGTAAGAATTAACTCCATATGAAGGACGAGGTGCAGAATAATGTCCGACCAATGTTTCAGTCACTGTTCTAGTGCAGAGTTTTCCATCGGAATCCCTATAGGTTTCAGTGTAAGACACCACTCTAGATCCGGTGTATGTCTGATTCACTTTGTCCATTCTCTTCACATTCAATCTTATGAACGGATTTTCTTGGATTGATCCAGATTGTACATCGACTATACATTCGTCTTTGGAAAGGAATTCACTATATTGATATACTTTCTCCAACATTCTTAGCTTTTTTGGAGTTAAGTAATCATCTAATTCAAAAATGTCTGTAGTCTCTTTTAAGACCTTTTTGAAATCGCTGAAATCAAAGTAATTGTAGACATTTTTCAAAGAGTTATAGACGTTGTTGTAAGCTTCACTAGCTTTGTCGCCACTTTCCTTAGCTATTAGGGCTAGAGCCTTTATCTTTTTATTGTAATGGAAGATGTTTAAACAAAGACAAGTGATGGCGATTGCTCCACCTACTAATGTGGTGATTAAGCCAGGAATTATATTTCCATCTGGCGTTTTTGAATTTCCTAACCACATGAGGATTCCTATAATCATAGCTATCAGACCGATTGCCATGACAACGTAGAAGAAGATTCTCCACCCTTTTAGTTTCTTCAATCTATATTCATTTGCATTGTGAGCATCTTGAGCTGATCTATATTTCTTACTTAGGTCTTCATTCTCACCGGTGTTAATATTGGCTTTCTTCAACATTTCATCGATGTATTTTTCAGCATTTTCTTTTAATTTGGGCTTAAGTTCATTCAGATAGTAATCTATAGGATCATATTCATCACCATTTATTTTCATATTCCTACCTCCCATCATAATGAATAAATTATACAAGAAAAAAGAGGATTTTTGTTAATCCTCTTTTATATTCTCTTCGATGCAAATTTTAAAAAGTAGGCTTTCTAAGAATATCTCTAACTAATCTATAGAAAGCAAAGTATATGCAAATCAACTCCAAACGTCCTGCAAACATTCCAAATACTAAGACCCATCTTATTGCTACAGCGTTGGCCATAGGAAGACCTACACCGGTTGTAACTCCAACACTCAATCCAGTACCAGACAATGCGGATGCAAACTCGAATATGCATTCGATAGCCGAATATCCATCGGTATTCTTTCCTAATATGGTTATTATTGTGCCTCCAACCATCATGATAGTTACATAAAGAATCAAGTAACCATAGGATTCTAAGAAATCTAACTTATTGATTTCTTTACTTTCTCCTAACCTATAAATTGTATGGGGATAGAATTTTCTCTTTGAAGAAAGTCTATCTCTTAAAGACCAATATAAAGCTTTGTAGGCTACGACAAATCTATATTGCTTTACACCACCTGCTGTAGATCCCATTCCACCACCGATGGTCATTGCTATGATGGATAGAATCAAAGCAGCTTCACCTAATTGTTTTATATCAGTCGTAGTAGAGAAACCAGTAGTAGTCAAGGCAGAAAAATATAGGTATGTTCCTTCTCTCCAAGAATCTAATACTGAGAGTTGTTGACTTAAGGAGGTGAATATAGAAGTGTAGAACAAAGGAATCATAATAATGCTTAAAATCAAGAAAAATTTTATTTCTGAATCTTTTAGTATCTTCTTCAACTTTCCTTTGAATAAGAAAAGATGTAAAACGAAATTTGTTCCACCTAGAAGCATCAAAATAACAGATGTTATATTTATTGCTAATCCATTAACTGGCCAACCAGTAATAGAATTATATCCACCTTCTTTTATTATTTCAGGTATACCACCTTCTCTAGTTGAAAAGCCACCTGTGGCAATGGCTGCTATCGCATGGTTGATGGCATCGAATGGTTCCATTCCTCCTATCAACCAATAAGATAGGAACCCAAGAATGATATATCCAATATAAATCAACAAAATCAATCTTGCAGATTTTGCTAGGTTTGGCATAAGCTTGTCGTTATGGCCCTCGGCTGTATAAAGCTTTAACCCATATTTATCTGAAATTGCGGAAGTGACAATCAAGACCAAACCTATTCCACCAAACAGTAGTAATATGCTTCTATAAAATGTGAAGATATGGTATCCGGGGTAAGACATATCAAAGTTAAAGACAGTCAAACCTGTACTAGTATATCCGGAAGTGGATTCAAATACGGCATCTGAGAAATTCATTCTATATTTAGCAAAGTCAGGAGTTGTATATCCTCTTAACATGAATGGTACGGATCCAATAAGAATGGCTGATAACCATATCATGACAAGTAATGCTGAATCCTGGAATTTTTCTAGTTGTGTTCTTTCACGTTTATAAATCAAAAGAAATAGTAAGAATCCTAATCCTATCGAACTCATTCCCGGTATGAAAAAACTTAACCAGCAGTTTGATTCACCTGGATAAAAAGCAAGTAGAATCAAAGGGAGCATGGTGATGATTCCTATTAATATTAGGAATATTCCCAAATAACCGAAAATCAATCTATAACCTTTAGCTTGCTTTTTCATTATTGCACAACTTTCTTTTCTTTTTGTACGAACTTGATAATGTCTTTTTGTTCCTTAGGAGAAGAGACGATAAAAAGCTTATCATTTGGATAGATGGTGGTTTGTCCGTTAGGAATTATGACGCTGGGTTTTCTATAGACACATGAGATTGTTCCAGTCTTAGGAAAGTTTATATCCATAATCTTTCTTCCACTCAATTCATAGTTCTCTTTAACTATGATTTCAGTTAAAACAATTTTATCATCTTCAAAAGACATGGATTTAGTAAATTTCTCAAGTGAAGATTCACTAAAAATCGATGAAGCTAAGATTTGTGTTGATGATACGACACTATCTAGACCTAATTTCCTAAACAATTCGACATATGAAGGGTCGTTCACTGTACAAATACATTTCTTGACATGGAAGACTTTCTTTGCCAACATGCAGCTTACAAAGTTATCCGTATCTTCTTTTCCTAACGCTATGAAAAGATCAGCTCCTTCGATATGCGCTTCCCTTAGTATTGAAGTCTTGTACGGCTCACCATAGATGACTGGGATTTGATTGGATTTGACTAGATATTGAACTATATCTTTTCTCGAGTTGATGACAATCAACTCGTTTCCTATCTTTCTAAAGGCTTTGATGACATAGTCAGCAGCAGAGCTGCCATCAGCTATTACTATTCTCATTTCTTTAAGCCTCCATCATTCTTTTCTCTTATATCTAAAAATTCTTCTAAAGAGAGCTTGAAAGGATAGATTGCATGGACGTTACAGTTTTCTAATAAAACTTCCAAGTTAGGATCGTCCAATCTAACGTAGATTTGAGGAACGTTGTATATTTTTCTAGCGACTAATGCCAAAAAGACATTGGTGTTATCATCACCGGTGGTGATGATTATTTCTTTTGTTGAAGTTATGTATGCTTCTTCGAGAAGAGACATGTCAGTGGCATCTCCAACAAATGTATAACCACTAAATCCCTCGGATAGTTTTTCAAAAGACATTGGATCAGAATCCATGATCATAACGTTTTTTCCACTGGAGGAATCCTTGTTAGCTATGGAAGAACCAAGTCTTCCACAGCCGATTATTAGAGTCTTGTTCTTTAATAGACCGTTGTTTTTCATCAATTTATCACCTATCCTTTAATTATTGAATTAGTATTTTTTTCGACTAAACTAAGTTATATTTTAACACTTAACATTAATTCTAGGTTAATTTATGATTTAAAGTGCTTTTATAGCTGAAATTATCAATGTAAATTATATAAAGTTTCTTCCTAGAAGTTTTTAAAATTTTTGAGAAAGGAATTATTTGTTTATTTAGATTTCTTTAATAGAATAAACACTTTTAAATTCGGTATAACAATTTTGCGGAGTAGTATAAAAAGCAAAGTGACAAGTTTTAAGTGGAAAACACGAAGAAAAGATAGTGATGCTAGTAAAGATTGTTCATTTAAAAATTATTCAACTATAGAAGGATGTACATATCATTTTGAGAGGAATGAAGATCGTCATCATGACAATGTAACTTATGTTACTTTGGAAATTTATATTGACGGAGCTAACGGGCCAATAATTTTAAATCCTCTTACAATTACTGCTTTAAAAAGTTGGTAGTCTTACTTAGAAATATTACTGCGTATTACCCTTTTCCATTATAATTTTGGCATTTGCTGATTGAATGATCTATATCCATTTTACGAACTTTATCTTCTTAAAATTTAGTACCCAAATGTTGATGACCACACAATGCATCCACACTTTGCAATTTATATGCTTTTGAAGTAATAGCTGTATGTGTTGCATTTTTCAGTTCCATATAAAAACAAATGCTTGATTAAGCAAGATAATTTAATCAAGTAAACTTATTAAACTCAAATTAGAATGTTTCCTCATTACATACCAAAAATGCAGCTAAATTGCATCCATCAAGTACATAGCAATCATAAGTATGACTTTCCTTATAAGTGGTCGGTTGATACTTCCAATCGAAAACCATACCAGATTCATTGTAGTCATAGTAGCTGCAATAGATTTTGCCATCAGTGGTTTCAAAGAATTTGTCCCAAGCTCTTTCTCTTTCAGAGTTTGGCTTTAAGAAATCACCTTTTTCTTTGTGGAATGGTGTTAATTCAACTTTATCTGAATATTTCCATATATACATCACAGGTAAGTTGTAGTACTTATAATTACCTTCAAATCCTAGGTCCCACCAAAAGATCACTTGTTCTCCCACTTCAAAGTCTTCTAATGTTAAGCGAATAGTTTCCTTTTTCTTGTTGTAACTGATGTTTGTATCTATGGCTGAATAGAACAAGACATCAGGTTCTTTTGTGGCTCTAGTAACACAAAGATAATGTGCGAATCCAAATCTATCAGAAACATAATACTTATTTTCGCTATTTTTTCTTAAAGTACCTTGCTCATAGCCGTAGAGTTGATGATCGCCTAGATAAGCCGGTTCTGTGCGTATAAGGTTAGTAATATTATTATTAGACGAACAAGAGATTAAACTCAAGGTAATGAATAGACAAGGCAAATATTTATATTTATTCATAATTTTTAGTGCTCCTTAATGCTGCTATTGTTGCATTTGTTATTTTTACTGCATATCCATGGTTATCTAATATGTTGGTGTATGCCACTATAACTCCTGATTTTTATTATATACCAAAATTAATTTAGAGGAATAACAAATATATAAATTTTTAATGGAATATTTTTTACTAATGATACAAATGATATATTTAAAAGAACAGAGTGGAATTTAACTTTATTATCTTTTTACATAAAGCGAAAAAATACTAAGAGAAGAAAATGTGATCCAAACAAATGGATATAAACATAAATATTCACATATGGGGGTAAAATTTTAAAATTGACTAGTATTTTTTTATTTTGCTGGATTGATAAAAAAAGTAAAAGGACTCTCCATATTATTTTGGTATGAGAAATCGGAGGGTTAATTACTTTTTAAGTAATCTGTAAATTAAATTTTAATGTATTAAATAAATATTTATTTATATTCTAAATAATATCCTTAATAATATTCTTAGTATTTAGTTGCTGCTTTTTCTTGTTAATAATAGAATATACATCCCGTGAAATTAGTCTAAAAATAAAATTAAGCTGTAAATTAGCTTTTATTAGGATACTAACTATTGATTTTGGAGTTTGTTTTCTTAAAATAGTCGATATAAAAGGGCTTACGAAGCATGTTTAGAATAGCTATTATCGAAGATGACAAGGTCTGTATGAACAAGTTGGCTGATTACATCAAGCAGTTTTCTAGTGATGAGAAAATAGAATTATCTATTGAAACCTTCAATGATGCACCTTCTTTTCTCTTTAGTTTTCAACAGCAATATGACATCATCTTCACAGACATAGATATGCCAAAGATTAATGGCTATGATGCTAGTAAGATGATAAGGGAGAAGGATGAAAACGTCGTATTAGTCTTTGTAACCCAACTTACTCAATACGCTATCAAGGGTTATGAAGTAAATGCCTCTGATTACATTCTAAAGCCAGTAGAATATGACTGCTTAAAACTAAAGATGAAGAGATTCATTAAACTGGTTTCTAAGAAAAACGAAGATATGATAACAATCTCTACTTCTACTGATGAAAAAGTAGCTATAAAGTTGAATTCCTTGATTTATATCGAAAGCGATGATCACTTATTGAAGTATGTCACTAATGATAACGAATATTATTCATTTGGCTCTTTAAAGAAATGCGAAAGTAAATTTCCTTCTCTATTCTTTAGATGTCATGCTAGTTATCTAATAAATTTATCTTATGTGGAAAGACTTGAAAAATATACTATCCATTTGAAGAATGGATTCAATATTCCTCTTTCTCGTTCTAATAAGAAGGAGTTTATGGAAGCTATTCAAAACTTATATATAAACGGAGAATGATATGCAACTATTCCTAGGCCACTTTTCTTTTATCACACCCTTGTTCTTTGGCTTATTTCTCTTTGGAATGAGAGTTCCAAAAAGAAAGTATTACTGGATCAAACTGATTTCTTGCTATGTAGTTACTCTATTGTTTTTTGCATTAGTTATGGACAAGGTAGTGAGCTTTGCTATTGATAGTAAATTAGCAGAGGAATGGATTCTATCCATACGAGTTTCATTTGCTTTCTTGGCATATCTATTTTTGTTCTTATCCAGCTTTATAATTTATAAGACAAATTTCTTCCTTCTCTTTTATCTTGTGACTTGTTCATATTCCGCCCAACATTTATCTAGAACATTAGTTTCTATTGTTGAACTTTATATTCCTGGCTACAACATGTATGTCGACCTTCTTCTTTGTCTCCTCTTTTGGTCTTTAGTCTTCTTCACTTGTTATTGGATATTTGAAAAGAAACAAAAGAATATAGAATTGACTGTTTCTAATGAGATTCAGCTCTTGATTGGATCTATTCCTATCACATTTTCTATTTTTCTGAATTCTTTTGGATCTGCCGAATTGACGACTCGTTATAGCAAAGTGATATTCAAAATTTTTGTCCTTTGCACTACATTCTTGAGTCTTTTCTTGGAATACTTGATGACTAGAGGTAAGGATATAGAGCAAGAGAACTTGAAGATTAAAAGGATGCTCAAAGAACAAAGGGAGCAGTATTATTTCGAAAAGCAATTGATAGATTTGGTCAACATCAAGGCACATGACCTAAAGCATCAACTCAATGAAAATGATATTTATTCCAAAGAGGTAGTGGATAATACTAAGAAGCTGATTGGAGACTACGACGCTTCCTTTGATACAGGTTCTAGTGCTTTGGATATCATCATCACAAAGAAATCCAGGGAATGTAATAGACACCAAATTAAGTTGACCTGTCTGGTAGATGGTAGAAAGTTATCATTCATAGAAGAAATCGATTTGTATGCTCTGTTTGGAAACATCATCGACAATGCCATAGAAGCCTCTAGAAAGATAGAAGACAAATCTAAACGTCTCATATCCTTGAGTGCTGTGAAGAAAGAAGGTTTCGTCATGATACATGAATCTAATTACTTCGTAGGAAACTTAAAGATGCAAAATGGAATTCCTATGACTACAAAACACGATACTAACTATCATGGCTATGGAATCAAATCTATAAAGATGCTGTGCGACAAATATGATGGAAATCTAAAAATATCTACTGAAGATAATATATTCAATATCGATTTGATTTTCCCTACTTCGATTTAGCTCTTCCAATAAATGGAAGGGCTTTTTACCATTTACGAAATCAAAACGATGATTTTCGTAATGGATTCTCCGATTCATGTAAACGCTTTTAAGATGAAAGCACCAAGGGTTTAAAGAGAAAACCCGTTGGAAATCGGAGGGAAAAATGAAAAAGAAGGCTTTATTAACGTCGATCTTAGCTCTCTCATGTCTATTTGGTACGACACTCACGTCCTGTGGTGCATCGGCCACACCTATTCCTGGTGAAAAAGGCGATAAGGGAGATAAGGGAGACAAGGGAGACAAAGGAGACAAAGGAGACAAGGGAGATATTGGTCAGGATGGAAAAGATGGTAAAGATTACACTCAAAACGATCCTATAACTGACCAAGATGGAAAGGATATATCCTCTAACAAATTCCATACTGATTCAAACAGCATGGACGAGGCTCTTTCAAACATCAAGACTCTCAACAAACAAATCGCAGATGAAGGTTATGTCTTGTTGAAGAACGAAAAAGGTTATTTGCCTATCAAAGAAGGAAGCAAGATTTCAGTCTTTGGAAAGACCAGTGGAACAATTGCTACCGCCCTAGAAAAATCCGGCTTTGCCGTCAACAGCACTTTGAAGAATTTCTATGCTGATAAAGCAAAATCTGGTGAAGGTCCTAAAACCAAAACTAATGGATCTTTCTGGGCTACAGGTGAGACCCCTCAAGCTTCTTACACTGATGATGTAAAACAATCTTGTAACGATTTTAATGATGTAGCAGTGGTAGTATTCTCAAGATCAGGTGGTGAAGGTAGCGATTTGCCTAGATCTTCATTTGCCGAAACTAAAGGTCAAACTTCTGCTGGCATGGCTTATCCTACCCGTGAACAAATCGAATCTGGTGATTGGGTACCAGTAGGAGGAGCAGGAAGAGAGACAAATCCTTTCGAGCACTATCTCGAAATCGATGACAACGAAAAAGCTTTGCTCAAAGCTTTGGAAGAAGATCCACGTTTCAAGGATGTCGTAGTCATCTTGAATAGTTCCACCTCTATGGAATGTGACTTCCTAGATGACGTTAAGACTTATAGCAAGATAAGAGCTGGAATCTGGGCACAATCTACTGGTAACTCTCATATCGCAGCGATCGGCGATATCTTGAAAGGAACTGTCAATCCTAGTGGAAGAACACCCGATATCATCGAAAAAGACTTCACCAAGGATCCTACATGGCAGAACTACTCAAATAATTTGGTAGGAAATGAAGCCGGATTTGATTCTGCTATGGGTAACCAGTACACCAATGAAGATACTACTTTGTATAAAGATTACTGGGACCAAGGATACTATGGTGTCGAGTATCAGGAAGGTATCTATAATGGATACAAATACTATGAGACCAGAGGAGAAACCGATGGTGAAGATTGGTACTTAGACAACGTCCAATATCCATTCGGATATGGATTGTCTTACACAACATTCAATTGGGATGTAGTTTCCGCTCGTCCAGCTAAGAGAATGAGTTTGGATAAGAACGATACAATTGAAGTTCAAGTCAAAGTAACAAACACTGGTAGAGTAGCAGGAAAAGATGTTGTACAACTCTACTACTCTGCTCCTTATACCAAAGGTGGAATTGAGAAATCCCATGTCGAACTTGGAGATTTCGAGAAGACTGGATTGCTTCAACCTAACCAATCTGAGACATTGACTTTATCTATAACTGCCAGAGATATGGCAAGCTATGACTGCTATGATGCAAATAACAATGGCTTCAAGGGATATGAGTTGGAAAAGGGTGTCTACAATCTCTTTGTTGGCAAAGACTCCCACTCTTGGGCTGAACGCTCTACAACCAAGTTATCCTATGTTGTAAATGATGCTATTCAATACGATAAGTCTACCGAAACCGGTGAGACAATCGAAAACAGATTCGATTACATCAGCGATGAGATGAAGAACAAGACTCTTTCCAGAGCTGATTGGGAAGGAACATTCCCTTCACGTCCATTGTGGTTTGATGTCGAAAATGAGACCACCATAGATCCTTTGTGGGAAGCTGAATATAAGGCAACTCATAATGGAAGCGCACCTGATGCAACCGTAAAGCCTGTATATTTGAAGAAGGGCAAAGCCAGACTTGTAAAGAGTGAAGACTGGCTCAAGAACTTCGAACTTCCTTTAGCTGACAAGGAAAAAGGAAAGAAGGAAAGTGGTCAAACATTCAAAATTGATCCTAGCTATGACGAGAATAATGAGATGTATGGTGGTGGCAAGGCCCCTTGGTATGTCGAGAATGGACCTTCCTTCAGAGATGAATCTCAAGCTTATACATCGACAAACAAAGCTCCTATCCAATTATCTGATTTGATGAATACTTCTATCGAAGATTCTAAGTGGGACGAATTCATCTCTCAATTCACAGTAAAACAAGCTATAGAACAAATAGTCACTCCATTCAACTTCCAAGCAAACGATGCTTTGGGTATGCCTGTTGGAGCGCATGCTGATGGAAACACTGGTATTAGAAAAGTCTTCGACTTGATTGCTTATTTGCAAGCTGGAGACAGAATTGAATCCGACAAGACAGTCAACGATTTGAATCCTACCTTACTCTCCTCCACATTCAATAAGACTTTGGCTTATGAGTATGGAAACAAGACTGGAGATCTCGCATTATGGCAACATGTAGCTGGATGGTACGGACCTTCCACCAACTTGCATAGATCTCACTTCTCTGGACGTAACTCTCAATACTATTCTGAGGATGGAGTCTTGTCTGGAAAGATTGTATCTAAGGTTACAAAAGGTGCTTCCGATAAAGGTTTGATAACATTTATGAGGCACTTTGCACTCAATGATCAAGAGTCACATCGTGATATCACAGGTGTTGCAACTTGGGCAGACGAGCAAACTATGCGTCAAAACTATTTGAAGCCTTATGAGATGGCCGTAAAAGATGGCGCAACAATGGGTATGATGACATCTTTCAACCGTATCGGATATGAATGGGCAGGTGCTAGCTACAAACTCTTGACTCAAATCGCACGTGATGAGTGGAACTTCAAAGGAATATTTATCACTGATGCTGCTGGTACTGACCAGGCTGGAAACTATATGTCTGCTGATATGATGTTGAGAGCTGGAGAAGATATGTCACTCGATGGATTTGCTGGTGGATATACTCCTGAAAAGGATACGACTGGTGTGCCTCCTGCAATCACTGGTGTCTCTAGCAATGCTGAAGCGATGACTGGAACTCAGAAAGCTGCAATCTTCAATGCTGCAAAACGTATCGCCTATGTCGTTTCAAGAAGCAACGCTATGTTGAACGGTGAAGGACTACAACCTTTGGGCTACGATGAGTCTGCAACTGATGTAAAGACAAGATTTGGATCTGTAACTAATTACGATGATATTAAGAAACTCGAAGTCAAAATTGGTGAAAACGTCAATTTGTCTGTCAAAGATGCTGATCTCAGCAATGTCAAGTATGTATTGTACTCTGGAGACTTGTTAGGCTTGACTCTCAACGAAGCAACTGGTGAAATCACTGGAACTGTCAAAGATGGTATAGCAGCTGGCGAATACAAGATTTGTATAGGTGCTATCAAGGATACTTTAGCTAATAAAGATTACTGGACAACACCTGATGTCAATTACTTCTACCTTAAAGTAGTAGCCTAATCTAGCAAAAAGATTTGATCAGAAAAAATATCATCCAGTTTTAAAAATGGGTGATATTTATTTTAGGAGAATAAAATGAAACAAAGAAAAATATTAGCTTTTCTTTTCTCTACCTTGTTTCTAACTGGTGGATTAGTATCATGTCAGGATAATTCAAAGCCTGACTTCACCGGTAGGATATTGAAGGGTGGAAAAGTTGGAATTGAATACGAGGAGTCCATTGCATTAAAAAGATCTGGAGTAACCTATGAAATAGATTATGACTCAGATTTGCCACTGGGTTTGGAATTGTCTAGCGATGGAATCATCTCAGGAATTCCTGAAATGGATGGAGATTTTAAATTCGATATAGTCGCAGTTAGTGGAAGATACTACACCATAGCAAACTTCCAGATGAGTATCGAAGGTGGTGAAATTACCTTTGAAGGTAAGACTTTGCCAAACGGTAAAGAAAATGAACCTTATGTAGCAACGATAACAGATGACGAGAAGATCACAGTCAAGGTCAAGGATGGAAACAGTCTACCCGAAGGATTGTCTCTTTCAAGCGATGGTGTAATTTCAGGAACACCTACTCAAGCTATAGATAATTGCCAAGTAGTAATAGTTGCATCTAGTCAAGGCTGTAAGGATAAGGAAGCCACCTTTATTATAACCATTGTCAAAGGTGAACATAAGGAAACTGATCTAGGATACATAGTATTCGAAGGATTTGATTTGGAATTAGGTGAAGTCGGTGACGACTATCACCAAAGCGTAGCTAAAGCATATGGTGTTACAGGAATTACTTATAAATTCAAAGCAGTCGGTGGAATTGCTCTTCCTAAAGGATTGAAATTCATCAATGGTATCGTTTCAGGTAAACCTACAGATTCTTCTTATGGAAGAATGAAATTCCAAGTCATAGCTTCAGCTGAAGGATTTACGTCTGTCACAGCAGAATTCACAATTGAAATCCGTGACAAATACTTAGCTACAGACAATTTTGAAGCAGAATACATCTATGTAGATAATCTTGTCGGAGCTGGTTATTCTGGATCGAATTCTGGAAAGAATATGATTCAAAAGTTTGCTAATGCGTCCAATGGAAATGTCGTGGGCTACTTGAATACGGAAATTACTCTGACATTCAATATTCAATCTCAACAAGCCACCAGTGCAAACTTAACATTGACATTAGGAACTGAGAATGGAACTTTGACCTTGGATCAAACTACTTTCTTAGTCAAAGTGAATGATGAGAATATTGTCTATAGTCCAATTACAGTTATCGAGGATGGATCTGGAACTGCTGATACTAAATTCCATGATTACAACATTTCAGTTCCAGTTTCGCTTATTGAAGGAACTAACGTATTTACATTCACTGTCTTGAAAGTAGCAGGTGGAGAGGGAACATCTTCGGCTAGAGGTCCTTTATTCGACAAGATATCACTTTCTTCTTATCAAGGAGAAGTCGGATGGAGACCAAAGCTCGCTAATGTTAAATAGGAGATATAACTATGAAAAAAACAAATAAAGTCAAAAAGTTTTTCCGTTATAACCTCGGATTTTTGATAACTACAGCCTCTCTAGCTGTTGTGTTCACAGCGATAGATGTAGTGGCCTTAAGTATTCCTTTCATAACAAATACTTTAAACACGGTCTTCGGTGATGATAGACAAGTCTTAAAGAGTGGTGATCCTAATCAATATCAGTATTTTAAGACTGATGATGATATAAAGAACAAAGCAGATGCTTTGGAAAATGCCAACCAAGTCAATGAAAAAATCGGTGAAGAAGGATTCGTACTTTTGAAGAATGATGGTTCTCTCCCATTGAAGAAAAATGCCAAGGTTTCTGTCTTTGGAATGAACCAAACCAATATGGTTTATTCAGGCTCTGGATCATCAAGCAAATCTAATGGCGATGGGATAGATTTGTTTAAATCGTTGGATAATGCAGGTATTGAATATAATTTGGATTTGAAGAATCAATATGAGAAACTGAAATCCAGATATGGAAGACCGGCATCTCCAACTTTTGGAGATATCATTGAAGGATTCCCTACCGGTGAAGCTCCATTGTCCGCCTTTAATTCTAGCAATCCGTCTGGATTAGCTGGAAACTATACGGATGCTGCTTTGGTAGTAATATCAAGAATCGGTGGAGAAGGATACGATCTTCCTAGAACTATGAAGAACACTGAAGGTGCTGACCCTGATGCTCACTATCTAGAATTGGATAACAATGAGAAAGCTTTGCTATCAAATTTGACCAGCGATTCATCACCTTTTGAAAATGTCATAGTTTTGATCAACTCTGGAACTAGCATGGAATTAGGGTTCTTGGATGATGGAACCTATGGTGAGAAGTTGAAAGGTGCTTTATGGATCGGTGATCCAGGTGGAACTGGATTGAATGCCTTGGGGAAGATTCTCACAGGTGAAGTCACACCTAGCGGACATTTGACTGATACTTATGTCAGAGACTTCTTCTCGATTCCAAGTTTAGCCGATTTTGGAAACAACTCTCGTGATAAAGGAAACAACTATACTCTCGATGGTGCTTCTACCGAATATTACTTTGTAAACTACCAGGAAGGAATATATGTCGGATATAAGTATTTTGAGACACGTGGTTATACTGAAAAAGAAAAAGGTAATTCTTCTTGGTACAAGGATAATGTCGTATATCCTTTTGGATATGGAATGTCCTATGCAAAATTCAACTACTCTTTGAAGAGTGCTGAATTGGATGGAAAGACATTTACTTCTGAGGTGACTGAAGCAGATCTGGATAAGACTATAACATTGAATGTTGAAGTTACTAATGTTTCTACTACATACTCTGGCAAAGAAGTAGTTCAACTATATGGAACAGCTCCTTATATAAATGGTCAAATAGAAAAGAGCCAAGTAAATCTTTTGGATTTTGCTAAGACTAAGCTACTAGCTCCTGGTGAAAAAGATGAAATCACTTTGAAGACAACACTCAGAGACTTGGCATCGTATGACTATAACGACGCCAACACTAATTCTCATAAGGGTTATGAGTTAGATGCTGGTAGTTATACTCTTAGTCTTGCTACCAATGCTCATTTTGCCTGGGAGAATCCAATAGACAAGAAAGAGTTCAGTATAGGTTCTACGATCAACATCGATAATGATGAAGTAACAAATAACAAGGTTGAGAATAAGTTTGACGATGTGTCGGATCATATCCAAACTTATTTGTCTAGAGCTGATTGGGAAGGAACGTTTCCAAAGACTCCAACTGCTGAAGACTGTGAAGCGAGTGAAGAACTTATTAATTCCTTCAGCGTAGAAAGCTACATAGGAAAAGGCTCTACCTTGGATAAAGGAAAGCCTTGGTATGTAACTAAGGCCAAACGTCAACAATATGTCGAGTTGACTGACGAAGAAGCTAAAATCAAGCTCTATGATTTGATTGGAAAGAAGTATGAGGATTCAGCTTGGGACGATTTGTTGGATCAGTTGACAGTTAAGCAAATGACTCAACTCATAGGAACCGGTAACTTTAATACTGGTGCTATAAGTAACATCTCTAAGCCAAAGACTGTCGATCCAGATGGTCCATCTGGATTTACAAACTTCATGACCATGATTGATCAAACTGCTACTGTCTACGATACTTGCTTCTATGCTTGTGAATCTTTAATCGGTGCTACCTATAATAAAGAATTGGCCGGTGAGATTGGAAATGCAATCGGAAATGAAGGCTTGATAGGAAACGAGAGAGGCGATAAGCGTTCTTATAGCGGTTGGTACGCTCCGGCAGTAAACATCCATCGTACTCCATTCTCCGGAAGAAACTGGGAATACTATTCCGAAGATGGTGTGCTCAATGGAATAATGGCAGCAGAGACTGTCAAGGCAGCAAACAAGAAAGGTGTTTACACCTATATAAAACACTTTGCCTTAAACGATCAGGAAACTAATCGTGATTCTAAAGGACTTGTCACATGGTCTAATGAACAGGCTATGAGAGAAATATACTTTGTTCCATTCGAATATACTGTTAAAGTTGGTGGGACTACGGCAATGATGTCTTCTTTCAATAGAATAGGTTCAGTTTGGGCTGGTGGAAACTATAACTTATTGACTGGTGTTCTTAGAAACGAGTGGGGATTTAGAGGAACTGTAATAACAGATTACAACACTCATGGAGACTATATGAATCCTGACCAAATGGTTAGAGCTGGTGGATCTTTGAATTTGATTCAAGATATGCAGCCTTCCTCTGCTGGTGCTAACTATAATGTCACACATAGAGCATCTTTGAGAAATGCTACTCATGATATCCTTTATACAGTTGCTAATTCCTGTGCTATGAATGGATACGGAGCAGGTATTAAGTATGGATATGATCCCGCTTATTGGAAGATAGCTGTTTATTCTTTGAATGGAGTTGTATTCGTTGCATTAGCTATATGGGGATTCTTCTCCATATGGAATTCTATAAAAAGAATTAAGAAAGAAGATGTTGAATAGATAGATTTGTATCTATTAGATAGATTAAGAGCTGAATGATGAATTCAGCTCTTTTTCTATCGTTAGTTAAGTATTGTTTTATATGATTGAATGAAACTTTCTATCTTTGTTATTTGAAAGGATTTGTATATAGAATCAGCTAAATTTTGTACATTTCTTTATTTTCTTTCTTAGTTTTGTTACTTAATATCCATTCTTATGTAAAATAATAAAGGTTTTTAAGGAGGCTGTTATGGATAATTCTCAATGGTTGAGTGTTAAAGATATTGTGTCTAAATATAAAAAGTTTAATGTTCCATCTCTTCAAAGAACATATAGATGGGGAGAAAAGGAAATTACATTGTTGCTGAATGATTTGTATGAATTCTATAATACTAATGAAGATAGCACAAATGATTTTTATCCTTTACAACCTCTTATCTTAAAGAAGAATAAGAATTACGATTGTTACGATATTTTAGATGGTCAGCAAAGACTGACCACAATAAAACTGATTGGTGCTTATTTGAAAAGTAAGGATCATAATTTAAATGTTTGCAATATAGATATTTCGTATGAATCTAGATCTAATGTAGAAGAAATCTTTTTAGAAATAGATAAAAATTCAGATGATAATTTATCAGATAAATATAAAGATAAAATGGAGTTGTATTACATCTCTAAAGCTTTTGCTTGTATAAAAAATTGGTTTGAGCCCTCCAAAAAAAACGGAAAGAAAAAGTCCAATAATGAAGAAGCAAAAAGAAGAAGAGAAGATTCAATATATAAAGTGTTGTTCGATGATGGGTCTAAATCACGTTTCTACGTTTATGAATTAGAAGATGATGCTGATGAAAAGAAAATATTTCAAAATATCAATCAAGGAAGAATTTCTCTATCTAGTTCTGAATTGATAAAACCGTTGTTTTTAGGATCTGTTTTTGAAACTGATGATAACGTTGATAAATATAGCTTTGTAAATACGAGAGATGGTTACGGCATATTTATTCCTTTAGTAAAGACTAAGGAAAAACAAGCTTTAATAAATCTTCAAAAGACTATAGCACAAGAATGGAATGATATAGAGACATGTTTTTTGCATAATGAATTTTATTATTTTATATGCCCTCAAAAAGCAAGATCAGCTAATAGAATGGATTTCTTATTTGAAATAGCAAAGAATAGATATAATGAATGTAATAGAACTACATTTGATATATTTTATGATGAACTGAAAACAAAGGAAGAAGAAAGACTCATTGATCGTATCTTAAATGTTTGGAATGATGTTATAAAATGCTTTAATAGATTGCAAAAAGCTTATTATGATTATGACGCATATCATTTAATCGGATATTGTAATACACAAAAAAAGATTGATATATCAAATATTCTCTCTAATTATTGTCTTGAAAAAATAAATATTCAACAATTGAAAGACGAAGTGAAAAGAAAAATTAAATCAGATATAAAATATGACGATTTATATAAGGAAGATGGAAATATAGGTGACGAAAAGAATGGCAATAAAGCTTATGATAATCCAACTATTGATAGTCTAGATTATAATCAAAATAAAGATAAAATAAAAAGAATACTTTTACTTCATAATTTACAGGCTTATTCATCAAGTAATATAAGATTCCCTTTCGATAAATATAATGATGGAAGGGAATATGACATAGAGCATATCCATGCTAAAGCTGATGATAAAGCTGATAAGAAATCTCGTATTGAATGGCTTAAAACAAATTTCTTGGATTTAAAAGAATATGAGTCTTTTTTTTAAAAAAAGGATATTAAGGGAGACAAAAACAATACAGTTGAAAATACAGTTAAAATATTTAAAGCTTTCTTAAATGAAGTGAATAAAGAACAAGACGAAAAGAAAAGAGCTGAATTATTTGAGAAACTTTTGAAGTGCGATTGCGATAAGGAGTATTGCCGTTTAGTTGATAATGATGATACATTTAAAGAACTAGTAAATATTTTTTATAGTTATAAAGAAGGCGATGATGAAGTTGATGATTCCTTAGGAAATTTATGTTTGTTGGATCGTACGACAAATAGATCCTATGGAAATTTATTGTTTATAACTAAAAGGAAGATTATTTTAAATAAATGCAAAAATAAAGATTCTCATCAACTTCCTTTATTGTTATGTACAGAAAGAATTTTTTTGAAGTATTACTCCGACTTGGACAAAGATGATAACTTGAATTTCTGGTCTGAAGACAATAGACAAGATTATTTAAATGACATAAAGGACAACATTAAGAAATTCTTAGAGCAAAAGGAGAATGACAATGAATAATAGTTCTATTTATAGTTTTAAGAGAATACTTGAAGAGTATTTGATTTATGTTCCATCTTTTCAAAGAAATTACATTCAAGGTTCTGATGAATTCAAAGATAAAAGAGATAGATTGCTGGATGATATTTTTGAATCTTTAAAATCGAGAAAAGTAATTGATCTCGGCTTTGTCTATGGGAGAAGTGAAGAATCTTATAAAGGCAGATTGTTTTATCCTTATGATGGCCAGCAAAGACTAACTACTCTTTATTTCCTATATTTGATGCTTTATTTTAGAAATATTAGAAATGGAGAAAAAGAATCTATTAAGGGATTGAAAGGAAAACTATCTTATCAGACCCGACAATCCACTGATAGATTCATAAATTCATTTATCGATTGGATTTGTGATTCGATGGAATATGAATATGATTCATTTTGGAATTCTAATAATAAAAGTTCTGCTTTCATTAAAATTCAGGACTGTTTTTTTGACTATGATTGGGAATATGATGTATCTATAAAAAACATTTTATCCTTAATTGATACTTTAAAAATAAGGATTCTCAAGCTTGAAAAGGAAATTGCGATAAATGAAATCATAAATTTAATTGATGATAAAGAAGACGACAATCCTTTTAAATTTATCTTCATTCATATAGATGATTTTATTCAAAATGATGAATTATATATAAAGATAAATGCTCGTGGGAAAGCTTTATCTCATTTCGAAAATTTAAAATCGGATATCAATAATTTTTGGAGGAATGAAGATTATAAATCAAAACTTGATGGAGCTTGGACTGAATATGTTTGGAAGGAAAGCTCAAAAGACAGTGATTCAGGTACTATAGAAGAAAGGTTCGACTCCAATTTTTATAACTCTTTTAAAAATATATTTTATTTGAACTATTTGTCAAATATAGATTTGTCAAATATAGAAAAACCTCTTACTCCTGCTTTTATAAATGAAATTAAGAATGAATGGGATAATGTTTTTAATAAAGGAAAGATAAACAAGGATTGGGAAAATAAAGCTTCTTGTGATGTTATCTCATATTTCTTTGACGCTGTTAGTCATCCTAACTATCTTTTTGAAAAGCAAGCTGATGGGTACAGCAATCTATTATTCAAAGAAAATCCCGGTTATGTAGAATGCTTAAAAATATATGTATATTACTATTTGATTTCAAATATTTATAAATCTCGTAATTGTGTTACTGATTTAGAAATTGTATTGTTTGATGAGATCATAACTTTATTTAAAAGATTGATAGATAATCAAGATAAATATTTGGATAGCATAGATTCGCTAATAAAAGCTATTATATCCTCAAAGTATTTAATCGATAACTCAATCAAATGGAACGGAATATTAAATTTCCTTCAATCAAATGAAGTTGATATTAGTAAATTACTGGGATTGCGTAAAGAACAGGTAGAAGAAGAAATTCTTAAGGCTAGGCTGATCTATAAAGACAAGAGATTTATCGACTTGTTTGAAAAAGGTTATAATGAATTAAGAAATAAAGGCCAGTTAGGATTTATTTTCTATTTGATCACAAATAATAATAAATTAAGAGATATAAGGACTGAAGACATCTCCTATGAGTCTTTTGAAAAGACTCTAAATCAAATTATTTCTATCCAAAGTTTTACAGGTGATTTTATAAGTAATAAAGGAGTAATATTTAATCCTAATTATGAATTGCTTTTAAGAGCAATCTTAGCAAAAGCAAACGATTCTTTCTTTTGGAAGAGAAGCAATAATTTATTGTCTTTCCCTCTGCTGAATGATGATCGTGATATGTCATTACATACATTCTTGAATTGCTATAGTTCTGACAATCCTAACGATGTTCAATATAAGTTCAATTTATTGGATGGCCTTAGAGAAGTCTTAAAAATATTTAACTCTACTGATGATTTAAATGATGAGACTATTAAAGAAGGTCTTAATACAATTGTGGAAGTTTACAAACAAAAAGATTCTAAAAATGCTTGGTACAAGTTTTTTGTCATATATGATGGAGTATTCGAACGGTGCCGCAATGGAAACATCTATTTTTATTCAGATATGTATGTCTTGCTTTTGGATAAGAAATTTAGAAGCGGAAAATGGTATGAATACTATACTTTTGCCTTGAAGAAAGCTTTGGACGAAGCTAGTAATGGTTTGAATATAACCAATAGTTTATATTCTACTAATGGTAGAGAACGAGAAGAGAGTTACTTAGACTTTAAAGTAGATGGAATTGAATATAAATGCTCGATGATGAACGATAAGGATAGGTTTATTATTAAAAAGAATGAAAAAGTTAATTTCGATGCTAGTTTTGATACCTGGAATGAATGGAAAGAAAAAAGTTTAAAAATATTAAAAAGAGAAGAATAGGTGAATGCTTTTTATCTAATCATATAATAACCTTCAAATTTGACTCACAAATAGTAGGTTTTGAAAAATATTATTTATTTTGTGGTATTACTCCGTAAAATATATTGGAAGGGAGTTGAAAACTGTTGGAAGATATAATTTTTTTGGAAGTGAGCCAAGAAAAGAAATAAGGAAAAGAGAAGTTTCATTTCAAGAAATTGAATCTAAAACATACTTCAAAATTATGCTTAATTCTGGATGCAATTGCTTCTTAAAATTTAAAACATGTCCTGCTATTGATGAAGATGAATCTTTCCTTCTTTTTGAGGGAATTAAAAAAGAAATTGGCGACGGTAAAAAATAAGAAAGTTTCAACAATGCTATGAATTATTCAGTCTCAAATGAATTAGATATCATTAGAAATTGGAAAGCTTACTCTCTTCAACAATACAATTCATTTATCGATTATAAAAAACAAGATTTTATAAAGCAATTGTCAATTATAAAGACTCCAATCTGAAGATGTACTTTGAGGAACTTTGTAATTATTATGAAAATAACTGATTCTTTGAAAGACAATTTTTCCTAAATGTCGCTTTCAAAGCGACCTTTTAAATTCATTGAATTTCTATATTTAAGTTACTCAATGGAGGATTCCTTAAATGGATTATTCAAAGTATTATAAAGTTGTTTGTAGATGTGGTCATGTGGGTAGAAAGAAATATGTTCCTATAGCATTTGCCATAAGAGCTATGTCCAAAGCTATGGCTATGGAAATAGCCATAAATAAACCAAGGGTCAAACATCATAGCTTGAATGATGTAATCTCAGTAATTGAAATTGACTATGACGAATATAAAGAACTTATGGAAATAAATTGGAATGATCCATATCTTCAGTGTAGAAATTCAAAGGATATTAAGAATTGTATAGGGCTAAAGAAGAGAGTTAAATCCTTAAGGATTAATAGGTCTACTAAAAGAATTAGAAATTCTAGTATTCTTTCTTCGAATTACTTGAAATGGAAAAAAGAGGATAGATATGTGTGTAGGTTCAAGATTATAAATTCAGAACTAGAGGAATAGCAATATGGATTATATTTACTTAAATTGCATTCGTTATGATTATAGTATCGCTGATGGACCGGGTCTTAGAACACTGATATTCATGCAAGGCTGCGACCTTAGATGTCCTTTTTGTCAAAACGAGAAGATATGGGATATAAAGGGTGGGTATAAATGGTCTATTAAGATACTAATAAATGAGTTGAAGAAGAACAGTATCACTAAAAAAGTGACAATAACAGGTGGAGAACCTTTATTCCAACTAAAAGCTTTGGAAACTCTGGTGGATGGGTTGTATAAAGAGCAATTTAACATCGTACTTTATACAGGTCATAGGAAAGAGGACGTTCCTAAAGACATACTATCTAAGATTAATTATTTAAAATATGGTCCTTTCATATATTCTAAACGTACTTCTACTATTCCGTTTGTCGGATCTTCAAATCAAGTTTTTGAAAAATTGAGGTAAACATAATGAAACAAAACAATAATGAAAATGCAGCTAATAGATATAGTTATGTAGGAAATAATTATTCTTTAGGTGAGAATGAATTCAAGAATGCTATCTTGAATTCTTTACCTGAAGAATGGTCTAAACTTCATAAAGATGGATATATCCATATTCATGATTTGGATGCTTATGGTCAGACTTACAATTGTCTTACTTTTGATTTGAGTAATTTTGATTATTCTATATTTAAAGGTTTGAAATCTTCTGAATTACCTATATTATTGATTCAGTACTTTGAATTGTTGATAGAAAATTATGGTAATGAGCAAAGTGGAGGAATGTCATTTGCAAATTGGGATGATGATTTAGCTGAGATTTTAGTCAAGCTTGGATTTATCGAAAATGAATCCAATCTTGATATATTAAAAACTTCAATCAAAAGCTTTATTCTTTGGTGCAATGGAAATCATAATAGAATGGGTCTTACTAGCTATTATGTCACTTTGAATATAGGATTAGCTAAAACTGATTTGGCTAGGTTCATAGCAAAAGTAACAATAGAGGAATTTAAATCTTTAGGTCCTTTAGTCTATAAACCAAATTTAGTATTCAAAGTGCATGATGGAGTTAATAGATTTGAAGGAGATAAAAACTTCGATTTATTAAATTTGGCATTAGATTGTACATCTTCTAAGATGATGCCTAATTATTTACTGTGTGATTGTGAAGAAGATAAGCTTATTGATCCTAGGATTATTTCAGTTATGGGCTGTAGAACCAGAGTTGTAGATGATTTGTATGGAAAGATTGGCTCTATAGGTAGAGGAAATATAGATAACATTTCTATTAATCTTCCTAGATTGGCATTTGAAATCAATAAGGAACACCCTACTTATGGTTTTAAGGATAAAATAGAAACTCTTAAGTTAAAATGGCTTCATATAGCTTCTATAACCAAGGATATTCTTTTGGATAGGTTCTATAAAACATGTCGACTTGGATCTGATAAGTTTCCTCAAAATTCTAAATATAATATGTGGTGTGAGAATTTTAATAATAATTCTTTATATGATGTATTCAAACATGGAACTCTATCTATCGGATTCATAGGACTTAGTGAGATGATAGAAATATTATCTGGTAAGAAGTATTGGGAAGATGAGTCTATAAAGAAAATGACTTTAGAGTTTGTTAAGTATATGAGAAATTATTGTGATTCTTTAACTAAAGAATACAAATTGAATTTTTCCTTGTTAGCGACTAGTGGAGAACTCATAAGTGGAAGATTTACTAAATTAGATTCCAAAGTATTTACTTCTTCAAACGATATTATTAAGAAAGGATTTTATACTAATTCCTTTCATGTTGATGTGGATTCCCGTATGCCGGCTTATAGAAAACTAATGATTGAGGGACCATTTCATAAATACTGTAATGGAGGATCGATATCTTATGTTGAATTAAAGGAAGCCCCATTAGGAAATATTGAAGGTCTAAAGGATTTGATGGAAATTGCCATCCAGTCTGGTGTTCATTATCTTGGATTTAATTTTCCTATGGATGTATGTAATAAATGTAAGAATAAAGGTGTCTTTGACAAATGTACTTCTTGTGGCTCTATCGATATCTCTAGAATTAGACGTGTTTCTGGTTATTTAGAAATTCTTGATGGGTTTACTGATGGCAAGAAAGCTGAAGTAAAGAATAGGAGGCCTAATTGAATGGATGTTACTGATTTTACGCCTATGTCTTTGGATGAACTTATTTATTTAAAGGAGGAGAACAAAGATGATGCATATATCAATTGAAGGATTTGATGGAGTTGGAAAGACTACTATCTCAAATATAGTAGCCAAGGAATTGGGATTTAAGTTTATTGAAAAACCACTTCATGAATTGTTTGATGAAGGTGATTCTTTTGATGAGTATTTAAGGATAAGAGACAAAGTCAATTCTAATCCTGATAGAAATTTCACTTCTCTATTCTATGGGTTAGGATCAGTTTATATGTATGGAAAGTATAAAGATAATAACATTGTCACTGATAGACATCTATGCTCTAACTACGCTTGGTCTGGTGCTGAATATAATCAAGATGTCTATGACTTCTTATTATCCAAAATAGGTAAACCTGCTTTGACTGTAATCTTGCATGCAACTCCTTCTACCCTACTTCAAAGATTAAAACAAAGAGACCCTAAAGATAGTGATATCAAGAAGATATCTCTATCTTCTATGATTTATGAAAAAATGGAATTCTTTTGTAAGAAGTATAAATTGGAAACTTTATGGATTGAAACTGATTTTAGAACTTCTACTGAAAATAGTGAGCTTATCTTGAAAAGATTTAAAGAAATAGAAGATAATCCAAATAAAGAACCTGAGTTTATTAAGATAGGAGGATAAAATGAATGAATACTCCAATTGATAATAGAATTACAAAGGATATGAAATATATCGCTTTGTATTGGGCCTTAGGATTTGAAGAAATAGAACCTGATATCTTTGTTAAAAAATATGGTTCTACCAGTTGCACTATTTCAGCAAAGTTAGGAATAGCTACTTTTGATAAAGGAATAACTATAGTCAATAGTTATGGATTGAAACTGAACACGCATAAGTCATTTGTTATTCTAGAATGTATTGATAGACTTTTGAACTTGAGATATCCAGCTTCCACAATAATAGTTGATTTGGATAACGAATTCGACGTGTATTGTGGTAATTCGTATATTCGTTGCGTCGAGTGGGGATTAGATATGAATCCAAATTCCATTCCAAATCCAAAGAAAGAGGGAAGCTATCTTTCTATTCTTTATTCTTCTAGACTATATAGTGGACTGATAGATAGAAAAGAAATCATAAAAAATGGTGATGAAACTATATATGATTTGGGATTCTTTGAAAGTAGATTTGGTGATTTGAAACTCAGTGTTTTATCTAAGCCTTATAAGTTGAACGGCTTTGAAATCGTGGGTGATGAGGCCGTCAGCTATGATGGAAATGGAAAGATAGTTATAGTTCCAGATGGGGTTAGAAAATTGGCATCTGGTTTGTTCTGGGACAATCAAATAATAGAAGAGGTTATTTGTCCGGATAGTGTAGAAGAACTTGGCGGTGATCTATTCTACAATTGTCGAAATCTAAAGAGATTTACAATCGGTAAGAATGTTGTTTCTATGGGTGATAATCCTTTTGCAGGATGTCCTAATCTTGAATTGGATAATCAATCCACTGAATTTGAATATAAAGAATATGTACTTATCGGAAAGAAAGATGGTGTTATTTATTGTAGTATAAAGAAGCAAGGTGAATATATTATTCCCAATGGAATTAAGCTCATAGGAAAACATGCTTTCTATATGTGCGATAAGCTAACAAAAGTAGTGATTCCTTCTTCTTTGATTCATATGAAGAATTTTCCTTTTTCTGGATGTAAAAGTTTAACCTTAGAAAATCATAGTAGATTTTATGAAATAGATGGTCCTGTTGTTTATTCGACGAACAAAGAAGTTATAGGATGTTTGTGCTCATGTAAAACCTCAGAGCTTGTAATTAAAAATGGAACAGAAAGAATATGTAGGAATTCATTCTATTCTTGTAATGGTATAAAAAAATTTATTCTACCAAAATCCTTGAAGGTTATTGGATATAATCCATTTGTTCAATGCGGTGATATAGAATTTGTTTCTAATAGTCCTGAATTTGTAGTAGATAATGGCATCTTATTCAACAAAGACAAGACTAAAATAATTTGTTGCCCTAGAAACAAGGCTGTTGGTGATTTTGTTATGCCTGAGTCTGTAAATGTGTTGGAAAGAAGCGCATTTTCTGGATGTGATCTTATGACTTCAATTGATTTAAAGAATGTCTCAACCATAGGGAAAAGTTGTTTTACTAATTGCAATAGTTTAAGGGATATCTTTGTTCCTGATTGGGTTACTTATATAGGAGAATGGGCTTTTGCTCATTGCTTTTCTTTAGAAAAGGTCTCTATTTATAAAGATACTTTTTTAGATAAAAATCCTTTGGAAAATACTAAAGCTTTCCTTGAAGTTAGAAAAAGTAGAGGCAATTATATAATAGAATCCGAGAATCTATATTCGTTGAAAGGAATTCAAGATTCTTTGAATGGAAAAGTTGACTCTATTTTGATAGATCCACCATATAATTCCGATATATCTTATATTGGATACAAAGATTCAGGTTTTAAAAACGGATGGATCAACTTTATTAAAGATAGAATCATTCTAGCTCGAAAGTTACTTACTAAGAATGGATTCCTTGTAATTAATATTGATGAAGGTGAAAGAGATGAATTGCTTGATTTGTGCAAAACTATATTTTTAGAAGGCTGTGTTTCGCTTCATAAGTGGAAGAAGATAAATCCATTTTTTGATAAGAATAGAATTGTTTTAAACCCTAATAAAAAGCAAACCCTTTATGAGTACATTATTATATGTAAGAACACATTAGAATCTAAGTTGAATTCAATAAAACAGCCTTATATTGATGGGGATAAATTAAAGGAAAAGGATAGTCAAGTTCCAGCGATATTTGATTGCTTTGGAACTACATCAAGTGCCAAAGATGAAATGCAAGAAATATTTGGTGATAGAACTTATTTTTCAACTCCAAAGCCTTTGAAATTGATGAAAGAATTAGTAAGAGCAACGACAAAGAAAAATTCCATCGTAATCGATTTCTTTGCTGGTAGTGGAACTACAGGAGATGCTGTAGATTCTTTAAACAAGGAAGATAAAGGTAATAGAAGCTTTATTTTGATTTCAAATTCTGAGAATAATATTTGCAAGAATGTAACAGTAGAAAGATTGAATAAAAGGCATATTGATTTTCACTTTCAATAAGTTTTTCTTTCACTTATGGTTTCACTTATTTTTTATTAACTGCAAAATATTTATTTTGATAGCATTTATTATTTTATTTGTACATATACAATGAACTTATTTTTTCTCTTTCCAATATAACTGATAAAAATATTGTAATACTAATTTAAGTATAAAACTATAATTTTGATAAGCTCTTTAAAGGAGGAGAGTGAATAATATGATGTCAGATGAAGAAATATTAATTGCTTATTTTGGTGGTAGACCACAATGGAGTGGTAATAAGCTCTACAAAATAGGTGATCTCAGAGTCGAATACTCTGGAGCTAGGCTTTATAAAGTCGGAGGAGCTAGAATTGAATATTCTGGAAACAAACTTTATAGAATAAATGGTGAAAGAGTAGAATGGTCAGGTGATAAGGTTTATAAAGTTGGAAATCGTAGATTATAAGGAATTATAAATAATTCTAATCTAGCTGTTGAAAATCTTTGTTTTTATACAGAGGTTTATCAACAGCTTTTTATTTTCTTTTTCACTTAAAATTACTTTTTAATCATTAGCTGCAGATATTTCTAGACCGCTAGTGTCTATATTATTTAGATCATAAATATCATATCCTTGAGAACTAGCACTTTCTAGTGCAGCATTTATTCCGTTGCTTATACTGCTAGAAAGTCTGTTTAAATCGGAGCTATGCCATAAGCATATATTTCCGCTTATACTAATTGTGTTTCCATAAATTCTGCAGCTGATATTTGTGCTAGGAGTTTTGGCAGGAAGATAATGATCTATACTCCTCGCTATATCGATTTCTAAAGATTCATCAGGTCTCTTTAGATTGCTTGATGTTGAATCATTATAACTTTGACTTGAACTATAAGAAGAACTATGTCTATTTGAATAGCTGTTATGGTAAGAGGAACTATGACTAGAATTTCCTCCAACATTATCCTTTAGCGTAGTGAAAATCCAATAAATAAAACATAATCCTGCAAATATTAAACATCCCCAACCTGCTAATAAAGTGATGATTTGAATAATAGTGTCTGGTTCAAATACTAAATAGCCAAACGCTAGTATTATTCCACCTACTATAGAGATAATAATAGACATGATCATAATGCGTTAGATTCTCCTTCTTTCCAAACTAATTTTTAACACCTGATACGCTAAAAAAGTGCTAAAACATAGGTAAAGGATTGCTTATAGTCTTTGATTTTACATATTAAATTGTGTGATTTCTTCGACTAAAATAAGATTGAATTGTATTTTGGTCTAAAGCACAATATGAAAATATAGGATCAAGTGAAATCCTTTCATCATTTCATTTTTTTGATTATCTTAGCAAAGCGGTATACATATTTAGTCTTTTGAAGTAAATGAATTTTTTGATAGATTTTAAAATAGAAATGTAAGATTTTACATTTTGATAATTTTTTAATTTAAAACAATATCAAACTCAAATTAAATAATAAAGTTGTTATTCAGTCTTTGCAATGATTAAAGCATTTTTTTCTTCTTTATCACAAAAACATATAACAAGATTCCAACAATGATGACTGCTGAAACACTTCCTACAGTAATGCCTATAACTGCACCTGTTGGGAAGTTATTGTTATTATTATTGTCGTTGTTCTTATTTATATCTCTATAAACAGCTGTAAGTATTTGGCTATTTGTTATTTTATAGGAATAAGATAGTTCTGATGTTTCTATTACCATCTCACCATTTTCATTCATCCAACCGATGAATTCTTTTCCTTCTTCTGCTGGTTTAGCTATAAGAGTAATAGTTTGATTTGAATTTACAACAATCCTATCTTCATTTTGTCCTTCTATACTTCCACCTTTGATGGTTAGGACTATTTTCTTTGGAATGACCAATGAAGATTGGTTCACCTCATTTTTGTTTTCATCGAAGTATTTCCCACAAACGCTATCGTAGTAATGTGTCTTCATACCTTCTTTGTCGGTAGTAGAGTCTACCTCAGGAATTAATGATCCGTAGTTATGTTCACCTAATTCACCATATTCTTTTCCACATATTGAGCACACAGCTTTGCTTATACAGGTTGCTGTTCCACCTGTATGTTCGCCATAATCAAGCTTTTCATCACAACCTGAACATTCACGCCAGTGATGTATTCCATCAGTAATCCAATCACCCCAAGTATGGGTGTGGTCTTCACTATTCTTTTCATAATAACAAGTTATTGTAAGACCATCAGATCCAACAGTTTGATTCAATCCATCGATTTTGACCAACTTATATCCATAAAGAGAATCAGGTTTGTTTGTCCAATTGATGGTAGTACCGACAGCAACTGGAATAGTTGCTGTCTCAGTATTTGGAATTTCACTTCCGTTTTCTGACATGTATTTAATGGAGACATTTGCATAAGATTGTGTTTCTGTATTGTCATCAGTAAGGACATTATCGTTTTCATCAGTGACTTCAAATGCTACTGTATCCCCATTTTTTAAAATAGCGTTTGATGGAATTTGATATGTTATTTGACAATTTTGAAGACCGGAGTTCATATCACTTCCTTCGTACTTCATGGCACCTTTTGGCCAGAACTTGCTCTTATCACCCCAAGTAGGAATTGTGTATGTTTGAGTTGTTTCAAGTGTTGTGCCATCACTTGAGGTAGCAACTGTGCCATCGGAATGCCTAATCCATACTTTCATCTTTATCGTACGTTCTACTGTATCAGAAAGGTTTTGAACTATTGTTCTAAGCTCTATCTTTTTGCCTCGCATATAGTTTCCAAATCTATTCTTTCCAGTTCCACTTAGCAATACACTATTTCTATAGTTTGAGAATGAGTAGTAACCACTGATTGAAGTGTCTGAGAAATCTGAAAGACTTGTGTATTGACCGTTGATTTCTCTTACTTCAGAATCTGCTACATAAAGGGTATCACCATCTTCCACCAACTGGGACATTCTTTTAAATCCTTGTAGACGGCATACTTCGCAAAACGAATAATTTGTATCACTCATCAGACATTCATAACTGGAATTATAAAGCTCAGATCCATCTTGATGTGGGCAAGTATAAGTTTTTCTAAAACCCAACATCTTTTTCCATTTTACCTTTTCTGGATCGGCAGTATAGGCAACATTTAGTGAAACTAAATCAGTATGTTCAGTTCCTTTTCCTACCATGTATTCATCGCCTAAACCTAAAAGTCCATGTCCTAGTTCGTGGGCAAAGGTTTTTGTCGCACGATAACAATCAGATGGTGATATGAAATACTTAAAACCAAAGTCGAGATTGTTATAAGCATCTCCAAAGTCTCTGTTTGTATTCACCAATAGGCAAAACTGATTTATATAGTTGTAGACATAATGATAGGGAGAATATTCATCTTCATGGAAAACATTTGGCTCCGTCTTGTTTGGAACATGTGCATCATGGATCTTTTCTATGAACTCAGGCCCTATACATCTTTCAAAAATATGATTCTTCCAATAATTGCTATGCATATTTGTTGAAATCTTTGAAGAGTTATCGCTTCCGACTATCACATCAAAGAATGTGCTTCCTTCATTTTCAAAGCTGGACTCTGATGCTGTACAAAGAGCGTAGACATTAAATCTATCTGCAAAACTTCTATATGGCTCATATTGGAGAGTGCCGGACCATATTCTTTTTACATCACTTAAGAATTTGTTTTGTTGATTCTTTGTGTATCCTTCCCCACAAATAACAATAACCATATTTTCATTATCGTTACGAGTTTTTTGTATTGTATACACAGGAATTGTCGGGTTAGAATACTTTCCATCCGATGAATAATACTGACCGAGAGTGAGTTTGATGCTTTCTTCAGTACTCACATTCCATTCTTGATTGATGTCATCTTTAGGTTCTTCTATTGTATAGTCAGCTTCGACTTTATTAGGAGCCGATCCAACATATGGATTTGTAGATGTTCCATCACCTGAGGAGGTTAGAAAATAATCTGTATCAAGATAGAAAGCAGGTCTTACTCCTATGTAGTATTGACTAGGTGTTTCTCTTCCTATAGAACCATTGTTATGTACATAACGCATATCGTGGTTACAATCAGTAACTGGAGTTCTCAACCAATATGGCCATTTAGACCCATCGCTGTTTCTTCCTATATAGTAGTCATTAAGATTAGCCCAAACCTTGTTTACCTGTTTAACATCGAGTAAAAATACTTTTTCTGTTGAATTTACATAATAGGCATCATCAAAGTTATTAGCTACACTTTGGATATCTGAGTGATAATCTAAATCCGAATGAGATTCTCCTTCATGAATTCCACAATTGTATTCAGGATGAGAAACTATAGATTTTTGTGTTACAGTCTTCATAGCAGCTATCTCATTCTTTTCAAAAGAATTTAAGAATCCTGCTTTTCCATCATATTCATTTCCTGCTACGTATCCACTCTTTGGCGGATTTCCACATAACCATTTCACTTCTGAGGCTTTTGATGTAGAGTTAAGCCATGATCTCATGTTGCTATCTACCCAATAATTAGATCCATAGGTATCACGTTTGTAGTTTCGACTATGCGATTTAGTCTTTGAATTTTCGCTAGTCATAGCATCATAAGGAAGAGTATCGACGATCTTGTCTGCAAGGAACAATGGCCCGTTATCATCTATGTCGACACATCTCCAAACAATGTTTTTATCTTCGGATTTACCTAAGTTAATATAAGATCCTATAGTAATGGATAGTTTTGTTAAGTTATTTTGATTTAAAGCATCTTTAGGTCCTAATTCATTAGATTTTGAATCTTTAAGACTACTCTTATACTCACCAACACTATTTGTTTCTTGGATACTATTCTTATTATTTATTGTCTCGCCTCCTATAAAGGCAAAGACAAGTTGAAATAAAAGCATAAATGCTATACTTTTTCTAATTACCGTACATTTTTTTGTTTTTTTCATAAAGTGTATCTATTTCCTTTTCGACATAAAAGCACATGTTTTCCAAGTGCTTAAATCATAATACATATTATTATTAGCTTTAACTAGTCTTACTTGTTAGCTTTAAATGTGATATTAGCCTTAGATCCATCCATAGAATTCAATTTGAATGTATAGTTAATCTTAGACCCATTGTCGTCATATATACTAGATTTACTAGTTTGACCTACACCTAAAGTATAACTAGATGAAGTTAGTTTCTCTAATTCTATTAGATTCACTCCTGTGTAATAAGCTTCACCGTGATCGTTTGTCGTGAATAAATCTAAACCTGTTTGTCCATTGTATTTATAACTAATAAGCTGAGCATCGACATGATATAAGACAAGACCTTCACTAAATGAATAGTTTGATTTGGCATTAATTCCAGATTTGGTGTAATACATCATTACCCAATACTCTTGGTAACATCCCAAGGTCGCATCCCAGTTGTTGGCGATTATATATGTATCTCCATCATTTTCAAAGGCATTCAAATCTAAGGTTACAGTATCAGTAGCAGTTATCAATTTAGAACTTGTCAACCATCCGTAATTGAATTTGGTGTATGGATTTTGATCACCGAAATATGAATCCATTATATCATCTCCATTTAGAAGGACGTCTTTATCAGTATAAGATGCATCGTAATAATCTTCAGCACCTAGGACATGCCCAAACTCATGTGTGAAAGTATAGGTATTAGTAGGAGTGTTCCGTTATCGTATCCTGAATTTGTTTCATATAAGAAATCATAAGGACACCATAAGTAATCGTTGATATAGTAATTGCCACCATATGTGTTATCAGTTGAATCCCAGTATCTATAGGCCCATTGGAGAATTGATTCATCCGGGTTGCCTATCTTTATAGTCGGTACTATGACTACAGCATCTAGCATTCCGTTATTGTCCGAATCGAAGTGTGAAAAATCAATATCGCTGCTATTTGCCTTTAAGATGCTGTTGACAATAGCCATATCTGTATTGGAACTGCTATTATTTTTATCTTGATTTATGTAATAAGTACTAGATTTACTTGGCTTATACCACTTTGTTCCACCACCCATTATTTCAAAATTTAGGTTTAGCTTTCCGTTGCTTGATAAGTTGTAATACTTGGAGACAGACATTCCAAATTTTAAAGATTCCTCTCCATCTCCACCATTTAAGGCTAAATCCAAAGAACTTAGACTTTGCTTGGAAGTATGAAGTTTATCTGAGAATTCAACTGGAATCACTAATACATTTACATTGCCTGTGGTTGGACATCCGCCTTCATATGTTGAAAGATTGGATATGTTTTTAGCTTTGGTAGCTTTGGTGAAATCTACGTTGTAATAACCATTACTATTTCTATAGTTCTCTATGCCTTTTCCCTTGTTTGTATGGATAACCTTGTTTGAAACATCATCCCAATTAGAAGGAATGGTCTGGCTAGGAACATCACCAGGTTTATCATCTGCTTTATTCGCTTTATGAATCTCAAAGGAAATTTTGTTCCCACCATCTTAATAGTCGACGGTCAATGAGATGGTATCATCAGCTAAGGTTATTTTATGAGAGCCGGAATCTTCTATTGAATTGCTGACTTCATATGTAGTTTTTAAAAGACTCAAGTAACTATTAATATCGTCAGCTGTCAAACCATTGAATTCACCTTTGAGGTAGTTTTCTTTAGTCCCTTCAACTAGTTCTATTTTATAGTTATAACAAGGAGCAAAAGGAATGGTGGTTTCTATTGTATTTCTTTGTAATTCTTTATCTTCTTCACTGAAATCAGTGTATTTATGTTTTGCATTTGTTGATGAATTAGTTGTATCTTTATCTGTTGGAGTTGTTGGTGTAGCAGTATTGGTAGAACCTAGAGTTGATGATGGTATAGTAGTTTCACCTTTTCCACATCCACTCAAAGTTAAGATGCATAATAAAAGACTTAGTGAAGCCTTGATTGTTTTTTTCATGTAAAAATCTCCTAAGCATCAAATTATATAATTAATCCCTTAATTTTCATTTATGAAAAAGATTAGTATTTCGGTAATTCATTTATTTATATTTTAAATATTCATAGTAGTGATAAAAAAATCAGAGCAAAAGGAGGATTGTTTAGGAGGGAAGGTCACAACATTTTCTATTTAGCCTTATATGTAGGGAGTGCAGTAGGAATGGTAGGAAGTGGCATTGCTGTTTTCCTATATCAAATGCTTGGAAGTCATACTGATCTCTTAAATTTTTTATTTGGTTTATTCGTTCTCTTTTTCTTTGTGTTTCTCATCGTTAACATCGCTTAATTCATCAAAATCTTAATGATTCTATACAAGGACAAAAAAACTGATAAAAGCGTCGATGATAACGAAACATAGACGAATAAAATTAGATAACCTTTGTCAAGCTCTTTTTTGATGGAATACCACCAAAAA
>ERZ773181.406-NODE-406-length-47699-cov-7.274494_pt1 | contig 47699 bp, 37 predicted proteins | sample MGYA00581001_ERZ773181 | MGnify/ENA primary metagenome ERZ773181 (study PRJEB29015, sample SAMEA2737780) | human gut metagenome | biome: human gut; feature: human-associated habitat; material: faeces | place: China | collected 2012 ...
TCAAACCTAGACGTGCAGGAGATATTGCGACTTGCTATGCAGATCCTACAAGAGCTAAAGAACAACTTGGCTGGGTAGCGGAAAAGAATCTAGATGATATGTGTAGAGATACATGGAATTTTGCGAAGAAACAATTATTGTAGAATGAGGTATTTATGGCAAAGATTATTTTAACGGGGGATCGTCCCACAGGAAAATTACATATTGGACATTATGTTGGTTCATTAAGAAATCGTGTTCTTTTACAGAATTCTGGGGAATATGATGAGATTTATATTATGATTGCGGATGCGCAGGCTTTGACAGATAACTTTGATAATCCAGATAAGGTTCGTGAAAACATTTTAGAGGTTGCCTTAGATTATTTGGCTTGTGGTATTGATCCTAGTAAGACAACGATTTTTATTCAGTCTGAAATTAGTCAATTAACAGAATTGACATTCTATTATATGAACTTGGTTTCTGTAAGTCGTCTTCAAAGAAATCCAACGGTAAAGGCTGAAATTAAAATGCGTGGATTTGATGCGAGTATTCCTGTAGGATTCCAGTGTTATCCAATTTCACAGGCAGCTGATATTACGGCATTTAAGGCAACGACCGTTCCTGCTGGAGAAGATCAGATGCCTATGATTGAACAAACACAGGAGATCGTTCATAAATTCAATTCGATTTATGGTGAGACTTTAGTTGAGCCTAAGATCTTATTGCCACAAAACGATGCTTGTTTGCGTCTTCCTGGTACGGATGGTAAGGCAAAGATGTCTAAGTCTTTGGGTAATTGTATTTATTTATCGGATGATGAGGAAACAATTAAAAAGAAAGTTATGAGTATGTATACAGATCCAGATCATATCAAGGTTAGTGATCCTGGTAAGATTGAGGGAAACTGTGTATTTACTTATTTGGATGCGTTCTGTAAGCCAGAGCATTTTGAGAAGTATTTGCCAGAATATGAAAACTTGGATGCATTAAAAGCACATTATCAACGTGGTGGTTTAGGAGATGTTAAAGTGAAACGTTTCTTAAATAGTGTTATGCAAGAGGAGTTGGGTCCAATTCGTGAAAGAAGATTGGAATGGCAGGCTAAACTTCCTGAAGTTGTCAAGATTTTAGAAGAAGGTACAAAAAAGGCTTATGCGACGGCTGAAAAGACGTTGAATGAAGTGAAATCAAGTATGAAGATTAATTATTTTAAAGATAATTCTTTGATCTAGGGGTATAGAAAATGGTAGTAGTTGATAAAGAAAATTTTATGGGTGGTACTGGTATTGCACATTTTGAACATGTCATGATGGCAGATGAGATGCATGGTATGAATCGTGTCTATGCCAAGGTCACTTTAAAGAAGGGTTGTAGTGTTGGTTATCATGTGCATGATGGAGATGGCGAAGATTATTTCGTTCTTTCTGGAATGGCAACGCTTGATGATAATCATGAAAGAACTTTATATTTAAAACCAGGTGAACATTATTTTACACCAAGTGGTAAGGGTCATAGTATTTCAAATGAGCAAGATGAGGATTTGGTTTTCATGGCTTTGATTATTTATGATTCTCAACAAAAAATATAAATAGATTACTAATTTGTGCAAACGCAAGGAGCCAATTTGATATATAATACTATTGGTTTTGTGAAAGCGTTTTCGCACATAGAACTATTTCTCTCTATAATATTTCTGTGAGAAATAATCCGTCAGTATATTCTCTTAAATCGCGACTTAATGGAGGATACATAAAGAGTAGGAATGCGCGCCTACTCTTTTTTGTTGCATATTGAATGTTTGAAGTGTTTAAAAAGGTATCGTAGGGCAGGCGTTCAGTATCATGATATAGAATTTTAGAATTAGAATATTCGCTTGTAGTTCATATAAATTTACTAAAAAGTACAAAGACAAATGGATTTGTTTTGACTATAATAAAAGTGTATTGGGGCAATACTAAAACTTCCTTTCTATCTTAAAACTATTGGGAATGCGGCAGGACTTTGTGTCTTGTCGTTTTTCCTTTATAATGGATTTGGAGGTTTTTTTATTATGAAATATCCTAAGTTTTTAAATGAGAATAATAATACGATTGGTGTTTGTGCTATGTCGAGTGGTGTAGGGCATAAGTTAGATAGTTTTGATGAGTCTATAGAGTATATTGAATCTTTTGGTTTTCATATTGTAGAAAGTAATAGTGTTCGTAATGATAGTGAGCCAAGTTGTGATGCCTTGACGCGTGTTGATGAATTGAATACATTGGTGAAGGATTCGAGTATTGGAGCTGTATGGTTAGCGGCTGGTGGTGATTTTCAGTTTGAGACGTTGCCATATATTGATTTTGAATGGATTGAAAAGAATCCAAAGTGGTACTTGGGGGCAAGTGATCCTACAAATTTATTATTTCCTGTGACTTGTAAGTGTGATATAGCAACGATTTATGGGTTTAATGCGGGTAGCTTTGATGCATATGGTATTAATGAATATTCCAATTTGTGCCTTGATTTTTTAAAGGGAAAGAAGAGTGAACTTCATTCAAGTTCAATGCATCAGGATGTTGATTTTTATAATGATGGAGCGCCTATTCTTAATACTAAGACTGAATATGATGGTAGTTGTAGTGTTGTAGGAAGATTACTTGGTGGATGTTTTGAAAGTATCAATGATATGGCGGGTACGCCTTATGATTTTGTAGAAGAATTTAATGAGCGTTATAAATCGGATGGTGTTATTTGGTTTTTTGATATTTTTTCGATGAATTCATGTGATGTGTATCGTGCTTTATTGAAGATGAAGTATATGGGGTATTTTAAATATACAAAGGCCATATTGGTAGGTCGTGTTTTATTTAAGAATGTTTCGGATTTAATTGGATATGAAGAGGCATTTAAAAGGGCACTACCTGATATAGATGTTGTATTTAAGATGGACATTGGACATACGTATCCGCATATGTATGTGGTGAATGGTGCTATGGCTAGAGTTGATATTTGTGATGGTCATGGTTCGATTCAATATGAAATGAAAGAGTGATTCAAAATATCAAGGTTTGGGTATTGCAGGTCATTTGATTGAACTTGTTAAAGAGAAGTATAAGGATTGTTTATATATTGATGGTATGCCTGAAGACAAGAGCAATGTGGCTTTTTATGTTAAACATGGCTTTCAAGAATTTGAGGGTGCTGGTTGTATCATCATTTGTAATCCGGGTAAAAAAGAATAGTTTAAAGCCCCGTATCTATAGAAGGTATGGGGCTTGTTGGTGCTTTAATTGGAGTGTAATTTGGCAATTAATGCTTCTTGAAGTACTTGGGAAAAATTGATTTTCTTACTCATGGCTTCTTTGTTTAACCATTCGGGAATTGTGAGTGTTTTCTTGATAGCCTTGTTGAAATGGGTTTTCGCATATTCTTCAACATCAACAGATACAAGGGTGACAAAAGATTGTTTAAATTCGAATTCAAGTTCAGATGCGATTTGTGTTGGATTAATTTCTTCTAACTTTGAAGGAATTGGACTATCTTCATTGTCTAGTTTTGCACTGAATAATGCACCGGCTAGACAATCAATGGCCATTTCCATAGCGTCTTGTAGAGAATCTCCGCAAGTGGAAAGGGAATTGAAGTCTGGAAAAATAACGGAATAATGATTTTCTTCTTCAAAGAAACATGCTGGATAAATTGATAGCATATTGTTTGCCTCCTTTTTAAATAGTATATTAAAATATACGTATATATTCAATACGTATATTTATGAAACGTGTAAATAAATATAATAAAAAATCTGTCCTGTTGTCATATTTTCATATGCAACAAGCTTTGATTCAATTACATTAATGTCATCATGAATTAAAAGAAGATGAAATGCTATATAAAAGATTACAATTCATTCACAAAGTTCAATAAATTACTTACATAGTGTGAGTATTATTGCAGCCTTTCCAATAGGTATAGTCATGATTGCGATTGGTTTTCTAAAGGATGGTAAAAAGGGTTGAATATTGATTAAACACTTTAAAAAATGTGATACAATATCTTCGACGAAGGCGTGAGGTGCGCACCCTGGAATCCTACCTCAACTTGATTGATATGGAGGCCAGGCTTTTTTTGTGTAGCGTAAATAATATAAAAAGGCATCCTTGTGGAATCTGACTTCATAAGAATGGTTAATTGTTATAATGATCTTCTTGTGCATAAAATGCATTAAATTTTTCTTGTTCTTCATAATCTGTTTCTAAATAGAAATCTTTTTCTTTGAGCTTGTAATAGAGATTGGTTTTTCAAAAATGATTCTAGAACACTCTTCTTGTTGTCATTCATTTCTTTCAAATCATTAAAATCAATATTTGCGATAAACCATTTTTGGTATTCGCATAATTCATAACATACGCATAAGTATAAATTTGAAAAATCATCTTTTAAGGTAAATAGTATAGGCTGATCATCGTAATGAAAAATATAATCAATATACAAATCTCCATATTCTGGAGTATTTTCAAAATAAATCTGTTTAGTCATTTATATCATTTTCTTACTTAATAAACATACACTAATTCTTCTAGTTGTGTGAAACTAAAAGGCAATTCATTAGATTCTTATTCTGCAAATATATGTATTAATGCCACTTTTAAAGTCGTTGGCATAAAAACAATAGAGGAAGCAATGCCTCCTCTATATCACTTTATCGTCTCCCGTTTCAACGTCTTCGGCAGGGAATCGCCAAACTTTATCGGTTCTATTAAAGAATTACCACTATCAAAATAGATATTTCTTTTTTCGTACTGTCATAATAGCATGTTTTATCAAAGATTTCATTAATGATTAGTTTATTTTGAAAATTGCATAAAAAAGTGGGTCCAATCGATATAAGCGAACACAATAATATCGACTTGCTCTTCACTTATATCCCGCTTATTCTTTGAAACGATTGAGTAATCGGTTGGATATTGGAGTGGCTAATTTTTTTATCTCTACATGTAATATACAAAAAAAGGTGTAAATCAAAGACTTGATTATCTTGAGAATTTTGAAAATTAAGCATAAAATTGCATAAAAAAGATGTTCTAAGACATCAGTATAATCTTTAAGCAAGTTTTATTCTGGCTGTCAGCTCATCGCTATTAGCAACAATGATTAGGATGTTTTATCGACTTCCTATTGTCTTCAGCTTATAGTGCTTGTTCACTAAAGATATTTCTATCTCGACTTATAATTTAGCATAAAACACGAATAATTGTAAGTTATTAAAAAAGTGACCAATTCACTGATACTTTAAATCGATTTTTTAGGATGAAAAAGTGTTTGGAATTACCTTGACAATATGTTGAATACGACATATTATGATTATAAAGAGGAAGGAGCATACTAATGTACGAGATCATTTTATATGATACAGAAGATGGAAGATGCCCTGTGCAGGAACTATTAGATTCCCTGGAGCCTAAGTTGCTGGCAAAAACATTGCGGACAATTGACTTACTGGAAATGAACGGTCCATTGCTTCGTGAGCCATATTCAAAACCATTGGAAAATGGAATATTTGAGCTTCGCACCAAGCAGGGATCAGATATTACAAGAGTACTGTATTTCTTTATTGTAGGAAAGAAGGCGGTACTGACTAATGGATTTATAAAGAAATCGCAGAAAACACCAAAGGCAGAAAAAGAACTGGCAAAGAAGTATAAATCAGATTATGAACGGAGGTATGGGAATGAGTAGCTATAAAGATTATAAGAAAAGAGCATTGCAGAATCCGGAGGTAAAGGCAGAATATGATGCATTGCAACCGGAATATGATATTATCCAGGCGATGATTGATGCAAGAGTGCAACAGAATATGACACAGAAAGATTTATCAGCTAAAACCGGAATAACGCAGGCAGATATAAGCCGGATTGAGAATGGAACAAGAAATCCCAGTCTGAGTATGGTGAAAAAACTTGCTCATGGATTAGGGATGCAATTAAAGCTGGAGTTTGTTCCGATGCCAACAAAGAATAAAATGTAAAGAGTAAGATAGGAATCGCAGGAATTTTCGTCTGCGGTTTTTCTTTATTCTCTTCAAGCGAGAATTTCGAATCAATGTCTATATTTTTTGACAAAAGAAAAAGAACCCGACGCATCAGGCTCCTTCTAGGTGTTGTTCGAAGACGACCACCGCAATTTATGCAATTATATACCACACCGAATAACATTATGCAAGAGATTTTAAGATTGGCTAATAAAATTTTTTAAGATTGGCTAATAAAATTTTGTAACTGCCGCAGGTGTGCTTGCTGCTGAGCCCCTAGAATTTGATTGCAAATGTTTGGGGAAATTTGTTGGTGCAGTCGATGAATGCCATTATAAAGTGTTTGCAGGCTGTTTTAGTCTCTCCTATTTTGCGTTGAGTATAAGTAATTAAAACAATGTAAGCATAAACATACTAGAAATCTAAACCGGTGATTTCAACCTCTGTTTCGAGAAGAAAAAAGTCTATAAAATAATTTATAAAGATTTTTGATTTTTGATAATAAATATTGCATAAAGTTCTTGTAAAAAATATCAGGACGCTTAGTCCGCATAATTGGTAGGCACAAGCCTACCTTTTATAATATTTGATTCTTGTCTTGGTAACATTTAGATTTGTCTTTTGGCTTTTGTGTTTCAAAACAAAATAATCTAAATTTCATTTAAGGAATCTTGAAATCTGTTTATAGAATTATTTGATTATGAATTTGTTGGGGAAGTGATAATTTTGGTGTTTTACAACTCTAAATGACTATAAGATAAAAAGAAGCTCACCGTGAACTTCTTTTCTTTGAAAAAGTAATAATATCTTTCTCACTCCGGAAAAAGATTTCTTTGTGATTAAATGATAGCTAGATAGTAATTTGTTGTCAATACTTGATTTTAAATTTGAAATTTGAAGGTAAATAAAAAGAAGGAGATTAATCCTTCTTTGAAATGTAAAGTGTACATGTAAAGTCTAGGTTTTTAGATTGGTCAATTAAGTATTGTGGTTGTACTTTAGCACCCCAGCTATTGATTCCGCCTACGCCCATTTGTTGTTTTGTGATTCTTAAATAGGTTGTATTTGTTTGTGGCAGTTCAAACGTGTGGTTTGCGTTATATAAGTGCATAAAGGAATATTTGCTGGCTTGACATTCCATGTTTTCTGCTTTGATGTTGAATGTGTTTGTTCCATCAGATAGGCAGCACCATTTGCAGTCGGTATGATTGCCGTGTTCTTGTGGTTTTAAGTATGGAATGTAGTTTGTATCTACATTTTCAGAGTAGAAATCGGTTAGTGCGTGATTTCGATCTATATATGTGTCTTTTTCGCCTTTTCCAAAATACGCAAAGTTTTTAAATGTTTCTTTTAGGGCAAACTCGATCCCAAATAGTGGTAGGGTTTGTCTTTTTGAGTTTTTGTCTAAGTGCAATTGGATTTGAATACTTTGATTGTTGTAGACTGTATAGACGAGTTTACATTCTTCTTCAATGGATTCTAGTTGAATTGTATAGATCATTTGTGCGCATTTGGAGTTGCGTATCATTTTAAAGTCAACTACATTTTGAAATAGGCTTGCGTTAAGCCAGTTGGCATAAGTTTGTTTGGCACCACGATCATTGTCGGTTAAGGCTCTGTAGAAGACAGGTTTTGGTGTTTCTTGAAGTAATTCTGTATCGTTTACTTGAATGGATACTAAGCCTTTTCGTTTGTCGAATAGATATTCAGTGTCCATAAATTGAATGCCAATTGTATTTTGTCCTTCCACTACAAGCATTGCACTTTCTTTTGGTTGGTCTTGTTTGACTTCGAAGACTTGTTGGTCAAAAGCTTGAATACCAAGTGGTGTTTTATAGTAGATGGTTTTTGTATAGTAGCCTGGCGTATTGATTTGTTTAAATTGTACGGGCATTGTTTTTGTAGTGCCTGGTTCTACACTTGTTTTAAAGATGCCGGATTGAATGGCTAGTCCATTTCGTTTGAGTTCAAAGATAAATGTATCTTTGCCAAGGTCGTAGAATAGGTTTTTGTTTTTGATGGTTACAGAATCGAAATGGATTTCCATATCGACATATCTGTAGAGTTGTTTGAGTTCTTGGCTTTTGCCAGTTTCTTGTCGGTTGGCTAGAAGGATACCGTCTCCACAGAAGTTAGAATCATTTGGATAATCGTCAAAGTCTTTTCCGTAATAGTAGTTACCGTCTTTTTCAATGGCTTGGTCTACATAGTCCCATACAAAGCCGCCTTGGTATTGTTCGTATTCGTCTTCTAGGTTTGTATATTCTTCCATGCCTCCTAGACTATTTCCCATGGCGTGCATATATTCACATAGAATAAATGGTTTCATTGGATGGCTTTCTAGATAGTCTTTTATACTTTGTGGTGTGGCATACATTCTAGATTCGATGTCACTGGCATTTTCAAATGTTCGATCTTGTGTGATGCCTTCATAGTGTACAAGTCTTGATGCATCTTGTTCTTTGAAGTAGTCGTGTAGAATCATAAAGTTGGATCCGCTTCCAGCTTCATTTCCTAGTGACCACATTAAGATGCATGCGTGGTTTTTATCTCTTTCGTACATGCTTCTTGCACGATCTAATAAACAATCGGTCCATTCTGTTTTGTTTTGTGGGATGATGTCATTAGCACCATGGGTTTCTAGATTCATTTCGTCAATGACATAGATTCCATATTGGTCGCATAACTTATACCAATAGCTGTTGTTTGGATAGTGGGATGTTCTTACGGCATTGATGTTTAATGCCTTTAGCATATGGATGTCTTCTTCCATTTGTTCATATGTAATGGCTCTTCCTGTTTTGGCGTTCCATTCGTGGCGGTTGATGCCGTGGAATACGATGCGTTTTCCATTGAGTTTCATAATGCCATATTCGAGCGTGAATTTACGAAATCCCACTTGTTCTTGAATGGTTTCAATGATTTCGTTATTTGAATCGTATAGAACAATTTCTAATTGGTATAGGTTTGGGTATTCACTACTCCAAAGACTTGTATTTTCTACAGGTATTTCAAATGTATCTTGCATATTGGCATTCCATACGATATTTCCTTGTGGATCGTATAGTTTGGCTTGTAGTATATGACTTTCATTACTGCTCATTTTGCATGTGCATGTAAGAATACTTTTTTTGGTGTCTAAATCAATATTTGTATCAATCTTTAAGTCTTGTATGTGAAGATTTGGTTGTTTGTAGATCATGACATCTCTAAAGATTCCGCTAAAGCGCCACATGTCTTGGTCTTCTAGCCATGTGCCTGTACATTTTTGAAAGATGCGTACGCTAAGTACGTTATCTTTTTCTTGTGTGTATTTTGTGATGTCAAATCGACTTGGGGTAAAGGAGTCTTCACTGTATCCGATAAATTTACCATTTAGCCATACGTAGATATTGGATTCTACACCTTCAAAGGAAAGAATGAGTTTATTGCCAATGAAGTCTTGTGGCAAATCGAATGTTTTACGGTATTGATAGACTTTGTTTTTGTCCATATCAATTTGGCCGGGTTTAACCACGTCGTGTCCATCCCATGGGTAAGTCACATCAGTATAGTGGGGATTGTCAAATCCTTGAAGTTGAATGTGTCCAGGAACTTGTATATCGTTCCAATTGGCATCATTAAATTCTGTGTTATAGAAGAATTTAAAGCATGTATCATAGTTTTTGGATTGGTTGAATTTCCATGTTCCGTTTAGGGAAAAAGAGCTTGGTTTTTTGTCTTTTCCAATTGTATATTTATGATCACTGTATGCTTGTAGTCGGTTGACTTGAAAGATACGTGAGTCTTTTAGCCAGTTTAAATCTGGTGTTCGCATTGTATCACTCCTCTTTATTTGGGTACCTTTCATTATAGCAAACCGCCCTATTGAAAGGAAGGTGAAAATGAATTAAAATAGGTCTTAAATTGGAGGTTGAAAGATGTCAGACATTCTTGGTTTAGTGGTTTCAATAGCTTTGATTTATTTTGCGATTAAGTTTACTTTTAAATGCATTAAATGGATTGGTATTCTTTTGATTGTAGTCTTTGTGTTTAAGATGGTAACTTTGATTTTATAGAAGGATTGAACTCTTCTTTTTTTGATGCATATCAATTGATGGATGTCTAAGAAATTAGGTCGTGGTGGTGTGTTTTATCGTGAATTTACAACATTGTCGGTATTTCATACGCATTATTTGATGTTGGGAATGGTGTTTTTCTTGTTGTTGGTTGTTGTCAAAAAGAATTTTCATTTTGTGGATAATAAAGTTTTGAAGTATTTGTTGTTTTACCGTATTGGATTGAATTTAACTGTAGTTATGTTAACTATTCGTGGTGTAGTACAAGTTCTTAGTTTGGATGTTTCAAGTGCAGTTCTTTCTGGAATTGGACATTTAATTTTAGGTATTTCTATGATTTTAGTGTTGATTTCAATTCGAAATTGTGTCAAGGATTCATTTTGACAATATCACATAATTCAATGAATGTGCTTTATATAAAGTGGATAAATGTGTTTTTATCCGCTTTTTTGTGCTTGTGTTTTTGTGTGATGCTTTTTCATGTGTTATACTTTTAAAGATAGGAATACCTATCGAATTAGAAGGGGAGTCAAGCATGATTTCAGTATGTATGGCCACATATAATGGCGAGAAGTATTTAAAAGATCAACTAGACTCTATTTTAAAGCAGATTCAAAGTAGTGATGAAGTCATCATTTCGGATGATGGTTCAAATGATTCTACAAGATATATTATTGAGAAATTTCAAAAGGAATATAAGAATATTTATTTGGTGGATGGTCCTAAACGTGGGGTTCAAAAGAATTTTGAGAATGCCTTAAAACATGCCAGGGGAGATATCCTTTTTTTGAGTGATCAAGATGATATTTGGATGGATGGTAAGGTTGAAAGAGTTTTGAAGGAATTTGAGAATTCAAATACTTTGTGTGTGGTTCATGATGCCGAAATTGTGGATGGAAATATGAATAAAGTTAAGGATTCTTTTTTTGAATTGAAGAATGGAAAGCCTGGCCTTTTACATAATTTATATAGGAATGCGTTTATTGGATGTTGTATGGCATTTCGTAAATGTGTTTTTGAGAAGAGTTATCCGTTTCCAGATCATATTGAGATGCATGATTGGTGGATTGGTTTAGTGGCTGAATGTATGGGGAATACGGTATTTATTTACGAGCCGTATTTAAAATATAGAAGGCATGGCGATAATGCGTCTTCTTTGCTTCATCATCCATTAAAGAAAATGATCTTTAATCGCTTATATTTTATTGAACAATTGATGATTCGTTGGATACAGGTGGGATGGCATGCTTAAAATAGGTTCTTGTACAGTATTATTCAATCCGGATAGGGATGTGATTTCGAATGTTGAAACATACAAAGATTTAGTGGATGTTTGTGTTGTAGTGGATAATTCGGAAAAGAAAAATGAAGTATCAAAATATTTTGAGGAAGATTCTTCATATATTTACATTGATATGCATGGCAATCAGGGGATTGCGGCTGCATTAAATGCCGGTATTGAATATCTTCATTCTAAAAATATGGATATGGCTTTGACAATGGATCAGGATAGTTTATTTCCTACATCGGATTATTTAGCTATTTATCAATTGATTGAAAAATATAAGGATGAATATTCATTAATTGGTTTGGATGTGAATCGAGTGGATCCAAGTAAGGAAATTGTTTTAGTTCCTTATTGGATTACTTCGGGTAATTTTGTGAATATTTCAGATTTCTATTTGGCTGGTAAAATGAATGAATCTTTATTTATTGACTATGTTGATTTTGATTTGGGATATAGATTTAAAAAGGCGCATTTAAAGATTGGATATTTAAGTGGATATTGTATAACGCATACAATTGGAAATCCTATTCCAATTCATGTATTGAATAAGACTTTTTATGCGTTGAATCATTCGCCAATTCGTTATTATTATCGTTATCGGAATGCGTATTATTTATATCATTATGTGGATAAAGAATTCTTTAAAAAAGAGTATCGTCGTGAGATGTTTGGTAGTTTGATTAAGATGTTTCTTTTTGAAAAGAACAGAAATGAAAAGATAAAAATGATTAAAAAGGGACTTTCGGATGCGAAGAAAAGGCGTTTAGGAAAGTTCAATGCCTAATTTTTTTGTTTCAGTGTTGTAATTATGGTATACTTTTGTGCGTGGGAATAATTCCTGCAGGAAATGAGATGTATTGGTTATTCAGTCATTTTGACTATAAAATAAGTAGTTTTTAACTGGGGGATAGTTAAAGGCATAAACAAACTTTAGACAAGGGAGTCAATTATGTTGGTCACAATTATAAGTGCAGAGCACTCTTTACGTAGTAAATGGGTAAGAGAATATTTTGCTTCAAAGGGGGACGAAGTTAAGATGATCTCTGTGAATACGAGTTCTGTACATTCTTTCTTTGCGAAGATTCATTTTTTGAAGCAATTAAGAAAGAGTTTGGATGCATTAAGTCCGAATCTTATATATTGTGATGCAACGATTGATTTTCTTATGCGTGAACTTACGGTTTATAAAAATAAAAATAATAATGTAAAATTAGTTTTTGATGTATGTGATGATATTCATGTAGATCAAAAATATTTAAATCAGGGAGACTATATTCTTTGTGCGAGTGAATCATGCAGGGGGCTTGTTCATGGTGCACACATCTTATATTCGACAAATGGTCAATCTTGTTTGAATACAAGTCCTGAGTTAAGTAATGAGGAATTGTTTTTTTGTTTAATTGGAAATAAGAATATAGATATGAATTTTTGTGTTTCCTTTTTAAGAGAATGCTCTATATTAAAGAAGTGTACTCTACATATTTTGGGGGATTGGAAACTCAAAGAAAGTTTTATACAAAGCGTTTTAAGTGTTGGTGTAAATGTCATAGATCATAAAGACTTAGATAGTCAATCAACAAGACAAGATGTCTATGATCAATGTCATTATGGGTTGAATTTAATGGATTTTGAAGGAATAAATTCAGAATCTTTAGAATATATGTGTGGACAGATTCCAATCATAAATTCTATAGAAGGGGATCTTAGCCAATTTTGTAAGTTATGGGATATTGGAAAGAATATTGATGCTCAAAACTATAAAATTGTTGCTTCTAATATTTGTGCAGAAAGTTTAGATGTGCAATTAAATCGAAGATTACATATGCGTAATTTATATAAAACATATTTTACGAAAGATAAATTTTTTGAAACATTAGATGAAATAGGAGGAAGTTTATGAGTCGTCATGAAGAAAAGAAGAAGTCTATAGTTTTTATAATATTTGGCATTTTATTATCCATTGTATTAGTTGCATTTACGGGTGCTTTAATTTATCAACTTTATAAATTACAAGTTTTACCGGATAAAATTTTGATTCCAGGGATTTTAGCTATCATCCTATTTGGATTGATTTTGTTGTTGGTGCTAAACTTCTGTACACATGGAATAATTAGTAAAATTATATATTCATTTTTAGTTATTGCGATTTGTGTTGTATATGGATTTGGAAACTTCTATTTGTATTCTACAAGTAAAACATTAACGACAGTAACAACACAATCCAATAAAGCGAAAAACACTGTTTCAGTCATTGCGATGAGTTCTAGTGGCATGGAAGATGTAAAGAGTTTAGAAGGGGCTAAGCTTGGTGTTTTGACAAATATTGGTAAGGAATCGACTGAAAAGTCATTGAAGGATATTAAAAAGAATAAGGTAACTTATACAAAATCAGATTATGATAATGTGCCTAGTTTGATTAAGGCTTTGTATGATGGTGAAGTGGATGCGGTTGTATTAAATGAAGCGTATCGTTCAAATGTATGTGATATTGAAGAATATGCCAATTTCAATAATGAGACAAAGGTGATTCATAAAACGGTTTATTATACAAAAGAAAACAGTTCTTCATTAGCGGTTTCGGATATTACTTCAAAACCATTTAATATTTTAATTAGTGGAAACGATTCATTTGGGGATTTAAATGAAAACTCAAGATCGGATGTAGATATGTTAGTTACAATCAATCCAGTGACTTCAACTATTTTATTAACAAGTATTCCTCGTGATTCTTATGTTACAGAAGTATGTGATGACTATGCATGTAACTATGGAGTAACGGATAAGTTAACACATACAGGAATGTATGGTGTAGATACGACAAAAGATACAATTGAAAATTTATTGGATATTGAAATCAACTATGTATATCGTGTGAATTTTACAAGTATGATCAACATTGTGGATGCTCTAGGTGGAGTGGATGTAACTGTACCTGAGGGTATGGCCGTTTCTAAATTTTATACAAATAGTAATTTAGAAGGTGTGCATGAGGGTGAAAACCACTTAGATGGAAAACGTGCATTAGCTTATTCTCGTGAAAGAAAAGCGTACTTAGATGGGGATGTACAACGTGCTCGTAACCAGCAACAAGTATTGCAGGCTATGTTTAAAAAGGCTACATCACCAGAGATTATTAAGAATTATGTAAACTTATTAAATGCCTTGATTGGTGCTTTTGATACAAATATGACAACAGATGAAATTACTTCTTTTATCAAATACCAAATTCAGGCAAAACCAAATTGGAAATTTGAACAATTTGTGCTTAAAGGAGATAATGATCTACGTGTAAGTCCAGAACTTGGTTCGGAAGTCAGTGTCGTTATCTTATATGATTCTTATATCAGTGTTGCACATGATAAGATTCAAGCTGTATTGGATGGAAAATCAAGTGATACAGTAGAAGCACAAGAGGATACTCCAGCAGGAACTTTATCTGAAGAAGAAATTGAAGCTCAAATTCAATATGGTTTAATGACAGAAGCTCCAATTGAAGAAGAAGGTTCAGAAATTTATTACGGGAACTAACAAGATTCTTTATTTAGAATGATGATTGAAAAAAGATTAGGGGAAGCTTGGCTTCCCCTGTAATGTTATGAAAGACTAGGTGTATTTATGAAAGTGTTATTCAAATTTGTTTTATTATCAGCTATGTTAATTAGCTTTACTGGCTGCCAAAAAAGTAATGAAGTTGCGATTTATCAATTATCAAATCAATCCTACTCACAAATGATGTCATACATTATTGAAGATGAAGGAACAACAATTGTGGTAGATGGTGGTACAGCAGAAGATGAAGAAAATTTAATTAAGACTATTAAAAAGGTCAGTAAAGATCGTAAGGTAGATGCTTGGTTTTTAACACATTATCATAAAGATCACACGGGTGCTTTAGCAAAATATCTACAGAGTGGTTCAAATGAAATTCAAATTGATAAAGTATATTATAATTTTCCAGAAGAATCTTGGGTAGAAAAAAATGAACCTCATCGTTATGAGGATGTGGTTGCGATTGATCAAGGCCTAAAGACATTTGATAATAAGGAAGTTGTTTCATTCAATCAAAAAATTACAGTTGGTGAAGATCAAATAGATGTATTAAGAACATATAATCCAGAAATCACTGAAAATGCCGGAAATAATTCATCGAGCGTATATAAAATGAATGTACAAGGAACGAAAATTTTATTCTTAGGAGATTTAGGTGTTGAAGGTGGCGAAGAACTTTTGAGTTTAAACAAAGAAGCTATCAAAAATATGGATTATGTTCAAATGGCTCACCATGGACAAGCAGGTGTAAATGAAGATGTATATCAAGTCATTGATCCTAAATATTGTTTATGGCCAACCACAGATTGGTTATGGAAAAATGAGGGTAAAGCCTATAAAACAGATGAAACAAAAAAATGGGTTAAAGCTTTACATGTAAAGAAAAATTATGTAGCAGACAATGGAACTGTCCGTATTGAATTAAAGAAAAAAGAAAAATAGATTGCGAGGAAGAAATATGGATTTTTTGAGAAGTCTTAAAAAGAACAAAGAGTTAATATGGTTTTTAGCTAAGGATGATATTAAAAAAAGATATGCCGGATCCTCTTTAGGAATCGTATGGGCTTTTGCACAGCCTTTGGTAACTATTACTATTTATTGGTTTGTATTCCAGATTGGATTACGTTCAGTTGCGCCAGGACAATATGGAGATATGCCATTTTTGGTCTGGATCATGTGTGGTTTGATTCCGTGGTTCTTTTTTAGTGATGGTATAAACAGTGTAACTTCAGTCTTTCTTGAATATAGTTATTTAGTAAAGAAAGTTGTATTTGATATTAATATTTTACCGGTCATTAAAATTATTTCAGCCATGTTTGTACATATCTTCTTTATCTTTTTGATTTTTATTGTCATGGCTTTATTTGGATATATGCCTTCGATTTGTTATATTCAAGCGTTTTATTATTCATTTTGCATGATTTGTTTGATTCTAGCAATTGGATATTTCACATCTAGCTTATCTGTTTTCTTTAGAGACCTTCCTCAATTTGTACAAGTATGTTTATCAGCAGGAATGTGGTTAACACCAATTATGTGGGCTTTTGATATGCTTCAAGGATATTGGTTCTCGTTTATTTTTAAATTAAATCCAATGTTTTACGTTGTAGAAGGATATCGTAGTGCCATTTTAGGACATCAATGGGTGTTTTCAAATTGGAAACTAACAATCTATTTCTGGTGTGTTGTTGTATTGTTGACTTTAATTGGGCGAAATGTGTTTAAAAAGATGAAGCCACATTTTGCGGATGTTTTATAGGAGATAAGAAAATGGATAGTGTTATTGAAATAAAAAATATTTCTAAAATCTATAATTTATATAATAAACCAAGTGATCGATTAAAAGAGGCTTTGTTTTCACGTAAATCGAGACACACAGAATTTGCGGCATTAAATGATGTTTCTTTTAATGTAAATAAAGGCGAAATCCTAGGAATCATTGGTAAAAATGGAAGTGGAAAATCGACAATTTTAAAAATTATTACAAGTGTATTAACACCAACATCTGGCGAATGTATTGTCAAAGGTAAAATTGCCGCACTACTAGAACTTGGTGCAGGTTTCAATATGGAATATACGGGTATTGAAAATATTTATTTAAATGGACAGATGATTGGTTTTTCTAAAGATGAAATGGATAAAAAATTACAAGACATTATTGATTTTGCCGATATTGGAGAACATATTTATCAACCGGTTAAAACATATTCAAGTGGTATGTTTGCACGTTTAGCTTTTTCAGTGGCTATTAGTGTTGATCCAGATATTTTGATTGTAGATGAAGCTTTATCGGTTGGAGATGTTTTTTTTCAAAATAAATGTTATCGTCGTTTTGAAGAATTTAGAGAACGAGGAAAAACTATTTTATTTGTAACACATGATATGGGTAGTGTCATTCGTTATTGTAATCGTTGTGTTTTATTAAATGCAGGGAAAAAGGTTGCGGAAGGTAAACCACAGGAAATGGTCGATCTATATAAACGAATTATGGTTGGCCAATGGAATGAAAATGAAGAGAGTTCAGAGGAAGCATCATCGATTCAAAGTTCAAATGTAAAGAATGATCAATTATGGAAAGATCAAATCAGTACAAATCCAGATATTGAAGTTTATGGAGATGGAAGAGCGGATATTATCGATTTTGGAATATTCTCAGATACAGGAGATATTGGAAATAATGTCTATAAAGGAGATTATTATTCAATAAAAATGAGGGTTCGTATCAATGAAGATAACTTGAATCCAATCTTTGCGTTTAAGTTAAGAGATATCAAGGGAACGGAATTAACGGGAACAAACACAATGTTAGAAGATATTGATACTTCTCAATGTAAAAAAGGGGATATTGTTACGATTACATTTAGACAAAAACAATATTTACAACCAGGACAATATTTAGTGTCTTTAGGATGTACAGCTTTTGAAGGAGATCAATTTGTCGTATATTGCCGAAACTATAATTGTTGCGTTTTAGGTGTTGTTGCGCAAAAAGGTACGATTGGTATATTTGATAGTGAGTCTGAAGTGAGTGTTTCTGTCGAATAGTGTAAGTGTGTTATAATATGTATATATTTTTTAAAAAGGTGAAATTATGGATGTAAGTATAGTAATACCAACAAAAAACGGTGGTGCTTTATTTGATGAAGTACTAACGATGATTGATAAACAAGAAACAGAATATGAATATGAAGTGATTTGTGTAGATTCTGGTTCAACAGATGATACGGTAGACATTATTAAACGTCATCATTGTATTTTAAAACAAATTGATAAAACGGAATTTGGCCATGGCAAAACACGAAATTTAGGAGCAAGTTTAGGAACTGGTGAGTATATTATCTTTATTACACAAGATGCTTTACCTTATGATACGCACTGGATTCAAAATTTTATTGATGGTATGAAATCCGATCCTGAAATTGTAGGTGGTTTTGGAAAACACTATCCATATCCGGATTGTAATATTTTTGATAAAAGAGATTTAACTTTATTATTTCAAGGGTATGGTACAACGAATACGATTTATCAATTAGAAGACAAAGAGCGTTATAAAAATGAAGAGGGTTATCGTCATTTGTTAGCTTTTTATTCAGATAATAATTCATGCATGAGAAGAGATATTTGGGAAAAATATCCATATGATGATGTGAACTTTGCAGAAGATCAAATTTGGGCAAAGAAGATGATTGAGCTTGGCTATAAGAAATTATATTGTCCTTATGCAGGTGTATACCATTCTCATAATTATGAGCTAGAAACATATAAACAAAGATTTTATGATGAATATAAGGGTATATATACAATCCATCAATATGTAATGGTAAAAGACATCCCCCATTTACTTGTGGGATATTATAGATTTGTGAAAAATAATTTGAATTATGTAAATACTTTGGATATGGATGCAGCTGAAAAGAAAAAATGGCGTAAATATGCGATTAAAAGAGATTGGTATCGATTCTATTCTGCATATATGGCTGGAAAGTATTATCGTAGTTCAAAATCAAAACAAGAGAAAATGGATCAAAAGTTTTCTCAGCAGTTAAGACAAATCAATCAATAGAGGTGTAATCATGGAAGCAAGAAAAATAATTAATTCGCTACAAAGAAGAGGTTTAAGAGGTTCGATTCAAAGGTTTCGTCAAGGACCTCAAAAGGTAGGCCTAATCGATTTTTGGAGTTTTATAACAGATCGAGAAGAAACTCCATTGAATCTAGAGGAGTATAAAAAACATAAAGAGGGAAATCAAATCACGTTAAATTGGGTGATACCTGAAATGGGTGAAGGATCAGGTGGACATTTGAATATTTTCCGCTTTGTTTCCTATTTAGAAAGACATGGAGTACATAACCGTATTTATTTATATCGTTCCACTCGTTTTTTAAATAATAGCTATTTAAAAGATTTTGTACGTAAATATTTCTCTATTTTGGATGAAAATGTTGAGTTGTATCATGATACAAAGTTAATGACTTTTGCGGATGGTATAGTGGCAACAAGTTGGGATACAGCTTATTGTGTTCGTAATTTTAATAATACAATTTCAAAATTTTATTTTATTCAAGATTTTGAACCACATTTCTTTGCGCATGGTTCTGAATATGAGTTTGCAGAACAAACATATAAGTTTGGCTTTAGAGGTATTACAGCAGGAGATTGGTTAAAAGATATTTGTATTAACCAATATAACATGAAGGCAAATAGTTTCAGTTTCTCATATGATAAAGATTTATATACAGTTAAGAAAAAACAAGATAGTACTAAGCGTGTATTTTTCTATGCTCGTCCAGTTACACCTCGAAGAGATTTTGAACTAGGCTTGTTAGCTTTAAATGAGCTTTCTAAAAAGATTCCAGATTTAGAAGTTGTTTTCGCAGGATGGGACGTTTCACAATATGAAATTCCATTCAAACATCAAAATTTAGGCATTATGAAAATTGAAGAATTATCTGATTTATATGGAAAATGTGATTTATGTCTAGTTATTTCAAATACAAACCTTTCATTATTACCACTTGAAGTAATGGCTTCAGGTTCTGTTGCCGTATGTTCAAAAGGAGCAAATAGTGAATGGTTAGTTAGTGAAGAAAATAGTGTTTTAGTATCGTATGATCCAATTGAGATTGCGAATACTATGTATACATATTTAAATGATTCAGAAAAATTAGATGCAATTCGTCAAAAAGGAATTGAATTTGCACAACATACATCTTGGAATGTAGAAGGAAAGAAAGTTTTAGATGCAGTTTTGAAAGGAATTAAAGAAGATGAAGAAAGTTTTAATAATAGGGGGTAATGGATTCATTGGTGCTAATCTTGCTCGCTATTTGAGTAAAGAATATAAAGTATATTCTTTTGACATTCAAAATCCGAAAGAGAAAAATCCAAATGTAGAATATGTCGAAGGGGATTTTTTCGATGATGAAATTCTAGAAAATGCCATTCAAGATAAAGATATTGTGATTCACTCTTTAAGTACGGTTAATCCAGGAAATTCAAACAAACGCTTTATGCAAGGGTACTCTAGAGATTTTGTACAAAGTGCACACTTATTTGATTTATGTGCACAAAAGAATATTAAAGTAATCTTCTTATCTTCTGGTGGAACGGTTTATGGAATTCAAGAAGAGCAACCAATTAAAGAATCAAGTTTGGCTAATCCAATCAATCATTATGGTTCAGTAAAACTTTGCATTGAAACTGTCTTAAAGACATTTAACAAACAATCTCATTCGAATATGATTATTGCGCGTATTTCAAATCCATATGGTCCTGGACAAGATTTTAATAAAGGTGTTGGATTTATTGACGCAGCTTTGAAAAAGACATTAAATCATGAACAAATTGAAATCTGGGGTGATGGAAGTGTTGTACGAGACTATATCTATATTGAAGATGTTTGTGAAATGATTGGTTCGTTGATCAATTATGATGGAAATGAAGAGGTCTTCAATGTCAGCAGTAATCAAGGTATTTCATTAAATGATGTAATTTCAAAAATGAAAGAGTATGGTTTAGCGCCTGATGTTGTTTATAAAGATGCAAGAAGCGTAGATGTTGCTAAGGTGGTTTTGGATAACCATAAGATTGAAAGTATTCACGAATGTAAGATTCGTTCTTTCGAAGAAGGTTTAAAGTTGTATATTGATTATTTAAAAAATACTAGTTTTTAATGGAGAAAATTATGAAGCAGATCAGGAAGTATAGAGATTTTTACAACAACATTAAATATCGTACAAATGTATTTGAATGGTATCCATTTAAAGAAGATGCCAAATTATTATATGTTGGTGATAGTGCAATTTTAGAATCTTATTTTTTACAACGCTTTAAATGTTGTACGACTTCCTTGTCTAATTTAGATACATTGAATGATTCTACTTTTGATTATATTATTGTCGATGGCGAATTTGATTGCATGGATGATAAAGAAACAGCATTATGTGATTTATTGAATAAATTAGATTTAGAAGGACAACTGATCCTTTTAACAAACAATAAATTAGCTCTTCGTTATTTTGCAGGAGTCAAGGAGTTTGAGTCGGATGAATTCTTTGGAAATCTAAAAAAACATACGAATTTATATTCAAAGAATCAATGGGATACATTATTTTCTAAATTAAAAGTTCATGCTCAATACTATTATCCATATCCAGATTATTTCTTAACAACACAAGTTTTAAGTGATGAATGGTTGACTGGAAATATTAATTTAGAGTATGAGGATTGTCATGAATTTAGATATTGTTTCTTTAATGAAAATATAGCTTTACAATCGCTTGTAGAATCTGGTGATTTTGCGACATTTAGTAATTCATTTATGATTATTCTTTCAAATCATAAGAGTAATATTATTTATTCAAAGATTTCTTCAGAAAGAAAAGATAATTTTAAAATATGTACAAATATTTTAAAAGATCAGGATACATATCGTGTAGAAAAAATCGCATTAGATCCTTCTGGAATTTCTCATTTTGAAAGAATTCATCAATTTTATAAAACAACGAAACATAATGATTTATTTCATTATTGTCCAGTACAATTAGAGAATAACACATTAATTTTTGATTTTATCAAAGGTGAAAATCTTGAATCCATTGTCAATGGATATGTGAAGCATGATCAATTGGATAAGATTATTGAAATAATGGATTTGTTGTATAAAATCAATACGTATGGAGATATTGTTGATTTTAAAGTAAATCAAGAATTTATGGATGTGTTTGGCAAACAGGATGAAAGTCTTTTATTAGATCAGAAGTGTATTCGTTTCTGTGATATAGATGTCATTTTAGAAAATGTAATTCTAACGCAGAATCATACATATTCAATTTTAGATTATGAATGGGTGTTCGATTGCACTATTCCAGTCTCATTTATTATGTATCGAGCTATTTTACATAGTATTGCACTTTCTAAACTCAATGAGGAAGAAATTGAGAAAATTTATTTGCGTTATGGGATTACAGAAGAGCTTAAAACATTATATTTATCAATGGAAGAAAACTTCCAACATTATGTATCCGATGAAAAAATTTCTGATTATTATAATAAATTAAGAATGTATTTGTTAGATTTGCATAAGGAAGAAGAGAAGGATCTCTTAGATATTATAGTGAATGGTCAAAAGAATACTTTGTTTAATTCTAAACAAATGCATTACGAAACAAATGTTGAGAATCAAGATGTTAATATTCAATTTGGAAAGAAATCAATCCTTAAATTAAATAGCATAAAAATGAATGGAGATTTGATTTCAGATTTTAAGACAAATGCATCTTTTGTGATCAACGATGATTATTATTTTATAGAAACACCGCAGATTCAATTGTCAAATTCAGAATCTGGTTTGTTAGAGTTGGATTTCTATATGTATTATTATGGTGAAGACTGCATTGATAACATTATTAATTTAATTGATGCAAATCATAGATTAAATCAAGAATTAAGTGAAATTAAGAAGTCTAAGATATATAGATTAACGAAAAATAAGATATGAATTATTATAAAACAGGTGAATTCGCACGTCTTGCGAATGTGAGTGAAAGAACAATTCGATATTATGACAAAATAGGGTTATTAAAACCCTCTTTTGTTATGGAAAATGGATATCGTCAATATAGTGATTTGGATTTATTGAAGTTACAGAAGATTTTATCATTAAAACATTTGGGTTTTAGTATTGAAGAAATCTTTCCAATGGTTATGGACAATACCAATCTTAAGGAGAGTTTTGAATTGCAGATTGATTTGATTGAGGATAAGATTAGTCATCTACAATCTTTAAAGGATGCTTTAAAAAGGGCGAGTAACTCTTCAAATCTTTCTTGGAATATGATTTTATCTTTAGTTCAATTGTCAAATGAAGAAACGAATATTATTGAGCAATATAAGAATGCGAAGAACTTAAATGATCGTATTTGTCTTCATGAAAAGTATTCGACTAATTCACAGGGATGGTTTAATTGGTTGTTTGAAAAGATTGATTTTTCTAAAGTAAATCGATTATTAGAACTTGGTTGTGGCAATGGTAAGTTGTGGCAAGAGAATAAGATTGATTTAAGGAATCGTGAAATATTCTTATCGGATATTAGTGAAGGTATGGTGGATGAGGTGCGTAATAAATTGGGTTCTGACTTTAACTGTATTGTGGCAGACGCTGAAAAGATACCTTTTAAAGATGCTTATTTTGATTCAATTATTGCTAATCATGTTTTATTTTATTTGAATGATTTAAATCAGGGATTAAAAGAGATAAGTAGAGTATTAAAACCAAATGGAGTGTTATATTGCAGTACGTATGGTAGTAACCATATGAAAGAAATAACGGATATTGTACAAAGCTTTGATTCTAGAATAAATCTTTCAAATCATAGTTTGTATGATGTATTTGGTTTAGAGAATGGTGAAAGTATTTTAAAACAATATTTCACGAGTGTTCAAAGAATGGATTATCAAGATTCATTAGAAATTACAGAATCCAAGCCTTTGATTGATTATATAATGTCTTGTCATGGCAATCAAAATGAAATATTAGGGCCTAGACTATCGGAGTTTAAAGAATATATTGAAGAGTTATTACAGAATGATGGTAAAATAGTTGTGACAAAACAAGCTGGCTTGTTTGTGTGTGAGAAGTAGGAGGTGTTATTTTGGAGTTAGTGAATAAATCAATGGAGGTATTAAAACGAGAAGGAATTTCCGGTTTAGCAAAACATGCCTCGCATTATATTCATAAGAAAAGAGAATCAAGACCTAAGAGTGATGCATTTAAGGATGTCTTGTTTATAAATGGGTGTCCAAAAGATTTGTTGCCACATCCACCTCGTTATCGTGTAACACATCAAATGGAACAGCTAAAAGTGAATGGCTATACTTGTGATGAAGTTTTCTTTGAGAATGTAGATCTAAAACAAGTGCGTATGTATTCTTGTTTCATTATTTTTAGAGCGCCTTATACAGATAAATTAGATGCATTTATTCAATTGGCTAAATCATGGAATAAACCCGTACTTTATGATGTGGATGATTTAGTCATTGATACAAAATATACGGATCAGATTGAGTATGTTAAGAATATGGATGCATCTCAAAAGGCTCGTTATGATTTGGATGTGATGAAGAATCAAAAGTTATTAAAGCTTTGCGATGGATGTATCACTACGACTTTAGCCTTGAAGAAGGAGCTTGAAAAATACAATCCAAATGTATGGATCAATCGAAATACGGCTTCTATTGAAATGGTAACTTTATCACAAGAAATTAAGAAAACATCAAAAGATACTGTGGATATTGGTTACTTTAGTGGTAGTATTACGCACAATGAAGATTTTGAAATGATTAAGCCAGCCTTGATTGATGTGTTGAATGCATATGATTATGTACGCTTGCATCTTGTTGGAGAAATTGATTTGCCTCAAGATTTAAAGATGTATGCTTCTAAGATTGAAGTACATCCTTTTATGGATTATAAAAAACTTCCTGAATTGATTTCTAAGATGGATATTAATTTAGCGCCTTTAACTTCAAACATTTTTAATGAAGCAAAATCAGAGAATAAATGGGTAGAGGCTAGTTTAGTAAATACTTGTACGATTGCTTCAAATCTAGGTGCTTTTAAAGAGATGATAGAAGATCATAAAACTGGAATACTTTGTTCTAATATAGTTGAGTGGAAGAAAAAATTAACTTGTTTGATTGAAAATAAGGAATTAAGAGAAACTTTAGCTGGTAATGCGTATAAATATTGTTTAAAGCATTGTGTTACTTTATATACAGGTGCAAATATTGTTTCTATTCTACAAGAGAATCGTAAACGAATTATTTGTATGAGCTTTACGAAACTTGAAATTTCTGGTGGAGTTATGGTGGCTTTGCGTCATGCAGCTTATTTACAGGATGCAGGTTATCAAGTGATGTTATTATCTTTCTATGATACTTGTACAGAATTTACCTTTATGAATCATTCATTTCCGGTCTTGCCATTTAAAAATGAAAAGTTGGATGCGAAAATTGATTGTGGTGTAGCGACAATGTGGCCTACGGTTAAGATGTTGGATGATATTCGTTGTATTGAAAATAAAAAGTATTTGGTTCAAAATTATGAGATTGACTTTTATGATTTTAAAGATCCTCGTAAAGTAGAAGCTAGTGTGACTTATTCGTATCCATTTGATTATGTCACAATTTCAAAGTGGTGTAAGGATTGGTTGAAGTCTGAATTTAATCAGGAGGCTGCTTGGATTTATAATGGAATTGATATTGAACAATATAGACCGCATAAAAGAGAGCTTAAGGATAAAATTCGTATTTTGATCGAGGGAGATTCTTCGAGTGCCCATAAAAATGTAGATGAGGCATTCTTAGTGAGTAATAAATTAGATTCTTCCAAATATGAAGTATGGTATATGTCTTACAATGCCAAACCGAAGGATTGGTATCGTGTTGATAAATTCTTGCATAGAGTACCTTATGAAGAGGTGCAAAAGGTATATGCGGATTGTGATATTTTATTGAAGACTTCTTTGTTAGAAAGTTTTAGCTATCCACCAATTGAAATGATGGCTACAGGTGGTTATGTGGTGGCCTTATTAAATGATGGTAATAAAGAATATTTAGAAGATGGAAAGAATTGTTTGATTTATTCGAATGGTAACATTGATGAGGCTGTTTGTTGTATTGAAAGAATTGTTTCAGATCAAGCATTGCGTGATGTTTTATATACAAATGGTGTAGAAACTGCGAAATCAAGAGATTGGAATTTGATTAAAGAATCTATAATTCGTGTATATTGTGCTTGACCCTAACGTAACGTTAGGGTTTATTTTATATGTATGATATAATTATGTTAATTATGGAGGAACTATTATGAAAGGTATTATTTTAGCTGGTGGTAGTGGTACTCGTTTGTATCCTTTGACAAAGGTTACAAGTAAGCAATTGCTTCCTATTTATGACAAGCCAATGATTTATTACCCGATGTCAATTTTAATGCAGGCAGGGATTCGTGAAATCTTGATTATTTCAACTCCGGATGATACACCTCGTTTTCAAGAATTATTAGGGGATGGTCATCAATTTGGAATTGAGCTTTCTTATAAAGTTCAGCCTAGTCCTGATGGACTTGCACAAGCCTTTATCTTGGGTGAAGAATTTATTGGTAATGATAGTTGTGCAATGATTTTGGGTGATAATATTTTCCATGGTCATGGTTTAACGAAGCGTCTTCGTGCGGCTGCTGAAAATGAAGTGGGAGCTACCGTATTTGGTTATTATGTAGAAGATCCTGAACGTTTTGGTGTTGTTGAATTTGATTCTGAGGGTAAGGCTATTAGTTTAGAGGAAAAGCCAGCTTGTCCTAAGTCAAATTATGCGGTAACAGGACTTTATTTCTATGATAATAAAGTGGTTGAATATGCGAAAAACTTAAAGCCAAGTGCTCGTGGAGAATTGGAAATTACAGATTTGAACCGTATTTATTTAGAGAATGGTGAATTGAATGTAACATTACTTGGTGATGGATTTACTTGGTTAGATACGGGTACACATGAATCTTTAGTGGATGCCACTAACTTTGTGAAGACTATTGAGGAACATCAACATCGTAAAATTGCGTGTCTTGAAGAGATTGCGTATGACAATGGATGGATTGGTGATGAAGAATTGGCTTCTACGTATGAAATTTATAAGAAGAATCAGTATGGTGCTTATTTAAAGAAGATCATGGATCGTAAGTATATTAAGTAATGGGGGTATTAGAATGAAGGTAACTGAAACAAAGATTCCTGGAGTATTGATTATTGATACAGATGTATTTGGAGATCATAGAGGATATTTTACAGAGACGTATTCAAAGCCTAAATATGAAAAGATGGGTATTACGGTTGATTTTGTACAGGACAATATGTCTTTTAGTGCACAGAAGGGTACGCTTCGTGGATTGCACTGGCAAAATCCGCCTTATGCACAAAGTAAATTGGTTTCTTGTACAAAGGGAACTGTGATTGATGTTGCGGTCGATATTCGCAAAGGTAGTCCTACATTTGGTCAATGGGTAAGTGTGGAGCTTAGTGAAGATAATCATAGACAGTTCTTTATTCCACAAGGATTTGCGCATGGATTCTTAACTTTGACAGATAATGTGGAATTTAGATATAAAGTCGATAATGTCTACAATAAAGAGTCTGAGGGTGGAATGCGTTATGATGATCCGACTTGTAATGTAGATTGGGGTTCATTATTAAATGGTATTGAGCCTGTCTTAAGTGAAAAGGATCAGGTGGGTCCTACGTTAGAAGAGTCAAATAATCAATTTGTATATGAAGGAGAATAGAAAAATATGAAAATTTTAGTAACGGGTGGTGCTGGTTTCATTGGTGGAAACTTTGTACATTATATGGTAAACAAATATCCTGAGGATATGATTGTAAACTTAGATAAATTAACATATGCAGGTAACTTAGAGACTTGTAAGCCTGTAGAGGATAAGCCTAACTACAAGTTTATCAAGGGTGATATTGCAGATCGTGAATTTATCATGGATTTGTTTGAAAAAGAAAAATTTGATGTCGTTGTTAACTTTGCGGCTGAAAGTCATGTGGATCGTAGTATTGAAGATCCTGAAATCTTCGTAAAAACAAACGTAATGGGAACAACTACATTATTAGATGCTTGTGTTAAATATGGTATTCAAAGATATCACCAAGTATCTACGGATGAAGTATATGGGGATCTTCCTTTAGATCGTCCTGATTTGTTCTTTACTGAAAACACTCCACTTCACACTTCAAGTCCATATTCAAGTGCAAAGGCAAGTGCAGACTTATTTGTATTGGCATACCACAGAACATATGGTTTACCAGTAACGATTAGTCGTTGTTCAAATAACTATGGCCCTTATCATTTCCCAGAAAAATTAATTCCATTAATTATTTCTCGTGCTTTAAATGACGAAACAATTCCAGTATATGGAACTGGTGAAAATGTTCGTGACTGGTTACATGTATATGATCACTGTGTCGCCATTGATTTAATTGTTCGTAAGGGACGTGTTGGTGAAGTGTATAATGTGGGTGGTCACAATGAAAGAACAAACTTAGAAGTTGTAAAGACTGTACTTCATGCATTAAACAAACCAGAAAGCTTAATTACGTATGTAACAGATCGTAAAGGTCATGATATGCGTTATGCGATTGATCCAACGAAGTTAGAAACAGAACTTGGATGGAAACCAAAATATACATTTGATACAGGTATTCCAATGACAATCCAATGGTATTTAGACAACAAGGAATGGTGGGAAAACATCATTAGTGGTGAATACCAAAACTATTTTGAAAAGATGTATGTAGAAAAAGGAAGAGCTAAGGAATAATCTTTAGCTTTTCTTGTTAAATGAAAGGAAGATATTCGATGAAGGTTTTTGTGACAGGTGTTGTAGGTCAATTAGGTCATGATGTCATGAATGAATTGGCTTCTCGAGGATATACTGGTGTAGGTACAGACTTAGCTGAAAGCTATAGTGGAATTCAAGATGGTACGTATGTAACAATGGCTGAATATGTATCTTTGGATATCACAAACAAAGAGGCTGTAATGAATACAATTAAGGCTATAAAGCCAGATGTTGTTGTGCATTGTGCGGCATGGACGGCAGTTGATTTAGCTGAAGATGAAGATAAACAGGCGAAGGTAAAAGCTATCAATGTGGATGGTACACAAAATATTGCCAATGCTTGTAAAGAAATTGATGCGAAAATGGTCTATATTTCTACGGATTATGTATTTGATGGACAAGGAACAACGCCTTGGCAACCAGATTGTAAGGATTATAAGCCATTGAATGTATATGGTGAAACAAAACTTGGTGGTGAATTAGCCGTATCAAATACTTTATCAAAATACTTTATTGTTCGTATTGCGTGGGTATTTGGAAAGAACGGGAATAACTTTATTAAGACAATGTTAAATGTAGGAAAGAAATTTGATACATTAAAAGTCGTGAATGATCAAATTGGGACACCAACCTATACTTATGATTTAGCCCGATTATTAGTGGATATGATTGAAACGGATAAATATGGTTACTATCATGCGACAAATGAGGGTGGCTATATTAGCTGGTATGATTTTGCGTGTGAAATCTTTAAACAAGCAGGTTATACAAACACTGTAATTCCAGTAACAACGAAAGAGTATGGTTTATCTAAAGCTGCTAGACCATTTAATTCTCGTTTGGATAAATCAAAACTTGTCGAAAACGGGTTTAAACCTCTTCCAACTTGGCAAGATGCTTTAGAAAGATATTTAAAAGAAATAAAATTTTAATTGTATTAGAAATAGGAGTATTCAGTATGAGTAAATTATTAGAGGGAATTAGAAACAAAAAGAAGTTCACCATTTTTATGTTGATATTTCTAATGTTTTTTATGATGTCTTCTATTGTTACTTATAAATCATATGTTTGTCCGCTTGCCACAAATGACAATGTGATTCATAGCGCAAAACCAGATTCAGAAAAAGAAAAATGGATTGGATTAGAAGGAAATCATATACGTCAAACGTTAACCAATGTAACTCCTTATTTAACGGGAGTGGGTGTGCATCTGCATGATGTAAATCCAGGTTCTGAAAATATGTTACATTTTTTATTGAAGAAAGATAATAATGTAATATATTCATGGGATATTTTAGAAAAAGATTTAACGAATGACATAAATGTATTAAGGATGAATGCAGATCCAATCGATATGGAAAATGTAGAGCTTGAAATATATTCGGATGGTATGACAAATATTAAATTTGGAACAATAGAAAATAATCGTGATCAATTTGCGAAGATTGCCCAAAGCATGATCAATGATCAGCCAGCTTCTTTTAGACTTGCCTATGATGTGGTGAGTGGAAATTGTGCGGCTATAAAAGGCTTATATTTGTTGGTTATTTTATTATTTACGTTGAGTATTGTTTTATTTTATGTATTTGTTTGTTTAAAAACGAATATATCGACGATTGCTTTCTCGATGATTTTTATTTTAGGTCTAATTTATTCGTTGGTATTGCCACAGTTTAGTGTACCTGATGAATGGTCACATTATTTAACGGCGTATTCCCAAAGTAGTGTTTTATTACATAAAAAAGCATTTGATGAACATGGAAATGTTAATCTATATGAAGATGGTTCTATCTATTTTATAAGAGAGCATCATCCAAAAAGATCAACATATGCGATTGAGTATCAAGAATTAAAAGGACATCAAATAATTTCTTATAAAGAAGAAACAAAAACACGTGCACCATTAACTTTAGCTTCTTTTGCGTATATACCACAAACTTTAGGTATGACCTTTGCACGTTTGATGCATTTAAATAGTACGCAAGTTGCCTTTGCAGGACGTATTTTTGTGTTGTTATTCTATGCATTTTTAATTTCGCAAGGAATTAAATTGGCTCCAGCCTTTGCGAAACGAATATTATTGACTGTTTCTTTATTGCCAATGGTAATGCAGCAAGTATGTTCTTATAATTATGATTCAATTTTGTTTGGAATTTGTTTCTTTAGTATTGGATATTTATTGAATTTGATACATCGTGGAGAAAAAATCAATAAAAAAGATTTTATTATTTTAGCTTTATGCGCAACTGTAATTGCTTCAATCAAATTTATTTATTTATCGGTTTTTGGGCTTGGTTTGTTGATTCCAAAAGAGCGATTTAGAATTAAAAGAGGCAAAGAATTAACGATTTTGGGTATTCTGTGTATATGTGCTTTTGCTTTTATAGGTGTAACATTATTTAATAAACGATTCTGGGATTTACATCCAACAAATCCAGGTTTACCAAATGAATATATGACGTATAGTATTTCATATCTATTCACGCATGTTAAGGATGAATTAGTCCTATTGTCGCGTACAGTGCAAAACTATACTGCTGATTATATTTCACAAATGATTTCATCTCCTTTAGGTTGGGTGGAAATCTCAATGCCTGCAACTCAATTGATGGGCTTTGGATGTATGCTTGCTTTATCTTGTATGGGTACAGAAAAAGATAAGAAATATAGTTTGATTGAAAATTTATGGTTAGTTGTTTTATTTGCAGGAGTTGCCCTTACGGTATTGATTGCTTTACAAACTAGCTATACACCGACTTTCTTAGATATGGTATATGGTGTGCAGGGTCGCTATTTCTTACCAATACTTCCATTGTTGATGATTGCCGTAAGGGGGTTGTTTGTATTAAAAGAGGATTCCACTAAAATTGAGAATAGTTTGATAGTTGGAAATATTTTCTTTCATATTACAGAAGTTTGTACAATATTATTTATTATTATAGGACGATAGAATATTTTAATAGAATGTGATAACATATAGAACGGTTATTACATTCTTTTTTTATGGATGGGGGTTATACAATGGAGGAAAAAGTATTAATCATTATTCCTGCATATAATGAAGAGGAAAGTATTTTAAATACATATAAAACAATTTTAGAATACAATAAATCGCATACTCGTCAATTGAGTACGATTGTAATCAATGATGGATCTAAAGATAAAACAGAACAAATTCTAATTGAAAATAAAATCCCACATATTCAATTGATTCATAATTTAGGCATTGGTGGGGCTGTACAAACAGGTTATAAATATGCTTATGAAAATGATTTTGATATTGCGATTCAATTTGATGGAGATGGTCAACATGATATTACATTTGTGGATGCGTTAGTTGCACCAATTGAAAATGGTAATGCGAATATGACAATAGGTTCACGTTTTGTCGAAGGCTCTACTAGTGAATTTAAATCGACAAAAGCGCGTCAAATGGGAATTCGTATGATTTCTGGATTTATTAAATTTTTTACGAAAGTTAAATTATATGATGTAACATCTGGTTTTCGTGCCATTGATAAATCTTTAATTAAAGAATTTTCTATGAATTATCCAACAGAATATCCAGAGCCAATCTCAACCACAAGAGTATTGAAACATGGAAAGAAAGTAGCAGAAGTACCTGTTAAGATGAATGAAAGACAGGGGGGTACTTCAAGTATTCATAGTTGGAAAAATGCATATTATATGATCAATGTTTTAATGTCGATTATTAATATTGGAATTTGGAGGGATTAGTATATGCCATTCAATTTGAGATTCGCGATTTTTATAGTTGCGTGTATTTTAGCCTTTACAGTAATGCGTATTTTGCATAAAGATATGATTCCTGTTAAATATTCATTATTATGGTGGATTGCGATTATTATTTTAGTTGTATTGGCACTTTGGCCGGATTTCTTCTTATTTTTTGTGAATTTATTAAGATTTCAAACGACTTCAAATATGGTGATTGGCGTCTTTATCGTCATTTTGATTTTTATCACCATGTCATTAACAGTAATCGTTTCTTCGCAAAAGGATAAGATTAATTTATTAATACAAGAAGTTTCGATATTGAAACAAGAAATAAAGGATAAGAGTAATGACTAAAATCCATAAGTATTTATTAAATAGAGAGGTTTCGTTAAAGGAAAACACTTTATGGTTTACAATGGGAACATTGTGCAGTTCTGCAACAAGTGTTTTATTAATGGTTTATGTAACACATCTTTTAGGGGTAGATGAAGCAGGGGTATACTCGATTGCGTATAGTATTGCTCAATTGATGCTTACAATTGGATGGTTTGGAACTAGACAATTTCAAGTATCGGATGTCGAGGAAGAATATTCTTTTTCGGATTACTTTACAATGAAAATCATTACTTCTTGTATTGCATTATTGGGTGGATTGATTTATGCAGGTGCACTTCATTTAAATGTGCATAAATTTATGATCACATTCTTATGTTGTAGTTTTATTATATGTGATATTTTTGCGGATTTATTTTCAGCAAGATTTCAACAAGAAGACCGATTATACTTATCAGGAATTTCATATATATTAAGAATTGGTGGCTATAATGTCATCTTTTTGGTGAGCCTATTCATTTTTAGGTCGTTATTCATATCTATTTTACTGGCATTCATTTATTCTTTGGTAGAACTGATTCTTTTTGATTATCCATTTATTAAAAGAATGTCGGATTTAAAAGTACACTTTGATATAAAGAAAATCATGAATTTGTTTAAGAATTGTTTTCCTTTATTCATCAGTTCTTTTGTGAGTACTTTTATTGTCAATATTCCCAAAAATGCGATTGAATTGAACTTAAGTAGTAGTATTCAAACGTATTATAATATTATTTTTATGCCTTCTTCGATTGTGAATATGTTTTGTATGTTTATATTTGTACCAATGTATACTCAAATTGCGAAGAAATGGCATGAAGATGATAAAAAGAGTTTTATAAAAGTAGTTCAAAAAGTATTTTTAATTGCGATATTGTTTTCTGTCTTTGTATTTGTAGGATGTGCACTTTTAGGAATTCCATTCTTAGAAATATTATATGGTGTAAATTTAGATGGATATAAAACTCCATTCTTAATTTTGATTGGAGCAGGTTGTCTAACCAGTATTAATTCCATTCTTTCCTATATAATGACGGTTATGCGTAAACAACAATATATTCTATATATTTATATTGTTGCATTAGTAGTTTCACAGGTTTGTATTCAATTTTTAATTACAAGATTTGGATTTGTTGGTGCAAGTATAGATTATTTGATAGGAATGCTTTGTATCACAATGTTTATGTTTGTTATTTTTATTAAGACTTTAAATCAAAGAAAGTAAAAGGAGTTACAAATGATAAGGGTATTGCATGTAATTGGTGCTATGGATCGCGGTGGTGCTGAATCTATGATTATGAATTTTTATCGGAAAATTGATAGGTCAAAATATACTTTTGATTTTTTAGTTCATGAAGAAAGAGAATGTGATTTTGATAAAGAAATTCGTGAACTTGGTGGAAATATCTTTCGTATACCAAGATATAAAATTTATAATTATTCTAAATATAAAAAAGAAGTAAAAAAATTTTTTGCAGCTCATCATGATTATGATATTGTACATGGACACATTTGTTCATGTATCAATATTTATTCTTCTATCGCAAAATCATATGGTATCAAAACAATTGCACACAGTCATTCAGCAAACTTTGGTTTAAGTTTAGACACTATTTTTACAAATGTTGTATCATTTCATACAAAATTTATTGATGATTATTTTATTGGTTGTTCTAAGAGAGCTGGGTTGGATCGATATGGATCAAAGATTGTAGAATCAAATCGATTTGATGTTTTGTGTAATGGTATTGATGTTACTAAATATCGTTTTGATGAGATGAAAAGAAATGAATTGAGAGCTAAATTAGGTATAGAAGATAAGCTTGTAATAGGTCATGTTGGTCGTTTTACATATGCTAAAAACCATGAGTTTTTAATTCAAGTCTTTAATGAACTTCAAAAAGTAAGACCTGATTCTGTCTTATTATTATTTGGACGTGGAGAATTGGAAGATGATGTAAAAACACAAGTACAAGAACTTCATATTGAAAATAAGGTTCAGTTTATGGGTGTAGTCTCTAACGTATATGACTATCTTAATGCTTTAGATGTGTTTGTTTTTCCATCAAGATTTGAGGGACTTGGTATTGTATTAATTGAAGCACAAGCGTCTGGTTTGCCTTGTATTATTAACGATACGTTGACTGATGAAATAAATTTGACAGATCAGGTTCGACGAATTTCTTTAAATGCACCAAAAATTAATTGGGTAAATACAATCTTAGATGCGAAAGTAGAGAATCGATTGAATGGGTATGAAATTGTAAATAATTCACCTTATAATATAGATAAAGAAGTTCAACATTTACAAGAGATTTATGATAATTTAACAAAATAAGGAGGTATGTATTTTGAGTACAGTATTATTTAAACAATATGATCCTGTAGTATTAAAAAAATTACAAGGTGTACAAACACAGATGTTGAAAGATGTACTTGATGTTTGTGAAAAATATGATCTTCCTTGTTTTTTGATTTATGGTACAGCCATAGGTGCAGTTCGTCACCAAGGTTTTATTCCTTGGGATGATGATATTGATGTTGGAATGCTTCGTAAAGATTATGATAGATTAATGGAAATTTTCGATAAAGAATTAGGGGAGCATTATGAATTATTAACGCCAGAGATTGATTCTCGTTATGCTTGTACAGTTACGCATGTACAACGTAAAAATACAGTTTTTATTAGTGAGATGACAAAAGATTTAAAATGCAATTGTCGTATTTTTATGGATATTTTTCCTTTTGATAATGTACCTGAATCTGTTGATGATCAAAAGCGTTTATTAAGAAAATCCACATTATATGGAAAGCTATTATTTCTTTCGGGTTCAAGATCCCCTCATATTCCTTATACAGGTTTGAAATATCATATTTTACACTTTGGATGTATGGTTGTTCATTTTGGCTTGAAGTTATTTCATATTACTCCAAAATTTTTATATAAAAAATTTAAAAAGGTGAGTACTTCTTTTAATGATGTGGAGTGTGAATATGTAACGTCTTATGAGTATACGGGCTGTTTAAAGGATAAAATCAAAAAGGCGGATTTATTGCCACTTAAAAAGGTTCCGTTTGAATCGATTGAGGCATATATTCCTGCAAATAATGATGAATTTTTAAAGAAGGTATATGGTGACTATATGCAGATTCCTCCAGTGGAAAAAAGGGTCAACCATGCACCGTTAGTCATTCAGTTTGAGGGGGAGGAACCGATTTATGGCGAATAAAAAAGTTTGTATTTTTTCTGCACAGCATTTACCACATATGGGTGGTGTCGAAAGATATACTTTAAATTTATGTAAAAAACTCATTGAAAAAGACAATGAGCCGGTTGTCGTTACTTCTAAAATTGGGGATATGCCAAATTTCGAAATCATGCATGATACTCGTGTATATCGATTTAATTGTTATCCTTTTCTAAAAGGGCGTTATCCATTTTTAAAAAAGGATAGTGAATATAAAAAGATTATTTCTATATTGGAAAAAGAACATTTTGATTTAGTGATTGTAAATACACGTTTTTATCGTCATTCTTTAGTGGCTATGAAATTTGCCCAGAAGAATCATATTCCATGCATAACGATTGAGCATGGTACTTCGCATTTATCTGTCAACAATAAAGTATTAGATTTCTTTGGCTCTATTTATGAGCATGGCCTAACAATGTTAGATAAAAGACATTGTGATCGTTACTATGGGGTTTCATTAGCTTGCAATGAATGGTTAAAACATTTTCATATTGAGGCAAGTGGAGTTTTATATAATTCAATCGATGTACATGAGGTGGATGAATTAAGAAAAAATAAATGTGAAGATTATCGTAAGAAATATAATATTTCGAAGGATGCAACGGTTATTACATTTACGGGAAGATTATTACCTGAAAAAGGAATTCCTCAATTACTGAATGTGATGTCAGAAATCAAGAAAAAAAGAGATGACGTATACTTGTTTATTGCGGGTGAAGGGGATTTAGAAGCATATATTGATCAAAGAAAGAATGATCATATTATTCCTTTAGGTCGTATTGATTTTAATCATATTGTTTCTTTATTAGATGATTCTGATATTTTCTGTCTTCCTTCTTTTTCGGAAGGTTTTTCAACCTCCGTATTAGAGGCGGCTGCTTGTGAGTGTTACATTGTCACTACAGCTCGTGGTGGTTCTAAAGAACTTGTCATTAATAAAGATTATGGAACGATTATTGAGAATAATTCTGAGGAGTTATTGCTTCCTGCATTAGAAGAAGCAATCAATGATAAAGAGAGTCGAATTCAGGCTACAAAATTGTCTTATCAAAGATTGTGTGAAAATTTTACGTGGGATACTGTAGAGCGTAAGGTTGAAATGATTATGGATGAGTTTAATAAATAAGGGGTAGATAAAAATGGGTTTAAAAAAATTGGCATGGATTCCAATGTTTATGATTTTGTCTGCAGGTATGCCTATATTGGCTGAGGAAACAGAAGTCCAAGAACCTGTAGTAGAACAGACAGAAACAACATTGGGTTGGAACGAAACACATGATATGTATACAAAGGAAGATGGTTCATTTGCGATTGGTTGGCAAGAAATTGATCAAGAAATGTATTATTTTAATGAATCAGGAATTCTTCAATGTGATCAATGGATTGATAATCATTATGTTGGTTTCGATGGTAAAATGGCTAAAAATCAATGGATCCAGGATCGTTATGTAGATAGTAATGGTTTGTGGCAACAGAATCGTTGGGTCAATAATGGTAAATGGTCGTATCGCTATGGTGATGGAACGTATGCTCAAAATAAGTTTGAAGTTATCAATGGTTCTACATATTATTTTGATGCAGATGGATATATGGTAACAGGTTGGAGTACTATTGAATCGAATTGGTACTACTTCAATGCATCTGGTTGCATGATAACAAATGCTTGGGTTGGTAACTATTATTTAGGATCTGATGGTGTGATGGCTAGAAATACTTGGATTGATAATGTTTATGTAGATGCGAGTGGCTTACGACAACAGAATGGTTGGATCTATAATGGTCGATGGTGGTATCGTTATGGAGATGGTAGTTATCCTTGTTCTAAATTTGATGTCATTAATGGTTCTACATATTATTTTGATGATTCTGGTTATATGGTTACTGGATGGAAATCTATTGAATCGAATTGGTATTATTTCAATGCATCTGGATGTATGGTCACAAACACTTGGGTTGGTGATTATTATTTAGATTTTGATGGAAAGATGGCTATAAGTCAATGGATCAATGATCGATATGTTGGTCAAGATGGTGCTTGGGATAAGTCAAAAGAGCTTTATGTGATGGAACAAGATTCTTTGGGTACGCGTTTTGTGAATCAAAGAACTTTGGAATATGAAAAAGATGGTTGGATCAAAATTAAGAGTGGTTCTTATTATGTAGATTCGAATGGATATGCATTAGTGGGAACGCAGATTCTTGAAGATAAAACATTTCATTTTGATGAAAATGGAAAATTGATTACAGGTTGGTACATGGAGAATGAACATACGTATTGGCTTGATACAAATGGTCAGAAAGTTTCGGGTTGGAAATTTATAAATAGTATTTGGTATTATTTTGATTCAAATACTTTTGAAATGGCTTGTAGTGGTTGGCAACAAGTAGGTAGTGGAATGTACTATTTCTTAAGTGATGGTACTATGAAACAAGAGTGGTTATTACTAAATGGTTCAGATTGGTATTATTTAGGAAAAGATGGAGCTAGAAAAACCGGGCTTGTGACACTAGATAGTAACTCTTTCTATTTCTATGTAGAGAATGATTCAAATGGTGGTTCTGTTGGTTTAATGGCGGCGAATAGAACGATTACTTTAGGAAGTAAAACATTATATATTGATGGAAGTGGATATATTTATCGTAGTGATATTTCAAATATTCCATATCTATCTCAAGTCGATTATAGATGGAGGAACACTTCAATTGGATATTCAACAATTGGAAGTTCTGGTTGTCTTCCTTCTACAGCGGCAATGATTATAAATTATTATAAAGGTACAAATTATACGCCAGTCGATATTGCTCGACAATTATATAGTGCTGGATATATGAATACGCCTACTTATTTTGGTTCAACTTCAGATTCGTATAAAGTTGTTCAAGATAATTATGGACTTTCTTACCAAAATAACTTGTCATATAGTCAGTTGATTGGTTGTTTAAAGGGTGGAAAATTAGTGGCGGCAGCCGTAGGGAAAGGGGACTTTGTCTATGGATATGGTATTACGCATGTTATATTATTAGCGGGCTACAACAATGGATATGTATATGTATATGATCCATTGGATCCATATAAAAATGGATATTATTCAATTGATTCGATTTGGAATCAACAATCTAATGATTATGGAGATTTACAGAATGGAGGTCCATTCTTCGCTTTCTAGGAGGGGTTATATGAAAAGGTTAATGGCAATTTGTTTATCTATTTTAATGTTTTCATCATCTATAACTGTATATGCCAATGAAGAGGAGTATACGGCAAATAGTTGGCGATATGAAAATGGAGAACCTATTGTTTCAGAGGAAGAAATGATTTGTGCACAAAATGATTCTTTGGCTTGGGTCAAAGAAAATGGTGTGATTTATAATGGGGTAGGTGATCCTATTCCCAATGCAATCTCAAAAGGTATTGATGTCAGTGAATGGCAGGGGAATATTGATTGGGATAAAGTGAAAAAGACAGATGTTGAGTTTGCGATTCTTCGTTGTGGTTTTGCGGGTGATTATGCAAAATATGATGATAAAAAATTTGTAAGAAACGTAAACGAATGTAAACGTGTGGATATGCCATATGGAATATATTTATATTCGTATGCACAAACGGTAGAAGATGCTAAGGAAGAGGCAGCGCATACTTTAAGATTACTAAAGGGTTTAAATCCTTCTTATCCTGTCTTTTATGATTTAGAAGATTATAGTGTAATGTCAAGTGTGAGTAAATCAACGATTGCTCAAATTGCTAAAACGTATGTAACTACAATTCAAAATGCAGGCTATAATTGTGGTGTTTATGCCAATTTAAATTGGTTTACCAATTATTTAACGGATCCCTATTTTGATTCTGTGATGAAATGGGTTGCACAATATAATGTGGAATGTACTTACACGAAACCTTATAGTATGTGGCAAGGAACTAGTAGTGGTTATGTAGATGGTATTGCGGGTCGTGTTGATATTGATGTGACTTTTAATTCTTTACGAAAACTTGGTTGGGTTCAAGAAAATGATGGTTGGTATTACTATTCTAATGATGATACTAAACTTACTAGTCAATGGATAGGTAATTACTATGTGGGTGAAGATGGTAAGATGCTCACAAACCAATGGATTGGTGATCGTTATCTAGATGCGAATGGATTATGGTCACCAGATCATTGGATCAATAATGGCGGCAAATGGTGGTATCGTCACCAGGATGGATCGTATACTAAAAATGATTTTGAAGATATCAATGGGCAAACCTATTATTTTGATCGTGATGGATATATGGTTACGGGTTGGATTCAAATCAAATCCGATTGGTATTTATTCAATAATTCTGGCGCTATGGTAAAAGATCAATGGTCGGGTAATTATTATCTTGAAAAAGATGGTAAGATGGCTAAAAGTAAATGGGTTGGTACTACTTATTTTGATAAAAATGGAATAGTACAACCAGATCGTTGGATCTATAATGGTCGTTGGTGGTATCGTTATGGAGATGGTAGTTATCCAAGAAATAAATTTGATGTGATAAACAATAATGTATATTACTTTAATTCGGATGGATACATGCTTACAGGATGGCAAGTGATTCAGGGAAAATGGTATTATTTTAATGGTTCTGGGGCAATGGTAAAAAATGCTTGGGTAGGTAATTATTACTTACAAAATGATGGAAGCATGGCTACAAATACTTGGATTGGAAATTATTATGTAGATTCAAATGGATCGTGGCAACAAGATCGTTGGATTCATAATGGTAAATGGTGGTATAGACATTCAGATGGTACATATACTAAAAATGATTTTGAAGTCATAAATGGTCAAACATATTATTTTGATCAAGATGGTTATATGGTAACTGGATGGAAAAGCTTGAATGGAACTTATTATTTCTTTGATGCATCTGGTGCTATGGTAAAGAATCGTTGGATTGGCAATTATTATTTACTTAATGATGGCACCATGGCAAAAAATCAATGGATTGGAAGTTACTATGTAGGTAGTGATGGTTGTTGGAGATAGTCAAAATTTTTGGCTATCTTTTTTGTTTCATATTATGTTATATTAAGTATTGATTGGAGACTAGAAATGAAAAGATTAATTACGTGTTTATTTACGTTTGTTGCAGTTTTGGGTTTTTGTACACAATCTATATATGCGACAAGTGCAGGTACAGATGAAACAAATAATAATAGTTTTGTTGGGTTTGATGAAAATGGAAATTTGATTCAATATGATCCTGAAGAATTAGAGGAAGAACTAGCTTCTTCTATGGTTTCAACTGTCATGCTTGCTGAAGAGACTAAAGATGTTACGTATGGGGTTGTTAACTTTAGAACTAAGGCTTCGGCTAATGAAATCACAACTTATACGAATTGTACAAATGGTGAGCAAGGCTATATCAATGGGTATATGATGAGTGATGGTGCTTATCTTGGTATGGTGAATGGGAAAGTAAAATTTAAGGCAGCTGGTGTTACTGGTTTGGTGGATGCTAGTGAAGTTCAAATCGTAGATTATGCAAATGCCAATACAATTAGTTGTTATAAGACAAGTGGTGGTTCTTTATATCATTATGTGGCAAATTTGATTTCACAATCTTCAAATTATTATTCTAAAACCTATGTCGGTAATAAACCGGCTTTATTAAGTGATAATGCGACATATTATAGTTATGATGGTCATTATTTTTATGCAGACTTTAAAACAATGATTCAGGATTATAAAAATGGTGTATATACAAATGCAGTAAATTCGAATGCACCTTATTATAATTATTTTCAGTATTTGCCGGCTCGTACAAAGACAAGTATTACGGCAGCTCAATTTGATCAATATACTTCAGGTCAAGTATCGAGTGGTAAATTGTTGAATGCGGGTTCTTCTTTAGTTTCAAATCAGAATAAGTATGGTGTAAATGCTTTGATGATGTATAGTAATGCCATACTTGAGAGTGGTTGGGGTCAAAGTCAGATTGCGATGGATAAAAATAATTTATTTGGTCATGGTGCAGCTGACAACAATCCTTATTATGGTGCCAATGGCTATTCAAGTGTGGATGATTGTATTCAATATCATGCGAAGGTATTTATTTCAGAAAGTTATTGTGATCCAAAAGATTATATTGGACGTTATTACGGTTCTCATTTAGGGGATAAAGAGAGTGGTATCAATGTCAAATATGCTTCAGATCCATATTGGGGTGAAAAAATTGCCAGTCTTTGTTGGGAAGTACAAAATGGTTTGGGTATCAATGAAGTAAATGCTTATTCTATTGGTATGGCAAATGGTAGTGTTTCTTATTATACAAATCCGGGTTCAAATTTATTATTTACTTCTAAAAATGTTGGAGCATATCCAATTGTTTTATTAGCTAAACAAGATGGGTATTATAAAGTACAGTCGGATGCTACATTGAATTCAAATCGTACTAGTGTTACTCAGGACAATGGAGCCTATGATTTTGACTTGTATTATGCTTATATCAGTGAAAGTGCAGTGACTCCTTTAAACTCTGTTAAAGAAGAGAGTAAATGGGTTCAGGATGAAAATGGTAATTGGTATTGGTATGAAAATAATTCGTATGTGACTGGTTGGAAACTGATTCAATCGAAATATTATTATTTTGATTCAAATGGTGTTATGCAGTCAAATAAATGGATTGGTAACTATTATGTAGGTTCGGATGGAGCTATGGTTAAAAATCAATGGATTGATGATCGTTATGTAGATTCAAATGGATTATATACACCAGCTCAATGGATTTATAATGGAAAGTGGTGGTATAGACATTCGGATGGATCTTATACAAAGAATGATTTTGAAGATATCAATGGTCAAACGTATTATTTTGATGGCAATGGCTATATGGTTACAGGTTGGAGACAAATTAAATCCGATTGGTATTTATTCAATGGTTCTGGTGTAATGGTAAAGAATTCTTGGTCAGGAAACTATTATCTTGAAAAAGATGGTAAGATGGCTAAAAGTAAATGGGTAGGCACTTATTATGTAGATTCAAATGGTGTTTGGCAACAAGATCGTTGGATCTATAATGGTCGTTGGTGGTATCGTTATGGAGATGGTAGTTATCCAAGAAACAAATTTGATGTCATAAATAATAATGTGTATTATTTTGATAATGGTGGCTATATGCTTACAGGATGGCAAGTCATCAATGGAAACTGGTACTATTTTTATGGTTCGGGAGCTATGGTAAAAAATGCTTGGGTAGGTAATTATTATTTGCAAAATGATGGAACAATGGCTACAAATACATGGATTGGCAATTACTATGTTGGTAGTGATGGTTGTTGGAGAGGTTAAATGAGGCAGAAATTTTTTGAGAGCCTTTAGTATGTAAATGAAAATGAACTACCACACCTGATACGTAGTTCTAGGGTACTCTTCTCAATTGAAATTTGTGTTACCACACGGATTTTGATTTTCAACTAAATGTTATATTTTAATAAGGGTTAGATATTTTCTAATCCTTTTATTTTGTACCAAAAGTTAATTTGTAATTTTATCTAAGTGCTATAATTAGGTTATATATATAGTTTTGGAGGGTACTATGAAGAGTAAATCAAAATTATTAACGGGATTTGCGGCTGCCAGTATGGTTATAACTCAAGCTGGTCAGTTGAATGTTTTCGCAAAAGGTACAGCAATGGATTCTACAGAAAATCATTTAGTTTTTGAGAATACAAATGTAAAGAAAACAAAAAAAGAATTATTAGAAGAACAGCTTTTGGATGCTTCTAAAAAAGCAGAAAAAGCTAAAAAGGTTGAGAGTGATGCAAGATCGAAGTATGAAAATTATAAAACTTCGACGTATGATGTTTTGAATGCGAATCAACTATCGAAAAAGAATGATTATGATATAGTTGCACTTGAAACTCAAAATGAAATTTTAAAGGCTTTAGAACAACAAATTTCAAATTTAGAGGAAAATCAGAAAGAATTAACTTTGGCAAATGATAAGAAAAAGGAATTGTCATCTAAATTGGATGATGCTTCTAACAAATTAATTGAAGCACAAACTCAATTGGATAAGGCACAAAAAGAGTATGATGCATTATTGAATGGTAGTAGTGAAGAAGCTTTGTCAAAGGATGTGGAAGCTAAAAAGTTAGCTTTAGAAAAAGCACAAAAAGATTTGGCTGACGCACAAAAGATAGTGGATGATTTAAGTGCACAAAAGGCTCGTGTTGAAGCAAGTATTGCGGATGCTACAAAGAATTATGAGGATGCCAAAGTAGCTTATGAAAAAGCGCAGAGTGTGACTTTACAAGCTCAAAAGGATTTAGATAGTGCAACTTCAAATTATAATGAAAAGAAGGCTATTTATGATAGTGCAAGTGATCCTACTTTAAAAGCGCAATATGAAGCGGATGTAGTTCAGGCTGAAAAGGGTTTGGTTACGGCTCAAAATAATTTAAAGAGTGCTACTGATGAGCAGAGTGCTAAAGAAAATGCAGTAAATAGGGCTCAAACCAATTTAAATCAAGTAAATACAAATATTCAATTTTTACAATCACAAATTGATTCTAAACAAAAAGAATTGGATGGCTTAGATAAAAATATTAGTTTTGCTCAACAAGAATTGGAGAGTGCAAAAACAGAACTTGAATCTGCAAAACAAGATAAAGCAAATAAGGATACAGCTTTAGAAAATGCAAAAAAAGCTTTAGAGAGTGCTAAAAAAGAAGTTGTTTCTCAACAAACAAAGGTTGATGAAGCTCAAGATGCAGTGACAAATCAACAAAAACTTGTAGATCAATTAAGAACAGATAAAGAGCAAGCACAGGCTAAGATTGCCCAAGGTTCTAAAGGATTCTTTGAAGCTTATGGATACACAGATGCTTTAAAAATCTTAGAAAAACAGAGTACATTAAATGGTGGATATACAAATATTGGTGCCGAAAATGATGCGACAAGCTTAGAAAATTTCAAGCGTGCTTTAAGTATGGTTCGCTATGGAAATACATTAAGAACAACGGATACAAATGTACCGGGATTAAGTGATTTAACGGTCAATCCAACATTATTTGCGATTTCGCAGGTACAACTTAATGCGACAGCCAATGGAAAAATTTTTGGGCATTCAAAGCTTTATCGTGTTGGAGAAAACATAGCGGCTGCTACTTATAAAAGTAATGATGAATTGTTATTTAATGGTTGGTATACAGAAGAAAAACAAGTATATGATTATATTACTGCCAAAGGTTGGACAGAAGATGATTTGTACAATGATGCCGCTAAATATAAAGAAGTTCAACAGGCTTTAAATCAAAAATATCCTCAGGTAGGCCATTACACTAATATTATCAATAAGGATTATACAACTACAGGTACAGCTTATATTTATTCAAAAGATCCAGCACCAGATGGATGGGAATGCAATGCAGGACAAGTGTTTGATTTTGTTCAATACTCTTCTTATATAACGTCAGCAAATACAATGACGATCGATGAATTTGAAGCTAAGTTTAATGAGTACTATAACAAGCTAATGAATGCAGATAGTGCTTTAAATGAAAATCAAACTAAATTAGATGGTTTGAAAGCGGATTTAGAAAATCAAAAGGCTTTATTCGCAACTAAACAAGCAACTCAATCAAGTGCAGAAAAAAATGTACAAACTGCAACTGATCAAGTAATTTCAGCACAAAATGCAGTTACGGCCGCTCAATCTAAGGTAGATACAAAACAGGCTCGTCTTGATCAATTGATGAAAGACAGTGCTGCATCAGGTTTATTAAATGAAATCAATTCTTTAAAGGCATCTAAAAAAAATGCAGAAACAAATGATTTGGTAAATGCTCAAAAGGTTTTATCGGCTGCTCAAAAAGAGAAAATGATTGCTGATCAAAATGTTGTAGATAAAACGGCATTGGTGAATGATGCAAAGGCTAATTTAGATTTGAAGAAAAAGGTTTTGGCCGAATCAAATAAGGGTGTAGAGTTGGCTCAGTCAAATCTAGAGGTTGCCAAAAAGAATTTGGATGAAAAGACAAATGCTTTAAAAACAGCTAAATCGGATGAATCTAGTAAAAAGGGCTTGTATGATTCTAGTAAGAGTAGTTTGGATCGTTTAAATGCAAAACTTTCTGAATTGAATAAGGATTTAGAAACAGATAAAAATAATGTTTCTACAAAGGAAAAGGATTTAGCAAATGCACAGAATGCATATGATAGTGCGATTCAAAAGCAGAGTGATGTCAAAAAATTAAAACAAGATATTGTTAGTAAAAAATCTGTAATAGATAGTTATCAAAAGGATATACAATCTTTTAAGGAAGCTATTTCTAAATTAGATGCATCTATTAAACAATTAGAGAATGAAGAGGCTTCAATGAAGGTTAGAATAGCTGAAATTCAAAAAGTAATGGATGCATATGATAAGCTATGTGCAAATCCAAATGGAGTTTTGGATGTAGTAAGTAGTGATGATGAAATCATTAATGGCTTGTATGATAAATTGAATTCTATGAAGGAAGCTTATAATGCATATTTAAAAGCAGTTGATGAATTTAATAAAGCAGAGTCTATCAATAATCAAAATAAAAAAGAATTAGATATTGCAACAGAGAATTATAATAAGGCTAGTGACGAATTGAAAAAGGCTCAGGATGAATTAGATGCTTATTTAAAAGTAACCGGTATTCCTGGATGGCATAAATTAGATAATGATTGGTACTTTGTAGATTCAAATGGTAATTTAGTTACTAATAAATGGCAAGGAAACTATTACTTAGAAAGTGATGGTAAGATGGCCACGAATAAATGGATTGGCGATTGTTATGTTGGAAGTGATGGTTTATGGATTGAAAATAAATGGATTCAATCTGGAAATCAATGGTGGTATAGACATGGTGATGGATCTTATACTCAAAGTGATTTTGAGACAATTGGAAATCAAATTTATTACTTTGATGCAAGTGGCTATATGGTAACGGGATGGAAACAAATCAAATCTAATTGGTATTTCTTTAATGCTTCTGGTGCCATGGTAAAATCAGCTTGGCAAGGCAATTACTATTTAGAAGCCGATGGTAAGATGGCTACGAACAAATGGATTGGCAATTACTATGTAAATGCAGATGGATTGTGGCAACCAAGTGGATGGATTCAATTTGGAAGTCAATGGTGGTATAGACATTATGATGGTACTTATACTACAAATAATTTTGAAGTAATTGGAAATCAAACATATTACTTTGATGCAAGTGGCTATATGGTAACAGGTTGGAAACAGATTGGTTCTAACTGGTATTACTTTAATGCTTCTGGTGCCATGGTAAAATCAGCTTGGCAAGGTAATTACTATTTAGAAGCCGATGGTAAGATGGCTACTAACAAATGGATTGGAAATTACTATGTTGGTAGTGATGGTGCTTGTATTTCAAATTATAAATAGTGTAAATTGGGGTTAAATTTGATTTAACTCCTTTTTTTTAAATTTTACTTAAATAGTATTATTTGTTAACGAAATTATAGGTTAGTAGGTGTAACGTCAACTTCTCGTGATTTATAAACATCTATAATTTCAAATGATTTAGAAAAGTC
>ERZ773181.417-NODE-417-length-46983-cov-7.185710_pt1 | contig 46983 bp, 50 predicted proteins | sample MGYA00581001_ERZ773181 | MGnify/ENA primary metagenome ERZ773181 (study PRJEB29015, sample SAMEA2737780) | human gut metagenome | biome: human gut; feature: human-associated habitat; material: faeces | place: China | collected 2012 ...
TTCCTTTAAATTAGGAACATTCTACGAATTTTTATGTTTTCATGAATAATTCAGGTAGAATTAAAATAATGATTTTACACATCCATACATTCCAGCATCATTTTCAAGTTTTGCCAAAACGACAGGTGTATTTTCGCATGCATGGAATGCATACGCTTTAAAGAATGTGCTAATTCTAGAAGTTAAGATATCTCCAGCTTTAGAAACGCCACCACCAATCACAATGATTTCTGGATCAATTACACAACATACTTGTGCAAGTGATTTAGCTAAGATTTTACAAGTTAGATTGACAACTTCATTAGCGATTTCATCCCCATTTTTCGTTTCATCATAAATATTCTTGGCTTCTAAAGATGCATAGTTTCGTAAACTCGAACTACGAGTATCTTTTTCTAATGTTTTCTTAGCTTGTGTAACTATTCCAGTAGCTGAAACATATTGTTCTAAACATCCATGGTTACCACAGTTACATGCGATCGGTTCATCATCCTTTACAGGCATATGACCAAATTCCCCACCTGCACCATGAATTCCGGAAACGATTTTTCCATCTAAAACACAACCGCCTCCAACACCAGTTCCAAGTGTAACCATCAATACGTCTTGGTATCCTTTTCCTGCCCCTTGCCACATTTCTCCAAGGGCTGCTACATTGGCATCATTTCCTACTTGTACACTAAAGCCAGAAATTTCATTAAATTCCTTTTCGACATTGAATGCGTTCCAACCTTATTAAAATTCTCAATAAGAATCAATTACTTTCATATACTTGTTTGATTAAATCATCGACAATTAATTTTGTATATCTTTTACATCCATATGGAATGCCATCACATAATGCATAATCACCAGAATATTTAATGGCTTTACCACTTTTTAGATGCAAAGTATATCGGCTACTACACGCACCACTTAGCAATGATTTATATGTTTTTTACTGCCTAAATTTATTCTAATTTCAACTACCCCAAATCGTTAATATATATTGAGGTTCATCTAGATTATGATTTTCTTTCTTGGTTTACGAATAAAAGCCATGATATTGGAATCATCAAGGACCATACAGCCTTTTAGATCTATTCCTTCGTAAAAACTTCACCTCTATTTTGTGCAAGAAAATAAAGAATATCAAACTCTTTCGGTGTTAAACAATACCCAATATCACCTCTAAAAGAATGACACTAACTACAATAAAAGCTACAAAAGCTGGCCTTTTATAAAATGGAACATTTGAATAATCCATGACATTTGATAATTTTGACATGCCATACTTTCCTAAATACATATAAATAGGATCTCTAAAATTCTTAATATATTTTAATTTACGAGATAAAAAGATGTCTTCTAATCTTCTACAAAACAATTCATCCTCTAAATACGGCATGATTTTAGAATCTGTAAAAACTTGTACAATATCTTTAGAACCAATCTTTTTAGGCAAACTTTTTTCAATCGAATTTAATATATCTTGATAAACAACGACATCCTTTTCATTCTGAATAAATAATGTCGTTATTTTAGGAATGGGTGGAGGAACTATTGTATCTTCTTTAATTGAAATGGGTTGTGTTTTAATATCTTGTTTACTTTCTATATTTTGTTCGTATGAAACGGATTCTATTTCTTGATCTGAATGTAGACACTGTTGATAAGCCGCTTGAATCTGTTTAAATTTCTCTGGATTTTCTTCAGGATGATACTGCTTTAAAAGCTTGGCATAAGCTTTTTTTATTTCTTTTTTATCACTTGTAGGCTCAATCCCTAATATTTCCCACGCATTCATGCCAAATACTCTCCTTCTTCATCCTCTTCTTGAGTAAAGATATCTAATTGATCTATATTTTGACTTTCTTCTATCTGATCTAAAATTCGTGAAACCTGATTAATAAGACGTTTTCTTTTTTGAATATTGTTGATCAAACTTTCCATATCTTTTGTGAATTCAGTATGAAGTTTCATCAAATAATCCTGTGTTTCTTCATCCACTTCCCGATAAATTCTTTCAATACGAGCAAGCAGGGCATCCACTTCATTGTTTTGATATAAACCTAAAGATACTTCTTTGATAGAATCTAAACGAACAGACGCATCTACTTTTTCTAGCACATCGCCTTTTGATACTCTAAAAATATAATGTTCCTTAGTAGAATGTACAATGGCTTCTACATACAACATGGAATTAATGTCATACGAATAGATCAAATCAAAAGATTCATAATCATGCATATTTCTAGGAACATGAATAAAAGCTTGGCCTAAAAATAAGTTTTCCTTGGCATACATAGCCTGCCCTTGAAACACACTAATATTCACTTTAGTCTGCCCTTTATGCACTGTACGCAAAGTCATCTTTTTACTTGTTGGTAAAACTGAATTCTTAGGAATAAGCACGGTTGATAATTCTAAATCTGGATTTTGTTCGTTATATGTAGAAGTACTTAAGGAGAAAGGACAAATATCAGTAACAACTACATCTTTAATATTTTCATCCCTTTGTTTAATGCCAATATATTTTCCAAGTCCAAGTACAACCAAAGAATCCATGTGTTCTTCTTTTAGTACAGGAATATTTAAAACATCTTGTAAATAATGTTGAAGTACCGGCATTTTGCTTGAGCCTCCTACAAGAATCAAACTATCAAGTTCACTCGCCGAAAAGCCGCTATCCTTAACAGCTTTACCAATGACATTTTTACAAGATTCTAGTAAGGAATGTGTAATATTGAATAATACATTTTCATCAAATATACAATTATAATTCTTATTTAAATGAACTAAAGAAACTTCCACTACATTTTGCGTACTTAACTTGATTTTAGCTTGTTCGCAAGTACGCAAAATGCTTTGTTGAAAAGAAGAGTCTAAGACATTATAGTTTAACTCATTTTTTAAACAAAAGTATTCGGCCATAGCTCGATCAAAATCTGTGCCACCCAAGTGATTATTTCCGCTAATCGCATTAATACTAATCACATTTTCAAAGCAATCAACAACTGAAACATCTAATGTGCCTCCACCAAAATCAAATACAACGAAGGTTTCATATTCATCGTCCATATGACATGCGATAGCTGCAGCACTTGGTTCGTTGATCAAACGCTCCACTTTAATTCCTAAAAGTTCTCCTATTCGCTTTGTATCCTGTCTTTGACGTGCATTAAAATAAGCAGGCACACTGATCACAACTTCATCGATAGATTCATGTAAATAATTTTGCGCGTCTTCAATCAATTGTTTCACAATAAAAGAAGATAGTGTTGCCGAATCATACTCTTTCTTGTCTAATTTATAAGTAACATCTGTACCCATATTTCGTTTAAACAAAGATGCACTACATTCTGGATGCGTAATTAATCTTTCCTTAGCTAGTTTTCCTACAACAATCTTACCATCCAAGATACTGACAGCACTTGGAGTTACAAATTCGCCATACGCATTTGGTACTAGTACTGGCTTTCCTTCTTTGTAGACAACCGCTAAACTGTTGGTTGTTCCCAAATCCACGCCTAATATTGTCATATTTTTCTCCTAACAAAAGTTTAAAGTGGCTAGAATAATACTAAATACTAAAGAAATACTTCCATATACAATTAGAAAATATTTTAATACAATGGATAGTACATGTTTATAGCCTTCTGCATATTTAATAAAAACAGATTTTTTGCGTAGTACAAAATATAGTATTAAACATACAATGCCAACAATCCCGTTATAGATGATCAATAGTGGAATTAACATCGATAAAAAGAATACGCATAAGATCCATCCTACACAAAACATCATTAATAGTAATACACATAACCCGCCCATAATATCGCCTTCTTTAACTCCACTATAGCATACTAAAAGCGGTATTACTACCGCCTAGAAATCTTTGTGGAATCTTCCTCCATAATGATTGTCTTTATAGTTTGTGACATACAAATATAAGACTAATACACCTACAAGAATAATGCCTACAATAAATAAAGAATGAGCTGACATCTTTCCATATAGGAACATGCATCCACAACCAACAAGTAATAATACATCGACAATAATGACAACAGGATCTAATTTCTTCATATCTTGACACTTCCTTTCAATTTCTTGATATAATAGTTTGGTATGAAAAACAAAACAATGATTGGACATATTTTAGCTTTTGTATGCATTATGATATGGGGTTCTACCTTTGTATCGAGTAAGATACTACTTGATACATTTACACCTATTGAACTTCTTTTTATACGCTTTTTAATTGGTTTTATAACATTATGCATTTTAAGTCCTAAAATATTAAAACTAGAAAATAGAAAAGATGAGATTTGGTACATCCTTAGCGGATTAACCGGTGTTTTCCTATATTATTTTATTGAAAGTACAGCTCTAGTCTATACTTATGCCACAAATGTAGGTGTCATAATATCGATAGCACCCTTCTTTACTTCCATACTTGCCTATTTATGTTTTAAAGATGAACCCTTTAAGATCAACTTTGTGGTAGGCTTCATTGTAGCTTTTATTGGAATCTTCTTCATTAGCTTTAATGTCCAACAAATGCACCTATCTCCAAAGGGAGATATTCTTACAATCGTAGCTGCCATGATGTGGGCTATATATAGTGTTGTATTAAAGAAAGTCAATGCATTAGGACATACTTCCATTCAAAATACGAAACGAATCTTTGCGTGGGGACTTTTCTTTATGACAATCAGCCTTCCAATATTAGGATTTGATGTATCCATGGATAAGATTCTAATCCCACTCAATTTATTAAACCTGCTTTTCTTAGGTGTGATAGCTTGTGCAGGATGCTTTGTGATTTGGAACCATTCTTGTTCCATATTAGGAAGTGTTAGAACCAATCAATATGTATATTTAAACCCCATCGCCACAATTATCTTTTCAGTAATGATCCTACATGAAAAGATTACGCTATGTATTGTTCTTGGAACTATACTTACTTTATCTGGCTTAATTATATCCGAATACAAGAAGGAATCTTAACCAATTCTTTCTTTTATTTTGGATAAAATTGATTTAGCTTCTTTCTAATCACTTAAGTACATATCACTATTAAACAACACCTTCTCTTTCGATACATATATTGGTAAAACTGTACCATCCTTTTATACCATCTTTACTCCAACATCCATATATGAATCTTGTAGAATTCCAGATGGCAATGGATCTGAAGGAACTATAGACGTAAATAGAACCCCTTTTCATTTAAGACAGAAACGCGAAATACATCCCTATAAGAATATGTATCGGATGGGATGGAAAATTGTTTATTCAAATCATCAAATCTTATATATTTATCTATATTCAGAATTAAACCTCCACATTATTAAGCAGCCAATAATCAGGATAATGCCACTCACAAGGAAACTTGTATTTTTAGATAAGTAATAATAAGCCAAGCGATTACACAGCCAAATTAAAACTATGATTACACAATTTCCAAATACCCTTTTATCCATACCCTATCTCCTTATCTTCATATTAATCATTTAGCCATTTAGAATCAAATATATTGTCCAAATAGGTCATTTAAAAGGAAAAAAAGTAAGGTCTTGCCTTACTCAAATCTTTGGTTGATATCGCATATCCGATACATTATATACAGTGATAAATGCTTTTGGATCGAGTGCATTAATGAATTTCATCAACTTTTGATATTCCGCTTTATCTACGATTGTGATGATTTCATTACGTTTTTCCAAATTGTATGCACCATATGCTTCATATACCGTTGCTCCACTATGTAGTTCATTGATGATAAATTCACGAAGCTCTTTTTCCTTTGGCGTGATTATACATACTCTTCGTTTAATATTATGATCAAAAATAAAATGATCGAGAACGATTCCATTAAAATAAGTACCCAAAATACTTAACACAACAGTTTTCTTATCATATACAAGGGCTGCCGATAAAGCTACACACATACCCGATAATGACATGGCTTTTCCTAGTTCCATATGCAGATATTTGTTCATGATCTTTGCGACAATATCAAGCCCTCCAGATGAAGCATTTCGATTAAATAAAATACTCAATCCCACACTCACTACAAGAATGTAGCACAATACATCCAATTCTTGACTGTTTGTGAAAGATACAAAATTTGGAAACAGGATTTCAAAAAATGCAAGAAAAACAGGTAGCATAATACTTGTATAGACTGTTTTTACACCAAATTCTTTGCCACAAGTTAAAAAGCCAATAATTAATAAAACAACATTTAAGATCATGGTAATGGCAGATAATGGTAACGGTATAAAATTAGATAGTATGATACCTAATCCAGAAATACTACTTACAGAAGTATGACTAGGCACTAGAAAAAAATAGACGGCTGCTGCAATAATTCCAACTGCGAGTGTCAAAATCATGGCTTCCTTTAAGATATTTTTATAATTATATTTTTTATTCATGAAAACTGTCTCCTAATAATTCGCTATTACTATTATTTTATCAAAAAGTAATAGTTCATTCCATGCTAATGTGAATACGGATCTTGACCCAAATCAAAAGGAATCCTAAAATACATGATTATGGATTCCTTTTTAAATTAACACTCAATGGCTACTTTAATTACACCATCACGTTTGTTTTCAAATAGTTCATACCCTTGCGCAATTCGACTAAGAGGATATGTATGTGTAATCAAAGGTTCTGTATTGATCTTACCTTGTGCAATCAATTGTAAAGTCTTTTCACAATCACAACCATCAACACCACCTGTTTTGTAAGTCAGGTTTTTCCCATACATGTCTGGAAGTGGTAAAACTTGTGGTGCATCATATAAAGCTACGATTGTCACAATCGCATTTGCTCTTGCACATTGCCATGCAAGCTGAAAAGTAGATTGTACACCCGCAACTTCAAGAACAACATCTGCTCCACCATGATCGCTATTTTCTAGCACAAAGTCTTTGCATTTTTCTGGAGTTACTGTTAAAACTTCTGGATAATGTTCATGGATAAAAGCAAGACGAGACTCATCTTTTTCACACATGATTATTCTTTTTGGCTTTTGAAGCATAACACATAGTAAAGCACAAATACCTGTAGGACCAGCACCAATAATCAATACAGTATCCTCTTCCTTGATTTCTGAAATACGAGTTGCCCAATATCCTGTTGCTAATACATCCCCTACAAACAAAGCTTGTCGATCACTGACTTGTTCAGGAATCTTGTTTAATCCCTGATCTGCAAAAGGAACACGCACATATTCTGCCTGTCCGCCATCAATTCGACATCCAAGAGCCCATCCTCCATTATCATCCGTACAGTTGTTTACATAGCCGTTTTGACAGAAAAAACACTCACCACAAAAAGTTTCTACATTCACCGTTACACGATCTCCAGGTTTTACACGAGTTACTTTATTTCCAACTTTTTCTACAATACCCACCATTTCATGACCAACAGTAATACCAGGCACGGCACGAGGAACACTACCATGTTTAATATGCAGATCACTTGAACAAATACTCGCAAGTGTCACTTTTACAATCGCATCCCTTTCATGAAGAAGGACTGGTTTTGGTTTTTCCATCAATTCAAATTTTCCTTTTTCCAAATACGTATATGTCAACATACAATTTTTACTCCTATTCTATTCTTACTTATTAAACGATTTACCAAGTTTCAACAAGATGTAATCCTGTTTTATAGCCTGTTGCACTTTCTTTTCTACTTCATCTTCCAAAACATTATCCATGTTCTGTGCAGATATCACATCCATAGGACCAATCCCCCTATGGAACATAATTCAAAAAAATTCTTAAGTGCAGCCGGATAGGACATATCCCAAAACGGGGCGGCTATAACGATACGATCTGCATCACAAATCTTCTTTGCCCATAATAAGGATTGTGGATCATAGTTTCCATACAGTCTTTGTTGAATAAGATCTTCCTTTACGATTTCAAGAGGAAGTTCATTTAAAACAAACTTCGTAATAGTATATCTTTCAGATAGCTTAGAAATAATCGGCTCGGCAATTCTGCGGGTTCTAGACTCTTTACGCATACATGCATCTATATATACTAATGATTTCATATATTTCCTCATTTCTTTTTATAAGCATATGTTTTATATATAAATAGTGTAACATATTCTATCTTAAGTATATTGATGGAAAAGTGAACCTTTTACATTTTTGGTTCACTTTATCCGTTAAAAGGTCCTATATTAATCAACAATCGTCTTATAATAATCACCAAAATCTGCCAATGCATCAATAATCGGCATCATTTCTTTTCCAAGGTCTGTAAGTCCATAATAAACTTTTGGTGGATTCTCATGATAATCATTTCTATACACAAGGCCATCATCTATCATTTGTCTCAGACTATCAGTTAGTACTTTTTGAGAAATTCCTTCTAAATCTCTCTGTAGTTCATTGAATCTCCATGGACGACTTCTTAAATTTCTTATTATCATGAGCTTCCATTTACCGCCTATTAAGGACACTGATGTTGCTACTGGACATGCCGGAAGCTCTTTTTTTGTCTTCATATGTAGTCACCTCATTTCATATACATTTTGACACATTTATTTTATTGTGTACAGTTACAAAAAGGTGCGTACTATTTTTTGAGTGTGTAAATGATTATACTATAATCAAGCAACAAGGTTGCAAATAAAAATGGAGGTCATTCAAATGTCAAACTACAAAAAAACTAATGTTGGTAATGAAGGTCGTACAGAACTTCATTAAGCACTTTCTTTAACTGGTGCTGAAGTAAGTATTAATACTCTTCCTGCTGGTGCAAGTGTTCCTTTCGTTCATTCCCATAAAAATAATGAAGAAATTTATGGGGTTATTACTGGAAAAGGAACTGTTATTATTGATGGGGATACTGTCGAAATTACTGCTGGTGACTGGTTAAAAATCAGCCCTGCTGCAAAACGTCAATTCTTTGCTGCAAGTGATTCAAGTATTACTTATATTTGCATTCAGGTGAAAGAAAATTCACTTGACGGATTCACAGTTGATGATGCCATCATTTATTAAGAATATTGCATAACAACACGAAACCCTCTAAGCTCTAAATGGCCCGGAGGGTATTTTATGATTCAATGCTACTTTTCAAAATTTAGGAATTCTTGTCATTTACATAAATTAGGAAGAAGCAAATCGGCAGTTATCTCTTCTTTAACCATTCTTCCTTCGTTAATGAATTTACGTGACCGGTCCGTTTCTCATGCATCAAAGGAACATCAATGTCTTCGCTCGCTCACTGATACTTAAAACCAATTTCATACTTTTTTCTTGTATACTTTAGCCAACAGAAATAATAACATCAAGATTATAATAATCTACATTGTAAACTTTTCCATCAGAAGCAGTGTAGGCAAATTTTGCCCACACTGACTCTTTTTCTAACTCTCCCTCTTTAAAAATATTTCTGACATGTTTTCCAATCACACTACAATCTCTCTGAAACAATTCTGCCATCTGATCAATAGACAACCAAACTGTATCACCATCAAAAGTAGTCTCAACTTTCGTCAGGCCATCCTCTGTCGTATAAATAATCATATCTGCTTTTCGATTGTTCTCGGAAACATATCAATCGGCACATTTTGCCCATATTCAATCCGCAACCTAAACCCTTATAGTTGTCGGAAACATATCGTGGTTTTATGGTTGATACTATATGTAAGCAGCACATGTGCCGCCACTGCCTCAAGCCGGGACTAACATTTTAGGGAATTGGTCATCGTAGAACTATTTCCATATAGAAGGCATCGTCTCAACCTAGTATTTAACGAGCATTTCTCATCATATCCATCAAATCGTTAATATCAACTAATGAAATCAAATGTTCCTGACGCTCAGCAAACTGTCTTGCGTCTCTTGTAAACAAGGAAGATGTCACAAGAATTGCTTATTTGCTTTCCTATCAGATTGAACATCCAATAGACTTCTAACCAATTGCACATCAACCTTGTGCCTTGCACTATACTTTTTACATTCAATTAGAATCATATAGGGAATTCCACTAATTTCTTTTGTTGCGATAATATCACAACCGCCATCTCTCGTAGCAGGTGTAATTTCAACATTATATCCTTGCTGTGAAAAAACCTCTGCAACAAGTTCCTCAAACTCTCTTGGTGTTATATCGTAAATAGCTTCTTTATCTCTTAGAACTCTTTCAATATTTGCACAGGCTCCGCTTACTTGCTGACGGATACCTTCTTCTTCGTAATAATCAAAATCCGAATCATAATAGTTTACTACTGTTTCCGGAGATTCTAAGATTTTACAACCATCGTTTTCTTCATCGCAATAGTTCAAAGCACCAACAGGATATTCAAATGCCTTGATTGTAAAACGCATTACGTTTCCGCAATCTTCACATTGACATTCTCCATAGAAATCGTGTTCAACTTCATAGCCTATGTTTCTTTCATATGCAAAGGTCTCTTCATCGAGTGAATCAATGTGAATTCTGTATTCAGCGCCACAATCCAGACATTTAATAATTAATTCTCCAGCTAAACCTATTTCCATATCCAGCACCTCAATTATTGAAACAGGTCATCGTTCCAAACAAGTTTTACCAAGTCAACAAGTACTGCTATTCTCTCAGTAATCTCGTTTTTGCCAAATGAAGCATACGATTTAAATCCAAGATTGTTATCTGCAATAAACTTCTTAAATTTAGGATTATTCTGATATGCCAAATCACCAAGCGATTCAGTATAGATATTGCCTTCGTTAGAACAATATTTCTTCAGTTTATAATCATACTTTGCATCGTTTAAGCTTGCGTTGATACTCTTATGAAGAAGCAGCAACGCACCGATGCTATTTCTCCAGCGTTTAAAATCATCTTGGTCAGAATACTCTGCAGTAAACCATTCATAATGGTCTGTAATAATATGCTCAATCTCAAACGGATTCTTTGTTTGAGTATTCATGTAATTACAATAGTTTGATGCAACACCTGTCTGCTCTTCAATATATCCAGTGATACGAGCAAGGATGTTTTTGATGTATTTCTTAGTAAAGCTGTTCAGTCTTAAATCGCTTAATGCTGCTGCAGGGTCAAATGCAAGATTGATATACTGCTGCTCTAATTTCTGTTTCAATGTAGGTATGTCAGTCATACGGATATCCTTAGTTACATTGAAAACAAAGTTTTTGATTGTACTATAATCAACAGAGCGGTAATTTGTGACTCTGGATACAATTAACACATCAATAAATCTTGCTACCAGATTAATCTTCTCAATAATAACTGGCCACGAATCTTCATAGCATACAGAAGCTAATAAAAGTTGTGGCTGTAATGTGAAGTTAACCTGAGCGTTATAATATACATATTTTGTTTCTTCAGCAAATGTTGTTTCTGCCTGACGAATGCGCTCATAAACCTCAGCGAATTTTGCAAATTTCTTTATGAACAACTCAAAATCATCGGAACCATTAAGCCCTAACTTATCGCGTTCATCTCGCACCCATTTATGGAAGGAACCACCGATAATGTCAAAATCCTTATTTACTGCACCGGCTTTTGTCTCACGGATTGTTTCTGCATAGTGAGCTCTAAGCCAAGCTTTAATAAATGTCTCGTCACCCTTGTCATCATCCTTTTTCAATGTAAGAACTTTATCCTTCCAAATACCATTCATCTTTTCACGTGATGAATCGGATTTTATTTCTGAAAGAATATAACCCTTTAACATTTCCGTAGATGTAAGGCTCAAACCACGGTCGTTCATGGTAACAAATACTTTATGAGCGTCCTGCTCAGTTGTTGCTACAATTTCAATAAAGAATACTTTTTCCGCAACCCAATCGCAAAAATGCAGCAGCATTTCATCTGTAATATCTGCAGGAAAAACATCCTGAATATCCTGATATCGACCGTAAAGATTTTTTACAGATTCTCCGGCCCCTGTAGTATCGAAATCAGTTTCGTTGAAAATCGCATTCATACAATCCTGACGGTCATCAACGTTGATATTGAAAGACTTTGTACCAAAGGATTCTGAGAAAATCATAGTCTCAATCATGTTATAACTCTGGCCGATGGTCTTTAATCTGTTGTTAAGGTACATCAACAATAGTGTCAAAGACGAGAATCTTTGCTGACCATCAATGATTGCATTTTCTCTTCCAGCCAGAACAATAGAACCCATAAAATATGCACCGTAATCAGCTACAGCTTGTCTTGGGTCATCTGTTTTATAATATTCCAAGAATTCTGATGTAAGGTCATCAATCAATTCTTCTATGTGCTTACGCTGCCACATATATTCACGCTGGTAGTAGTGAATCGAATATTTTGTATTTTGTAATAATTGTTTTAGGTTTTTAGGCGAACCTTCAATCTTCTTCATTAGGCTTCCTCCTCCAGAAACAGCCCCGGTACATTAAATTTTATGCTGGCCGCTTCTGTCATTACGCTCGTATTCCCACATGCTAATAACGAGCTTTTTAATTTTAATTCACCGCCACTACCATCATGAACAACATATTCCTCTTTGTGATTGCGGATATAAGTTGCTGATTCTCGTGAGAAGCCATTTCTCTGAAGTAGAATCGGTAATGGATTTGTTGTTCCAAATTCAACATACTCATACCAGTCATTATCAAATTCGGTAACATCGTGAACTTTTTTATATTCGTTTGAAAATCTCAAGAAGTAGTTCGAAATGCTAAATAGGATAACATTTTCAATCACTTCTAATGTATCGGCAAACACCACATTTCTGTGTTCCTTCGTTCTATCGTTATAAGTTGTAGGTGGTTGATATGCCGACACTCTAAAATTATCAGGATGGTTTTTATGATATTCGATAGCTCTCTTCATGATATAGCTTAATCCAGAACACTCCATCCACTGCCTGCTATATTACCGATAGTCGAGTTTCCGGATTAAACAACATCTAAATCACTCACTCAAATTGAGTTTGCACCCTAGATAACGTCTATCCTAGTGCCACAACCTACGACATCTAATCCACAGCCTAAACCCTCTGATCGTTTTTACAGTAGATATGTTTCAATATAAGAAATACGGACTTTCATGAGCTACCTACTAATCTCAAAAAATCCCGTAAATACGCTACTTTTTGCTATTTATTTCTCTTTCCTAGACATCAAACAGACCGTCTCAACGGTATTATCAGATTCCCACAAAGCTTATAGTTTCAACTTTTTTAATGTTTCTGCGTATTTTCTATAACCAACTATTGTATCTTGAAAATCTTTTTGAGCTTCTTGAGGTAAATCTTTAATAATCTCTTTCTCAACAAACTCTGCTATTTCTTTCATAGCATCGGATACGTCTTTTATTATCTGTTCAAATGTACTATTTAAGGTATAATGCATCAATCGATTTCTATATTGATAAATATGCATACTGGCAACGAATGTATATTCCATTTCACATACATTCTTTAACCTCAAAATTCCCGATTTAACATCAACACTTACAAAATCTCCTGCCAAATAATCTGAATATTTAGCCTTATTCAAATCAGAAAAAATGAGCGTCCAATGTTCTTGCTCTAACCTATATTTAACAAGTAATTCCAAACAATTTGCCAAATTCAATATAATATGTTTCATGGTTAATTCATCAAAATCACCCTGACTAGATAAATACAAAAATGGATCTAACTCTACATTTACCATTTCCATAGAATCATGTATATTATTCAAAAAGAAAAGTTCATATTTCATACCCATTCACCCATCACTTTTTACCTACTTCTTATTAGATTCCACTTCTAATTTCGGGAGATTATTCAAGCTTACTGTTTCCAACGTCTGCAATTGCTGTACCGTTAACATCCGAAGCAATTCCATCCGCTCTTTCTGATTCTTATCCTGATTAATTAAAACAGCATTATAGCTTTCCAAATTTGCTAGTACCAATAATTGGTTTAGCGTTGCCGCATCCCTCATATTTCCTTTCGCAGTTGGATTTTCATCTTTCCACTGTTTTGCGGTTTTTCCAAATAAAACAACATTCAACATATCTGCTTCATTAGCATAAGTATAAGCCACCTGTGCAGGCGTTAATTCTGGCGGAATCAAATTTTCTTTAATTGCATCTGTATGTATCCTGTAATTTAACTTAGAAATCTCTCTATTTAAGTTCCAATTCAAAGACAACCGACTGTTCTCATCTGTCTTTAAACGCCTATAGTCTTTCATAATATATAACTGAAACTCAGGAGAAATCCAAGTTGCGAAAGACATAGCGATATCGCTATGAGCATATGTTCCCCCATAACGTCCTGCTTTTGAAACGATGCCAATAGCATCTGTCGCTTCTATCCATTTCTTGGGTGACATTGTAAACGCATTGGCTCCAGCCTGCTTTTTAAACCCCTCGAATTCGAGGGGTTTAAAGTCTGGATTATGTAACCTTTCCCATAATCCTAGAAATTCTATAACATCCCGATTTCTCATCCAGTTTTGAATAACCGCCGTCGGCTCATCGCTCTTATACCGGGCAATATCCGTTAATGAAATAAATTCATTCTCAAAATCCTGCGTATAAATTCCAATATCTATCCCATTTGCATGAATTGTATCTTTAATTATTTTCCCCATTGTGCCTCCTGTAATCACATCATAATATTTGAAATACCTTATTTTCTTTCCTTTTAAGAAAAATCTGCTGAATAACTATTTTCCTCTTCCCACATTTTCCAATATGCGTCAATATAACTCTTAATACAACCGGGATATATATACAAATACTTCTACACACCCTTTTATACAACTCCAATATTTTTTCATCACACGCAAGGTCCAATAGATAATCAAGCAAATGCGATAATTCAGCCTCTGACACAGTTCTACTACACACATCTTCAACCAACGGCAAATAAAACTCATAGGCTTTTTGATGTATTTCAACTATCTGCTCTACAATCTGATAAATCCTTTCATCCATTAAATTACCTCAAAATATTTAAGTGCATCCGCTATCGCTTCTACCTTCTCTTTCGGTGGACACTTCCTCGGCTGTTTCAATTCCTCTACCGCATTAGGAGCATCATACATTGTTAATCCCAAAGACCTTTTCACCTCTGCGATATATGCCGTATGTACTTTGAAGCCATATTTTTCTTCAATATATTCTTGTATCATTTTATATGTAACCCTTGGAGCCGGCTGATATTGCTTTGCCCGCTCCGCAATTTTATCTAAAGGTACCTTTTCTTCACCTTCTCCAAATTCAACTTTCACATCTATATGGCTATCTGGTGACTTGTGGGACAAAAGTGCAATGGTTTCCACGTGGCTAGTCACAGGAAATGTTTCTATATATACATCTCCTACTTGAATGTTTCAATAAATGTATGCTTACCATGATTGGATTCATAAACACGAATCTCACAATTTTTAGGCTTTGGTCTCCACTTAATACCATTTTTACGATCTTCTAGATAACCACATAAAGAACGGATGATACCACCATGGCATACAATCAATACATTCTCATAATTCTGCTTTTCAAGTTCCTTTAAAAAGGATTGACTTCGCTTGACCATACTTTTGACAGATTCAACCGACTTAGGATTTGGCAACAATTCAGGAAAAGTCCAATAGGAAGTCATTTTTAATCCTAATTTAAAGTAGTTACGAAGCTCGTAATCCCCAAAATCCACTTCAATAATACGAGAATCAATCTTTACATCCTTTTGATCTACATTGCCAATAATCGATGCTGTTTGAATCGCTCTTTGTAGAGGACTTGCATATACCGCATCAAAATGAATATCACCAATCTTTTTTCTGGCCTCTTTCGCTTGTTGAATTCCCGTCTCATTTAAAGGTTCATCTGTAAGTCCCTGCATTAATTTTTGTTTATTTAAAGCCGTCTGGCCATGTCTAGTAATCCAAATCTTCATTCAATTACTCCCTCAATCAAAGTCTCTACGAGCATATAAGACTTTTCCAATAACCTTTACCGGCAATTCTTCCACTTCTTCCGGCGTAAAAACCTTTGTGTCAATCTTAGGATTTGCGGCTTCTAAAATCATTAAACCCTTTTTATATAAAACACGCTTTAATGTCGCTTCCTCACCCACAAGTACAATCGCAATACTTCCAGACTCCACTTCATTTGTCTGTTTTACAAAGACAAGATCTCCCTCATAGATATGGGCGTTGATCATAGAATCTCCACGTACACGTAAAAAGTAATCGCCTTTTTTACCATCATGACGATTTAATTCAATATACCCCTCAATATCTTCCATTGGAAAACCATCATATCCAGCTTTTACACTACCAACGATAGGTTTGATTCTATCTTCTTCATCTAAAATGCTTTTAACATCACAATCCAACATATCGGATAATTTCTTTAATGTATTGGCCTTTAAATGTGTGCTTTCCCCCTTTAACCAACGAAAATATGTAGCACGACCAATTCCTATCCTTTTAGCCGCCTCATCATGTTTAATATTATTTTCAATCTCATATTGAAGTAATAATTGTCTTAACTGCATAGTTACACCACCTTTATCTATATAGTATCAAAAAATAAGCAAAATACCAGTGAAAATTTATTAACTTTTTAATAAAGTCTCAAATCTGTCTTGAATTTTTATTTATTTTTAACTATGATTTTATACGAACGATATGGGGTGTGGAGGTATTTATGCAAAAAACATATTTATGTATTGATTTAAAATCCTTTTATGCATCCGTAGAATGTGTAGAACAAGGCCTTGATCCATTCAAAGTCAATCTTGTGGTGGCTGATCCTACACGAGGTGGTGGTGCCATTACGCTTGCTGCAACACCAGCCATTAAGCAATTAGGCGTATCGAGTCGTGGTCGTATCTTTGAGATTGATCCAAAAATTGAATATATGATTACTCCACCTAGAATGCATCTATATATGGAATATAGCTGTAGAGTCTATAAAATCTTTTTGGAATTTATTGCCAAAGAAGATATTCATGTTTATTCCATCGATGAATCTTTTTTGGATATTACAAATTATTTAAAGCTCTATCAAGTCAATGCCAAAGAATTGGCAAAAAAAATTTTAGATCGTATTTATGAAAAAACCGGCCTTATAGCAACTGTAGGCATTGGAACCAATTTGTATCTTGCTAAGATTGCGATGGATATATCCGCCAAACATAATGCGGATCGCATGGCCTATTTAAATGAAGACTTATATCGCCAAACGTTATGGCATCATACACCTATGACTGATTTTTGGATGCTTGGAAACGGAACAGAAAGAAGATTACACAAATTAGGTATCTATGACATGTATGACTTGTGCCAATTCCCTATTGAAATATTATATAAAGAATTTGGTGTAAATGCCGAATACATCATTGACCATGCTTGGGGTAAAGAGCCTACGACCATTCAAGACATTAAAAATTATAAATCAAAACAACATTCTATATCCAATTCACAAATTCTTTTTGAGGATTATTCCTACCAAAATGCCTTTGTGGTTATGAAAGAAATGGTCGATCAAAATGTATTGACATTATCCGAAAAACATTTGGTGACAAGACAAATCTCATTAATGATTGGCTACTCCAAAGATTGTATCAAACCAAGCTGTGGCTCATGTAAGATTACCAACTGTACAAATTCCTATTCCATCTTATTAGAAGAATTTAAACGACTCTATATCCGCATTGTGAATCCAGACTATCCCATTCGCCAAATTGCGATAAGTTTTCAAGATGTGAAAGATGAATATTATTATGAGAATTATGATTTATTTACAGACGTAGAAAAAGTAGAACGAGAAAAAAAGCTACAAGAAACCTTAGTTCAAATCAAGCATCGCTATGGCAAGAATGCCATCTTAAAAGGGATGAATGCCTTAGACTTTGCGACTGCTAAAAAACGCAATACATTGATTGGTGGCCACAACGCATATTAGAGGAGTTTTCACTCCTCTAATTTTTTGAATTCATAGCATACGCTGAAAGCAGGCCGCATTTCTTCAATTTGATCACGATTAATACCATGTTTTTTTGCTAATTGTTCCCAATTATTTTTGACCATTGTTAATATTTCATCTGCATAGACTTCAGCATCAAATTCTTTTATATCATAATAACAAGCTGATGAAATAGCTAAATCAATTGAAATACTATTATCATAGCTATCAATATTCAAAGAAAGGACATCTCCGTAAGGAACAGGATTTACATCATAAAGCGGAGATAATCTCCAACCTTTATCATTTAAAATAAAGCCATGGTTTCTTAAATGATCATCTGTATTGGATACAGCCATACTAAAGATAATGCGTTTAAAAAGCTCAATTAAGTCATCTTTGGGACTAGAGCCATAAGCTCTAATAAAATCAACTATGTCTATATAACTTGAACCATCCTCCGAAGAGGCACCATCGTTTTTGCCTAGCATTGTCATAGCTGAAGCAAAGTGTATTCTTTTTTCTCCATCTCGATCAAAACGCTTAACAAGAAATGTACTACCATCCTTAGAAAACTTTTCAACTTTTGATTCTGGTACATTCAACCCACATAATTTTGCCAAATCATGAACAACTTTTTCCCATGCACCAACATCATACTCATCGTTTTTTGATGGAAATTTTGCGATCCATAAATTACCTTGCTCATCTTCAACAGTTGCTTTTGGTCTTGCTCCACCCAAAGATGAACCAGGTTTTAATAATTGTTTAAGCCATTTATCATTTAAATAATTATCATCTCTTTCAAATTGCCTAGATGCTTCTTCAAAAGAACGAAGTGTTGCCAAGGTGGTGCCGCTGTTTCTTTATCATCTGAAAGAAATGGGCCATTAACATCATCTTTAAATCGAAGTGCCCCGACACGCGTTTGATCATATACTCCAAGTAGAAAATCACTATCATACATTTTATTAGGTTTTCTGTTTTCACTTCTAGCTTTAATTGCTTCACGTCGTTTCATGAGGATTCGTCCCCATCGATCTGGAGAGGCATCTGCAAACATTCCAAAAATGTTCTTTTCTGTATATTGTCTACCACTAAACATTGATATATCCGGATCTAAACAAAAAGAAAATTTAGATTGTTTTAGCCAGTCTTGATCATATTCAAATGAGTAATGTTCAATGCCGCGAAGTGTATCCACATATAATACGCCTAACTTTTTAGGTTCTAAAGAACTGAAATTCTCATATACAAATATCTTGCGTTCCATCATCTCTCTCCTTTAGGTGCACGTTTCTTGACCTGCATATTTAAATCTTGCATTTTTCTACCAAATTCATCATCTTTTGCAACAAGCAATAAATCTTTATCTAAATTATTCAAAGCATGTAAAACAGCAGCATAAATCCCAATAGCTACTGATGGACTACCTTTTTCAACACTCCATAAAGTCGCACGACTTATTCCTGCCCTTTCGGCAATAAGTTCGGCAGATAATTGTCTACGTAATCGAGCTAATTTAATTTGTTCTCCCATAGTATTCAGAATTCTTTCAGTACTTGGTAAAACAGTCACAGCTTTTTTACCCATTTACTTAGCCTCCATTAATGTTTATATATTTAAACATATATTCAATATATGTCTATATTTATAAACATTATAACATATAAATCATTGTTTTATTGTAATTATTAAAAATAAGTTTGCTATGGCCACAACGCATATTAGAGGAGTTTTCACTCCTCTAATTGTATGTAGCTAATTTGTTTTAGGTTGATCTTTGTCTTTACGATTTGAAGTATTTGCGTATCCAGATTGATTTTAGAAACTATGCCTGTGATTCTTTTATAATTGATACGATCATAATACTCAATCGTGACAAGTTTTCCTTTTTGAATTTCATGCACTCTTTCATTTAAGATTTCATAATCATCCTGCGATAAAATTCTTGGACTTACAATTTCTACTTCACATTCTTGAATCATTTCTTTGAAGCCTTTTAAAGAATCAAAGCTCTGAAAGATCTGAGCCCGATTTTCTTTTTTCTTATGTATTAAATCCATATATATCACATCCTTATAAGGATATCATACGTATTTATTATATAATTTCAAGATAGATTTGAGACTTTCTTTAGAAATTTTCTAAAATGTATTTTTGCGTGTTCAAACACTTTCTTAAACGTACCTGTGTATTGTCTTCATTTGTATCCGCTTGTTTAAAATGGTTTGAACTTGCCAAACGAGAATAGTAGGCATCTAGATAATCTTGTAGTTCCATATACTTATCTGTATCTAGATTTAATTCAAAACCTTCATGAGATGCCTTAAAATCATTCATTTTATCCAATTCTGCAAGTAAGCCATCAATGATTTCTAAAGTTAATTCATCTTTTTTAGCTGCCTTTAAATATTGGTTTAAACGCTTTTTAAAGACCATTGTATTAAAAGTACCATTCTCTTTCATCTTCTCCACTTTCTTTTTAAAGAAATAAGAACCAATAACTAAAGAAGCCGTTGTCGATAATAAAGCTATAAATTTTATTTTCTGTTTTTTTGTCATAAATAAAAACCTCGATTCATCTATCTTTATTTTACTTTAAAATGAAAAAACATTCCACTAAGGAATGTTAGAATCGAAGCATCTGCATAAATGTCGTTATAAGCATCGAAAATACGACAAATGCAACAACAAGTATAATTATAAAACTACGTAATTTTTTTCTCACATGAGCCTCCTATAGAAAGTTGAATTTCTTTTAATCTCTTGATCCACAAAATTTGCATCAAACTTTTCAGTAAGCGTAGATGTATCGCTAAATAGATTTGTCCCAAGACCAAGTTTATCCCCTTTGATCTTGTATCCTAAAGCCGCTAATATTGTAGGATAAAAATCCATAGTCGTAAAGTCTCGATTTTTTTCTTTTTTAGGTTTTACTCTTGAATGAATAAATGTGTTCCAAACTCTTCGATCATAGTTCGATGAATAAGTATCATGAATATATTCAGCCGCCATACTTGTATGATCACCCTGAATGACTATAACTGTATCTTTGTAGAAATCTTGTTTCTTTAGCCATTCCATAAAATCTTTTAAATTTTCATCCGTATGATAGATTGAATTCGATAAAGATTCTTTAAATAAATTCTTACAATTTTTAGATTGATACCCATAAGGATGATGCGTATCAACAGTCAACATTTCAAAGTCAAAAGGTTTAGAAGATTTGGATAAATCTAAGATCTTCTCTTTCGAAAATTCAAAGAGTTTATCATCTTCAAACCCCCAGAACGCATGATAATCCTTATCAAGAATTCCTTCTTCTTTTAAAGAAACTGTGTCTTGAATATCATAATGACCATGTTGATCAAAATAGCTTCGTCTACCTCCAAATGTTGCATCTGAACCAATCATAAATACACGATTATAGCCATCTTTTTCTAGAATATCGCCAAGTGTATTGACTTTAGGCATAAATGGAACTTTATCCTTACAAAATTTATGTTTTAAACTAAAAATCAAAGGAAGACCTGAAGTACTCGCAACAATACCGCCTGTAGTCCAACCTGTTCCTGTTAAGACTCTAGCGCCACCAATTTTCTCATGTTGCGAAAAAGAAACGGAGTCTTTTGTTAGCTGAGACAGATAAGGCAATAAATCTTCATTGGCATCTCCTCCATCTTCTTTTTTGGCATAGGTTGTTTCCATCGATTCTAAATAAATGTGAATAAAATTCATCTTCTTTTCGGGTGAAATCACTTCAGATTCTACAAAATAGGTATCATAAAAATCCGTTTTCTTAAATTGATCAAAGATATATGAAAAGAAATGAATTTGACAAAGACCATATATACAACAAAGTAAGAGAATCATTTTAGCAATATTAGTAGGAACCCAACTAAAAATAAGGCCAAAAATAAAGCCTGGAAGCAAACACTTTTTCATCCACCCAAAAATAAATTGTGTGTTGGTACCTTCTAATGGAACTTTAATATGGTATACAATTTGTTCAAAACTAGAAAGTCCAAAATAAGAATAGGCCCACTTACTCGAAATGGCCAATGTGAATGCGAATGTAACAATAAATATACTCATAACCAATCCTTTCGAAAGACAAAAATAGGTCATAAGACCTATTTGTTGCACTTATTTTTTAAAGTCTGACTTGGACGAAACTTAGGAAGTTTTGTTGCCTGAATCATCATTCTTTCTTTTGTCACAGGATTGATACCCATTCTTGATTTACGATCAAAAATTTCAAACTTACCAAACGCCGTAATATCGACATGACCATCATTTGCCAAGGCATCACTCATTTCATTAAAAATCAAATCCACTGCATATGCAGCATCTTTTTTAGACATATTTAATTGAATTGATAAAGTCTGTGTTAAAGACTCCTTATTAACATACTTTCCCATACTAAAATTCCTTCTTTAAATCACGAATCATTAAATCTTGTGCACAATCACTTGGAAGTTTTCCATTATATAAGATTTGGTAGACTTCTTCACAAATTGGCATATCAATCCCATTTTCTGTCGCAACACGATGCACAATTTTTGCGGTACGAACACCTTCTACAGTCTTTGTGTTGTTCTTAAAGAAGTTTTCAACAGAATTTTCTTTACCAATTTGATATCCAGCCTCAAAGTTACGAGAATGTACACTTGTACAAGTTACAATCAAGTCTCCAATTCCAGTAAGTCCCATAAATGTTTTTTGTTGACCACCAAAATGAACACCATAACGAATCATTTCTTGTAAACCACGCGTAATCAAAGCAGCACGCGTATTATCTTGGTAACCTAAACCAGACAAGATTCCAGAAGCAATAGCCATGACATTTTTAATCGCAACTCCAAGTTCTGATCCAATTTCATCATTACCTGTATAAATACGCAAGTATTGATTTGAGAATAAATTTTGAACGGTAAGCGCATCCTCATTTTTTAAACTGATTGCATCAATTGTAGTCAATAAACGAATAACAACTTCTTCTGCATGACTTGGACCAATTAAACTTACAACTGAACTTAATTTATCTTCATCAATACAACGACGAATAACTTGTGACATTCTTTCATTTGTTTCTGGATGGAACCCTTTTGAAACATTGATGATGATTGTCTTTTTTTCTAACAAATCATTAATTTGATGACAAACTGGATCAATTGCGATTGTAGGAACGGCCAATAATACAATATCGGCTCCTTTTACGCATTCAATATCTGTCGTAGCTTTTAATTCAGGATTTAATTCTACATCCCCAAAATATTTTGAGTTTTTATGATTTTCATTGATGTCATTCACTTCATTTTCTGCAACACCATAAACCATAACTTCTTGATGATTATCTTGTAAGACTTGAGCTAAAGCTGTTCCCCAGCTTCCACTACCAATCACAACTGTACGCATATTTAACTCCTTACTATGAGCGTTTACGAGCCAAAATTTTAATTGGTGTTCCCGTAAAGCCAAATGCTTCTCTTAATTTATTTTCAATATAACGAGCATAACTAAAATGCAATAATTCTGGATCATTCACAAATAATACAATCGTTGGAGGTTCAACTGCAACTTGACTAGCATAATAAATCTTTAATTGTTTACCCAAGTGTGGTTTTGCCGGATTCATCATCTGTGCATCTAGAATCACATCATTTAAAATATTTGTTGGAATACGCAAAGTACATGCATCATGTACCTGATCAATCAAAGGAATCAATTGATTCACTTTACTTCCAGTCAGTGCTGAAGTAAACGCAATTGGTGCATAGTTCAAATATAAGAATTGAGCACGAATTTCCTTTTCAATCTTAGCCATTGTCTTTTCATCTTTTTCAACTGTATCCCACTTGTTGTAGACAATGATGACACCTTTACCAGCATCATGCGCAAGACCTGCAACGTGTTTATCCTGATCACGAATACCTTTTTCACCATCAATTAAGAATAATACAACATTACTACGATCAATAGCGCTTAAAGCACGTAAGATCGAATATTTTTCAATATTCTCATAAATCTTACCTTTTTTACGAATACCTGCCGTATCAATAATCATATATTCTTTATCGTCAACATGAAATGGCGTATCAATCGCATCACGCGTTGTACCTTCAACATTGGATACAATAACACGATCTTCTTTTAAGATTGAATTGACTAAACTTGATTTTCCAACATTTGGACGTCCAATGACACAAAATGAAGTAATACCTTCATATGGAGATAAATTCTTTTCTGGAAGTTTTTCCATGACAATATCCAATAAATCTCCAAGTCCAATACCATGAGCTCCACTAAGTACAACAGGATCTCCTAGACCTAAGGCATAGAACTCATATACATTCATCTGCATTTCTGGATTGTCCACTTTATTACAAGCCAAAATAACTGGCTTTTTACACTTTTGTAGTTTTCTTGCGATAACTGTATCATCTGTCATTACACCTTCTTTTGCCGAAGTTAAGAAAATAATAACATCCGCTTCTTCAATCGCAATATCTACTTGCATATTGATTTCCTGGGCAAATGCCTGGTCCTCAATTTGAATACCACCCGTATCGATCAAGCGAAAAGTTTGTGTCAGCCATTCCACTTCACCATAAATTCTATCTCTTGTTACTCCGGGCGTATCATCTACAATGCTCTTTCTTTGTCCAATCAAACGATTGAATATCGTTGATTTTCCAACGTTTGGCCGACCAACTATGGCCACAGTACCTCGAATCATATTGTGGTCCCCTTTCTACATTATTCGACTATTTCTAATACTTTTGAAACAACTTCATCTATAGTTAGATTTGAAGTGTCAATTTCAATCGCATCTTCTGTTTTTTGTAAAGGCGAAATTTCACGATGCGTATCCTGATAATCTCTTGCGACAATATCTTGATATATTGTCTCATAATCTGCATTGATTCCCTTAGAAATATATTCATCATATCTTCTTTGGGCTCTTGCCTTACTTGAAGCACTCATAAAAATTTTAACTTCTGCATCCGGCAAAACAACAGAACAAATGTCTCTACCATCTACAATAAAGCCTTTACTTGCACATACTTTTTGTTGAAGATTCACTAATTTTTTACGAACGATCGCAAGCTGACTCGTTTTACTTGCCTGCATCGAAACATCATTCATACGAATTTCTTTAGAAACATCTTCCCCATCTAAATATACATGATTTTTTTCGTCAAAATGAATATCAATCGAATCCATTAAATCACTCATCGCATTTTCATCATGAATATCCATGTTGTCTTTTAAAGTCTTATATGCTACACAACGATACATAGCACCCGTATCCAAATGTTTCATACCTAACTTTTCAGCAACAATATCCGCAATCGTACTTTTTCCGACCCCACTAGGGCCATCAATCGCAATATTAATTTTTTTCATTTCAGTCCTCATTAAATATTCTTAAATGTCCAAACCAAATAACCAATAATCGCAACTAAGGCAATAATCAATATACCTAATACGACATTTAATACGATTTCTGAACCCTTCTTCCCTTTTTTACTTGCTTTTTCAAAATCCGAAGTTTTCATGCGCATTTTTGCACTAGGCATAGATTCAAGTTCATCACGTTTTTCTTTTTTTCGCTTTGACTTTTTCTTCTTTTCATTTTTTTGTTGTTCTTCTGTTTTATCAAAATCATCACCAGATAAGAACATTAAATCCAAATTGTCATCCACAGGTTTTTTGACATCTTCTACATCATCACTTGTTAAAACAATTTTTTCTTCCTTAGGTTCTTGGCGAACAGGTCTTTCAAACTCTTGTGTTGTAGGTTTTGAAATTTTCATTGTTGAACCTAAATCTTCATCATCTGTTTCCATTGGAATCACATGTTGATTTCTTTTTCTTGTTTCACTCGTTGAATCCAATTGTTTTAAAATATTGATCTGCGTATCATCTGTAATACGATTTCCATTATCAATATTGTATTGTTTCACTTCCCCAAGAAGATCTTCCATAACTGGAGAAGTAGGCATTTCTTTTACAGTTGGAGAAACACGCACCGTATCATGTGGATACAATGGCTTATTGGCATGTGAACCACTATCTACACGTGATAGTCTTTGTAGTTTTACTGGCTGTGCTTGAGCTGCAGTTGTTTCTTCATCTAAACGATCTCTAAGTTCTTGATACTTTTGTTTTCTTGAAAGTTGAGTCATAAGTACCTCCTAAACATTCTTTACTATTATACACTATTCAACAAAAAAAGAAAAATAGGCAATCGCCTATTTTGCACGTCCTGAATATTTACCATCATTTGTATTTACTACAATCAACTCATCTTGATTGATAAATAAAGGAACTTTTACTTCTAATCCCGTTTCTAAAACAGCGTTTTTACTTGCAGATGTAGCTGTATCTCCCTTAACGGCTTGTTCACACTCAACGATTTTTAAAGTTGCCTTATCCGGTAAAATAACACCTAAAATTTCACCTTCATAACTTGAAATATTTACATTTGAGTTTGGAACAATAAAGTTTCTTTCCCATTTTAGACGATCCATAGGAATTTCAACTTGATCATATGTTTCATTATCCATAAATACCATGGAATCTTCTGTATCATATAAATATTGCATTTCTCTTTTTTCAATTTGAGCAAGTTCAACCTTTTCTCCACCGCCCCAAGACAATTCAACATTACTTCCTGTACGAATGTTACGAACTTTTGCCTTAACAACCATGGCACTACGAGCGGTTTTATTTTGTGACGCTTCTAAAACTGTATAGATTTCACCATCGACTAAAATTGTAAGACCTGGTTTTAAATCATTTGAACTAATCATGTTTTTCTCCTTTAAAATTGTATGTTTAACCTAAATTATTTTATATCACGTTTGAATTTTGTCAAGAAAAAGAAAAAAAGCACCGAAGTGCTTTCTTTCATCGAAAGGATCGATAAAGTAATTTCTTATGTGTTATTAAGGAAGGATATATACACACAAGATGGATTTTGAGTCGAAAGGTGAGCCATACTTTCTATCTCTTACCACACATATAATACCCCTATTTCGTAAACTTGTAAACCCTTCCACCTATTTTTCGAAAATTAAATCAAAATTTGTCATTTCAGCCTGATTTGAAACACCCAAATTATAATTTCTATCCTTGATCAATAATAATAGATCTTCATCTAGATCTGGGTTTTGACAAGCCGCTAAAAATAGACGAATGGCTTCCATAGCCAATAATTGAGCACGATCATATAAATCAAAGAAACTTTCCGTTGAAACAAACGAACTGTCACTTGGATGATGCCAACGCGTATGTAAAAGATTCATTACATCATATGGATCATCTGGATGATTCGGAACAATATATCCAGATAAAGAGTTATAGGCCTTTGTGAATGTTTCTAATGTTTGAAGCGCCTTCAACTTATCTCCAGAAGCATCATAGAACAGTGTTTCAATAAAATGCCAATCGTTTAAACTTTCTAAAATTTGATGTGGCTTAATATCAAAACCTAAGATTTGACGGATTGCCACAACATAAATACGCGCAATCGCTCTAGCTTGCTCTTTAGTTACATCACATACTTCATAAAATTTAAAATCTTCAATTGTACACTCACGCTTCACCTTCAACATGATCGCATCCAATAAAGATTCAAAACGATGATGATACCAAGCACTTTTTCCTTTACATGGACCAGTACGGTAGAAAACGTAAGGATGACTTGTCGCATCCAATGCCCAATGACATAAATGTCCGCAAACATAGGTCATCATATCTTTTTTGATGTCTTCATCTTGTTCATTACGAATTGAAATCAAAGCCTTTTGGTAAAAATCATTGACATGTGCTGCATGAAACATGCTTCCTGCAACTCTTAAATCACTTTTCTTATAAAAATCTTTTGGATTCATTCCATGAAAGAATAGAAAATCAGGTCCATTAGAACCCATTTCTAAAAGTTGTAGTCTTGGTTCAAATAAATCATGTGTAGCTTCATCTACTTTATCAAAGATTTCCTGTGCAAATAAAGTATGTGTAATAATATTAGGCATTGTTTTTTACCTCCTCAATCAAACCATGATATACAATATATTCAGCATATGTATCCATTTGACAATATGTTGAAATGGCTTTTTTTACTTCTTTTTTCTCTTCTTCATCCTTATCATCATATGTACGATACGCAAAGACCGCATTTAAACCATTTTGAATATCTAAATCAAGATAAGAAACATCTTTTGAAAAGACGGGTAATATACTCTTTAAAGAATAATGTCCACGCATTTTTGAATTATAATACAAACCAGCTTCAAAAGGCTTTGATAAATCTACCATTCTAGAACAGATTGAATCTAATTCTTCTCTATATTCTTCAAATTGACTCGCAAGTTGCTTCAATCTTAGCTTTTCAGCCCCTTCCATATTGTATACAAGAATCGTCCCTGTTTTTGGAAGGTCTTGAATCAATTGTTCGACAAAATGTCTTCTGCAGTCTTTCGATTCAAAGAAATTATAATGTTTCAAGTTTCCGTCTTGTGTTTCTACATGCAAACTATATTGGAAACAAAGCACATCAAAAGGCTTCATATTTTCATAAGGTGGTATGGCAAAGGTATCCCATTCAAAATCTAGATATGAAATTGGATACTGAATTTGTTTCATCCATACTTTTAATGCTGCCCGATCCATAAATGGTTTATTCGTTTTACTTGCCATATATTGCGCATATTGAAGACGAAACCCTTCAATTTGATTCAATGGCAATTCATGAATATGACGAATACCGCGATTATAGGCATCTAATTTATGTTGATTGGTCGTAAAAAACAAAATAGAATCATCGGGTTCATTGGATTCGTCAAAACATACAGGATAATAATTACATCTTCTTAATGCTGTACATTGTTTTGTACGCACTGGAGTGATACTTGTACGATTCAAAATTTCTTTAGTTCTTTCAATCCAACGATCCAAATCAATATCCACTTCATCCATACACTCGGCAATCGTTTTCGATAAATGATTACGCTTATTGAATAGCTTATCACTTATGCATAACAATTCATTTAAATCTAGACTTTCTTTGCGAATATATTCCTTATTTAAATACACAATGCGATTTTGAGTCACGTGAATACCACAATGAGATAGAATGATTTCATTGATTTTCATAATCAACGCCTCATTCTCTTTTGGATATGCACTTAAATGTGGATATACAGCCATATATCCATTCTCTACTTTTTTTAGATATGGAATTTTTGTACGACACTCCTTATATTCGAATCGTGCAAAACATACGACATCATTTTCTTCTAATAACTTTAAAGATTGTTCATTTGAATCCATGGAATGACCTAAACCGCAATTTGTTGCGTTTAGATACGTTTGCCAAAGGTTTGAGAATGGACAATCCATTTTATAAAAACTTTCTTGGTGAATTGAATTGTGGACACTGTTCCAACAAAAACAGTCACATTTCATTTCACGCATTAAATCTGATACATGTAACATAAAATTTTTCACCATTCTTATTGTACTTCAAAAATCAAATCTTTTCATCCTTTATAAACGTTTAATATTTTTTTAACGCGCATAACATAGTTTGACTTCACATCTTCTGGCTGCAAGATTTCTACTTGATTTGTCATCGCAAATAAAGATTGATACAAATTCGACATGTCGTCTGTATAAAATTCAAAGTCGGTGAAACCCTCTTGTTTATTGATGATTTGTAGTTTATTACCCCAATATTTTTCTTTAAACAAACGAAGACCATTCTCATTATGATAGACTCTGACTTGTATTTGTTTTAAATCTAAAGGAATTAGAGAATGCTCTCCAATATAGTTACTTAAATGGAAATGATTATCACGAATAAAATGTCTTGATGAGATTTCACATGAATACATACGTTCTAAGCTGAAACGATACATACGATAATCTTTTCTCAATAAAGAAAAGCCAATTAAATAATAGGATTTATGATAGTGAATTATTTCATAGGGCTCAACCTCAAATTCTTTGGGGGTTTCATCTTGTAAAGATTGGTACGACAAAAGGACGCAAAGACCTAGATTTATGGCTTGTTGCGTCTTGTCGATCATAGTTGAAGTCTTTTGATCCAACTTGATTGAATTTGACATGTAGTGTAATGAATCGTTTGATGAAATTTTACTTGTCGCAATAATCTTATCCATGGCATCACAATATAAAGAGAGTGGTTTAAAATCTTTTTGTGTACGCATAAATTTATACGATTGTACTAATGCATCCTTTTGTTCGTCACTAAAAATAGTGACTGGAAGATCATATTGATCATTTAAGATGTAGCCTCCATAGCGCCCTTTCACTTCTTCTACGTTATAGCCTGCAAGCACAAGTTCTTTTTTAAATTCACGAATATTTCGTGGATTTACTTCTAGTTCTGAAGCAAGTTGTGCTGTATTCATCTTTCCTCTTGCCTTTAAAAGTTGTAGCATGCGAATGCATAAGTTTGTTCGATTCATCATTTTCTCCTTTTAGTGTGTGCTGCAAAATCTTTGGGGATAGTAACCAAAGCCTTTTTTTGGCTCAAAATGTTTAGGAACAATACCACGAAATACAAGTGGACGTATCATTTGACCAATCCCTCTTTCAAGCGCAAAACCTAAAGCCTCTTGTTTTTGAATGGCTCCGGCATCAATTAAAATATTTACAATTTCTTCATTTCCAATGCTGATGGCATGCATCAAAATTGGATACCCATTAAATACCCAACTTGGACTTGCACCAAGTTGTAAACAATATTCAACTTTTTGTACATCCTCTTTCCATACGGCATCTAATAAATCCATAGCTAATCTTTTTTCTGCGTTCATATTGTATCCTTCTTTCTATACTCAAAGGATACAATTTAAATAGACATCATTTATGTCAAATTAATCAGTTACTTCTTTTACTTTTTGAAGACGACTTAACACATCTTCACTCACCAATTGATAGATGCATGAACAAATTGGAATAAAGATAATGATTCCAATAATGCCTGCAACATTCGCTCCAATTGTGATCGCAACAATGATATACATGGGTGGAAAGCCAACGGATTTTCCAACGACATGAGGATAAATAAAGTTTCCTTCGACTTGTTGGATACAAATAAACATAATGATAAAAGTTAGACCTTGTACAGGGGATGTCATCGCAATAAAGAAAGCACATAATATGGCGGCAACCAAAGCTCCAAACATAGGTACCAAAGCGCCAATACCCACGACAAGTCCAACTAAAAATGCGTATGGTATTTTTAAAATCAAGGATCCTGCAGTGACTAAACTTGCAAGAATTAAACATTCTAAGCAGGTTCCTCCCACATAACTTGTAAATATGCGAACAATGAGTTTTAATACGTGGCGCACTCGATCATAATTTTTTTCAGGAAGATAAGCTTTTAATAAAGATTTTGTTTCACGTACGACTTGTTCTTTATTAAAGAGCAATAAAAAAGAAAAGACAATGGTGATAAAGGCTTGCGCAAACCATGAAAATGTTGTGGATAAAATTGTAAAAATAGAGCCGAATATATCGTTGGCTCCCCCCGAAACGAGCCATGAACTTATTTTTTTTGAGACATTATCAATCGCAAATGTACTAAAGGCGTTGATGTCTAAGTTTTTTAAGGAATCATGAATCACATCAATATTTTTTGTGACATTTAAAAGCCAAATATATAATTCATAAATCATTTGTGGAAAATTTGTCAGCAGCAATTGAATAGAAAATAAAATTCTTGGTATGACAATTCCAACAAATGCGACAAAGACGGCAAAAACGATTAGAACCGATAATACATTCGAAATAATTCGTTTGATTTTTGTATCTTTGATGTCAAACCATTTTATCGAATAGCGCATTAGATTATTCGAAATAATATTAAACACAAAAGCTAAACCGGCTCCAAGTAAAAATGGTAAGCACATTTGTCCAATCCAACCTAAAAAACAAAAGATCTTTTCAAAATAATAGATAACCATTCCAATCAATAGTGTAAAAATTATAAGTCTTTGGTACATCTTCTCTTTCTCATGTAGGTCCACTAAAACCACCTCAAATCGAATTTATTATACTATCTTTTAAAATGAAAATCATTTTTTTAAATTTTTTATTTACATCTTTTTTTCATAGGTGTAAAATTGCCGAGTTAAAAGAAAAAAGTAGAGGTGAAACAAATGAGTACAAAGTACATTTTCGTAACGGGTGGTGTTGTTTCTGGTTTAGGTAAAGGAATCAGTGCAGCAAGTCTTGGCCGTCTTTTAAAGTCTCGCGGCTACAAGGTTACAAGCCAAAAATTAGATCCTTATATCAATGTGGATCCAGGAACAATGTCCCCTTTCCAACATGGTGAAGTTTATGTCACAGATGATGGTCTTGAAGCCGATCTAGATTTAGGTCATTATGAACGATTTATTGATGAAAACCTACACACGTATTCCAACCTTACCACTGGACGTGTCTATTGGAATGTCATCAACAAAGAGCGTGATGGAAAATATCTTGGTGAAACTGTTCAAGTCATCCCTCATATTACCAATGAAATCAAAAGTTTTGTGATTCGTGCTGGTGAGCATGCAGCAGCAGATGTTGTGATCACTGAAATTGGTGGTACAACGGGTGATATTGAAAGCTTACCTTTTTTAGAATCTATTCGTCAGGTGGCTTTAGAAGTAGGGCGTAAAAATTGTTTATTCATCCATGTAACGTATATTCCATATATTTCTGGTTCTCAAGAATATAAATCAAAACCAACACAACATTCTGTCAAAGAATTACAGTCTTATGGTATTAATCCTGATATTATTGTTGCGCGTTGTGATGAAACCATTCCTCAGTCTGTGTTAGACAAAATTTCATTATTCTGTAATGTTGAAAAGCGTTGTGTGATCCAAAATAAGACACTTCCATCCCTTTATGAAGTTCCATTTATGTTGGAAGAACAAAATCTTGCGGACATTGTCTGTGAAAAAACGGGTCTAGAAATTCGTAAACCAGATTTAACAGAATGGAAACAAGTTGTTGAAAACATTAAAGCAAGTACAAAACCTGTAAATATTGCCTTAGTTGGTAAATATGTAGCTTTACACGATGCATATCTTTCTGTAAGTGAAGCTTTATATCATGGTGGTTTTGAAAATCACGCCAAAGTGAATATTCAATGGATCGATTCAGAAGGTTTAGAAAATGCCAATTTAGATGAAGTATTTAAAGATACAGATGGAATTATTTTACCTGGTGGTTTTGGAGATCGCGGTATTGAAGGTATGATCAGTGTTGCCAACTATGCAAGAAATAAACAAATCCCTTATTTAGGAATCTGTTTGGGTATGCAAATTGCAGCCATTGCCTTTGCGCGTGATGTATTAGGTTTTGATGATGCCAACTCGTATGAATTTGATTCTGAAAGTAAACATACAATCATTGATTTTATGGAAGATCAAAGCAATGACATCAAAAAAGGTGGCACTATGCGTTTAGGTTCTTATCCTTGTTCTTTAAAAGCGGATACAAAAATCTGGTCTTGCTACAAAAAAGATATGATCGATGAAAGACATCGTCATCGTTATGAATTCAATAATGAATATCGCAGTGAATTCGAACGTAATGGCATGAACATCGTTGGTACAAGTCCAGATAAACAATTAGTAGAAGCTATTGAATATACAAATCATCCATTCTATATTGGTGTTCAATATCATCCTGAATTTAAATCTAGACCAAATCGCCCTCACCCATTGTTTGTTGGTTTAGTAAAGGCAAGTCTAGAAAACAAAGAAAGTCACAAATAGTGACTTTTCTTTTTTTATATATACCTTTCAAGTTCATCCACAGACATATTTAATATGGAAGATACAGACTTTATATCCATTGTACTAGAAAAACGAACTATCATAAACCAAGAAATAATTTCACCTTCGTTTTTTAACAACAAAGAAGGATTTAACTATATGCATTAGAAACTAAATGTCAGATTGCCTACATACTCTTATACGAAAAAAACGAAGGTTTTTTTGAAAAAAAGAAAAATTTCTCAAATAATTTATGAAAATAATGATATTATATACGCGACAGGAGGATACACAAAAAATGAAAATTGTCGATGAATATTTTGGATGTGACGTATTTAGTACATCAGCTATGCAAAGATATTTGCCTCATGCCGTCTACAAACAAATGATGGATGTAATGGAAAAAGGAAAAGAACTTCCTAAAGAAATCGCAGATGTCGTAGCGAACGCCATGAAAGACTGGGCGATGGATAAAGGGGCTACTCATTATACACACTGGTTCCAGCCAATGACAGGTATCACTGCTGAAAAGCATGATGCGTTTATCAATCCAACTGGGCCAACATCTGTTATTTCAGACTTTAGAGGAAAAGAATTGATCAAAGGTGAACCCGATGCTTCTAGTTTTCCAAGTGGTGGATTACGTGCTACTTTTGAAGCTAGAGGATATACGGCTTGGGATCCAACATCTTTAGCTTTCGTTAAAGAAAAGACATTGTATATACCAACTTTATTCTGTTCTTACGATGGCAGTGCTTTGGATAAGAAAACACCATTATTAAGAAGTAATGATGCATTAAATAAGGCAGCTGTTCGTTTATTGAATATTATGGGTTACAATATCCATAAAATCAAAACAACGGTTGGGCCTGAACAAGAATATTTCTTAATTGATGAGGAAATGTTTAAAGAACGTCTAGACCTATTGGTTACAGGAAGAACACTATTTGGTGCGGCTCCAGTAAAAGGTCAAGAATTAGATGATCACTACTTTGGAAGCTTATCCGAACGTGTAAAAGCCTATATGGAAGAAGTAGATGAAGAACTTTGGAAATTAGGTGTATATGCCAAAACAGAACATAAAGAAGTGGCTCCATGTCAATTTGAATTGGCACCTGTATTTACATCAACAAATATTGCGAATGACCAAAACCAACTTACAATGGAAGTTTTACAAAAGGTAGCTTCACATCATGGATTGGTATGTTTATTACATGAAAAGCCATTTGATGGTGTCAATGGTAGTGGTAAACACAACAACTGGTCTTTCTGTACAGAAGAGGGCGAAAACATTTTAGAGCCTGGTGATTCTCCAAAAGACAATATTCGTTTCTTAACAGTACTTGCGGCCATCATTAAAGGTGTCGATGAATATCAAGACTTATTAAGAATCTCTGTTGCCAGTGCTGGAAACGATCATCGTTTAGGTGCAGATGAAGCGCCACCAGCTATTATTTCTATCTATTTAGGTGAAGAATTAACAGCTATCTTAGAAGCTATTGAAGCTGGAAATGAATATGTAGATACAATCGATCGTAGATTGGAACTTGGTATTTCTACCCTACCTCCAATCGCAAAAGATTCTACGGACCGTAACCGTACTTCTCCATTTGCGTTTACTGGTAATAAATTCGAATTCAGAATGCTTGGATCCAACTTAAACATTTCTTGTCCAAACACAATTTTAAATACAATCGTAGCTGAAGAATTAACGCAGTTTGCGGATGAATTGGAATGTGTTAAAAAAGAAGATATGACAAAAGCCTTGATTGCATTAATTCAAAAAACATTAAAGAATCATAAACGAATTATCTTCTCTGGAAATGGATATTCAGAAGACTGGAAGAAAGAAGCAAAAAGACGTGGTTTATTAGAGCTTAAAACAACTGCGGATGCACTTCCTCACTATACAGATCCAAAGAATCTTCAATTGTTTGAAAAACACAATGTATATTCTGCAAGTGAATTGCACGCACGTGAAAGTATCCTTCTTACTAACTATTATCAAGTGGTTCAAATCGAAGCTAAGACGATGGCTTATATGTTGCGCAAACAAATCTTGCCTGCAATCTTTAGCTATGAGGCTAAACTAGCTCAAATCATTCAAACTAAAAAATCAAGTGGAATTGATGCGCCTTTAGAAGTGAAGATCTTAAAAAATATCAACACACCTTTAGAACTCGTTTCAAACCACTTAGATACATTGGAAACATTGATTCACAAAGAAACAGCAACAGAAAAACAAGCGGCTTGTTTTGCGGCCAATGAATTACTTCCATTAATGGAAACAATTCGTCAATTGACAGATTTGATTGAAACCAATGTTTCGAAAGAAGACTGGCCTTTACCAGACTATAATGACATTCTATTTAAGTCTATGCTTTAGGGAATCCAAGGATTCCCTCTTTTTTTACATTTATTTTCTGTAAATACTTGCATAAATAGTATTCAAGGTTCATAATCACTTAAAAAGGAGTTTAGTTATGACTAAATTATTCGTACACGCAAAAGTTTTGATTGATGGTGTAAGTGATACACCCAAATTTGATCAATTAATTTCAATTGAAGATGATAAAATCAAAGTGGTAGAAGATTATCATGAAATACAGGAAAATGTCATTGAAGTAAATACAATTACGCCAGGCTTCTTTAACTGCCATGTCCACATTCTTTATCCTGTCGGATTCGACTCAAAAAAAGAATTTAGCTTAATAGAAAAGATATTCTATGCACAAAAGCACTGTAAAGAATATCTTCAATCTGGAGTAACATTTATTCGTGTTGTAGGCACGGAAGAAAATTATGATCTACAAATTAAAGAAGCCATTCAAAATGATGTGATTCAAGGCCCTCATATGTATTGTGCAGGTAAAGTCATATGTATGACAGGCGGTCATGGATGGCAAGAAGGTATTGAAGCAGATGGTAAAGATGCTTGTTTAAAAGCAGTTCGTACACAACTAAAAAGTGGTGTAGACCTCATTAAAATGATGGCTACAGGCGGCGTTATGACCAAAGGTGTTGAGCCGGGTAATGCCCAATTTAGTGTAGAAGAAATGAAGGTCATGATTGACGAAGCGCATAAAGCAGGAAGAAAAACGGCTACACATGCCCAAGGTTTACAAGGTATTAAAAACGCCTTATATGCAGGTATTGATTCCATTGAACATGGTTGTTTTTTAGATGAGGAATGTCTTGAACTTATGAAAAAACAAAATACATTCTTAGTCCCTACCCTTTGCGCTCCTCAATGTATTATTGATAAGGGTGTAGAAAATGGAGTGGTCAAATATATGGTAGATAAAACCTTGAAGGTTAAGGATGTACACGTCAAAAGTGTAAAAAAAGCTTATGAAAAAGGTATTCAGATTGCACTAGGTACAGATGCAGGTACACCATTTAACTACCACAACAATACAGCTTATGAAATGGAGCTTTTGGCAAGATTAAACATTCCAAGCATGGATATTTTAAAAATCGCAACAATCAATTCTGCAAGATGTATAGGTGTTGAAAAGGACTATGGTTCGATTGAAGTAGGAAAACAAGCAGATTTAGTATGTCTTGAAGAAAATCCATTAGAGAATATTTCAAACGTAAGAAAAATCAATAAAGTCATTCAATCTGGTAAGATTGTTGTAGAAAACAATTAAAGACGGGATTATATCCAATTCCCGTCTTTTTCTATATCGATCCATTTATCGTGATCTTATTTATCTTTTTTAAAGCTACAATTTGAAATGTATAAACAACATTCTCTTTTAATTTAAATTTTCGGGCAATAATGAATAAATCTTTTGTCCGTAACTATAATCTTCAAATGCCTTTGATATAATATCTTGGGCTAGACGTATATTCGATGTTGAAATAAAGCCATCATAAATAATGCGTCCATTAAATGGCATAATGGCTGTTTGCATCAAAATAGGTGTTTTTTCTGGGGCAATGAATTGATCTAAGTTTTCATTTAAGCCTTTCACCATATAATTGATACCTTCATCATTTAATACCGTATAATTCTTTTCGTATGCCACCAACAAGAAATTTTTGCGCATACCATATCTAAAATCCGAAATGATATTTAAATTGCGGAATGTAAAATTAGAAGGATTTTTTTCGATATATTCATCAATAAAACGGTCCTTATCTTTCCAGAAGACTTCAATCAAATTAACAAGTTCATCTGGTTCAATATAGATATTTGGATCAATTTTTTTATTAGGAATAATTTGTTCGAATGAATTCACATAATCCAAGATACTAAAATATAATTTATAAAATAAACGTGTATCTTTTTGTTCGATGCAAGCATTTGTCTGAGGCTCATTTAACTGGCGTAACTTTTCATTAAAATGCACCTGATCCTTCATCTTTTGATACATCTCCATACTCAAACCATAATAGTTTGGCAATGCGATTTGTACAACAGCCTTATGATAGCGATTTGAAAGTGGTTTCGAAAATTGATAAAAGAATGGAATCCATTCCATCTTTTCTTCATTGACTGTACCATTTAATAGATGATTAAAGAACTCGTCTTTAAATTGAGTTACATCCAACACTTCTTTCTTTAAAGCTGTAAAGAATTTTTTAATATCCAAATTTGTCGCATCATATCCATGATAAAAAATAGAGATATAACTATCTTGATCTAAAAATTTAGGTTCGAATCTTTCGTGTTGAATACGACTATCTCGAATGCGATCTAAAATTTCATTATAGTCCCAATATACATATTCATTCGCAAAACTATCATCAATTAATTGATAATCTTCTTTTAAATAAGCCCAGAAATTAAAAAGTGCACTTTCAATAATGGATTTATAATGAAAAGAACATGCACTGCATACAGCTTGAATCAATGAGGGTTCAATAATACCAAAAGCACGAATAATACCAAGAATGACAATGGTTGGTTCATCGTTTTCTGCCTTTTGGTCTAAATCAATGTTTTTTACAGCCAATTTTACATTCTTTTTGAATTCTTCTGGCAACTCTTGATCAAAATATAAAAACTTAGAGCTTAATGCCGTTCTTTCAAAGCGATAGCGATCATCCTCTAAATCTTGGTTGCGCAATAATCTTCTTAAAGCTTTTAATTCCCATGTCGTACAAATAGATATTAAATATTCAGGTGTATATGTTTCAATCATGTGTTCAAACATCTCTTTACGAGTCATAGAATCATAGTCAAAGTAATCATTTTGACATGTTCTTTTATAAGTTTCAAAAACTTTTTCTTTGCGTAAACGATTTGCGTTTTCTAGTATACGTACCAATGAAACTCCTCCTTTTTTCGTATTATCTAAATAATTATAAACTTTAAATAAAAAAAACACAAAACAATACATTTTGTATTGCCTAAATTCACAGGTTTCCTATAATTATTTTGAGGTGTATTATGGCATTAACAATTGAAAAAGCGCAACAAATACTAGATGATTATTATGATTTAACACATACAAAATATGAGGATGATATTTCATTGATCCATGCTCTAGAGTTTTTAATACAAGAAACAAAGGATCCTGAATTTATGGTAGAACTTGGTGGTTGGTATTATGAACAAAGACAATTTGATTTGGCGGAAGAATATTATTTAATGGCCGCTAGTCTTGAGTATGTAGATGCCTATGAATGTTTAGGGTATATCTACTATTATGGTAGAGTTGGTCAACCCGACTACAAAAAAGCATTTCACTATTATAAGCTTGCCAGTGAAAAAGGAAATCTTGTGGCTGCCTACAAGCTTGCGGATATGTATAAGAATGGTTATTATGTTTCAAAGGATTATGCGAAATATGTCGAAATCATGAAAAGTCTATATCCATTGATTCAAGGAGCTACAAATACTTTTGATCCGGTTCCTGAAATTTATTCACGACTTGCGAAAATCTATGTGGAAGAAGGTAATGAAAATCAGGCCATACAACTTTTATTGATTGCGAAAGAATTCCAATCTCAAAGATTGATTTATTCTCAATTCTTTGGAGATTTAACCATCATGAAATATATTGTGAATGATTTATATTCTCTGATTCAATTTGATCCTAACTATATGGATTTATTCGACTTATATTATGCCCTACAAAAACCTTGTAAAGTAGCCATAGAAATTCTTGGTGATGATCATATTATTGAAGCTAAATACGAGGATGGCTTATTCTATATTTGCATGGACGATAATAATTATGAGGATGTAGACCAATTCTTCTTAAAAGCCAAAATAAATGGTGAAGCTTTATCCACTCAATATGTCAATGTGAATTATATTGAGATGTTAGATTAGACAAAAAAAGAATCTTTCCGATTCTTTTTTATATTAAATGACATCTTTAAATTCAGGATAACTTGTGATGGCCCCTTCTTTTGTGACTGAAATAGCACTGAAGCGATTCGCCACATCTAAATAGTTTTTTAGCTTTTCATTTGTCAATGAAGATAATTGTTCTTTTGCTAGGCCATCTCTTGATAATTGAAACAACAAGCAACCAATAAATCCATCTCCCGCACCTGTCGTATCGATTGCATGTACAGACTTTCCTTCTGAATAGACTTTGGTATTTTTTGTATATGCATAGGCTCCCTTTTTACCTGCAGTATAAATAATAAGTTGGACGCCTGCATCAAAGATTTCATTTAAATTTTGTTCAATATCACAATTACCAAAAATAAATTCAACCTCTTCATCACTGATTTTTAGCACGTCCGCATATTGAATATATTCTCGAATGGTATCTCTTAAATACTTATGATCTTTGAACAAAGGCAATCTAACATTAGGATCAAAAGAAATCAAAAGCCCTTTTTCTTTCGCTAATTGAAGTGCCTTATCATGCGCTTTACGCATAGGAAAATCCCCTAGAGAAACCGAACAAAAGTGAAGTGCAAATGAATCATCAAACCAATTAGTATTGATATCCTTTTCAGAAAGCAGCATATCCGCTCCCATATTTCGATAGAATGAAAATTCTCGATTTGCATCTTCATCAAGTGCAACAAAAGCTAAAGATGTATTCGCATGATTTGTTCTCTTAATGTAGTCTACATGAATTCCAAACTTCTTTAATTCATCAATAATTTTATCTCCAAAAGGATCCTTTCCAAGCATTGTAATCATATAGCTTGATCCGCCCAATTTAGTATATGCCCCACACACATTTAAAGGTGCACCTCCTACTTTAGGTGAAAAATTATTCACATCTTTAATCTTTCCTGTATTGGATGGAATCATATCAATCAATGCTTCGCCAATCGCTAATAATTTTTTCATTTTATTTTAAATCCTTTCATTTCATAAGCTATAACAGTTTCTAGTCCTTCAAAATGTATCGATAAATCATTTTGTAAATCATAAAATCTAGAAGTCATAGTATATTCCCCATCATTAATATATATTTCTAATACTGATTCATCTACATATATGGACATCTTTTTAATGTCAACCGATTTAATGAAACGCTTTGTTCGTGAACCTTTACACTTTGTTAAATCTAAACATACAACATTGTTTTGAAAAGAAATCACGATATTGTTTAAGTGAATCCAAAAATTATTTTCTACTCTAAACTCAATATTACTTGATTTAGAGATTCTAAAATGATTCTTATACACTTGTTTTTCATAACGTAAAATTTTGATTTGATCAATTGGTTGCTGATATATCACACCATTTTTAAATTCAATTCTTCTAGGTAAACTTAAAGTTTGATTCCATTCCTCACAAAAATCAATATAATCATTATCCGGCATACCAATCCATCCAATTAACACTTTTGATTCAATTCCATTGAATGTTTGTGGCGCATAAAAATCAAATCCATAATCCAAAGTTTGATACTTAATTAAGCTCTCGTTTTGAACTTGATAGTAACCACAATCATACGTATTTTGAAATTCATATTGATTTTTTTGAAGACCTTGCGGACAGCAAATAATATACGCATCGTTTTCAGCTTCAATATAGTCCGGGCATTCGATCATAAACCCCATCGCATCTTTTGGTGTATAACGCTTTAAGTATTTCCAATTATATAAATCCTTACTTACATACTCCAATACACAGCTCGTATTATCCAATAAACGAGCACCTAAAACCAAATGATAGAGCCCTTGCTTTACATATACTTTTGGATCTCTTACATGATTTGTACAATCTTTCGGGTAATCTTCATTCCGTAATAGACAAACTTTATTCGTAAAATGGATTCCATCTTTACTTTCTACACGCATCAAGTTGTGTTCTCTTCCTGAAGTAATGTAATCATGGTTACCATCATGTTTTACATTTCCTGTATAAAACAAATAAAGAATATCCTTCTCAACAATAGCACTACCTGAATAAGCACCATTTCTATCAAATTTAGTATCTGGTAAAATTGCTAAGCCATGATGCTCATATGTTATAAAATCTTTTGTAGTATAATGTCCCCACGCTTTATTTTCATGACCATCAATACTTTTTTCATCTGCTTGATAAAAAATATGAAAATTATCTTTAAAATACACCAAACCATTTGGATCATTTAACCAACCATTTCTTGGCATCAAATGATATTTTAGCTTTTCTACACGCATACTATTTATATGTTTCCTTAATAAAATCAGCCATCAAATTCCAAGCTTGTTTAGATTCTACAGGCATATATTCATTAAAACAATCATGAGTAAATCCATGACGACAATTTTTAAATTCCTTATAAGAAACATCTCCACCACTACGTTTCATTTTTTCAGCATATGCTTTCTCTTCATTTTTCAACGAGTCAAATTCAGCACTAATAACAAGCGTTCTTGGCAAACCATGTAGATTTGCTAGTAAAGGAGATGCTAGTGGATCTTCTAATTCATCAAAATTGTTATAATACCAATTAATATATTGAAGCATTCTATTTTCAGAAATAGCCTTTGAAGAATCTTCTACCTTACGAAGTTGCAAACTCACTTCTTGTCTTAATGGTGGATAATCTAAAATGACACCTTGTATTCCAATTTCACGACGATCTCTATCAATCAATGATAAACAAGAGGAAATATAGCCCCCAGCACTATGCCCCATCACAATTACATTTTCTCTATTTAACTTTAATTCATCACTACGCTTCAATAATTCAACAATAGCTTCATAACTAGAATAAAGTGGTTTAGGAAATTTAAATTCTGGTGCTAATGCATAATCAACATTAATGATTGCACAAGCTGTTAAATCTGATAAATAACGACAATATTTACCATCTTGTTCGTAATAACCTAACACATTACCGCCACCATGAAAATTAAATACAACATTTAAAATTTCATTGCCATCCCAATCTAAAGGACGATAAATCGACATATCAATATATCCGGCAGTTTTTGTACGAACACAAACTTTTTCAAAAACACCATTCATTTTTTCATTATGAATCATATCAGCATACTTAATTTCTTTACCCATTCGATATTCAAAAATTGTATAGTCCTCTTTTCGCATCATATTCTACTCACTCCCTATTCTTTCCATCCATTGTTTTGCCAGCTTTACCCACTGATTCAAATGAAGATCTATCTCATTATCTTTGATATGTGTCAATTGATTTTCCAATGACTTTCCATGCTCGCCATGTCCAAATAAATGGTATTCACAAGGTATTTCAAAATCTAATAATTTAGATATAAACCTTGTTGAATTTCTTGAATCTACCACTGGATCATCAATAGAGTGCCAAATAAACATAGGCACGCTTGATGCGGATATATAATTCAATAAATCGACATTTTGTATTTGTTGATTCGTTGGTTCATTTGTTTGATATAAAACATAATTCATAATGTCCTGTACCTTTTCAACGCCTTCTATTTTATGTTGATCTGTAAATTCTTGTGTATTTGGAGTTAAAAAAGGATATCCCAAAACAATTCCCTTTACCTTTAATTCGTTTCCAATCGGAACAAAGTTTAATTTTTCAACAATCTTAGAATCATCCCAGCGGACTCCACAAGATGCACAAACATGCCCTCCTGCTGAAAAGCCCATTAAAAACACTTGATTAGCATCAATATTCCATTGTTCTGCATTCTGTTTAACAATATGTATAGTTTCTAACATTTCTTGCACTTGTAATGGATATTTAGCTCCTTTTAAAATACCCTTTTCAGGATGTGCTCTGTCTGAACCTACAGAATATTTTAAAACAAAAGTTTGATATCCCATCTGTAAAAATTGTAAAGCGACTGGTTCAGATTCTTTGGTTGCATGAATTGCATAAGCACCACCTGGAGCAACAATAATGGCAGGACGCTTTCTATATTCTCTATAATTTATTTCTGAATCCATAATATATGTTTCAAAATAAGCTCCACTTGATAAATATACTTTTTGATTTAACATTAATTCACCATCCTCAATATAGCTATGAGGGGTGTAAATAACCCCTCTATTAAATTATGCTTGAATATCTTTTTCGTTTTTATCAAATCCAAAGAAATAAACAAGTAATGCAGTTGATACAAACGCTATTACACATGCAATGATTCCATTTACAACATTTGCTTGTGATTTTCCTAAAAAGCAAAGTGCGGCAAATACATTAGAAGATGGTACTAAAGTTGCATCAATAACGCCTGTCAAGCCAGCATAAGCACCACCTATGAATCCACCAGCTAACAATCCAATAAATGGTTTCTTGTATTTTGTACAAATTCCATAAATAGTTGGTTCTGATGTTCCAGCTACAATAGCTGTAATTCCATATGACAATGCCAATGCTTTTTGTTCTTTATTTTTTAAGCGGAAGAAAGCACCAATACCTACACCCATGATTGAAAAACTAGATACAGAAACAGCTACAGCAGCAAATCCATCAAATCCTTTCGTAGCAAACACTTGGAATAAAGCCGTAATCAATACCATATGCATTCCTGTCATGACTAATACAGGATATAATGCAGCGATTAATCCAATGCCAATAAAGCCAGCAACACCTTCTAGTGAGAATAGTCCACCAACTACATATTTTCCAATAAATGCTCCAGCAGGACCAAATACACATAATGCGATTGGTAACATAACTGCTATTGTAAATGCAGGAGAAAATACAGAACGAATAGCTCCTGGCACAACACGATCAAAGAAACGAGCTACATAAGACATAATCCAGTTTGATAAAATAATAGGTACAATTGAACTTGCATAGGATTGTACGTTACATGGAATTCCATATACTGTAAATGGTTTTCCTATCAATCCTACAAAGGTTGGATGAATCAAGATTGCACCCATCAATATACCTAATACTGGGTTAAGATTAAATTTCTTAGCACTTGTATATCCTACGATTACTGGGAAGAAATAGAATGCTGCATCCCCAACAAATGTTAATAGTGTATACAAATCATTTCCTTCCTGAATTACATTTAATAAGTCTGGCCCTAGAATTGCCACTAACATTTTAAAGAATGCAGAAGCAACAATTGCTGGAATGGCGGGTCCCATACATCCTGAAATGGCATCAAGGATTCCATTCCCAATTGATTTAAAAGTGATTTTTTCTTTTTGTTTAGCTACTGGATCTACATCTTTATTTTCAAAATTTGCTAAATCACAAAGTTCACTATAAACATCTTTAACTTCTGGACCTACGACAATCTGTATTTGTCCACCTGCTCTTACAATGCCTAAGACGCCTTTAATCTCTTCAATTTTTTCATCTACGACTACACTTTCATCTTTTAAATTGAAACGTAAACGTGTTTGACAATGTAATACTTTTGAAACATTGTCTTTTCCTCCAACTTGTTCTAAAACTTCTTTTGCTATTTGTCTAGCCTTTTCTTTTTTCATCTCTTCATAGTCCTTTCATTCAAAAATAAAAACCTTTACGCAAAAAGCACAACTAAAAATGCTTTATGTGTAAAGGTTATGCCGATTCATTCGTAACACCCTCGTGTGAACACAATCTATTTACATGAAGAATCAAATATAATAATTCTTCATCTCCAATATTCCAATTAAATTTGTTAAAAATCAATTCTTTAATACCCAACACACATTGATATGTCATAGGATATTCATTTTTTAGTAATTCAAACAATTTTTTGTTTGTACTACTAATCTCTGTATATTCACTCTTTCTTCTAAATAAATATTGCATATGAGAAGCAAATCTAGAATAATTGAAAGAATTTTTATCAATTGATATATGCATTTGTGCTTCTATCAAATGTACAATTTCTAATATAAATTCAGATTTAACAGACACATCACTTGTAGAAGATAAAATCTCTTCCGAATTTATGATATTCATCGCAATCGCATACATTTCTTCTTCAGGAAGTTCGATATTCAGCTTTTTCTTCATTAAATTCAACGTATACTTTGCAACCTTTACCTCAACAGGATATAAATCACGCAATTCATTTGATATTGGCGTATTGAAAATCATTCCTTTATTTAAACGAATAACGGCAAAATTCAAATGATCTGCAAGTGTATAAATGGCATTTTCTTTTAAAGAAACACTCAACATAGTCGTAGCCAAATCAATCACGTCAGCGGATAAAGCCAAAATATTTGAATCCACATTTTCAAACAAATATAACCTGAATTATTCATGAAAAGAAAATAAAAGAAGATTAGCCTTGTTGGTGGATCCCAATCGGTTAATCTTTTTCATTTTGTTTTCGAATGGTTTGAAATGAGTATATAAAAGGATATCAGACATCGCTGATTTTTTAAAATATGGATTCAAAACGTTAAATCTGCAACACTTTATTCCAGTACTGAATAAATTGAGTTTTATTTTTGTAGGCACTGCTAAAACTAAGCGTTACCTGTCTTGCGTGTTGTATCACTTTGACTGCTATTTTCTGATATTTCAATCGATATGTATTCATTCGTATTGTCTGATCTTTTTCTTCTAATATCGTTTGTTGGAATACATGATAAAGATTGTAGGCTAGGCTTGAAATCAGAAAATCCATTTCATTTTTTACAAATTCTTTATGGGAAAGGATTCCACCATTGAAATCATCTTTTAATTCTTTTGTAAAATTTTCGCTGTTTCCTCTTGATTCATAGAAGTCCATTGCTTCTTTGGGACTTTTCTCAAAATCATTTGTGATTATGCAATAAACCATAGGTACTAACTGAAGCATTCCGTCTTTTTCTAAGCGAAAGGCTTTGTATACAATTCTTCGCTTTTTTGTCTTGCTTATCTGAATCGTATATTCTCCATAATAAGGTTCTGTATAGTCAAATTCATTCCAGTCAATATGAT
>ERZ773181.420-NODE-420-length-46835-cov-10.095661_pt1 | contig 46835 bp, 50 predicted proteins | sample MGYA00581001_ERZ773181 | MGnify/ENA primary metagenome ERZ773181 (study PRJEB29015, sample SAMEA2737780) | human gut metagenome | biome: human gut; feature: human-associated habitat; material: faeces | place: China | collected 2012 ...
GTTGGATGTAAACAAGCCGCTTGAAGACATGAATGAACAGGAAAAGATGATTTATAAGATGTATGAAGATGGTTTTAGCTTTGAACAAATATCAAATTACTGTTCACTTAGTGTGGATGAACTTAAATCGTTAACAAAATCATAAAATTTCTTATTACGATTAAAAGTAGTTTGTTTATAATAGATCCATCCTTTGTGACTGCAATGGAAAAAAGTAGTAGCCATGGATATTGCTGATGGTGAAAATGGAACCGTAAACACTGGGTGATCGTTTCTTAGAGCTAAGCTTTCGAAGATTAAAAAATCCAGATAGTCAACTACCTGTACTTTTGTACAGGAAATAAGGTGGTACCGAGATTTTATAGTCGTCCTTGAATATTTAAGGATGGCTTTTTTCATATCTTCAAAAGTCTGAAATTCAACATCAAAAAATGTGAATAATTGGCTCTATTAATCTGCAAATTCCGGTTTATTGATACGCCTGATTTTTCCTGGACGAATAGTAATTTTTTAGAATCCGTAGGTGTGAACATGGCAGAGATTGTTGAAGAGTTCATCAAAAAACAGTAACGCTGAATTCACCACCGCCATACAAGGACGGCGTACTCTTCTGAACTGCTTATAGAATCTTAAGTATTATTCATATTGGGGAGTATATCCTGCTATTCTCACCACATTTTGCTCCCCAATATTATTTAAACCTGAAATTGCAGTTGCTCAAGGCTCTTGTCATTTCAAGTTTTGCGTCACAAATGTAATTAGCTTTACCAAATACAGTGCCACCCTTATGATATCCTGGTATATTACTTCACTTATCAAACAACGAAAGAGAACCTTGAATCAAAGTTCTCTCAATAGCTATTATAAGTCAAATCCAAAATAACGAACGGCATTGTTGTAAGAGATACCCTTAACAATTTCAGTTAAGTTTTCTTTATCATAAGGATACTCTCCATTTTCTACCCATATACCAATTAAGTTACACATGATACGGCGGAAATATTCATGTCTTGAATAAGACAAGAAGCTTCTTGAATCTGTCAACATACCTAAGAAATTACCTAATAATCCTAGGTTTGCCAAAGATGTCATTTGTTTTTCCATACCCGTTTTATTGTCATTAAACCATCAAGCAGATCCTTGTTGAATCTTTCCAATCGTATCACAATTTTGGAAACATCCAAGTACTTTCTTGATCAACTTCACAGTAATCCTCCTAATATTAGAACTGTGTTGTATTTCGCTTAATAAATTTACATGGAATCTCCATTTTTTGTCGAACTGATTTTCCCGCAAGAACTTTAATAAGCGAATCAACCGCAATTTCACTTAGCTCTTCTTCTTGTGAATCAATAGAACTCATTTCCGGATAGCAACAAACGCATAGTTCTGAGTTGTTGAATCCAACGACATTGACATCTTCAGGAATCGACTTATTGATTTGATGCACATATTTAAGTGCACCAACAGCCATCGCATCATCGCTGGCAATTACGGCATCAAAATCCAATCTTTTCTTTGCCAGTAAATCTCTTGCCTTTAATACGTTATTTGGCATAAGCACCTTATATTCTTCTTGCACCTTTAAACCATTATCAATCAGTGCGTCTTGATATCCCTCTAATTTTTTTGTTGTGCTATACGAATTGGCATCATACAAAAACACAATTTTCTTCCTTCCCGCTTCGATTAGATTACATACAGTATCATAAACCGCTTTATAATTATCTGTTAAAACACAATATACACCTGGCACTCGAACGTAACCATTCATGAGTACCACTGGAACTTTTTGGGCAGCATCCTGTAGGTATTGAATATCATTCTGTCCACAATCTCCTGCATAATGTGATCCAACTAATATCATCGCATCAATTCTACGATCTAGTAATATTTTTACAGCTTCTACTTTTCCTTCATAGTCAAAGCCACTACACATCAAAATTGAGTCATATCCATACTTGCGTAAATTCTTCTCTAAATACGCAATCGCATTTGCCATATAACGATCGGATACATCTGGGCAAACCAAACCAACTGTTTTGACTGAATTTAAACCTAAGCCTCTTGCAAATACATTCGGTGTGTAATCATACTCATTCATAACGTCCCAGACTTTCTTTTTTGTCTTTTCTGAAACCTTAGGACTATTATTGATTACACGCGATACAGTCGCAATGGAAACGCCTGATAACTTGGCAATGTCATAAATGTTCATTATTGTTTCACTCCTCAACCCTATTCCAACGCACTGAGAATTGCAAGTACTTACATCATATTTCTTGTTGTAGCCACTCACATTTCATAAGTCAAGTTTTTTTTGGAATCGTTTTCACACTTGTATTTAAGGGGTATTATCTCTTTTTCTACATTTTATCAAAAAACAGATATGAAACATACTTATTTGTAAGCTTTTTAAATTTTTCTATTGATTTGTTCACAAAACAGGATTGTTATGTGTAAGTACTTACATCTAACATTTAAAATATAGACAGGTAGAAATGGTGCAAAATTTATAAGATTCATTTTAACGACTTGGTAGCTGTTGCACTATGTCCTCTAGAAAAAGGGACTATATGTAATGTCGATGGTCAAGAGACTACATTTATTGAAGATATTGCCCAAGGAAATAAATTTACGTTGAAAGATATTGAAAAGGATCAACCCATTATTAAATATGGATATCCTATTGGAATCGCGAAGGATATAAGGAAGTAGCTATCACATTAAGAGAGTCTATCAATGCCAATATCAACAACTGATCCGCTATGTTGTATGATGGAAAAGATTACTATTTCTCAAACAAATACAAGATGCAGATTGTAGACAGAGTCGGTGGTGGAAATAGCTTTGGTGCTGGATTGATTATAGCAAGTCTAGAAGGATTTGATGCAAAGTCAATAATCGAATTTTCGGTAGCTGCAAGTTGTTTAAAGCATTCCATTGAAGGTGATTTCAACATGGTAAGCATGGATGAAGTGTTGAAATTAGCTGGTGGAGATGGTTCAGGCCGCGTTCAAAAATAATTCAATCATTTGGTAGCAACAGATTACTATCATGTATTTATTTCTCCTATTCCAACAACAATACTTACAATTAAAATATCCTAATCGTAGTTATCTGTTTCTATATAAAACAAAGGATCGATATTCTATTTTCCCTATGAATATCGGTCCTTTTATCGTGTATTAACTATTAAATGCTAAACAAGCCGCCCCTAATAATCCGCTATCTTCATTTAGAGTTGATTTTCTTACTTTTACTAATGGTTCAACTACTGGATATACCTTTGTTTTTACTAAGCTTTCAACATCTTCTACAAATCCAGGAATCTTTAAAGCTACAGATCCTCCTAGAATTACAATTTCCGGATCAATAAATGCTTGAATACCAGCAATAAAGTTTGCCAAATACAATTTAGCATCGTCCATAATCTTTTGTGCTTCTAAATTTCCTTTTAAAGCTAAATCATTCACTTCGCCTGCATGAGCTACAATTAAGCCTGCTTTTTCTGCACGTTGTTCGATAGCTGTACCACTACAAATTGCCTCTACGCCGCCTGGATAAATGCTTCCGTGACTTGGCCCATTATCCCATAAACATACATTGGCTACTTCATTTGCAAATCCATGAGCTCCTTGGAATACTTTTTTATTAATAACAAGTCCTGCTCCAAGTCCTGTGGAAACAGTTAAGTATTGAACAATATTATACTCTTTTCCTTCCCCAATTATAGCTTCTGCAAGAGCTGCAAGATTTGCATCATTTTCTAAATAGACTGGTTTATGAATCAATTTTTCTAATTCTTTTGTGATACAAAGTCCATGCCACTCTCCATGTAGATTTGGTGTAGTTAAAATTTTTCCTTCAATCAAATCTAATGGACCTGGACATGACATTCCTACTCCAACAATTTCTTTATCAAAGCTATCGATGGCTTGTTTAATTTTAAATAGGGTAACCTCTGGATTATCGGCATCAGTAGAGAATTGTGCTCTTTCCTCAATTTTATATTCTTCATCAACCAATGCTACTCGAGTGTTTGTTCCACCAATATCAATTGCGACTGCATATTTCATTTTATATTCTCCATTCTATAGAAAAAGGAAACTCAAGGTTTCCTTTTATATGTAATTATCTGCTACTTTACTATTATTCGTAATAACATTTAACTTTGTCTTGAGAGTTAAATAATCTAATTTTGTCAGCACATACTTTTCCACATGCTTCCATAGCTGCAGGATAGATTTCTAATGGTTCTCTGTATCCTGGATTTTCATTTAATGTTTTACGTGCTTGTTCGTAGAATGCAACTTTAATATCACTTGAAATATTGATTTTGCAGATACCATTCTTAACTGCTTCAGCGATTTCTTCATCTTTATTTGATGATCCACCATGTAATACTAATGGTACTGAAACTTGGTCAGTGATGTCTTTTAAGATATCAATACGTAATTTTGGTTTCATATCTTTTGGATAGATACCGTGAGCTGTACCAATAGCACATGCGAATGTATCAATTCCTGTATCTTCAATGAATTGTTTTGCTTCTTCAGGAACTGTGTAGATAACACCTTCTGTTCCACCTTCAATAGAGTTACCTGTTGTACCAATTGTACCTAATTCTGATTCTACTGAAACGTTTGCAATGTGAGCTGTTTCAACAACTTTTTTAGTAATAGCAACGTTTTCTTCGTAAGGAAGTTTAGATGCATCAATCATTACTGATGTCATACCTGCTTGGATGGCACGTACTACAGTTTCATATGAATCACCATGGTCTAAGTGAATACATACAGGAACATCTGTATGAGCTGCTTCGTAAAGCATAGCTTGAATTTGTGCATATCCTACGAAATTGAATTCATCTGGACTCATCTCCAAAATAACTGGTGATTTCAATTCTTTCACAGTCTTCATAACTGCTTTTAACAATTGGTCAGATCCAATGTTGAATGCAGGTACTGCAAAGTGGTTCTTTTGTGCTACTGTTAGCAAATCTTTCATGTTCATTAACATAATATGTTACCTCCTATATAAACTATAAAGATTTTCCTTCTGATCCGGATAAGCGGATATAGTGTTTAACTAATTCTTGACTTTCTTTTTCAACCTGGTGCATCATAACCCAGAAATTGATATCTGGATCTGTTGCTAAGTGTTTTTTGATTGCTTCTGTATTCGCATTCATAAAGTCGCAACCAACATTAATTTTGTTGATTCCATATTTTACTGATTTCAAGATGTTTTCATCACCTGAACCAGATCCACCATGTAATACAAGTGGCATTTTTGTAAGTTCTTTAATTTCTTTTAATCTCTCAAAATCAAATTCCGGAACATATCCTTCAGGATAATTTCCATGACTTGATCCATATGATACAGCTAATGCATCAATACCTGTTTCTTGTGCAAATCGTAATGCTTGCTGAGGATTCGTTTTCATCTGATCACTAGTGAATTCTTCTCCTTCAGTGGCTCCCATGCATCCTATTTCGCCTTCAACTGATGCGTCAAATTCTTGAGCAAACTCAACAATTTCACGAGTCATTTTAATGTTACCTTCCAAATCATATCTGGAAGCATCTACCATTACACTTGAATATCCATCGTGCAACGCCTTCTTTAATAAAGGCACCTCTTGCCCATGATCGAAGTTAAGTGCAACTTCCACACTTGCTCTATTTGCCAATTTCTTTACAATTGGAGCAATTAAATCGCTATCACAATGATTGACCATGTGTTCTTGCACAATGTTAATAATGATTGGTGCTCGAAGCGACTGTGCAGCTTCAATGCATGCACGAGTCGTTTCGATGTTAAAACAATTTATAGCCATCACTGCGTAGTTTCCTTGGTTTGCTCTTTCAAGCATTCCTTTCATTGAAACATACATATTTTTTTATCCTTCTTCTTAAGCCTAAATTTTTTATTCGAATGAGATTCCTGATAAATCTACTTCAGCTTCTTCTTCTTCAACAGATCCGCCAGCGTATTCTTCATCAGTTAATTTTTTCTTCAATACATTTAATAAGATTGCTGTTACACAGCTTCCTGCTAATAATGCAACTATTGCAATAAATGGATTTGACATTGCTGGAATTACGAATACTCCACCTGATGGAACTTTAGATCCAACACCGAATGTAAAGCTGATTGCTCCACAAACACCACATCCAATTGAAGTTGAAACTACTGTACGAACTAAGTCGTTCATTGCGATAGGGATAACACCTTCAGAAATCATACATAATCCCATTGGGAATGCAACTTTGATTGCATCTTCTTCTTGAGCTGTAAAGATTCTCTTCTTCAATGCTTTTGATAACAACCATCCAAAAGTTACACCAATTGGAGGTACCATAGCAGCTAATACTTTGATTGCTTCTGGTTCTGTAATTCCATCCAATAATAAACCATCACAAATTAAGTTAGGAACTTTACTGATTGCTCCACCGAAGTCAATACATCCGATGAATCCAATAATGAATCCGTATAATGTTTTTTGAGATTGGTCTAATCCAGTTACGAAGTTATTCAATCCGTTAGTCATAGCAGTGATTGGTCCACCTAATACGAAGTACATTAATAATCCACCAATCATAGCTGTTAATGTTGGGATAATCATCATTGGCATTAAAGCTTCAGCCCATTTAGGAACTTTTACATATTTACGAATAGCTAATGCAATATAACCAGCAACGAAACCACCAATCATTCCTCCAAGGAATCCTGCTCCTAAGAATGATGCGATTTGACCCATTAAGAAACCTGGGGCAATACCTGGACGGTCAGCGATAGAATAAGAAATGTATCCACCAATGAATGATGGTAATAATCCCATACCTAGAACACCAAGTGAAGTGAATGCGCTAGGAACAGTCATCTTACTAAGATCTGTTACAACTTCTCCTCCCATTAAGTTACCAACGGCAATTAACAAACCAGATGCAACAACTAGTGGCAACATGTAAGAAATCGCTGTTAGCAAGTGCTTTTTAATTTCTCCTAATGCTTTTTTCATTTTTACTCTCCTTTTTTATTATTTTTTGTTTAATTCTGCTTCTACTTTTTCAAGCAATTGTTTAGGCGCTTTAGTTACTAAGCTAGTTCCAACTTTAACAACCTTTTTGTCTTTGAAACGTTCTGTACCAGTAATCTGAATATCAACTGCAAGAATAACAACATCCGCTTCTTGGATTTGTTCTGGAGTTAATTCATCTTCAGTTCCAATAGTACCTTGTGTTTCCACGTGGATCTCGTGTCCTAATGCTTCAGCGGCACGGATCAATTTTTCTTTAGCAATATAAGTGTGCGCAATACCTGATGTACAAGCAGCAACGGCAACAATTTTCATATTACTATCTCCTTTCTTTAGGACTTATGTCCTCTCTTTAACTGTCTAAATGATACAACGGAAAGCGCTTTCTTACACATTAATAGAGGGCATTTTATTGTGGTAATTTATTCCGGAAAATAAAATGGAAAGACTTTTTAATGTGGTACTTTTTCAAATGTCCGTATTAAATTTCCGGATTTAATTGTGGTAACTTTTATTTGTTAATCACAGAAAAAAAGCAGACCCACAAGATCTGCTTCATCATACACCAATTAGTTAAATACTTCTTTTAATTCTTCTACTGTTTTTGCGCTTAATAATTTTTCGATGTTTTCATCATTTCCTAATTTACCAGCAATCTGTGCCAATAACTTCATATGATTTCTTGCATATTCATGATCATTGCTTACGGCAAATAAGAAAATAAGTTTTACGCCTTGGCCATCTAATGTTTCCCACTCGATTTCATTGTTTAATTTACCAATCGCAATTCCTACCTGTGTTACAGAATCACTTTTTCCATGTGGAATCGCAACAAAGTTTCCAATACCAGTAACACCTTCTGATTCACGAAGATAGATATCTTTTACGAATTCATCAACATCTCCAATATAATTGGCATCTTTTAATTTGGCAGCCAAATGACGAATTGCTTCATCCTTATTTTTTGCCTCCATGTTTAAATCGATAATTCTTTCATCTAATACGTCTTTTAATTCCATTTCATTCTACCTCCTATTGAATTAAAAATTTATATAAATCTATATTTGATTTCATTGATTTAATTTTTTTCAAATTTTCTTCTCTTTCTATAATTGAAATATATTCCCTATAGAAACACTGGATTCTTTTGATTTCTTCTGGAGTTGTCATTTTAAATCCTAACAAGAATACAAGATCAACTTCATCATCATTCCAGCGTATTGGTTTATCTAATACGGCAATTGATAATTTAGGTTCAATCACTTCGCTTTGTGCACCATGCGTTACACTAATATTGTTTCCAATCGAAGTTGTTGTGGCTTTTTCTCTTTCCATTACTGTTTCAAAGAAATTTGTTGAAACATATCCACGCTTTGCCATTGCCGATGACATAAAGCTTAATAGTGATTCTTTATCTTCATACTTTTGATGTACAAAAATCAAATCTGGATCCAATAATGGATAACACTCTGGAGAAAATGATGTTACTTTTTCATCTCTACTTTTTAGTACCACATTAATTTGTTCTCTTAGACTTACGATTCCACTATCACTAAGTAAGTTTGGAATCACAATAATCCGAGAATCCTTTACATCCAATTCCTTTTGCGTGATAATCACATCGCTTGTTTTATCCCCATATAATTTAAAGTCATGCATACTCATAACACGAATCTCTTTGATTTCTGAAATTGATTTTTTTAAGCGTTCTGTCAATAGTTGTGCATGTCCTCTTGAAAAATCAGCAATTAATAATACATTGAAATGACGTTTGATTCTTTCAAGTGCTGATTGTATATAGAGAACAATGTAACCTACTTCATCCTCTGTTAATTGAAGGCCATAATATTCTTCAAACATAATACTTATGGACATCGTAGCTCTAAATACCGTTTTATATTTAGACTTGATGAAATGTACTAATGAATTTGTTTGAGATAAACCATGACGAATTCTAAATATCATTGGTCTTAAATGTATAATCAAACTTTCCTTTAGTTTTTCATCCTGCGATAAATCAACGTCCAAAATATTTCCAACAACATGAAGCGACATATCTACAAATTCAATTAATTTATTGTCATATTTCTGTACCTGTTCAAGTGTTTCATCTACAGCTGAAATACCAATGAATTTTGAACACATCATTTGAATAGCTAAAAATAATACTTCTTCATTTGAAAAGAATACATGTAGTTTTTCCTGTAACTTCTTAAATATTGCCACCGTGAATGGATATTCATTGTATTTTTGAAGAATTTGAATTTCTCCTCGATCTTCAACCTTTGGCGATTCAATCTCTCTACGCTGATATGCAATACAACAATAAATAAAGATTTCATAGAATGACTCATCGGTAAATCGATAATTCCATTCGTTTTCAGTTTCAATGATTGATTTTTGAATCAACTTCGTATCCATGTTATAGAAAAAATAATCCATGTTAGATTTGATTTTTTCGTTATCAAAATCACTCATGATAAAATCCTTCATTGCGACACGATATTCATTCTCATTACAATCTAAGCGATAACCTCTATTCTTTTCATTAGCGATTTTCACTTTATATGGAGCTAACCATTTTTCACATTCGCGAATAATCTTCAACACGGTAGGTGCACTCAAATACAATTCTTCCGTTAGCCTTTGTGTAGTAATTGTTTCCCATGGTCTTAACTTAAAAAATATTTTTAAAAGCTCCATTACACGATCGTTATCATCATCTTTGACAACTACCGTATTTCGATTCATTAAAACCGACTGTAATTTTTGTTTCTGCTCTTCCGTACATTCTAACCACATTCCAACACGAGGCTTTTTCTGAATGATACCCATATCGTTCTCTTGAAGATATTCATTAATATCAAAAATTTTATTTCTGATAGATTTTTCAGACATACCAACCGCATCTGCAATTTGCTGCGTTGATACAATATCTCCATCAATAAGACAATTTAGTATTTCTGTATTATAGTATTGTTTTTTTGCTTCTTTCATACTCACCTCATCACCTTACACTAAAAAAATAACATAAATTGTATACGCTTACGTAAAAAGTCACGCCTTTTTAATGTGGTAATTTTCTTGATAATCAAAAATTTTTTACCACATTTAATGTGTTACTTTTTAATATCTGTGTAAAACTTACTTCCTTAGATAGACTCGCTATCCTTATAAGTATACCATAGAGAAAATTTCTGGTTATCTTATAAATAACTATATTAGAATTTTTTATGATAAGACCTTATAATATATATAAAAGGATATATATTATGTTTAGATTATTTAAAAAGAAAGAGAAAATAAAAAGAGAATTGCCACCAGGGACAATTCGCAAAGAGTTTCATTTTGAAGGAAATGTTCAAAATATAGGATTTCGCTTTGAAGTACAAAGTCATGCCAAACCATTAGGTATTACAGGCTATGCCAAAAACAATGATGATGGCAGCGTCACTGCACAATTACAGGGAAAACCTAGTGATATTCATAAAGTCATTTTAGGCCCTCAAAATATTGATCGTATTCAAATTGACTTTATCAGTGAAAAGGATATTCCTTTAGATTATTATGAGAATGATTTTAGTATCATCTATTAACTTGAACAATGCTCATGATTTAGAGCATTGTTTTTTTGTATCAAGAAATAATTGCGTTATTCCGATAGAATCACAACAGGCGCGTTACCAAAGGATCCCGTAACATTCGCAATCAACTGCGATAGATAAGCATCCATTTGTACTTTATCAACTAGAAAATCCAATCGCTTTTCTACATAGTCTTCCATATCCTTTATACTATCAAAATTTCGCACCGCTTTATCCGACAAATAGAATTCTCCAATTGAAGAAACATCTAAAAAAGGAGCATTTAAATTTTCCGATTTCAATTCTTTTCTTAAGCGAACACTTATTTTTGTTTCAGTACAATCCACAATTTCTAACAATCTACAAACTTGAACATTTTCATTTTCTGTAGATACTTGTTCTACTGAATATTTGATGCTTTCCAAATACATATTCATTCCAGTTATTTGTAACATACATTCTCCTTATACATTAAAATCTTTTAATGACCTTAACACAAAATTTCCAACACTAAATTTCTTAGATTCATGACCCCTGTTTTGCTTATCCACCAAATTTTTATCCTTGAATTTATAATAAGCTAATTCTTGTTCTAACTCCAATATACATTGATTTGAAAATGAAGCTCGTCCGATTTTTTCACTAATAGCTGTGTTTATATACGTATTTAGACTCACTCCATCCATTTGTGCATTTTCTAATAATTGCTTATGCGTCGTTTTAGGAACCCTCAAAGCTATTTTTCCACTTGGAAGGCTCCCTTCATCTTTTGGAACCGGTAATTCTATTCCTTCATCTTTTAAATAACTTAAATATACACTTTTAGTAGCTTGTGCATCGGCAATTGCCTCTTCAATTGTATCTCCACCACCTACACATCCTTTTAAATCCGGATACTCAACACACCATTCTGTTTTTCCATTTTCTAAATGCATAGGATATACTTTCATTGCATAATCCATACTATCTCTCTTCCTTTCTGTAATTAATCTCTTCAACTAATTCTACCGCTTTTTTTACATATACTTCTTTTACACTATTCCCATGTTTAGGAATTGGGAAAGGTCTATCTAACAAATCATGTGTAAATATTACATGACTTGTTCCATTTTGATTTTTCTTCTTAAAACCAAAATATTTTAAATACTTCTCTAAATCGGAAAATTCTACTTTATTTCCAGATTTATAGTTCTCAATCTTCGCAATTAACTTTTCAATCTTAGACATTCGGTCCTTTCTTTTATGATATCATATTCAATATCATTTATGTATAATTATCTACATATTTAAGTTTAACAACCCAATGTGAAAAAGACATTAAATCTGAAAATTTAATAAAAAAAGATATCAATTCGTTTATTTGAACTGACATCTTTTACTTTATCTAGATAAGTTTGTATTCTTAGAATTCATGATCTTAAATACATCTTCTTGTGTTACCACATTAAAATCATGTTGAATCATAAGCTTTAATACACTCGCACTAATTGCGAAATCGACTATTTTTTGTGGATCAAATCCATTGATCAAACCATGTACAAATGCAGCACCATAGGCAGCTCCTGCTCCTACAGCTTCTAAACTATGTACTCTATGAATTGGGCTTTGGTAGAACTTTCCATCCACATAATAGATACCCATCCAATCTCCTTCTTCTACAGTATGCATATTTCTTAATACACTTGTCACACTTTTCACATTTGGGAATTGACGCGTAATTTCTAACATACCCTCTTTATACGTATCAATCTGATCAATACCTGTAAATAAGTCACCATCAAAGGCATGAATGCCTAGTGTTGCTTCAAAATCTTCATCATTGGCAATACATACATCTACATACTGCATTAAATCACGCATGACAACTTATGCTTGTTCTTTAGACCACATTTTTCTCACAAATAACTTGAATATCATTTTCCTTACAATATTTCAAAGCACTTCTTACTGTATCCTCAACATATTTAGATACAGCTGGAGTTACGCCTGAAAAATAGAAAACATCACCAGGCTCTAAGATATTTTACCAATGATATTCGCTTGGCTGAGTCAATGAGAAAGCGCTAAATGCACGGTCATATACAACGTTTGTACTACGAATATCAGTTCCCTTTTCAAAGAAATAAATTCCTAAACGATCGCCTCCACGAAGCATATACTCTGTATTCACACCATAATGACGAACTTCACTTAATGCAGACATTCCCACTGGATTGTTTGGTACTTTAGATACAAAAGCACATTTATCTTCATACATCGCTAAACTTACAGCTACATTGGCCTCTGCGCCACCATAACTAGCCTCAAAGTCATCACTTTGCATAATACGCAAATTATCAGGTGTTTTTAAACGAAGCATAATTTCTCCAAAAGCTACTACCTTCATAATATATACATCCTCTATAAACTCTTTACTTATAACATTTTTAATATCCACTCCCCCTTATTTTTTTCGTCTTTTCATGAAAGAGATTTCAAAAAAGTGCTTGTATTTTATTTTTTGCTATGATATTATCCTTCATGTAAATAACGGCTGTTACTGGTAATGCAGGCAAGACCAAGATATTTAAGTTGCATTTTTAATGCTCTTTTTATCTTGGTCTTTTTTATTGCCATCGGCCTAGAAAGAGGAGAATATGAATTATCAAAAATTAGGAAATGATATCATCCAAAACATTGGTGGTATCGACAACATCAAACAATTAACACATTGTGCAACTCGTTTAAGATTCGAATTTTATGACATGAGTAAAGTCAACACCAAAGCCATCGAATCTTTAAGCGGCGTTATCAGTGTTGTCTCAAAAGGAGGACAATACCAAGTCGTAATTGGCAATGAAGTGCAATCTGTTTTTAGAGCCATTCAATCCCAAATGAAAGATGTCCCATCCACTTCTCACGAAGAATCAGACGAAGAAAAAGGCAGTATTGTCAATCGTATTATCAGTGTGATTTCCACTACATTTACCCCTGTGATTCCAGCCTTAATTGGTGGAGGTATGATCAAAGCCGTATTATCTATTCTTGTTTTATTTAACTTAGTTAATGAAGCAAGTTCTACTTATGAAATCATCAACTTTATTTCCGATGCACCATTCTATTTCATGCCTGTCCTTTTAGCTTATGGAGCCAGCCAAAAATTCAAAACAAGTCCAATCATGGCAATGACTATGGCATGTGCCCTTTTACACCCAACATGGTCAGGCTTAGTCGCTGCAGGAAGTCCATTAACATTCTTTGGAGCACCAGTTATCTTAGTCGACTATGCATCAAGTGTTATCCCTATTATTTTAAGCGTATGGATCATGTCTTACATTGAAAAGTTTGCCGAAAAATACTCACCATCTATCATCAAGTTTTTCTTAAAACCACTTTTAGTTATGTTTATCTCTGTACCAATCGCATTAATCATTGTTGGTCCATTAGGAAACTTATTAAATGATTTAGTTCAATCTGGCGCTAACTATTTAAATGCACACGTGAGTTGGTTAATTCCAATGTTGATGGGAGCCTTCCAACCATTCTTAACACTAACAGGTACTGCATGGGCCATGACTCCGATTGCGACAAGTCAAATTTCTACACTTGGATATGAAATTGTAAATGGACCTGGTATGTTAGCAAGCAATATTGCACAAGGTGGTGCTACTTTGGCAGTTGCTTTAAAGGCAAAAGATGAAAACTTAAAATCTCTTGCATCTTCATCTGGATTTACAGCAGTTATGGGTATTACTGAACCATGTTTATATGGTGTCCTATTAAAATTAAAACGCCCATTTGTTGCTTCTATGATTGGTGGAGCTGCCGGAGGTATCTATGCAGGAATTACTGGCCTAGTTCGTTATGCCTTTGTTTCACCAGGATTAACTGCTATTCCAGCATTTATTGGTAAAAACCCTATGAACGTAGTTCATGCCATTGTCACAATCATTATTTCTTTCGTTGTAGGTTTTGCAGCATCATGGATTCTAGGATTTAAAGAAGATGAATCGCAAGAAGAAGTGGTTTCTACTACTATTTCAAAAGATGAAATTGATGCACCTTGCGACGGAACTGTAAAACCTCTATCTGAAGTAAATGACGATGTCTTCTCACAAGAAATCATGGGAAAAGGTATCGCAATCGAACCAAGCACAGGAAATTTATATGCTCCTTGTGATGGAACAATTACTGTATGTTTCCCAACAGGTCATGCGATTGGATTAAAATCAAAGAATGGAACAGAAATTTTAATGCACGTAGGTATTGATACTGTTAATCTACAAGGAAAATATTTCAGTCCTCAAATTCAAGTCAATGAAGAAGTTAAAAAGGGGCAGTTACTATTAACTTTTGATTTAGACAAAATCAAAGAAGAAGGTTATGACACAACAACTCCAATCATCATCACAAATTCAAAGAATTTCAGTTCGATTCAAATTGAAAAACAATCAACAACTCAACATGGAAACAAATTGATTTCTTTAGACTAGGAGGTAAACCATGCACTATTCTAAATTAAAAGACTTCCCACAAAACTTTTTGTGGGGAGCATCTACCTCAGCTTATCAAGTTGAAGGTGCCATTGGTGAAGATGGTAAAAGCCCATCTATTATTGACATGTACGAACATCCAAGTGATGTAGCTGATTTCTCCGTCGCATCCGATCATTATCATAAATACAAAGAGGATATTGCGTTATTTGCAGAAATGGGATTAAAAGCTTATCGTTTCTCTATCGCATGGACTCGTATCTTACCCAATGGAACAGGTAAAGTTAATGAAAAAGGCATCGAATTCTACAATAACGTCATTGATGAATGCTTACAATACAACATCGAACCTGTTGTTACAATGTATCACTTTGATTTACCATATTGCCTAGAAGAAAAGGGTGGTTGGTTAAATCGTGATACGATTGAAACCTTTGTTGAATATGCCAAAGTATTATTTGTCCACTTTGGATCAAAAGTAAAATATTGGTTAACAATCAACGAACAAAATACGATGATTCTACATCCTGGGGCAATCGGCTTACCTAAAGGTGGTAAATTACCATCTAAAAAAGATTTATATCAACAAAACCACCATATGATGCTTGCTCAGGCAAAGGTCATGAAACTATTCCACACCATGGTTCCAGAAGGAAAAATTGGACCTGCACTTAATTTAACAGCTATGTATCCAGCTACATGCAATCCGAATGATGCGATTGCCGCTCACAACTGGGAAGTACTTCGCTGTTGGAACTTTGTCGATGTTTGTGCATTTGGAAAATACCACCCTTTGGCATGGTCTTACCTAAAAGATCGTAATATCGCTCCAGAAATTCAAGATGGAGACTTTGAAACATTAAAAGGTGCAAATCCGGACTTTATCGCCATGAACTATTATTCAACCGCAACAATAGCAGCAAGTAAAGGAGATGCTTCGGATGTAGCGGCAAGAGCTGGTGATCAACAAATTATGCTAGGTGAACAAGGCGTATATCGACCTAGTGAGAACCCATACGTAGAGAAAACACAGTATGGATGGGTTGTTGATCCAGTTGGATTCAGATATACTTTAAGAAAGGTATATGAACGTTACCAGCTTCCTATTCTGATTACAGAAAATGGAATTGGTGCCAATGACACATTAGAATCAGATGGATGTATTCATGATCAATATCGTATTGATTTTATTCAAAAACACCTTCACCAAATGCGCTTAGCCATTACAGATGGTGTCAAAATGCTTGGCTATTGCCCTTGGGCTGCCATTGATGTTGTTAGTACACATCAAGGCTATAAGAAAAGATACGGATTCATTTATGTCGATCGTGATGAATTTGATTTAAAAGAATTAAAACGATATAAAAAAGACAGTTTCTACTGGTACAAACAAATAATTGAGGAAAACGGAAAGAATATCTAGATATATGAGGTGCTTCACATGATTATCGAAAAATTTTTAAACAACAATATGCTTCTAGTAAATGATAATCATGAGGAAATGATTGTGATGGGAAAGGGGCTGCGTTTTCACTATAAAGTAGGAGACGAAATTAAAGATGAAGATATAGAAAAAACATATGTTCTTCAAGATAGTACAAACAAAAATGGATATCTTCAAGTTTTAGAAAACGCACCCGACATCTATTTAGAAATTGTGCACCACATCATTGAAATGGCACAACTTAAAATTTCTTCTCCATTCAACAAACAGATCTTTGTGACTTTGTTAGATCACTTGTTATATGCAGTAGAAAGATATGAAAAAGGCATTGTTCTACAAAATAGAATGTTGTGGGAAATCCAAAAATTTTATCCAAATGAATTTATGCTTGGTTTACAAGCTGTAGACTACATTAATGAAACACTAAACGTTAAACTTCCTGAAGCTGAAGCTGGAAATATTGCCTTTCACTTTGTGAATGCACAAATCAAATCCAACGATCTTTCAACAGAAAATGGTATGTTGATGGTCAAAATGTTAAAAGATATTTTTCAAATCATTCAATTACATTATGGCTATACAATTGATGAGAATTCGCTGAACTATTCAAGATTTGTTGTTCACATGCAATTTTTCTTACAACGACTTTTAGAAGATAAAATGCTTGAAAATGAAAATGATGATATATATTATGCATATATTATCAAAAATTCTTCTGCTTTAGATTGCGTAGAACAAATCGAAAAATATATCGATAAGCTACTACATAAACAAATTACGCGTGATGAAAAAATATATTTAATTGTTCATATCACTCGCATCACAACTCATTAAGTATCACAATCGTGGTACTTTTTCTTTTAAATTATGTGGAATTATGGAATGTATAGCACTCTGCTTGCGAAAGTGCTAATAAGGTGTATAATGTAATCAATTTCTTAAGGAGGAACACTCATGAATAAACAAAAGAAGCCTTTATACAGATATTACACAATTATATTGATTGTTATTATGGCTTTAAACTTTATCGTATTCCCTATGTTTCAACAATCTAAGCTTGAAACAACCAACTATTCGGATTTCTTAAATAAGATTGAAGAAAAGAAGATTGATACCGTTCAAATTGAAGATCACAATATTTATTACACTTTAAAGAAAGACTCAAAAGATAAGACTTATAAAACAGGTGTTATGAATGATTCAGATTTAGTCAATCGTTTGGATAAATCCGGAGCTAAATTTGGACAAGTCTATCAAGAACAAATGAATCCAATTCTATCGAGTCTAATTTCCTTTTTCTTACCATTAATCATTTTCTGGGCATTTGGATCATGGATGTTTAAGCGTATGCAAAAGAAAATGGGCGGAGATGATCAAATGTCATTTTCACAAGGCTCTGGTTTTGGTCTAGGCAATCTAGGAAAGAGCAATGCCAAAGTCTATGTCGGTGAACAAACGGGAAAAACATTCAAGGATGTTGCGGGACAAGAAGAAGCGAAGGAAAATCTACAAGAAATTGTGGACTTCTTAAACAACCCAGCTAAATATAAAGAGATTGGTGCTAAGATGCCAAAAGGAGCCTTATTAGTTGGTCCTCCTGGAACTGGTAAAACACTACTTGCCAAAGCCGTTGCGGGTGAGGCTGGCGTTCCATTCTTCTCGATTTCAGGTAGTGAATTTGTTGAAATGTTTGTCGGTAGAGGAGCGGCCAAAGTGCGTGACCTATTTAAACAAGCTCGTGAAAAAGCTCCATGTATTGTATTTATTGATGAAATTGATACCATTGGTAAAAAACGTGATGGTGCAGGCATGAATGGTAATGATGAGCGTGAACAAACATTAAACCAATTGCTTGCCGAAATGGATGGATTTGATGGTTCCAAAGGCGTTGTATTGCTTGCCGCCACAAACCGTCCCGACTCATTAGATCCTGCCCTAACTCGTCCTGGTCGATTTGACAGAAGAATTCCAGTTGAACTTCCTGATCTTGCCGGTCGTGAAGCCATTCTTAAATTACATGCCAAAGACATCAAATGCTCAAGCAACATTGACTTTAACGTAATCGCAAGAGCTAGTGCAGGTGCTAGTGGTGCCGAACTTGCCAACATCATTAATGAAGGAGCTTTATTAGCGGTTCGTGACCATCGTAAAACAGTGGTTCAAAAAGACTTAGAAGAAGCCATTGAAATCGTTATTGCTGGTGAACAAAAGAAGGGTGCAGTGATTTCAAATCGAGAACGAATGATTGTTTCTTATCATGAAATTGGACATGCACTAGTGGCTGCTAAATGTAAAAACACGGCTCCCGTTCATAAAATTACAATTATCCCTCGTACAAAAGGGGCTTTGGGATATACTATGCAAGTAGAAGAAAACGAACAAAACTTATTATCAAAAGAAGAAGCTTTCCAAAAAATCATGGTGTATACAGGTGGTCGTTGTGCTGAAGAATTGATTTTTAATTCCATCACAAGTGGTGCGAGCAACGATATTGAACAAGCCACGAAACTTGCCAGAGCCATGATTACACGACTCGGAATGTCGGATGAATTTGGTATGACAGCCTTAGAAACAGTAAACAACCAATATTTGGGTGGCGATACATCTTTAGCTTGTTCAAATGAAACAGCTACCAAGATTGATGAGGCAACTATCGCCTTGATTAAAAAAGCGCATGATGAAGCTTATCAAATTCTAGAGGATAACAAGATGAAGTTACATGAACTTGCCAAATTCTTATATGAAAGAGAAACTATTACGGGTGAAGAATTTATGTATATCTTAAATAAGCCGGCTGAAATCCCAGCACAAACAAATAAAGATTAAGATGTGTGTAATGCACATCTTTTTTAAGTATAATGTATTGCGAGTTTTGATATTACTTTATACTAGGAGGATTTATGGAAATTCAAAGAAATCTATATTTCGTCAACTTCTCGCAATATTTATACATCTATACAAAAAAAAACATCCCTTATGTACATCTTAAATAAGCCGGCTGAAATTCCGACAAAAGAAGAATACTAAAACAAAGGATGAAGAGAATTTACTCTTCACCCTTTTTACATTGTTTTAAAGCATTGATTAACTTTGTTTCATCCAAAGGCTTAGCCAAATGCATATTCATACCTGCTATCTTGCTATTCATTATGTCTTCTACAAATGCATTCGCACTCATCGCAATGATTGGAATTGTCTTTGCATCCAATCGTTTTAATGCACGAATCTTTCTTATCGCATCTAAACCATTTATTTTTGGCATCATGATATCCATAAGAATAAAATCAAATTTATTTTCTTCACTCTTTTCAAATAAATCTATTACTTCTTGACCATCTTTTGCACATACAACCCGAATACCATTACGTTCTAACATATATTCAACGATTTCCATATTCAAATCGTTATCTTCTGCCACAAGCACACATAAACCTTCTAACGATATTTGTTGATGCCTATTATTTTTGTTTTTAATTGATTTTCCTAACTTAAAAGGAATCTGAATCGAAACCAAAGTTCCAACACCCTTTTCACTTTCCAATTGAATATTTCCATGCATATACTCCACAAGCTTTTTGGCAATAGGCAAACCAAGACCTGTACCTTGATATGTGGATCTACTAGAACTATCTTCTTGCGCAAATAAATCAAAGGCGTGTTTAATAAAATCTTGACTCATTCCAATACCATTATCTTTACATTTAAATTCTAAAAGTGATGTCGAATCATCTAAACATTTCTCATTCATCCATACATGGATTTCTCCATTTTCTGGTGTAAACTTAACGGCATTTTGTACAACTATCGATAGTATTCGTGAAAGATATATTGGATATCCTCTAAACCTTGAATGACTCAATTGACCTTCATACCAATCCAAAATATATTGAATATTCTTTTCTTGTGCCAATTGTTGTCCATCAACATTAATGCTTTCCAATAATTTAGTAACATCAAAATCAACTTCTTCCTCTGTAAAATGATCACTTTCTAAATCATTCATATCCAAAACATCATTGACTAAAGAAATCAAATAATTTAACGACCGATGAATCTTATTTCTTGTGATTTTCTGCAGCTCTAAATCCTTTGGATTTTGATCTGCAATATGAAGCATACCAGAAATGCCATTTAATGGCGTACGCATATCATGAGACATACTCTGTAAGAATCGCGTTTTTATTTTTGCCTCTCGCTTTGCCTGTTCTGCTTCAAAGAATAAATTTAATTCTTTACGCTTTGTCTCACTAATTGTACGAATTGTCGCAATGGCTTGAATCGCTTTTCCATTCGCATTTCTTTTGGAAACAATAATACGCAATTTATGCCAGTTGCCATCCACCATTCGATATTCAGCCAAAACATCTTCTTCTTTTTCAAATCGTGAAGTTAATGTTTCTATATTCGCAAATTGATGGATAATATTTCGATATTCCGGTGCAACATCTTGTTCACATACGTCAAACATTTTTTCAGATGCACACCCCGTTTTAGGAATAATGTCACTTCCTGAAATTCTTTCATATGTATCTGTTTCAAAATCAACTTTATAAATTGAACTATAACTTTTCGCAATTGTAGAAATCGTTTCATTACTCCTCTTTATTTCCTCTAAAGCATTCTGCAACCTTTTCTGCGTCGCTTTTTCTTTTTTGATAATATCATCAATATAACGAAAACCCAATAATGCGTGACACGACTCTTCATCTTCACTTACCTTAACAACTTTCGTTTCAAAATATTGTTGATTCTGCGCATTTGGATAAGTACGATAATTCTGTGTAAGACTCACTTGTGTTTTCAACAAAAATTTTAAATTATCACGAGAAAACCACCATAAAAACTCAGGCTGCTCCTCCTTAGGAATATAACGCATCGCATATTGATAAGCATATTCATAAAAATCTTTATACCCTGAATAACTTCTTATTAATTCACTCGCATTGGTTTCATTCTGAATATGAACAGGTTCAAATTTACCACTGTTAACTTCCAAATAATAAATAGCCGTAAAGTCAGAGCTTAGACTTTCTAGAATTTGTTTTTCTTCTTCTAACCGGTCATTTCTTTCTTTTTCATGTTCAACAATGTCATTCACCAATTTAAAGCCCAAAATAAAATCATCTGTCTCATCCGAAATCTGCGCAAAACAAGCCTGGAAATAATCTATTTTTCCATTAAATTTTCTTTGAAAAACAACCGGATATACTTTTTCTGTCTTGATTCGTTCACGAACGACACGATAATTCACATTTCTTAAAAAATCTTCTCGATCTTCTTCACAAACATATTCTGAAGCATATTTCTCCATGCTCTTTTGATAATTATTTGTTTTGGCAAACTTTTCAATTGCTTCTTGAGCAATATGATCCCCTTTTTTTGTTTGTTGATACAATTCAACCGTTAAATCATGATTGATTACCCATACCGTGACATATTCATGACTCAAACCAGAAATAAAACGCTGTTGAAGAAGGTTTTTTTCCTTATGCTTATGAATATCAATAAGAAATCCACAAACACTTACTATTTTTCCTTTTTCATTTAAAACAGGCTTTCCAATGGCACGATACCAACGATATTGTTTGTCTTTATTCTGAAGACGATACTCTACCTCATATGTTACTGTCGAATCTTTCGAATCATGAATGTTTTTAAACTCTTCTTTAACAACATCAATATCTTGAGGATGCATATGATTCCAAAGCATAGAAAACGGAATATGCATCTCACCTTTAAATCCATAAAGCATCTCAGATAGACTCTCACTACCTATAAACTCTACTGGCCTTTCATTATCATCAAACCGAATGCGATAACGAGCCTCCCCAAGCTCTCCGTATAGCGCATCTTCACTATCTTCGTTTGTATATACCCATATAGAAGTATTCTCATCATTATCTGAATACCGATCAATTTTCAGACGAATCAAGGTACCATCCTTTTTACGATACGTAACATTCACCTGATTACCAGAAGCTAAAATATTATATACATAATCATAGTCTAAAACTCGATCAATCACTTCTTGATAATCACAAGCTACATAATGATCTCGATACAATTGCATCGCATCTGAATAGGAACCTTTTGTGTCTTTGGCAAAAGCACGAAATGCTTCTGGAGCTAAAATATCACGAAAAGTATCTGTACTTCGATCTAAAATATAAACCGCTGCATATTTAGGTGCTATTAATCGCAAAAAATTTTCGGCATCTCTTTTTTCTTGAAGAAGTTGATTCATAGTATGACCTCCTCATATTGCTACTTCAATTATAAATGACTATTTATTTTTTGCCTATTTTAAAATTAAAAAAAGGAAGCGCAACGCTTCCTAATCGCACAAATCATATAAATCTAAAACCAATCGTTCTGTCTTATCCCAACCAAGACAAGGATCTGTGATTGACTTTCCATACACATTACCATCCGTAGGTTGATTTCCATCCTCTAAATAACTCTCAATCATCAAGCCCTTCACTAGCTTTTTGATATCTTCCGATTTACTTCTAGAATGCATAACATCCTTGGCAATACGAATCTGCTCTAAATATTGTTTGTTTGAATTCGAGTGATTACAATCCACAATACATGCCGGATTCTTTAAATCTGACTTTTCATATAAGTGAATTAATTCCATTAAATCTTCATAGTGATAATTCGCATGTGCATGATTAAACTTATCCACATATCCCCTTAAAATCGCATGAGCCAATGGATTTCCATCTGTCTGTACTTCCCAGCCACGATAAACAAATCTTTGATCGGCTTGAGCCGCTACAATCGAATTCATCATAACTGTTAGATCTCCACCCGTAGGATTTTTCATTCCCGCTGGAATTCCTACACCACTAGCCACAATACGATGTTGTTGATTTTCAACACTTCTTGCACCGATGGCAACATATCCTAATAAATCCGATAAATACGCATGATTTTCTGGATACAACATCTCTTCTGCACAAGTAAAACCAGTTTGTGTTACAACCTCTGTATGCAGCTTACGAATCGCAATGATTCCCTTCAACATATCCTCTTTCGAATGAGGATCTGGCTGATGTAACATTCCCTTATATCCAACACCCTTTGTACGTGGTTTATTTGTATAGACACGTGGAATCATAAAAATCTTATCTTTTACTTTTTCTTGTAAAACAGCCAAACGATTCATATAATCTAAAACCGCATCTTCACGATCCGCACTACAAGGACCAATAATTAAAATTAAACGATCATCTTTTCCAGTAAAAATATCTTCAATTTCCTGATCTCTTTGTTTCTTAATTTTTTGCACCTTATAAGGTAAAGGAAACTCCTTCTTTAAATCTTCTGGAGTTGGTAACTCCTGTATCTTCTTCATATCCATATTCAACATTCCTCTTTAAATCACCCTTTGACAATATCATATTCTCGCATGTTTTTCAAAATCAGATATGATTTAATCGATATTCCAAGATGTAATCATCCATGATAAAGCCATTCCCTATATCTGTCTGTACAGAATCAATCCATTGAAAACCAAACTTCTCATATACAGCTAGACTATGCTTATTATATTTGTTGCAAGTCAAATAAATAGATGAGTAACAATACTTTTCTGCCTGTTTCTTTACATATTCAAACATTTCAGTCGCATAGTGCTTTCCTCTAGCCAAATCCTTTAAATACAGTTTAGACAAGAATAAACGATCCGGCTGATTCTGCAAACCAATATATCCGACTAGCTCATCCCCTTCATATACCTTATGATAATGATACTGCTGATGTTTGACTTGGTCTTGCATGGCATCAAAGCTTTGAAACTGTTCAACCATATAGTCAATCTGTGCCTCTGAAATGATTCCAGGAAAAAATTCATGCCAAATCTTTTCGGCAAGAATAGCTACTTCTTTTAAATCATCCTCATTTTTACACTCAACAATATTAATACTTTTCATAATGCACCTTTGAAGAATCAAACTTATCTTTTACAACCTCTTCTTGATCAATATATCCAAATGAAATCATCCACATCGGAACAATTCCCTTAGGCAATTTAAAATATTGATTGATTGCCAAATAACGCTCTTCGTTGGGATACACACCCAGCCAGCATGAACCAATGCCTAAACTTTTTGCTTCCACCAACATATTCTCTGTAGCCGCTGCCAAGTCTTGTTGACAATAATCCAAACTATCATTCTTATTTTTATCCGCACAAACAACCATTCCCATAGCTGCATCTTTTAGAAAGGATGCATAAGGTGTCATTTGACTTAAATCCTTTAATGTATCTTTATTTTGAACGACAATAAACTGCCAAGGCTGACTATTTCTAGCGCTAGGTGCACTAAATGCTGCCTTTAAAATTAAATCGATCTCTTCTTTTTTTAAAGATTTCTGTTTATATTTTCTCACACTTATACGATTAAAAATTGCATCCATACTCTTTACTCCTTTTCTCACTATTATATCACCATTTTGAAAATTCGCTTTCATTATATAATGACTATTCTTTTCTTTGTGTTACAATACAAGCAGGAGGATTTAACCATGTTAAAATTTGAACCATTCTATCAAGAATACGAAAGAACATTAGATGCCTTCTCATTGGCATTCTCAACCATTTATTTTGAACAAATGACAATTGCACCTAAGAAAGGAATTCCTTATTCAAATGAAATGTTGTCTAGACTATCTAAACAAGCTTTCATCATTGAAAATGATCCAGAAACAATCAAAAAGATCAAGGAATACGCAAAAACATTGCCAGAAGGAAGTTTGGAAAAAAAAGAGGTCGATTATCGTCTTGAAGCCTTAGCACAATCTGAAAACATTCCTAGTGATGTATATGCGAACTATGTAAAAGTCAAAGCCGATAGTGAACTTGCTTGGCATGAAGCTAAAGAAGCAGATAACTATGAACATTTCAAACCACATTTACAAGCCATCATGAAAGAGACTTTACACCTTTTAGAATATGATCCTAAATTCAATGGAAATAATGCGTATGATGTATTATTGGATCGTTATGAAAAGGGAATGACACAAGAAAAATATGATGCATTCTTTAATAATGTTAAGGAAAAATTAGTTCCATTGATTCATGAAATTCAAAACAAGCCACAAATCAATGATGACTTACTTCATGAAACATATGATTTGGATCGTCAAGAAAAATTTATGGAAGTAATCTGTGATTTCATGAAAGTAGATTTTGGTAAAGTATACCTTTCAACCACAGAACACCCATTCACTGATTTCTTCTCAAGTAACGACGCTCGTATCACAACACACTATTATCCAGACCAATTTTTGAGCGCTATCCTTTCAACTGTACACGAATATGGACATGCTCTTTATGGACTACAAATGGATCCTGCATTTGAAGGAACCATGCTTACACAAGCTGTTGGTTCGGCTGCACACGAATCGCAATCTCGTTTCTTAGAAAACCACGTCGGTAGAAGTCACGCTTTCTGGCAAGCAAACTATAATCAATTAGTAAATTTATTCCCAGAATTTAAAGATGTTTCTGTTGACGAGTTAGTAAACATGATCAATAAAACAGAATGTGCTTTGATTCGTACAGAAGCCGATGAGTTGACATACCCATTACACATTATGGTTCGTTATGAAATCGAAAAAGAAATTGCGAAAGGCAATGTAGATTATGATAAGTTACCAGAACTATGGGCCGATAAATACGAAGAATATTTAGGTGTTCGTCCTACAAACTATAAAGAAGGTGTCTTACAAGATATGCACTGGTCTACAGGATACTTAGGATACTTCCCAACATACGCATTGGGTAGTGCGTATGCTGCACAATTGTATGCAACAATGGAAAAACAATTTGATGTAAAAGAAGCCCTACTAACAAATCATTTTGAAAAAATCACAGACTGGTTAAAAGAAAATGTACACCATTATGCTGCTAGTAAATCGATGGCTGAAATCGTAGAAGAAGTAAGTGGTGAACCATTCAATCCAGACTATTACACAGATTATTTAATCAAAAAATACAAGAAATTATACAATCTAGACTAACATGAAGAAGTGAGTAACATCACTTCTTTTCTTATTGACAAGAATGGTAAGAAATGAATTTTTAAGAAAAAAGCAGCTAACCTATTTTCACAGACTAACCACTCATACCTTATTCAAACTTATTCTACAAATCCGACAAATCAATAGCCGAAGAAACATCTCCACGTTTAAAATTACTTACCGCATGATCCATATCTGCCAATGTCCTGGCTGAAATGCTCTTTGGCACTGATAATTCCCGAGGTTCGAGAATAATACAACCATTTCCATATTCTTTCACATTGTAGTAATGATAAGTAGCTCCTCTAAGAGTAATTCTTTTTTTGTTATCCAAATGTGCAACATAATCCTTTATTGTTTCCATTATCAACACCGCCAACGCAAATCTAAATGTGGGAATTTCCATCTCTTATCCTTATAATAAATTTTCTTTATTCTTTGTCAATCTAATTTTGCTTGTTCACTATCATCAGGAAAGGTTCTATGCACAACAAGAAAAACAAATCCTTTATTGATTAGTATGGTTAGATTGGTTAGTATATGGGTAGAAAGGAGCTACTTTATGATATTTCAAGAAGAGTTTGAACAAATGCGTTCTTTAGAACAAGACTTGACTTTTCTTTCTGCTAAGACTGAATTTGATGAATCAAACATCCCATTTAAAGAAAAGAACTTAGGCATTCAAAATCAAGATGGTATATACACGAATTTAGGACTACTTTTATCAGACCAATGTAAACACACTATTAAGGTTGCAGTTTTTGATGGAGAAAAACAAAGTGAATTTCAAGATCGAAATGAATTTGCCGGTTCATTATTCAAACAAATGCACGAAGTATATTCTTATATCGATTTTAAAAATCAAAAACATTCCAACTTTTCAGGATTGAAAAGAATCGATAAAAGAGATTATCCAGAAGTAGCTATAAGAGAAGCTTTATTAAATCTGATTGTTCATCGTGAATATTCATATAGTGCAAGTTCCTTCATTCGTATGTATACAGACCGGATTGAATTCACTTCCATTGGAGGCTTATTAAAAGGAATCACTTTAGAAGACATTCAGCTTGGTATTTCTGTTTGTCGAAACCCTAAACTCGCAAATATCTTTTATCGGTTAGAACTCATTGAAGCTTATGGTACGGGCATTCAAAAGATTCTTGATTCGTATTCAGGATCTGAATTCAAGCCTCAATTTGTGACAACAGAAAATGCCTTTAAGGTCATTCTTCCAAATCTAAACCATCCAAAGAAAAATAGTAAAATTCAGGAAGAACTAGTTATATATGATTGTCCTGAAAACAAAATATTAGAGTTTGCGAAAGCCCATACCCAATTCAATCGCAAAGATGTTCAGGATACATTTAATCTTTCACAAACGACTTGCGGACGCATTTTAAGTAGAATGAAAGAAGAAGGTCAAATCTCTCAACATGGTAAAGGAAAAAATACATTCTATGTTCTAAAATAGAAATACAATTCAATGTAAAGCCTTCATGCAATATACCTATATCTACAACTCAAAGATGATATAAATTTCTAAATCCAGATCATTCTATCATTTTTATCATATTCTTTGAAACCAATATCTTAATATATAGAAAAAGATTGTTTTATTTTTAAACAACCTTCCATATTTCAAGTACTGGAAGGTGAGGTTCCATTTGACTAAACCGGAATAAATGGTTGGAGATGCTTCTCTTTGCCGGGGCATCTTCTTTTCCGCTTTAAAGAAGAGATCAAAAGTCACAGATATTCAACCTAACGAAATCGTGATATAATCAAAATAAATTGAATGAGAAATATGGAGGCAGCTAATGGGCGTTAGTTATAACAGATTATGGGAAATGCTCATAGATAAAAATATGAAGCGGATAGAAATGCAGTCCCTCACCGGAATCAGCGGTAATATTCTTGCCCGGATGGAAAAAACAGTATGTATCAATGGAAACGATTGAGAAAATCTGCAAGAAGCTGGACTGCACCGTGGATGAGATGATGGAATTTACTGATAATGAATAACAGGAGCAGATATGTCAAATTTATTAAAACTGGCAGAATGCTTCAGAAGTCAATAAAGATAACGGCATAAATCTCTAAGTAAAACTGTACGATATTTAGATTTAAGAAGTTTTAACTGGGAAACATCAAGATAAGATTTGTGGATATTCAAGCAAAAAAAGCACTGTTTATAAGCTTCGAGAGTTTTCGACAGTGCTCCAAGAAATTAAGGAGGATTCATTATGAGTGAGGAAACAGAAATTACTTTCATGCAAACAAGATTAATCCGGCTTGCTTCAGAAGAGTGGCATTTACCTGTAGAACAGATTATCCACTTGTTTAAAGAAGCCGATGTTCTTGGATATATAGAAAAATGTTATGGGATTTTTCATTGTGAAGGCGATGAAGCTGTGCTTGAAGATATTACTGAATTTTTGCAAGGAAAGGGGATAAAGATTAATGCTTGAATTAAAAGATCAATTTGTTCTCTATCATGGAAGCTATTGTGAAGTAAAAGAGCCAGAACTTGCCAAATGTGCAAAGAGAAAAGATTTTGGGCAGGGATTTTATTTAACCACATCCAAGGAGCAGGCAGAAAGTTTTCTAAAGACCTCAATAGCCAAAGCAATCGCAACAGGAACAATTGAAGAGGGACAGAAGTTTGGATATATTTCAACTTTTGAATTTAACCTTTCAGAAAATCTTGAAATACACATTTTTGAAAATGCAGATGTAGCCTGGTTACATTGCATTGCAGCTCATCGAAAGAAAAAAATGTTTATCGAAGTTGAACGCGAAATGGCAAGGTATGATATCATTGCAGGAAAGATTGCAGATGATGCAACAAACGCTACCCTTACTGCTTATCTTGCCGGGGCTTTCGGGATAGCAGGCGATAAGGAAGCAGACGATTTCTGCATCAGACAGTTGCTACCTAATAAACTAAAAGATCAATATTGCTTCAAAACAGAAGCCGCTATTAAGTGTCTGAAATTTGTGAAAGGTGAGAAGATATGGATAAAGTAACAATTTCAAAAGAAAAAATGAATTATACAATAGATCTTCTTGTCACGATGGTAACAGATGAGATTGCAGAAGAAACGGGCAAGGACAGAAAAGAGATATTGACCGATTTTCTATGTTCAAAAACAGGAAAGGCATTGTATGATGAGAAAACAAAGCTGTGGTGCAATGGTCCGGCATATATAGCTGAATTGTATAGGGAAGAGCTAAAAAAATCCGGATATCAGATTTGAGATGAATGCATATCCGAATAGTGTTGAAAACTTCCACTATTATATCATGTGTCAACTAAATATTTCAAAAATGCTGAGGTCAGCATTACCTAATCATAGGACAATGACCTCAATTTTTTTATACTCAGGAATCGACATTGATAATAAGCCGATTCTTTTTATTTGGTTCAATATCAGTATATGTGGACAAAAAAATATCAGGACAACAATGATTAATGCTTTTCTTATGGGATATTTATAACGAACTCATTCGTCACTTAATTAATGATTCTGTTCTTTGATGTGATGATATTTTTCTTTCACATAAATCCCCAACAAGATTCCAACTACATATAGAGAAATATCCCCTAAATCAAATACGCCTCTATGAAAGATCAGCTGCATAAATTCACACAGAAAACCTATGAATACAGAAACAATGAAGTTTTCTTTGTTTGATGAAATAAATAGTCCATTCACCCATGGCATAAACATAAAATATCCAATATTAAATGCGAATACGATCCATTCTGTCCAAGATCCATAATAGATTTCTCTAAGACACGCAAATGGATTCAACTGAATAATACTGATACCTTGATCATAGCGAATCAATAGGGCAATAATTAAAAACAAATAATACACAAAGAAAAACATCGCTCGATGTTTTACATTCCAATTTTTTGTAAAAAACATCAACGCATCATATATAACAACCAGTTCAATACACCATACGACAAATTGAATTGGATACCATCCCATACCAAAAATTTCCATTAAAACAGCTGTGACGTAGTAATGAATGAACAAGGATAAAACTAAACTTAAAATCAAGTATCTCCAATTTTTCATTTTAAAGTCCCCTTATTTTCCTCTTATTATGACACACTAAACTTTAAAATTCATTAAAAATCTAAAATTGAAGCATCCCACCCCATATCGCGATATCCTTGTTTGCAACGTTCCATATACGAATCACTTGGTTTACATGTTGGAAAACGATTATACATTTGGTAGATAAAACCAGTGATTGTTTCATTTTTTTCTAATAATACCTTTTCTTCAAAACAATCATATAAGTATGGATAGTCTTCATATTCATCTAAACTCTTCTTATCATTTTCACTCACATCCCATACAGCAACTCGTACAAAATCTCCTTTTTTCTTATCTACCGTTAGATAAGCTCGTCCAGGATTTCCGCGATATGTAAGTGTATAGTTTTCAAGTCTTGCCAAAGATACAAACTTCGCATCTTTACATCGTTGCTTCATTTCTTCTTTGTTTAAATTACTTCCATATGCGATATAATACATATTTCCCCCCTAAAGAAAATAGGATGACGAATCATCCTATAGTTTACTTTCAATATTTTGCATCAACATTGCCTCAGGCATATATCCTGAGAATGCTGCAGCTTGTTGTCCTTTTTTGAATAGAATCATTGTTGGAACAGACATAATACCAAATCTTTGAGCTAAATCTGGACTTTCATCCACATCCACCTTTACAATTTTCACTTTTCCATCTAATTTATTTGCGACTGATTCAAGTACAGGTGTCAACATTTTACATGGTCCACACCAAGTTGCGAAGAAGTCGACTAAAACTGCATCTTCATTCATTAATGCGTTAAATTCTTCTGTATTTACAATTTTCATACAAGGTTCCTCCTTATCTAATTCCATTCTATAACAAGCCTTTACGTAAGTCCATTTCTTTGCCCGCAAGCAGGGCATCGATTGCTTTTCCAATGCCATTATTCATATTTGTGTCCGTAACAACAGTGGCAGCATACTTAGCTTCATCCATCGCATTCCCCATAGCTACACCAATACCTACTTGTTGAAGCATCTTCAAATCGTTTTGTGCATCACCAAAAGCCATGACCTCATTCATACTAATGCCTAATTTATCACAAATCTTCCACAATGCACTTGCCTTACTTACGTGTTTTGGCATAATTTCAAGCCAATCCGGACCAACCAATAACACATCATAATCACTAAGTGCTGCTTTGATTCCATCAAAATTCTTTTCAAAGAATTTTGGCGTATGCACCATAATCACTTTATTGATATCTTGTGTTAAGCGAATTTCTTCAAAAGGCAAATCAATAAAATTACGATTCTCTCTACCATCCTTCAAACCATAATCATCAGGCTCACCCAAAATGGCATTCTTAACTTTTTTCTTTACACGATTCAATGAAGATATGTAACTATAAAAATCATATCCACATTGAAAAATTCCCTCAACGCCAAATTCCTTACATACTTTCTGTATTTTAATTCCATCTTCTGGTGTTAAAACATCATCCAAATCATATTCTTTATTTTCAAAATCATATACGACTTGTCCATTCACTAATGCCAAAAAATGATTTCCATCTTCTAATCCCAATGGTTCATATACAAATTTACATCCATTTTTATCTCGACCCGACGCAATCACAATGTGCATACCTTGTGCCATTGCTCTTTGAATCGAATCCACCGTTCTTGGATCCATTTTTTTTGAATCATCTAAAAGAAGAGTTCCATCTAAATCAAACGCCAAACATTTTATAGTCATATTACTTATCCAATTCTTCTTGATATGAGAACAATTTTGTACAATATTCTCCATTAAAGCATGCCAAACATAATCCAACACCATGAGTAGCTTCTTTCATTTCTTCTTCCGTCATAAAACGTAAACTGTCCGCACAAATATATTCACGAAGTTCTTCTACACTCATACGAGCACCAATCAATTGATCTTTTGTAGAAGTATCTACACCATAGAAACATGGACTTGTGATTACAGGACTTGCGATACGAACATGAACTTGGGTAGCCCCTGCATCTTTTAATAATTGAACAATTCTTCTTGAAGTCGTACCACGTACAATCGAATCATCAATCATAACAATTGATTTTCCTTTAACTACACTCGATACCGGACTTAGTTTTAATCGAACACTACGATCACGCATTGCCTGTGTAGGCTGAATAAATGTACGTCCTACATATCTATTTTTTACTAAACCTGTTTCAAATGGAATACCCGCCTCTTCTGCATAACCAATGGCAGCCGATAAAGATGAGTCTGGTACACCAATAACGATGTCAGCCTTTAAATCTTTATCTTCTCTAGCCAAAATAGATCCTGTGGCCTTACGGAAAGCATGTACGTTAATACCTTCTACCACACTATCTGGTCTTGCGAAGTAAATATATTCCATAGCACACATGTGATGATCTGTGTCTGTTGAATAAAATTCATGTTTTACAATGCCCTTATGGAATTCAACGATTTCTCCTGGTTTTAAATCCACACTTTCATAGATTCCCATAACTTCAAAAGCACATGTTTCACTACTGATCACATAGCCATCTTTACTTTTTGCATAACTCAAAGGTCTTAATCCATGACGATCACGAACCGCATAAATAGTATCCTCATTCATAACTAAGAAAGAAAATGCCCCTTCAATACGATTTGCGGTTTTCATAACACGCTCTTTCAAAGTGCCCTTTTGTTTTTGAATCAAATGAAGAATAATTTCACTATCACTTGTTCCTTGAAAAATCGCGCCTTCATTTTCAAGTTCAATACGAAGCTCTTTTTCATTTACAATCTGCCCATTATGAACGATAGCTAAACTTCCATTATGTCCCTTTGATACAATTGGCTGAATATTTTCATTTTCCTGACCACCAGCTGTACTATAACGAACATGTCCAACAGCCAACCTTCCGACCATAGAATCTAATTTTTCTTTTTGGAAAACATCTACCGTCAACCCTTTACCTTTTTGTAAAGTAATATTCTCACCATCCGAAACGGCAATACCACTTGCTTCTTGCCCTCTATGTTGCAAGGAATGCAAACCATAATACGTAATACTTGCTGCATTATCTACGCGATATGCACCAAACACACCACACTCTTCATGAATTTCATCAAACATAACTGATCTCCTTTGCCACAACATTATATCATGCATATAAGAAAAAATGGACGACTTTTCATCATCCATTCATTTCTTTTAAACGTTCTTTTCGATTTAGATATAAAACACCTATTTTATACACACTTGCCATTGTTGGAATTCCTAGAAACATACCTGGAATACCGGCTAAAGATCCAAAAATCACAACAGTCATCATGACATAGATTCCTGGTAACCCCACTGAATTTCCAACAACATGTGGATAAATCACATTACTTTCGATTTGTTGAAGAATACATAAATATAATAAGAACCAAAGTGACATAATAGGACTTACAGTAAATACCATAAACATACCAATCGCCCCACCAATATAAGCTCCAATCATCGGAATAATATTAATGACACCAACTAATGTTCCAATCATTGCCGGATATGGCATACGCAATATAATCATACCCAATGTGCATAGTGTTCCTAAAATGGTCGCCTCAATACATTGTCCACCAATAAAAGCACTAAATGTTTGATTAATAATATGCAAGCATTTATCCATTCTACGCTTCACAGTTTCACTTAGATATAGCTTCGTTAAACGATGATACAATTGAACAAATCTTTCTTTTTCTAATAAAACATAAATTGCGAAGATAAACATCAACACAAAGTTAAATACACTATTCACAATAACAGTTACCACATTAAAAGTTGTACCCACTACATTGGTAACACCAGTTGAAAGAACATTAATACCGGATTGAATCAAATTTTTCCAATCAATATCCAAATTACCAATAGAATCTGCCAGCTGTGGATTGTTCTCAAATAGATTCACAAGGAATTTCTGTGCATTCTCAAAATATTTTGGCAATACTTGTACAATTACACCAATGGCTTCACTTAATGAAGGAACAACGAGTGTAATTAAGAAATACACAAAAAGAAAAATTAAAATCAAAGAAAGAAGTAGACTTGTTGCACGCTTTCCTTTCTTCATAAAATTCAAACGCTTTTCAATTTTGGCCATAACTAAGTTGATCACAAATGCCATCATAGCTCCAAACACTAAAACTCTACATGCATTCCATAATAGAGATACCATAGAAATCAATGTATCCAATTTAATCAATCCAATAATAATGATTGTGATTCCAAATATATATATCCATAAATTTCTTTTCTTCATAAGCACCTCATCTCCTTATTCTAATACATACGCGTATACTTTTTAAATAATTTGTCATTTCTTTCTTCCGTACCATCACAATTTAAAGATGAAAAAACAGGTACTTCTACGTTGTGTTCGATCAAATACTTTGCACATGCCACATTGATGCATTGTGCAATGAAAGAATTGGCCATACTTGATGTTGGACAAAGCTTGGCATCCAAACCATCCATAGATAAAGCACAATCTCCAACTTCTCCACAATTATCAATGACAATATCTGCAATTTGGTACAAATTCTTTCCACAAGAATGACGAGAAGATTGAGCAGTTGTATGTTTCATACTTGTGATGGCAACTACATGTGCACCACGATTTTTAGCTTCAAGTGCAAGTTCGATTGGATAGGCATTACGCCCAGAATTGGATGCGATCAAAACGACATCACCACATGATATACCATATAACTCTGCTAAGATTTTGGCATAACCACTAAGTCTTTCAATATGTGAACTCTTTGTCGGGTGCTCCGTCATCGTAAGTTCACTCGTTAAAATAGGAACCACAAAAGCTAAGCCACCTGCACGAGCATACATCTCTTCAGCCATTGTATGAGAGTGTCCACTTCCACTCACAAAAAACTTATGTCCATCCTTAAACGCTTGGGCCACTAAATGACCGGTTTGTTCTAATTTTTCAGACTGTGTTTCTTGAATCTTTTTAATGATATCAAGACCCACTTCAAATACTTCTTTCATATTATTTCTCCTTGATATGCATATTTCTTTATATTCATTATACAACAAGAAGAAAAATAAAAAACAGCCATTAAGGCTGTATATTGTTTAAGTGGTGCCGACTATAGGAATTGAACCCACAACCTACTGATTACAAGTCAGTTGCTCTACCAATTGAGCTAAGTCGGCATGATTTATATGGTGCAGAGAAAGGGATTTGAACCCTCACGCGATCTCTCGCACTGCCGCCTGAAGACAGCGTGTCTGCCATTTCACCATCTCTGCGACTGAGTGTATTATACTAAAAATTCAAACAGTACGCAACCAAAAAATGTGACCTTTTTAACAGTCACATTTCGCATATATATCAATTAGATTCAATAAGATTTCCACATTCTTTTCCATCGACTGAATGGGAACATATTCAAAACGTCCATGCGCATTCTCATATCCCGCTGATAAGTTAGGACAAGGAAGTCCTCTATGAGATAAGGCTGAGCCATCGGTTCCTCCTTTAAATGCCCGTCTTTAGAGGTTTGCACCATGAATGTTTAGAGGCTATTCTGAGAAAAAGTTGAGATTATCCAGTATTTATCGTTGTTTTTTGTACTTTAAATTTATTTTATTTTTTTATTTATTTGGAGGACACTTTCTATGGCCTATTTTCTTAAAAAAACAAAACGAAATGACAGACTTTATCTTTCCATCTATGAGAGTTTTTATTCTCCAGAAACCAAGAACACCCGACATAAAAGTTTTCGTAAAATCGGGTTCGTTGATGCTCTTATCGAACAGGGTATAGATGATCCAATCTCTCATTTTCAGAAAGAAGTCAATGAACTGAATTCTAAACGGGAGACAGAAAAGTGTCGCATCAACTTTCAACAGATTTCTGACGTTTCACCAGAACTATGTCTGGGTTATGTGCCAATTGCGAAAATCTTGAACATGCTGGATGTAAAAGAACATTTTGGGTATTTAAGTTCTTCAAGGAAGTTCGAGTTCGATGTATATGATGTCTTTTCTGCTCTTGTATATGCTCGTGTTGTTGCGCCTTTATCCAAACATCAGACTTTTCATGATATTCTTCCAAAGCTATATGTTCAAAAAAACTTCAGTTATGATCAACTCCTAGAGGGCTTGGAATTCATGGGCGAAGAATATGAGAAACTGGTTGAAATACTAACCGTTGCGACTGATGACAATTTTATTCTGGATTCCAGCCGTTCTTATTTTGATTGTACAAACTATTACTTTGAAATCGATAAGGAATCTACTCTTCAAAAAAGAGGTCCTTCCAAAGAAAATCGAAAGGACCCTATTGTGGGAATGGGCCTTCTTTTAGACGCACAGATGTTACCAATCGGCATGAAGATATTCCCAGGCAATGAATCTGAAAAGCCGGTCATGCGTGATCTAATCCACGATTTGAAATCAAGAAACAATATCAAGGGCCGTACCATCCAAATAGCTGATAAAGGCCTTAACTGTGCTAAAAATATTATTGAAGCTATTGATAATGGAGATGGCTATCTGTTTTCGAAATCTGTAAAAGCCCTTCCTGAAAGAGAAAGACAATGGGTTCTTCTTGATGACGGATTCGAAACAGTGTTTGATCAGAACGGAGAACCCGTTTATAAAATCAAGGAATGCATCGATACGTTTACCTATTCATACAAGGATGATTACGGGAATGTCATAACTCGTAATATAAAAGAAAAAAGAACAGTTACCTATAACTTCAGTCTCGCAAAGAAGAAACTGATGGAAATCAATAGAATGATTGAAAAAGCCAAGGCACACCGTGCATGCCAGGCCAAAAAAGAAGAATATGGTGAATCATCAAAATATATGCAGTTTCTAGATGATCAGGGGAAAAGTATAAAACCCCAGCTAAATCAAAAAGCTATAGACAAAGACAAAGAACTAGCCGGATATAATATGCTCGTAACATCTGAAATCAATATGTCATCAAAAGACATATACAATGCTTATCATCAGCTTTGGCAAATCGAAGGATCCTTCCGCATCATGAAGTCCGAACTTGATACACGTCCAGTCTATCTACAAAAAGAAAATCGAATCAAAGGGCATTTCTTCATCTGTTACACAGCCGTGTTATTATCACGAATCCTTCAATTCAAGATTCTGGAAAATAAATACTCAGCAAATACAATATACGATTTCATGAGAAAATTCCGAGTTGTAAGAATCAACTCCACAAGATTCATAAATCTATTAACCAGCAAAGAATTCGTAACAGATCTATCCAAAAAATTAAATCAACCAATAACAAATTATTATCTAACAGATAAACAAATAAAAATGATGCATACTCGATAATCAAATATTGAGTATTCCATGGTGGCGGAGCCACCCAATCCATGAAAATAGAGCCACCGAATCCATTTGGACAGAGCCATGCAATCCATTGCTCAGAGCCACTAAATCCACGAAGAGAGCCACTTCAATTTATGAAATTACTCTCATTTTTTATTTGATTTTTGAATAATCCTCTCGAAGTGATCTGCCTTTTAAAAGAATTGTATAAGATGAGGTTCTAATACGATCTAGAATGGTGTCAGCGAGTGGTCCATCGCTTAATTTACCTAGCCATCCTTCAGGGGCCCATTGACTGCAGTAAATGGTTGATTTTTTATCTGTTCTTGATTGTATCACTTCGAGCAAATCATTTCGTTCACATTCACTGATGGGTGTTAATAAAAGGCTTAACAGATACATTGGTGACTTGTTGATATAATTGACATTAATGGTGTCAATTTATGCTTTATTGTATAGGTGTAAACGAAAGAGAGAATACACTTATGACACATTTAAACCAGGATACAATTGCTGCTTTACAATCTTTTCAAATCGAAAAGATTGATCGTGAAACCACAGACTTTTTAGATACAAACAGTAAAATAGATACTTATCATTTTGAATACTGTCCTAAATGTGGATGTTATCATCCTCATTTAATTAAGAGTGGTTTTGCCAACTCTGGTAAACAAATGCTTCGTTGTAAATCATGCGGAAAACGTTTTGTTGTAGACCGCGGTCAGCTTACTTTTTATTCTCACCAAGACCAATCCAAATGGAATGAACTTATTCTGGATACATTGAATGGTGTATCTCTTAAAGAAACGACTGCTAAAATCAATGTAAACGAACGCAATGTTTTTAATATGCGCCATAAACTATTGGTTAGTCTAGGAACTGAGGAACGTCCCATACACAGTGGGAAATGAAGTTGAAATGGATGAAAAGTATACTCCATACAATCATAAAGGGACTAAGATTGATGGAGTAGAACCTAAACATCGTGGAACACCTGCTACAAAAAGAGGATTATCTAATCAGCAGGTGTGTATCATCACTGCAAAGAGATTCGGACATACAATTGCCAGAACATTAAATTATGGCAAGCCATCATCAATAGATCTATTAAGATTTGGTGAATGTCTAGAATCAAAGTCTTTTGTAATGCTAGACGGATCTAACAGTTACAACGAACTTTTAGAAAGTAAGAACTGCACAAAGAAAGTGTTAATCAGTCATGAGTCTTATGATAAGTTTAATCATTTAAATACAGTGAACAACTTTCACAAATTGATTGAAGAAAAGTTGCAAAAATACAAAGGAGTAGCATCAAAATATATAAATCGATACAACGCTCTTTTTGTCATGTAAAGAGAAACTCAGGGAATGGATAACACAGAAAAACTACAGTACGTATTGCTTAGATTGAAAAACATTTATAAGATCACTCGTTTAAAGGATTTGAAGAACGAATGGTTATTCGTGTAAGTGATAAAAAGCAGAATTATAACAATGTCACCAAATTGCTAGTTAAGCCAATATAAATTTGTTTAATATTAAATGATCTTTATTTTATAAGAAATCGTTTGATTCACGATATAATTTAATACAAGATGATTCATTATGAATATGAATCAAGCAAATCAATTCTTTATTTCCTATTATCAAAGTAAAGAATTTAATCAAAGTAAAGAATTTAATGTATATAGAATATTCTTTCTTTTTATGTCTTCAATATATTCGCTATTAGTAGTATAATGAAACAAAATTTATACCTTGGAGGACAAAACATGCTGTCAATCAATCAGCTTATTAAATATTTAAGAAATCACCATCATATAACTGTCAAGAGTAACCAAGCTCAGTCCTTACGAAATATTGGCTACTATCATGGATACAAGGGATACCGTTTCATTCGTACTCCAAACCAGCGCATTCCTTTTTCGTCTCTTGATGAAGTCATTGCTTTAAATAAATTTGATATGCAGTTAAAAACCATAATTTATCCAAAAGTAATGTTTATCGAAAACGCACTTAAAAGCTATGTGATAGAAGCTATTCTTCATGACTGTCGTTCCGAAAACCTAGATACCATATTTAACAAATCTATTACTGACTATAAATCATATACGCCTGGAAGCCAGCAATACCACAAACAGTATGCAAAACGGATGACTCTTAAGGGGAAAATCAACAATGCCCTTTTACGTGATTATTCAAACAAAAAACAAACTGTCAATCACTTCTTTAATGCAGACCAACCAATTCCCATCTGGGCCATTTTCGAATCTTTGACCCTTGGAGAGTTCGGAACTTTTTTCGCCTGCTCAAATTCAAATGTCAAGTTGATAACTTCAAGTATACTTCATTTACCAAGTAATCTTGACGCAGACGGAAAAATCACTGAATACATCATTTATACTATTAAAGATCTTCGTAATGCCGTTGCTCATAACAACACCATTTTTGATACTCGTTTTCAAACAAGCACTATAAATAATCGACTTGTTTTTCTTCTCGAAAAAGAGGTTGGAATCACCGGTTTAGATTTCAAGTATATTTATGCTTACATTGTTTTAATTACTTATGTCCTACGCAAAATGGGAGAGACTAAAACATCCTGCAAACACTTTATAACGGAATTCATCGACTGCACCGATTCGTTAAGAAAACAAATTTCCCCAAACATTTGCAATCAAATTCTAGGGACTCAGCAGCGAGCACACCTGCGGCAGTTACAAAATTTTATTAGTCAATCTTAAAACCTCTTGCATAATGTTATTCGGTGTAGTATATTATTGCTATGAATTGCGGTGGTCGTCTTCGGACAACACCTAGAAGGAACCTGATGCGTCGGGTTCTTTTTCTTTTTTCAAAAAATGTAGACATCTATTTGAAATTCTCAATTCAAGAGAAGAAAGAAAATCGACAGTGTTGGTTTCTTAAATCCCAGTAAAAGAATAGTACGATTTATTTAAGGATTATATATACGCTGACGCGTGTTTAGATCGAGTTATATGTGAAGCATATCGTCTAGAATTTAAAGGTGAATCAATAAGAAATTAAATCAAAAAATTGATGCACCGGTTGACCGCTATAGATACACCGATGGTGCGCTACACACGTACCATTTTCCGTCATATGCAAAATCTGAAATGAATCTTGTGACTACATCAATATTTCGTTTATTAATATAATGAAAACAGAAATTCTCAAACATCAGTTCAAGAATTCGTTTTAAATCTCGCACAAAAAAAACACCTCCAATTCGCAAAATCTATAGAACTTAATATTCTACAAATACATCTTACAACTGAAGGTGTATAAACGGCTCTGATTAATGGATTGTGTGGTTCTAAATGATGGAATGAGTGGCTCTCAGTGCTGGACGGTGTGGCTCTGAATGCGTGGAATACTCACAAATATCGAGTGTTGCACCATTTTTTACTATTCAACCTCTAAAGTCAGGTACTATACTATCTAAAAACCATTCATGCCATAAAGGAATACACAAAGGAATACACAAAATTTCACAATCTTCTGAAATGTATTTAACATTGTTTTTTATATGCATCATATTAAATGATTTGTAATTGTTTGAACATTTTATATACTCCATTATCATCTACATCATCGGCAATATAGGTTGCTTTTTGCTTTATTTCATCGTTTCCATTTTTCATGGCAATCTTTATATTACAGGCATTAAACATGGGAAGATCACTTGAAGAATCACCAAAACATATAGATTCTTTTTTATCTATATGTAAATAGTCCAGTAACTTATTGATAGCAAATTCTTTACTGATTCCTTCGGGACTGGTATCTCCATAAAGGGCAAGTTGCCCTTTTCCACCCCAGGTTCCCACAACCATATCCTTAAACTCTTTCACGGCATCCAGATAATCTTGATAACTATTTAATACAAATGCTGTCTTGTTTACATCATCTCTATATTTTGATGTCATTTTTCTAAAAGCTGGGTTTGTTGGTGCATTTACAGCTGATTTATTATTACCAAATGCATATTTCATACGAGCCTGTACTGACTTTTCCATATAATCATCACTGATATATATGCCACTGTTACACTCAAATCTATAGGCAAGAGATCTTGAAATACACCAATCTGTAAAATGTTTACATTGAACATAAGTTAATGGTTTATGAAATATTTCTGTGCCTTGTACTTCAATATAATTTCCATTTCCTCCAATAAAACCATCCAATTCAAAATCAAAATGTCTTTCCAGTATTTCCTGTTTAGAACATCCAGTACACAAAAATACAAAATGCCCATTTTTTCTTGCTGCGATAACCGCCTCTTTTGCTGATGATGGTATTTGTGCTTTATAATTAATTAATGTCCCATCTACATCTAAAAACAATATTGCCATATTCACAACTCCTGATAAAAAAGATGTTCTATGATTTCCGAACATCTTTTCTATTTTTTATTCAATTCCTAAATCTTTGCCATTAGTACCAATGACCGTTTTGTACCAATTGTAACTCTTCTTCAGATATCTGTTTCCTGTACCATTTCCTTCATCATCCAAATCAACGTAGATGATGCCGTATCTCTTTGACATTTGTCCTGTACCATTAGAAACAATATCAATAGGACCCCACATAGTATATCCGAACAGATCAACACCCTTTTCAATAGCTCTTTGCATAGCCTGAACATGTTTTCTCATGTAATCAATACGATAATCATCATTAATTACATTACCTTCCTCTACCGTGTCAATAGCGCCTAATCCATTTTCAGAAATAAATAATGGCTTCTGATATCTGTCATATAAATCCTGTAAAGCCAGCATTAATCCGTCTGGGTCAACTGACCATCCCCATCCTGTCTTTGGTAAATATGGATTTACAATACCTTCAAGTGTATTTGTATCAATAATCTTTTCAGCAGCTTCAGTCTCTTCAGAAGATACTACTCTGCTTCTGTAATAAGAGAATGTAATGAAGTCTACAGGATAAGAAGCAATAATTTCTTCATCTCCCTCTTCAAAAGTGATTTTGATATTATTTTCTTCAAAATACTGCCAGATATAATCCGGATACTTTCCTCTTACCTGAACATCGGAGAAGAAATACTCTTTTCTCTTTTCTTTTTCAGCAGCAATAACATCTTTTGGGTTACATGTGTAAGGATACACTGTCTTGTACGCAATCATTGCCCCAACTTTAGCATGGTTAGAATGCTGGTGAATATACTTTACTGCAAGTGCACTTGCTACAAACTGGTGATGTGCTGCCTGATACATTCTTTGCAGCAGATTTTCGCTGTCAGGATAAATACATGCAGCATCCCAACAGATAGGTTTTACAGCCGCGTTACCAATTTCATTAAATGTCAGCCAGTAATCAACAACATCGTCAAGATTATCAACAATCGTTCTGACAAACTTCATATAAAACTCAATAAATTTACGATTATCCCATCCACCATATGTATCTACTAAATACAATGGTGTTTCATAATGAGAAATAGTAACCATTACTTTCATTCCAAGTTCATGACAGTATTTAAACATATCATGATAGAAATCAAGTCCTTTTTGATTAGGAGTTTCTTCTTCTCCAGTCGGATAAATTCTGGTCCAGTTGATAGATGTTCTGAAGATATTAAAATTAGCTTCAGCCATCAATTTTAAATCACTCTTATAGGTATGATAGAAGTCAATGGCCTTATGAGTAGGATAATAATCTGCATCTCTTCTCAATCCTCCAAAAAAACCTCTTACTTTAATGTCAGCAGTAGACATTTGTTTGCCATCTTCTAGATAAGCACCTTCACATTGGTTAGCAGCTACTGCACCACCCCATAAAAATCCTTCAGGAAATTCCTTTTTTACTTCTTTATTTAAGAATGCCATATTATTCTCCTTCTTTCTTATATTCAGCTACTATTGTTTTTCCTTTTTTTGCATATCCATCTGTAGTGAAACTCATTTTCTTCTCACAACCAGGAAAAATCATCATTGTTGTCAGATCATATCCTTCCTGTTTCAAATCATAGGAATTCATGCGAATGATTTTATCCCCTCTGTGGACTGTTGTGCCAGCATCTACAAACTTTTTAAATCCAACACCTTGTTTATTTACAGTATCAATACCGATATGTACCAGTATTTCTACACCTTCTTCATTTTTCATTCCAAATGCATGTAGGGTAGGAAACAACATTGTGACCTCTCCATCACATGGAGCCACAATTACATCATCATCAGGCACAATGGCAACACCGGTTCCCATCATACCTTTAGAAAACACATCGTCATTCACTGCAGTAAGTGGAACGATTTTCCCACTTACCACAGCTGCAAAATCATTTGTGTTTTCTTCTTTTTTTGAAAACAACTTAAACATACTTATTTGATGCCCTTTCCATCATATAAAACATAAGTGCATAGAAATGAGACCACGAAGGAAACAGCAACACCCGCAAGAATTGCTCCCATAGTTTTTTCAAAAATAACTACACCAAGGATAGAAGAATAACCCATTGCAAAAGCTTTAGCACCCATAAACCCGGCAACAGCACCACCAGCAATACCACCAGCTACAATACTAATCATCGGTTTTTTCAAGCGAAGACTAACACCGTATAATGCAGGTTCAGAAACACCGGAAAGCATAGCACCGATACCAGCTGATAATGCAGTTGCTCTAAATTCTTTATCTTTAGTTTTTAAAGCAACAGCACAACAGGAACCACATTCAGAAATGTTATGTAAAATCCAACCAGGTCTGAACACATTATCATACCCAGTACGAGAGAACAATTCCATCATAGGAGCTACAGGCAACATATTTACACCCATCATAACCAAGAATGGCTGAGCTGCGGCAATAATACCCGGAGCAAATCCACCTACATGTGCTTGTAACCAGATGATACCTGCGACAATCCAAGAACCAACAATATTACCAATAGGACCTAATGCTAATACAACGATTGGAAAACCAATTAAGAATACACATAATGGAGCAAATACACTTCTGAATAATCCAGGAATTACTCTGTAGAAGAATCTTTCCAGATATGCACATAGAATAGCTGTAAAAATACCTGGAAGTAATGTACTACCATAGGAAGCTAAATGTACAGGAAGTCCAAACATTGTAGTAGCTTCTCCGGCAGTCATAATAGTATTAAAATCCGGATATACCAATGTCAGTGCAATTGCCATTGAAAAAGCAGGATTGGATTTTAAAACTTTACTTGTACCATATGCCACTAATACAGGCATAAAGTAGAATGGTGCACTGGACATGAAGTTAAGCATTGTATATGCTGTAGAACTTGCTACTGATGGGATGAAGTAATTCAGTAAAGAGAGAATTACTTTCAGCATACCTGCTCCATACACTACAGTAATGAATGGTGTCAGTGACTGAGACATAAATGTAATTGCTTTTTCAAAATAATATTTGAAATTCTTCTTCTCATTACCAGACACAAGATTTTCATCAAGATTCTCATTAATTGGAGCTTCTGTCTGTACTGAATAATTTTTTTCAAGATTATCAAATACAGGGAATAAATGTTCACCAAGAATAATTTGGTACTGCTGATTTCCATAAACCACACCTAATACTCCAGGTAGATTTTTAATTTTCTCATCCTCTGCTTTATTTCTGTCATTCAAATATAGCCTTAAACGTGTTACGCAGTGTGTAATTGTTTTGATATTTTCGACACCACCTACATATTCCACTATCTGCTTTGTCAAATTATCATAATCTATTTTAGCCATTAGTATCGTCCTTTCTTTGTAACTCATACAGCCTTACAATATGAATCATTAAATAAATACAATCTTCATCAGTACATCTGTAATTAAACTTTCCATTAATAAATTCACTGATTTCATGAATACACCTGTCAACTCCTTCATACTTCGTGACCAATTGACCGAATATATTAGTAACTTCAATAGAACCGTTAGAAGTTTGATGACTGACAATTCTGCTTAAGAAAAATTTCAGGTGAATAATGTACCTTGAATACGCTAACGAATCTTCATCTATCTGATTTCCAAGATATTTCATTGTGATATTCACAATACTGTTTACGCCTTCGAGCAATTCTCTTGTTTCAATATTTGTTTTTTCTTGAGACGCCACAATCAGATGGAAAGCAATAGATGTTGCTTCATCTTTTGGAAGATCTACATGCAGAGTTTCGTTAATATATTGAATAGCACACTTACCTACTTGGTACTCATCTTCGTAAAATCTCTTAATCTCTTCATTAAACAACTTTGAGGTATTATTTCCCTCTCTGAATTGTTTAACACTGAAATCAATATGATCCGAAAGACTGACAAGTAAGTTGACATTATATTTTTGATTCAATGTTTTAGCAGCATAATCAATAATATGTTGTGATACTTCAATCACTTCGAAAGGCACTTCTTCAAATAAAGTAAGATTTAAATTTTTCTGTCTGTCCAGATAAATATATGTCTTCATAATTTCTTCAGGATAAACAATATCATTCTTGCTTTTTTTAAACCCAAGTCCCTTTCCTATCGCTATCATTTCACGGCCGTTTGAATCTTTAACGATAACAATATTATTGTTCACTACTTTAAATGTCCTGTACACCTGTTTATCTAACTTGAGCATGATTCTCCTCCCCTAATACAAATTAAAAAGGCAAACTCAAACATTTAGTTTACCGCCTCAGATAAACTAACGTAAGAATTTGCCTTAATAGCTTAGATTAAGTAACAAGTCTTAATTTGTATTACACCGTAAGTATAGCCGGTACCGCTTTCAATGTCGGGAGTTTAACACTTGCTCATAGCCAAAATAGCCAAATGTCGTTTATGTACGGC
>ERZ773181.425-NODE-425-length-46504-cov-12.076665_pt1 | contig 46504 bp, 28 predicted proteins | sample MGYA00581001_ERZ773181 | MGnify/ENA primary metagenome ERZ773181 (study PRJEB29015, sample SAMEA2737780) | human gut metagenome | biome: human gut; feature: human-associated habitat; material: faeces | place: China | collected 2012 ...
CCATCAACGAGCGGTATCTGTTCCAGAAGATCGTGGCCATGGGCAAGCAGGTGCTCAACCCCTTGATCATGATCCCCCTGCTCATCATCGGCTACCGCTCCGTGACGCTGACCATCGTCTCCCTGCTCTTTACCATCCTCAGCGGCATCCTGAATATCGGCTACTGCCTGACAAAGCTGCGGATGCCCTTCTCCTTCCGCCGCTACGACTTCGGTCTGCTGCGGGAGATGTTCAGCTTCACGCTGTATGTCTTTATCAGCATTGTGGTGGATAACTTCAACTGGGCCATCGACCGGCAGCTGCTCACATGGTTTCAGGGCTCCACCTCCGTCACCGTGTACAGCATCGCCGCCCAGCTCAACACGTTCTATCTGGCCTTCGGCAACGCTATCTCCAACGTGATGACGCCCCGCGTCCACCGTCTGGTGGCGGAAAATGCCCCCATGCGCACGCTGGACACCCTGTTCACCCGGGTGGGCCGCCTCCAGTTTATCCTGCTGGGCGGTATCCTGCTGGGCTTCGTGGCCATCGGGCAGTCCTTCGTGGTGCTGTGGGGCGGCGATGAGAAGTTCGCCGTGGACTACTGGGTGGCGCTGCTGCTGTTCTTCTCCTGCCTGTGGACCAACGTCCAGACGGTGGGCATCGAGATCCAGCGCGCCAAGAATATGCACAAGTTCCGCTCGCTGGTCTATCTGGGCGTGGCGCTGGGCAACGCCGCCATCTCCGTCCCCCTGTGTATCAAGTGGGAGGGGCTGGGCGCCGCCATCGGCACCGCCATCGCCACGCTGATCGGCAACGTGATCCTGATGAACTGGTACTACTACCGCCGGATCGGGCTGAACATCCCCGGCTTCTGGCGGCACATTTTCCACCTGATGCCGGCCATGCTGCTGCCCGCTGCCACGGCGGTGCTGCTGGCGCTGAAGGTACATCCCACCACCTACTGGCAGCTCATTCCGCCGGGTCTTATCTTCGTGGCGGTCTACGCCGTCTGTATGTGGCTGTTCGGCCTGAACCGCTACGAGCGCGGTCTTGTCACCGCACCGCTGCACCGCATTTTCCACCACTGACAGAAAGGAGCGTCCCCCATGCCTACCAACGTCAAGTATATCGCCCGCGTCCTCACCGGCGTCCGCTGGAAGAAGCTGAACTACATCCTCGGCGTGGTCAAGGAGAAGTCCGGCCACAGCAAATTCACCACCTTTTTTGACATCCTCTGGTGCGCCGCCCGGTACGGCGCAGGGTACTACGACTACGCCATGTACGGCTTTTACGACCTGACCGGCAAGCAGCGGGACACCTATCTGACCCGCATCCGCAACCGCAAGGTCTTCGACCTAATGAACGACCCCGCCTACAACGACGATTTTGACGACAAGCTGCGCTTTAACGAGACGTTCCGCGCCTACCTGCATCGGGAGACGCTGAACGGCGAGACCGCCACCGAGCAGCAGATGGCGGATTTTGTGGCGGGACAGACGTACATCTTCGCCAAGATCAACCACGGCGACAGCGGCCGCGGCGTGGAGCGCCTGCGTGTGGCGGACTTCGACTCCCCCGCCGCCATGCTGGCCTACATCCGGGAGAAAAAGATGGTGGTGCTGGAGCATCCGCTGCTCCAGCATCCCGATATGGCCCGGCTCCACCCCGACAGCGTCAACACCATGCGCATCGTCACGGACAACGTGAACGGAAACGTGACCATCGCCTACATCGTGGTGAAGATGGGTACCGGCGGCAGCGTGTGCGACAACTCCGGGCAGGGCGGCATCCTCGCCCGCGTGGATGAGGCCACCGGCTGCATCCGCACCCCCGCCACCGACGATTATTTCCACGTCTACGACAAGCATCCCGATACCGGCATCCCGCTGGTGGGGTATCAGCTCCCCATGGTGCAGGAGGCCATCGCCCTGGCAAAGGACGCGGCGCAGGTGTTCCCCCGGATGGGGCATGTGGGCTGGGATATGGCTATCACCCCCGACGGCCCCGCCATTATCGAGGGCAACAACTTCCCCGGCACCGACCTGTGCCAGCTGGCGCCGCTGTGGCCGGAAAAGACCGGCCTGTGGCCCTACTATAAACGGATTCTTAATTTGAAGTAAGGAGGCGGCGATCATGCGCAGAAACGAGCTGGAGCGGGATGAGCACTTCGCGTGGGAGGTGCTGCGAAAGGCGCACTATGCCACGCTGGCTATGACCGGCGCGGACGGTACGCCCTACTGTGTACCTATCAATCATGTGGTGGATGAGACATACAAGGTTCTCTATTTTCACTGTGCCGGCGCAGGTGAGAAGTGGCAGCTTCTGGAAAAAGAACCGCCGGTCTGCCTCACCGCCGTGTCCCGTATGTCCATCGTTCCCAACGAATTCGAGACGGCCTACGACTCCGCCGTGGTGCGGGGGCAGGCGCAGGTGGTCACCGACGAGGGGGAGCGCACCAAGGCGCTCCTACTGCTGGTGGAAACGCTGGATCCCAAGGGTATGGGCGGCCTTGCCGCCTGTATGGAACGGTGCTTCGCCAACACCCAGATCGTGAAGATCATCCCCCGGCAGATCACCGGCAAGCAATCCCATCCCTCGCCCAAGCCCACCTTCGGCTGCGGCGAGCATTGAGTCTCCCAGACACAGAAAAGAGCGCTGTTCCCTCCGGAACAGCGCTCTTTTTTCTTGTATTGAGGTCATGTCTGCGGCGCAGGCTCCTCTTGCGGCTGCGCAGGCGTCTCCGGCGGCAGTTCCTCCGTCGGCGCGTCCGCCGATACAGGCGGCGTCACCGGCACAGCGGCAGCGGCCTCCGCCTTGGCTGCCTCCTCCTGCCGGGCGGCCTCCCGCGCAGCAGCTTCGGCGGCAGCGGCCTCCGCCGCCAGCCGCTGGTTCTCCGCCCGGTTGGCGGCCTTCTCCTCCCGCCGCGCATCCGCCGCGGCAAAAAACGCCTGCACCAGTGCCAGCAGCGTCAGAAACGCCACGATCCCGAAGCCCACCCAGCCGGCAGGCCGGATACGGTAGAAGTCCCGGATGGTGAAGTACTCGTCGTACATCCCCATGTAGTACAGTACCACGCCGCCTACGGCGCATACGATGCCCAGCAGCAGCTTCAAGGTCGCCTTGAACCGGTGCTTCTTCCGCCCTGCAAAGTAGGCGATGACCAGCACCGCCGCCGCCAGAAACAGTCCCGGCGACTGGCAGCACAGAATATATCCCAAGGTCTTGTCCATCATTGTCTATCTCCTCCCGCTCACAGGCAGCACTTGCCGCGCCGGATGTATTTGCCCTCCGGCCCTGCCAGCACACGGCCCTCGTTGACCGCCAGCTTGCCCCGCAGCCACACCTGCTTGACGGAGCCACAGGTCACCACGCCCTCGTAGGGGTTGTAGTCCGCGGCGCCCACCATGTCCTCGGCGCGGATGACGTGATCCGCCGCCGGGTCGTACACCACGATATCCGCGTCCGCGCCCTCGGCGATGACGCCCTTGCGGGGGAACATCCCGTACAGCTTGGCGGGGTTCTCCGCCAGCACGCGGCACATGGCCGCCAGACTGATCTTCCGGGTGGTCACGCCGAAGGTGTACAGCAGCTCGCCCCGGGTCTCCACGCCGGGCAAACCGCCGGGAATGGTGGTAAAGTCCTCCCGCCCCGCCAGCTTCTGCGCCGTGGTGAAGCTGCAATGGTCGGTGGACACGGTCTGCACCTCGCCCCGGCGGATGGCCTGCCACAGCGCCCTGCGGTCCGCCGCCTTGCGGATGGGCGGGGCGCAGACATACTTGGCCGCCTGTAACCAGTCCTCGTTGTCGTATACGCTGTCATCCAGCACCAGATACTGGGGACACGTCTCCACATAGACCTTCTGTCCCCGCCGCCGGGCCGCCTCGATCTCCCGCAGCGCCGCCGCGTTGGTGGTATGTACGATCACCACGGGGATGTCCACCGCCTCCGCGATATGCAGCAGCCGTCCCACGGCCTCCGCCTCCAGAAAGTCCGGCCGCGTCCGGGGGTGACTGCCCACGCTGCCCTGCTCACCGGCGGCCTTCTTCTCCTCGATGAGGGCGTCGATGACCCCGGCGTTCTCACAGTGTACGCCGCAGATGCCGCCCTTCTCCTTCAGCTTTTTCAGCGCCTTGTACATCAGCTTGTCCCCGATCATCATGGCCGGGTACGTCATGTACATCTTGAACGAGGAGATGCCCTCGGCGTACATATCGTCGATCTCGCTTTCAATGGTGTCGTTCCAGTCGTCGATGGTCATGTGGAAGCCGTAGTCGCAGGCGCACCTGCCGTCCGCCTTCTCGTGCCACAGCCGCAGGCCGTCGTGGAGCGTCTCGCCCTTGTTGGGGCAGGCAAAATCCACGATGGTGGTGGTACCGCCCCGCAGCGCCGCCCGGGAGCCGGAGGCAAAATCGTCCGCCGTGGTGGTGTTGCACACATCCAGGTCAAAATGGGTGTGTGCGTCGATGAAGCCGGGCATCAGCAGCATACCGGCGGCGTCCACGATCTGCGCGTCGTCCACATGGATCTCCCGCGCCACCCGCCGGATCTTCTCACCGTCCACCAGCACATCCGCCCGCCGCGTGCCCTTGCCGGACACCACCGTGCCGTTCTTGAATAGTACTCTCATCCCGGTGCCTCCTGTCCTCTTTTGTAGGTTTGGCGCTATTATAGCACCTTCTTTTCCCGGTGGCAACTACCTCCACAGCCGGATATAGCCCCCATCCCGCAGCTGCTTGACCAGCAGCAGAAGCACCGGTGCCAGCACCATTCCCGCCACACCCGCCGCGCAGAAGCCCACATACATGGCCGCCAGCGACGCCAGCGGCGGCAGCCCCGCCTGCGCCGCCACCAGCTTCGGCTCCAGCACACTGCGCACCACGGAGATCACCGCGAACAGCGCCAGCAGCGCCGCGCCCTTTGGTACGTTTCCCAGCAGGCACTCCACCGCCGCCCACGGCGCCAGCACCGTCCCCGTCCCGAATACCGGCAGCGCGTCGATCAGCGCGATCAGCGCCGCCAGCAGCAGAGCGTACTCCTGCCGGATCAGCAGCAGCCCCGCCAGCAGCTGGCAGAAGGTCACCGCCAGCAGGATACACTCCGCCTTCAGCCACTTTCCCAGCGTGGTAAACACGCTGGCTTTCACCCCTCTGGCTCTGTCCAGCTCCGATCCCAGCTGCCGCCGGAAAAAGGCCATCACCGCCGGGTAGGCGCTGAGGGTGAAGAACACCGCCAGCACCGTGGTGCCGCAGGCCAGCAGCACCCGGGGCAGCACCCCCATGATCCGCGCCGCACCCTGCAAAACGGCAGCGGAAAGCCGTCCCGCCAGACGGGACGCCGCCTCCGGCAGACCCATCAGCAGTTCCTGCGCCGTCCGTCCCATCCCCTCCGGGCAGGCGGCACAGAAGCTCTCCAGCCGCCGCTCCAGCGACGCCAGCGTATCCGGCAGCGCCGCCAGCAGCGCCGGGAGGGAGGACACCAGCGATACCGCCTGCTCCACCACCTGTACCGCCAGCACGATCAGCACCGCCAGCAAGCCGCCTACCAGCACCAGCGTCAGTACCGCTGCCGTAAAGCCCCGCCGCAGGTGCAGCCTCCGGCGCGCCGCCTCGATCAGCGGCTCCAGCAGCGACGCTGCTCCCAGCGCCAGCAGAAATGGCAGCAGCCACACCAGCGCGTACCGCAGCGTCAGCCAGCCCACACCGGCCACAGCCGCCCACCAGATCAGTTGAAACAGCAACTCCCTCCGCCGCTCCATGGCCTTCTCCCCTTTTTCACAGACTTTTTACAATTTTTTTCTTGTCTTCCATGCTTTACTGTGATAGTATTACCTCATATTTGACAAATGTACACATAACGCGGACACCTTGGAGGAAATCATGGAGAAAAAGAAATACTATCTGGTCTCGGCAGAGGCGCTGCCGGAGGTCTTTATCAAGGTCGCGGAGGCCAAGCGTATGCTGCAGGTGGGCGAGGCCGCCACCGTGGGCGAGGCTGCCCGCATGGTGGGCATCAGCCGCAGCGCCTTTTATAAGTACAAGGACGCCGTCCAGCCCTTCCAGAATATGCGGGCGGGTCATATCATCACGTTCTACGCACTGCTAAAGGATATTCCCGGCGTGCTGTCCAATTACCTGTCTATTTTTGCCAATTCCGGCGCAAATATTCTCACCATCAACCAGACCATCCCCACCAACGGCTGCGCCGGCGTGACCATCTCCGCCGAGACCAGCGAGATGGTGGACGCGCTGGAGGAGCTGATGGCCCGCGCCGCCTCCGCCGAGGGCGTGCTGAAATTCGAGATCCTGGCGGGCTGACCCGCCGCGCGCAAAAGCGCAGCGCCCTGTTTTGACCGCAAAAAAAGAACCGCCGCAGGAGATCCTGCGGCGGCTCTTTTTTTGTTTTGACTCAGTTGTACAGGTAGGCGTACTTGTCGCGGATGGTGACGATGAGCGTCTCCAACTCGGCGGGCAGCTCGTTCTTCCCGGACAGATCGTAGTCCTTCGGCTCGCCGAAGGTGCGGACGCGGACCTTGTCGCCGCCCAGGAACAGCACACCGGCGTTGTGGGAGTCCGCCATATCCCCGGCGGTCTGGAACAGGGTGAACTTGTCGTGGCACGGCTCGGAGGCATAGGGGCAGAACTGGGTGCAGTTGCCGCACTCGTTGCACATCTTGTCCACATGGACGATCTGGTGGCTGCCGTCTGCCATGCGGATGGCCACATTGGCGCGGTTGGGGCAGGAGTCCACGCAGTTCTCACACACGGTGGCACACTGGAGGCAACGCTCGCCCTCCCGGCAGACGCACCCGCTCATGTCCAGAATTCCCTTCTTGGCCTCGGCGTCGGCCTTGGTGACGTAGGCCTGCTCCGGGATGTCGTAGGTGTGTGCCGCGCCGATGACCGCCTCGGCAAAGGCGGCGGCGTCGGCGATACCCTCCACCACGGTGGCGGGGCCGCGCTTGGCGTCACCGGCGGCGTACACACCCTCCACGTTGGTCTGGAAGGCAGGACGGCCCTTCTTATCCAGCTCGATGCCGTTGGCGGCCATCAGGGCGTCGTCCACCTGCTCGCCCACGGCGGAGATCACCAGATCGCAGGGGATATCTAAGAACTCGCCGCTGCCCACGGGACTGCGGCGGCCGGAGGCGTCCGCCTCGCCCAGCACCATCTTCTCACATTGCAGCACACCGTCGGCCTGCTTGACGGGGGCGGCCAGCTCGGCAAATTCCACGCCGTCCGCCAGTGCCAGCGCCAGCTCATGCTCGTCGGCGGGCATATACTTGCGGGTACGGCGGTACACCAGCGTCACATGCTCCGCGCCGCTGCGCTTGGCAAGGCGCGCCGCGTCCATGGCGGTGTTGCCGCCGCCGATGACGGCGATATTCCCGGCCACACCGATGTTCCCGGCCTTCACGCCCTTCATCCACTGGATGGCGCCTGCCACATCGCCGGCGATATCCAGCTTACCGGGCTTCCATGCGCCCACAGCCAGCAGGATGTGGGTGTAGCCCATCTTCTTCAGCTCGTCCACGGAGGGGGCAGGCGCGCCGCACTTGACCTCCACGCCGTAGCGCTCCATCAGGGCGATATCCTTCTCGATGGCCTCGTTGGCGATACGGAAGTTGGGGATCACATGGCGGGGTACGCCGCCCAGACAGCTCTCCCGCTCGAAGATGGTGGTCTCGATACCGGCTCTGCCGCAGAAGTAGGCGGCGGCGATGCCGGTGGGGCCGCCGCCGATGATGGCGACCCGCTTGCCCGCCACCTTAGCGGGGGTCTTGATGGAGGCCATCAGGGCGTTGTAGCCCTTCTGCGCCGCCAGCAGCTTGGTATCCCGGATGCGGACGGACTCGTCATAGAAATTGCGGCTGCACTTGGTCTGGCAGCGGTGGGCGCAGATGGTGCCGGTGATGAACGGCAGGGGGTTCTTCTCGGTGATGAGCTTCAGCGCCGGGCCGTACAGCTCCTTATTGCACAGCTCCATATACTCGGGGATGTCCTGCGCGATGGGGCAGCCGCCCTTGCAGGGTGCGGTGAAGCAGTCGATCCAGGGCACCTGCTTCTCGCTCTTGCGGCTGGGCAGGGGCTTGATGGGCTTGACGTGGTGAACGTCGGTGTGGCTGGCGCTGCTCATATCGCAGATGGCCTGCGTATCCGTGCCGGCAAAGGGCTTATACGCCATGGGCTCCACCTTCTCCACCATCTGGTGCAGACGGTTGTAGCCGCCGGGCTTGAGGATGGTGGTGGCCACGGTGATGGGCCAGATGCCCGCCGCGAACAGTCTGTCGCAGTTGAAATACTCCGCGCCGCCGGCGAAAGAGATCCGCATCTTGCCCTTGAACTGGCGGGAAATACGGTGGCACATCTCGATGGTCAAAGGGAACAGGCTGCGGCCGGACATATACATCTCGTCGTTGGGCAGCTCGCCCCGGGTGGTGTCCACGGGGAAGGTGTTGGACAGCTTCAGGCCGAACTCCAGCCCCTTGCTGTCCGCCAGCGCCTGCAGCCGCTCGAACATAGGCACGGCGTCGACCCACTGGAGGTCCTCATTGAAGTGGTGCTCATCGAAGACGATGTAGTCATAGCCCATGGAGTCGAGGGTGCGGCGGGCGGTCTCGTACCCCAGAATGGTGGGGTTGCACTTGACGAAGGTGTGCAGGTGCTTCTCGGTGATGAGGTAGGAGGCGATGCGCTCGATCTCATCCGGGGGACAGCCGTGGAGGGTGGAGACGGTGACGCTGCGGCTGACGCGGGGGGAGATGCCGTCGATATAGTCGCTCTCCGCGGGGAACAGCTCCTTCAAAACCGCCTTGCACTCGCCGAAGATGGCGGTCTTGTCGGCGTCCATCATGCCGTCGATATAGGTGTTGACCTTCTCGCCCTTGATGCCCTCCAGATCATAGCCCACGGACATATTGAACACGAAGCCGTCGGGATCGCCGAAGCCGTAGACCTTGCTCAGCACCTTCAGGGCGCACCACGCCTTGATGTACTCGTCCATGGCCTGGGGCACGGTCAGCTCGGTGGACCACTCCTGGTTGTAGCCCTCGTCGTTGGCGAGGATGCAGGGGCGGGGGACGCAGGCGGCCAGATCGGCGCCGTCCATCTTCTGGACGGTCTTGACCTCGAAGAACCGGGCGCCGGCCATATAGGCGGCGATGATGTTCTGCGCCAGCTGGCTGTTGGGGCCGGCGGCGGGGCCGAAGGGCGTCTCGATGCGCTCGCCGAAGATGGGCAGGCTCTTGCCCGTGGCGTGGTATGCCTTGCGCACGCCGAAGATCTCGCCGGACGCGGCGTATTCCTCCACCACCCAGTTCATCAGAGACTTGAACGGGATGGGATACATTTTCTCAGACATAGGTCATCCTCCTTGCGGTTATGGTTTCCAATCATTCAAACATTTTTGCCGCGACCTGCGCGTGGCAAAAATTCATCGACCCAGCCGCCTTGGGCGGCGACACCAGTGACCGCTGTCAACTGGTGAGGGGGAATCTAAAGGGGGGATGTATCCCCCCTTTAAGGGCTTTAATAGGTACGGTGGTTCAGGTCGCCCCACAGCTTCTTGGCGGCCTCGAGGATGTGGGCGTTCTCCGCCTCCTCGTCGATACCCACCAGCACGCGATCCTGCATCAGCACCTTACCGGCGGCGATGGTGGTCTGGCACTGGCGGCCGGTCATGCCGAAGATCATGTGGCCGTCGATATTCTCGTCGGAGAACGGAGTGAACGGCTTGTAGTCCATGACGATGATATCCGCCGCCGCACCGGCCTTCAGCACGCCCAGCTCATCGGGAAAGTACCGCGCGCCGATCTTGGCGTTGTTGTGGAACAGCATATCCGTGACCTCGCACCAGCCCACATTGGGCAGGCAGTTCTGGCTCCGCTGGGAGCACAGCGCCACCTTCAGGCTTTCCAGCATATCGTTGGTGTAGGCGTCGGTGCCCATGCCCAGCAGAATGCCCCGCTTGTGGAGCTGCAGCACCGGGCAGATGCCGATGGCGTTGCCCATGTTGGACTCAGGGTTATTCACCACCATGGTGCCGGTCTCCTTGATGAGATCCATCTCGGCGGTGTTCACGTGGATGCAGTGGCCGAGGATGGTCTTTTCGCCCAGAATGCCGTGGTCCTGCAAACGCTGCACGGGGCGGCGGCCGTAGTTCTGGAGGGAATCGTACACATCGTTCATACCCTCGGAGACATGGATGTGGTAGCCGGTACGGCCGTTGTTGGCTTCCACCATGCGGTCAAAGGTCTTGTCGGAGATGGTGAACAGGGCGTGGCCGCCGAACATGGCCGCCAGCATGGGGTCGCGGTTCTTCTCGCACTCGGTGATGAAGTCCGCATTTTCCTGAATGGCCTGCAGGCACTTCTCCTCGCCGTCACGGTCGGAGACCTCGTAGCACAGGCAGGAGCGAAGACCCAGCCGCTTGCTCTCCTCAGCAATGGTGTGCAGGGTGCCGGGGATCTCGCCGTAGCTGGCGTGGTGGTCAAAGATGGTGGTGACGCCCTGCTTGATGGAGTCCATATACAGCGCCGTGGCGGAGGCGCGGGTGCCGTCCATCATCAGGTGGCGGTCGATGGCCCACCATGTGCCGTCCAGCACCTCATAGAAGTTGGTGGGGTTGTTGCCCACGATGCTCAGGCCACGGGCCAGCGCGGAGTAGATGTGGGTGTGGGCGTTGATGAGTGCGGGCATGATGACGCCGCCCTTGGCGTCGATGATGTGGGCGTCGGCGTATTTGGCGCGCAGGGCGGTCTCCTCGCCTACCTCTACGATCTTCGTACCCTCATAGGCCACCGCGCCGTGCTCATAGTAGCCCTTCCCGCCTGCGTCACGGGTGATGAGGCGGCCATTTGTTACTAAATTCATGGTATTACCTCCCGTAAAAAAGTTTTTTCCATCGACTATCACCGGTAAAACAAAGTGTATCAAACCGGAAGCGGTTTGATACACTCAAGCAGCAGCCGAGTGATAGTTGCAGCCCGTGCGCGAAGCACTTCCTTACAGCTACCATTCTTGGATTGTCGTCTATATTTTACAGGACAGCACCGGAAAAATCAATCTTTTTTTGCCGTCTCTCACAATTTCTTTGTTTCTGCACCTACGTGTGTGCCGCCACACCATAGCCGCAGCGGCGGAATTTCTTGCAAAACCCCTTCCTCCGCGCTACAATGGATGTACTACGAGCATCGGAGGGATCTTCTATGGAACAGCTCACCGTCCAACTGCAAAACGCCGCCTATCCCGTGTATATCGGCGATGGTCTTCTATCGCAGGCCGGCGCTCTGCTGCGAAGTGCGTCCACCGTCTCCCGCTGGGCGGTGGTGGCCGATGAGAACGCCGCCAAGCTGTACGGTGATACGGTGCTGGACAGTCTCCGCGCCGCCGGACTGGACGCGGCGCTGTACCCCGTCCCCGCCGGTGAGAACGCCAAGACCCTGCCCGTCTACGAGGCACTGTGCCGCCGCATCCTGCGCAGCGGCTTTGACCGCGCCTGCGGCGTGGTGTCGCTGGGCGGCGGCGCCTGCGGCGATCTGGCGGGCTTTGCCGCCGCCACACTGCTGCGGGGCGTAGCGCTGGCCCATATCCCCACCACCCTGCTGGCCCAGGCAGACAGTGCCATCGGCGGCAAGACCGGATTGGATCTGCCGGAGGGCAAAAACCAGCTGGGCGCATTCTGGCAGCCCTCCCTTGTGCTGTCCGACCCGGCGTGTCTGGCCACACTGCCTCCCCGTCAGCTGTCCTCCGGTATGGCGGAGGTCATCAAGTGCGCCTGCATCGCGGACGCCGCCCTGCTGGACTATCTGGAGGAAACGCCGCGTCCCGATCCGGAAAGGCTCATTGCCGCCTGCTGCCGGGTAAAGGCCCGCTGCATCGCCGCCGACGAGCGGGACGACGGCCCCCGCCGCCTGCTGAACTTCGGTCACACCTTCGGCCACGTTTACGAGGCCGCCGGGGGCTACGCCGCCTACACCCACGGCGAGGCGGTGGCTGCCGGTATGGCTCAAATGCTCCGTTGGCAGATCGCCCACGGCTTCGGCGGCGATTTCCTGCTGGCACGGCTGGAACGGCTGCTGGCACGGTTCGGTCTGCCCACCGCCGTCGACTGTGACGGCGACACCCTGCGCCGTTACCTGACCCACGACAAAAAAGCCGCCGGCAGCCGCATCACCATCGTGGTGGTGGAGCGCCCCGGTGAGGGACGATTGGAGGAGTTGCCGCTGGAAAGCCTGTGGGAGGATATGCCATGATCCTGCGCCTGTACCCCTCCCAACTCAGCGGCACTGTATCCGTGCCGCCGTCCAAGAGCCTGCTCCACCGGGAGCTGATCTGCCGCCGTCTGGCGGGACAGACCACGGCGCTGCCGCCCCGCCCCGCTGATGACATCCGGTACACGGCGGCGGCACTGGTACAGCTGGACGCCCAGGCCCCCACGGTGTACTGCGGTGACAGCGGCAGCACCCTCCGCTTCCTGCTGCCCCTTTTTATGGCGCTGGGCAAGCTGGACGCGGTGTTCACCGGCTCTCCCCGGCTTTTGCAGCGCCCCATCCCCGCCGATCTGGGGCTATGTCCCACGGCGGACGGTCTGACGCTGACCCGCCCTCTCCACAGCGGCGCATGGACGCTGTCCGCCGCCGCCACCTCCCAGGTGGTCAGCGGTCTTCTGATGGCGCTGCCGCTGCTGCCGGTATCGTCTGATATTATGTTAACTGAAAAGCCGGTGTCCCGGCCCTATCTGGATATGACCTGCCACGTCCTCCGGCACCACGGCGTCGTCGTGGTGGAGACGCCCAGCGGCTACCACATCGACGGCGGGCAGACCTACCGCCCCGCTCCCCTGCTGACGGCGCCGGACTGGTCGGCGGCGGCCTACTGGCTGGTGCTGGCCCGCGTGCAGCAGCAGCGCGCCTCCGGCGGGACACAGGGCGATCTGCGCGTGGCGCTGCACGATACGCAGGCAGAGGGTATGCCCCTTTCATGCAGCGCGTCCTCCGGCTGGCAGGGCGATTCGATCATTGAGGAATACCTGCGTGATGTACCGCAGACCGTGGATCTGACCGATACCCCCGACCTGCTGATGCCCTTGGCGCTGTACGCGGCCCTACAGCCGGGGCGCACCACCCGCTTCACCGGCTGCGGCTTCCTCCGTGGTAAGGAGAGCGACCGCCCCCACGCCGTGGCGCAGGTACTGCACACGCTGGGCGCACAGGTACAGGAGGAGGCAGACAGCCTTACGGTCACAGGCGTTCCCGGTCTGCACGGCGGCTGCGTGGACAGCTTCGGCGACCACCGTATCGCCATGCTGGCGGGCTGCGCCGCCATGCTGGCGGATGGCCCCGTCACCCTCACCGGCGGGGAGCAGGTGGCGAAATCCTACCCCGATTTTTGGAAAGATATGGAAGCTCTTGGCGGTAGAACGGAGGTGCTGGCGCCATGATGGAATACACATTGTTCGGAGAATCCCACGGCCCCGCCGTAGGCGTTCTCCTGCAAAATGTACCGGCGGGACTGCCGGTGGATGACCAGCTGATACAGGCGGATCTCCTGCGGCGCAGGGCGTCCGGCAGCTTGGCCACCGGGCGGCACGAAGCGGATGAGGTGGAGTTCCTCTCCGGCGTGTTTCAGGGAAAGACCACCGGTGACGCGCTGGTGGCGGTGCTGCGAAACCGCGACGTCCGCTCCGGTGACTACACGGCGCTGAAGGACACCCCCCGCCCCGGCCACGCCGACTATGCCGCCTTTGTCCGCTCCGGCGGACACAACGACTACCGGGGCGGTGGGCGGTTCTCCGGACGGCTGACCGCGCCGCTGACGGTGGCGGGCAGTCTGGCAAAGACATACCTGCAAACACAGGGCATCACGGTAGACGCCCGGATCGTGGACGAGAACGCCCTGCGGCAGCGTGCCGCCGAGGCCCGTGAAGCCGGAGACAGCGTGGGCGGGCGTATCCGCTGCACTGTCACCGGCGTCCCCGCCGGATTGGGCGGCCCCGATTGGCGGGACACGGTGGAATCGGAGATCAGCCGCCATGTGTTTGCCGTCCCCGCCGTGAAGGCCATCGGCTTCGGCGACGGGGAGGGCTTCGCAGCGCTGCGGGGCAGCGAGGCCAACGATGCGTTCTATACGGACGGCGCGTCTGTCTATACGAAAACCAACCGCACCGGCGGCATCAACGGCGGCGTCACCAACGGCATGGATATCATATTCACCGTCACGTTCCGGCCTACGCCGTCCATCGCAAAGCCCCAGGAGACGGTGGATCTGCACCGGATGGAGAACACCACCGTCACCGTGGGCGGTCGGCACGACAGCTGCGTGGTGCTGCGGGCAGCCCCGGCGGTGGAGGCGGCGGCGGCGCTGGCCATCTGCCGTCTGCTGCCCGCCGACAGCGATACGCTGGCGGGACTGCGCCGCCAGCTGGACGATGTAGACGAGCAGATGACCGCTCTGCTGGCGCGGCGGCTGACGCTGGCCGGAGAGATCGGGCGCATCAAGGCGGCGCAGGGTCTGCCAGTGCTGGACGAGGCGCGGGAGGCGGCGGTGCTGGCTTCCCGGGGCGACCTGCTGCCCCAGCGGCGGACGCAGGTGGAGCGGCTGTTCCGGCTGCTGATGGCGGAGAGCCGGGAGGAGCAGGAGCGCCATGGGTGATTTGATCCTTATCGGGCTGCCCGCCAGCGGCAAGACCACGGTGGGCAGATGCCTGGCACAGCGGCTGGATATGCCGTTTTTCGACTGTGACGAGGCCATCGAGGCCACCGCAGGCTGCTCTGTGTCCGATATCTTCGCCTGCCGCGGCGAGGCGTATTTCCGCGAGCTGGAGCACCAGACTCTGGAGACGCTCTGCCGTAAAGAGGGCTGCGTCATCGCCACCGGCGGCGGCGCGGTGCTGCGGGAGGACAACCGCCTGCTGCTGCGGCGCAGCGGCACGGTGTTCTGGCTGGACAGGCCGCTCGCTGATATTATGTCTACCAACTTTCAGGCGGGGCGACCCCTGCTGGCAGCGGGACGGGAGGCGCTGGAGCGTCTGGCGGCGGCGCGGCGGGCGCTGTACGCCGCCTGCGCCCACCATCGCATCACAGAACCCCTGTCGGAACAGGCAATTTCGCAAATCGAGGATATCTGGAAAGGAGCGCGGCCATGAAGCTGCTGATATTGAACGGTCCCAATCTCAACCTGTTGGGCAGCCGTGAGCCGGACATCTACGGTTCAGAGAGCTATGATGCGTTATGTCAACAAATACAGCGCCACGCCGCCGCCATCAGCTGCACGGTGGCGCTGCTGCAAAGCAACCACGAGGGGGCGCTGATCGACGCTATTCAGGGGGCGCAGGGTGTATACGGCGGCATCGTCATCAACCCCGGCGCCTACGCCCATTACAGCTACGCCATCTATGACGCGCTGCGGGCGGTGGACATCCCGGCGGTGGAGGTGCATATCTCCGATATCACGGCGCGGGAGCCGTTCCGGGCGGTGTCCGTCACCGCGCCCGCCTGCGTCAAGACCATCTGCGGCCACGGGCTGCGGGGGTATCTGGAGGCCATGGACTATCTGAAGGAGACGGTGCGTCCATGAAGCAGCTGTTTGTGATCGGCGACCCGGTGGCGCACAGCCTGTCGCCGCTGCTCCATCAGGCTATGATCGACCAGACCGGCGCGGCGTACCGCTACGATGTGCGGACGGTGCGCCCGGAGGAGCTTCCCGCCTTTGTCCGGTGGGCCAAGGACGGCGGCTGCGCCGGCTTCAACGTGACCATGCCCCACAAGGAGGCCATTCTCCCCCTGCTGGACGAGGTGGACACGACGGCGGCTGCCTGCGGTGCGGTGAACACCGTGTGCATCCGGGAGGGACGCGCCAGCGGCCACAACACCGACGGCGCGGGCTTTCTGGATAGTTTGGCCGGGCAGGGCTTCCACCCCCAGAGACGCACGGTGCTGCTGCTGGGCGCAGGCGGCGCAGCCAAGGCCGTAGGCCATGCGCTGGCGGCAGCCGGTGCCGACCGGGTCATCGTGTGCGCCCGCCGCTTGGAACGCGCCGCGGCGTTGGCCGCACAGCTCCCCGGCTGTGGGGAGGGCATCGCGCTGGCGCAGGACGCCATACAGCAGGCGGCAGCCGCGTGCGACCTGCTGGTGAACGCCACACCGCTGGGCATGGCGGGCAGTCCGGCCTTTGCTGAACTGGACTTTTTACAGGCATTGCCGCCGCACGCCGTGGTGTACGATCTGGTCTACCACCCCCGGCGCACGGCGCTGCTGGAGGCGGCGGCGCGGCAGGGGCTGCGGACGGTAGGCGGTATCGACCTGCTGATCCGGCAGGCGGTGCGGGCGTTCACCTTCTTCACCGGCGAGACGCCTGACACAGCGGCGCTGTACGACGCGCTGCACGAGCCGTTGGGCTTGGAATCGTAGTTTACATAAAAAGAACCGTGCCTTGCGGCACGGTTCTTTTTATGTTTTTCTTTTGCAGCCGTCACGCCAGAATATCCGTCAGGTCGTTCAGCCCCATGGACTGGGCGATGACCAGCACATGGTCGCCCTCCTCGATGGTGGTCAGGCCGCCGGGGATGATGGTCACATCCTCCCGGACGATGGCGGCCAGCAGCACACCGCTGCGCAGGTCCAGATCCTTCAGCGGGATGTGCAGCAGGCGGTCGGAGGGCCCGGTAGCCAGGAACTCCAGCGCCTCCACCTGTCCGCCCAGCAGCTTGTACAGCGACTCCACGGTCATGCCCTCGGAATTGGCCAGCGCACGGACGTAGCGGGTGATCTGGTTGGCGATGATGTCCTTGGGGCTGATGATGCTGCCCAGACCAGTGTCCTGCAGCAGCCCCATGTAGTTGGGACGGGTCATCTTGGCCAGCACCTTCCGCACACCGGCACGGCGGGCGGACATGGCCATCAGCAGGTTCTCCTCGTCGCGGCCGGTCAGGGACACAAAGGCGTCGGCGCCGAAGATGTTCTCCGCCTGAATGAGATCGTTGTCCGTGCCGTCGCCCTCGATGATCATGGCGTCCGGCAGGTGCTGGGACAGGGTCAGGCACTTCTCATGATCCTGCTCCACGATGCGGACATGGGTGCCGGTGTGCGCCAGCTCCCAGTACAGGTACATACTGATGCGGCTGCCGCCCAGCATCGCCACCGTCTTGACCCGATGGAGCGTGCGGCCCATGGCCTTGAGCATTTTTTGCAGCTCCGTCTTGGCACCTACCATATACAGCCGGTCGTCGGCCTGCGGCACAAAGGAGCCGTTGGGGATGATGCACTCGTCGCCCCGCTGAACGGCGCAGATCAGCACATTGGCCTTGCGGTCGCCGTGTGACTCTCCCAGACTGCGGCCCACCAGGAAATCCTCCGGCTGCGCCTGCAGGCCGATCATGTCGATGAGGCCGCCGGCAAACGGCTCCACGGAGATGGCGGCGGGAAAGCTGAGGATGCGGGCGATCTCCTGCGCCGCCGCCAGATCGGGGTTGATGACCATATCCAGCCCGATCTCCCGCTTGAGGATGTCCGCATCCCGGCGGTACTCTGTGTTGCGGACACGGGCGATGGTGTGGCGGGCGCCCAGACTCTTGGCCATCAGGCAGCAGACCATATTGGTGTCGTCCACGCCGGTGACGGCGATGACCAGATCCGCCGACCGGACACCGGCATCCATCAGTACGCTGATGGAGGCGCCGCTGCCGTGGATGCACATGACGTCCAGCGTGTTGTCCGCCTTGGCCAGATGGGCGATCTCGTTGTCCACCATGACGATGTCATGCTTTTCCTGCTCCAGCTGGCGTGCAATGGCGTATCCCACCTTACCGCAGCCTACGATGATGATCTTCATGCTTCCTCCTCCCCGCCCGACGGGGGCGCGGCGTTTTCCTTTTGCTGGGCCAGAGCTGCCGACAGCTCCGCGCCCAAAATCAGCACCTGCCCGGACATATACAGCCACAGCAGCACCACCACGATGGTGGCGATAGAGCCGTATAGCCGTGCATATTGAGCCACGTTCTCCACATAATAGGAAAATGCCATACTCAGCAGCATCCACGCGGCAAGGGAGCTGCCCACGCCGGGCAGCACCTCCCGCAGGGGACGGCGCTGCCCCAGCGCCAGCTGATACAGAAGCCCCAGCGAGATGGCCATGATGAGCGCCAGGATCACGAAGCGCAGATAGCCCCACACGCTGATGAACGTCTCCGACAGGGGCAGCAGGTGGGACAAGAAGTGCAGGGCGCGGCGGCCCATCACCACCAGCAGCAGCGTCAGACCGATGACAACGATCATCCAGACGGTAAACAGCAGATTCCGCAGCTGTCCCAGCAGAATATTCTCCGGCGAGCTGCGGTGAAACGCCTTACGCAGCGAGTGCATCAGGCAGCCGGTGGAGCGCATGGGAAACCAGATGGAGAAGACCAGGCTGAACCACAGCAGCTGGCGGCTCTGGTTGGCGGCCACATACTCCAGATAGGAACGCACCACGCCCACCACGTCGGATGGCAGCAGAGGCGCCAGCACCGCCGTGATACTGTCGATATCCAGCTCCAGAATACCCAGCAGCGCGCTGACGAAGATCAGCAGCGGAAACAGGGCAAACAGCAGATAATATGTCAGCGCTGCGCTGTCCCGCGCCACATCGTGGGCGTAGTACCGGCGGATCATGTCCTCCGCCAAGCGCCCCCCACGGGTCTTCGGTGTATAGAGTTTCGGTGTTTTCATAAACAGAGTTCCCTCCGAAATTTTATTGTAACACAGTACGCCGTAAATTAAAAGGGGCATTTGCGGCGCCCTACTTCCGCTATGCACAGCGCCTGTATAAATTCCAAATTGTATTTTATTATTTTTTTGTGAATTTTCACTTTTCCTATTGGCTTGCGCGGAAATTCGTGTTATACTTACCATGTCGCAATTGGAAATTCTTTACAGAAAAGCGAGGTTCTGATATGGATAATCTTACAAAGCTGGTTCGAGACGAGATCACACGGCAGTATCGGAGCGTGCGGCAGTTCGCTTTCGCGGTGGATATCCCCCTGTCCACCATCAACAGCGCCCTGCACAACGGTGTCGGCGGTTCCTCCTTCGACACGGTGATGCGCATCTGCAAGATCCTGGGTATCAAGGCCATGTCCGACGACGCCGCCCTCTACCTGACGGACGACACCGAGAAGCTGCTGACCCAGTATGCAAAGCTGGATGAATACGGCCGGCATACCATCGCCTCCGTGATGCAGGTGGAGTATGACCGCTGCATAGGCATGGAATGATTCCCGCCGGATAGATATTCGTTTTTTATAAAGCATAAGCGCCGTGAGCCGCCGCCCGAATGGGGCGGCGGCTCTTTTGCTGCCACAAGGCAGGTGTTTACATAATGCCGGACTTCTCCTTGCTGGCGGCGATGGCCGCATTCAGCTTGCGGGCCGGATAGTAGACCAGCAGGCCAAAGACGGTGAACAGCACGCACATTCCCAGCAGGATCAGCGCACAGTGCAGATATGTCTGGCCGTACATTCCGCCGATGGTTTCGCGGATCATGTCCATGCCGTAGTGGAAGGGCATAAAGGGATACAGGCTTCGGAACAGCGCAGGCAGCACGTCGATGGGGTAGGAGCCGCCGGAGCCGGCCACCTGTAACACCATGATAATGACGGAGATAGCAAGACCCACGTTGTCCAGCGAGTAGACCAGCGCATAGTTCATAAAGGAAAAGTTCAGGGAACAGATGCAGCAGGCCAGCACAAACAGGGCGGGCTCCGCCGCCTCCATGCCCACAAAGTGCAGACAGCCGAAGGCCGTCACCAGCGCTTGGGCGATCGCCATGAAGAAGAAGATCATAAAGCGTCCGAAATACCGCTCCACGGCGCGGCACTGCTGGAATTTCGGCTGGGTCACCGGCACCTTTACCATCACCGCCGTCAGGAGGCTGCCTACAAACAGAGCCAGCATCACATAGTATGGGGACATGGCGGCGCCGTAGTCCTTGATCTCGTAGATGATCTGGGTGTTCATCTGCACCGGGGAGGCCAGATACGCCGCCATGCTGTCGGAATCGCTGGCCATCAGCTCCACAAAACGCTTGAAGGCATCGCTGTCGGTGATGCGGCGGATGTCCTCCTCCATATCCGCCAGATAGCCGGACACGCTCTCCGCCAGTGTGACGCTGGCTGCCAGCGTGGGCTGGGCGGCGGAGACGGCGTTGGAATAGGAGCGCAGGGTGCCGGACACGCCGCCCAGCGCGCCGGAGGAGGCGGTCAGGATCTCCTGCACGGAGCCGAGGGTGGACTGCGCCCGCTCTCCGGCCCTGTGGATGTAGGCGTTGACCTGCTGATTGGTCTTGACGGCGGCGGTACGCAGCAGCTCGCGCACCTCCCCGATCACCTGTCGCAGCTCGTCCTGCACATGGGACAGGCCGGACTGCTCCACGGCGCTTTTCAGCGTCTCCAGCCGGTCGATGGCGGCCTCCAGCCGATCCTCCAGCACAGCGTCGTCCGTTCTGCTGCAGACTCTTTGCAGTGCGGCGATCACCTTGTCGATCTGAGAAATGACCTTTTCGTGGGCAATATCCTCGGCAGGGGTCAGATCCACGCCGTTGAGCATATCCTCCAGATCGGAGAGGACGGTATCGGCGGCGTTCAGCACCTGCAGCAGGTCGTCGGAGGTGTCGTCCGCCGCCTCGATCCCGGTGTCAATGAGCTGCACGGTGCTGCCGACGGCGGCAGAGGTGCTGTTCATGGTGCTCTGCGCGTCGCTGATGGTGATGGCAGAGGCGGCCAACAGGCTGCTGGCGCCCTCCATCACATTTTGCAGAGAGCGGAACACCTCCGCCATCTGATCCATATCCTGCTGGGCGGAGGACAGCTTCTCCAGCAGGTCATTGGCAACGTCCTGCCCGTCAAGTCCCATGGCCTTGAACACAGAACCGGCGGTAGTCAGGGCATCGGCTACCTTCTCCAGAATGGTGGTGTTGATCTCCTCCTGCACGGCGGTTTTGGCCTTGCCGGTGATCTTGGGGGCAATGGCGTTCTTTTTCTCGTTCTCGTAATACTGGATCTCCGGATGGCGCAGGTCGCCCTCCAGAATGCTGACAAAGTCGCCGGTAAACTCCGGCGGCAGGACCAGCGCGGCGTAGTAGTCGCCGGCGTTCACGCCGTCCAGCGCTGTCTGGGCATCGTCCACAAAGACCCAGCCCATCTGGTCGTTGGTCTCCAGCCCCTGCAGCACCAGCTCGCCGATGTTCAGGTGGAGCCCCAGCACCTCGTAGCCGTCGTCCTCGCTGGCTACCGCCACCTTGATACGGCCGGTGGAGGCGGGGCCATAGGGGTCCCAGTTGGACAGAATGTTGAACCACGCATAGAGGCAGGGCACCAGACACAGGCCCAGCATGACCACCACCGCCACCACGCTGGCAGTCAGGCGCTTCCAATCGGCGCAGAAAATACGCCAGATATTTCTCATCTGTCCACCTCCTCCTGCTGCGCCGCGGCGCGGCGCAGATCGTCAGACAGTCCCTGCAGCGCACGGGTCAGCAGCTCCAGATCGCCCGCCAGCTTCTGCGGGTCACGCAGCAGCCCCTCCAGCAGCTGTGCGCTGTCGGCAGCGCCGCCCTGCGGCATTTTCTGCACGTTCTGCGCTTTCTGCGCATCCTGACGATTCTGCGTTTCCTGCGGCTTCTGCTGCTGCGGCGTCTGTCCGTGTACCTCCTGCAAAATATCCTCCACAGAGTAGCTCTCCTCCGCCATCGGTTCCTGCGCATCCTCGGCGGAGACGGGCTCGGACTCGATCACGATATTCGCTGTGGTCTCCTCCCGGCGGCCGTGATACCGGCGGTCGGGCAGACGCGGCATACGGGGCAGCTCTGGCAGCTCCAGCAGCGTCCCCATGCTCTCCAGCTCCATCTGGGTGATCTGCTCCAGCTTTTTTTGCAGCTCGTAGTCCGCGTACTCCACGGCGATCAGATACGCCGCCACGGCGAACATGGAGAAGATCCACAGCATCAGGGTGAACACCTTGTTGCCCTGTGCCAGGAACATCAGCAGCATCAGTCCCACCGTCACCACCAGCAGCATCCGCATACCGTTGCGGATGCGCCGCCGGTTGTTCTTGTGCAGCGTTCTCACCTCATCCAGCAGGCGATCGTACAGCTCCTGATATTCTCTTTCCGTTGTCATGGTACATCCGCCTCCTTTCACAGCAGCTCCGTCTCCTCCAGCTTCTCCTCCATAAAGTGGTTCAGTCCCATGAGCGGACGGCGCACCAGCAGTCCGATGAGCAGCGCGGCAACGGCGAACAGCAGCAGGAACGCAAGCTGCGTTATGTAGTAGTCGCCGTACAAACCGCAGATACACTCGCGCATGGCGTCAATGGCATAGGGGAACGGGAAGAAGCGGTAGATTTTCTGATAGATCTCCGGCAGCAGCTCGATGGGGAACGTGCCGGAGGAGCCTGCGATCTGCATGACCATGATGACCACCACCACGGCCTTGCCCACGTCGCCGAAGGCGATGGCAAGGGAGTAGATCAGCAGGCTGAAGGTAAAGGCCGTCAGGGAGGCTGTCAGGTACAGCAGCCCCGGGTTCAGACACTGTATCTTCAGCAGGTACAGGTCACCGGTGACGATCACCGCCGCCTGTATCTGGCTGATCAGGAAGAAGAACAGGTACCGGCCAAAGTACAGCTCTGCCGGCTTGGGGTCGATGAGCCCGTCGGTGCGGGCGTGGATCTTCACGATGGACGACAGGATGACGCCGCCCACCCAGATAGCCAGCGTGGTGTAGAACGGCGCCATGGCGGAGCCGTAGTTCTCAATGGGATAGACCTTGTTCACCGTGGTCTGCACCATCTCCGGGAAATACTGGCTGTACGCGGCGGGGTCGCCGCCCAGTATGGTCAGCAGCATATCCGTGTACTCGCTGGTGGTGGCGCCCTCCAGTCTGTCGATGGTCTCGGACAGCGATGTGACCATCCGCTCCGCCGCCGGACGCAGCAGCTCCATGGTAGTGCTCAGCGCCTGCGTGGTGTTGGCCATCGCTCCCCGCAGGGCCTTGACGTCGTTGGACAGTGCCTTCACACCCTCCATGGCGTCGGACACATCCGACACCACCGTATCCAGCTGATCCCGCAGCTCATGCTCCGTGACGGGGATCTGGTCGGTCATCTCACGGATAGCTGCCACCAGCGCGGCGCAATCTTTTTGCAGACCGCTGATATCGCTGGCGGCGGCCAGCTCGTTCAGCATCCTCTGAAGGGCGGTGCAGCGGTCAGCCAGCCCGCGGAGATGCTGGATCTGCGCGGTGACCAGATGGGTGCCGGAAATGGCGGTGGACTCCAGCCGGTCGGCCAGCGCATTGAGCCGTGCGCTGAGCTTGCCCATCTCGGCGGCGGCGTCCTCCAGCTCCTTCCGGATCTCCGGCAGGAGCTCCGGCAGTTGGGCATCATTCTGCTTCTGCTCCAGACGGTCCAGCGCACGCTCCACCTTCTCCAGCGCCGTATACAGCGCGTGCTGTATGGCGGCGGCGGTATCCGCCGCCTCCTCGCCGTCCGGCAGGTTCTGGTTGATATGGGCAATGGCGGCGGACAGCGCCTCGGCATCGGCGGCGGAGATACCGCCGGAGCCGCCGGCGGCGCGGAAGGCGTCCATCATATAGCTGCACCCGGACAGTACATCCTGGGTCTGGTACAGAAGGCCCTTCACCGCGGTCTCCGGATCGGTCTCCGTCAGATCGGCGGCCAGCAGATTGCTCTGCTCCATGATGCCGCTGATGACCACCTCCAGATAGTTCTCGCTGATGGAGCGCTTCAGCGTCTCCACCGCCGTGTCGGTGATTTTGGTGGCCACGGCGTTTTTCTTGGCGTTTTCATAGTAGGTGATGGCGGGCTGGCCGGTCCAGTCCGTGAACATCCGGTACATCTTGCGGGAGAAGTCCTCGTCGATGACCACGGCGGCATAGTAGTCGCCGGCGTACACGCCGTCCACCGCCTCCTGCTCCGTGTCCACGATGACCCAGTTGATGGACGTGGAGGTCTTCAGATCCTCCTGCACGTCCCGGCCCTTATTGACATACTCACCGTTGTCGGTGTAGCCCCGGTCCAGTGACGCCACGGCGATGGAGATGCCGCCGGTGTTGCCGTAGGGGTCCCAGTTGGAGTAGATGTTCAGCCATGCGTACAGGCTGGGCAGCAGGGCAATGGCCACTACCACCACGCTGGCAAAAAAGCACTTGCTCAGCGTGCGGATGTCCGTTTTGAATATCTTCCAGATATTTCGCATATGTCCTCCGTCAGCGGCGCGGGAGCTTTCCACGCCGCACATCACATAGTTCCGATCCTAAAACGTCCGCAAAAAGGGACATTTTCCATTATACAGAATGTGACACAGAAAAAACCAAACACTTTTCCGTTTTTGCCCGAATTTTGTACAGTCGCAGCGGATGGACGAGGCAAAACATCCCGCCGCGGGCGTAGCCGCGGCGGGATGTTCGTATAGATGTTATTCCAGCACCATCAGCAGCTCCTTGGCCTTGACGGGCTGCCCCTCCTTGACGCGGACGGTCTTCACCGTACCGGCGGCCCGGGCGGTGATGGCGGTCTCCATCTTCATGGCCTCGATGACGGCCAGCACCTGATCCTTCTCCACATGGTCGCCCTGCTTGACGGAGAGCTTGGACACCATACCGGGGATGGACGTACCCACCTGCATGGGGTCGGACTCGTCGGCCAGCGTGGCCTGCCGTGTCTCCTCGGAGGCGTGGGGGTCACGGACGGTGACCTCGCGGCGCATACCGTTCAGCTCGAACTGGACGTTGATGGTACCGTCGTTGTTGCGGTCGCCCAGACCCAGATACTTGATGACCAGTGTCTTGCCGTCCTCGATGTTGATCTTGTTCGTCTCGCCCAGCGCCATGCCGTTGAAGAACACATGGCTGCCCATGCGGGTGATATAGCCGTACTCCTTGCGGTGGCGGCAGAAATCCTCATAGACCTTGGGATACATGGCGTAGGAGATGAGATCCTTCTTCTCCGGGTCGTCGCGGAACTGCTCCACCTCGCAGCGCAGCTTGTCGAAGTCCACGGGGGGCAGCAGCTTGCCGGGACGGCAGGTGATGGGCTCCTCGCCCTTGAGCACCACTCTTTGCAGCTCCTTCGGGAAGCCCCACGCAGGCTGGCCCATCATGCCCTTGAAGTAGGATACCACGGAATCAGGGAACGCCAGCGCCTCGCCGCGGCGGACGATATTCTCCGGCGTCAGGTCGTTCTGCACCATGAAGATGGCCAGATCGCCCACTACCTTGGACGAGGGCGTGACCTTCACCGGGTCGCCCAGCATATCGTTGACGGTCTTGTACATCTCCTTGACCTCCTCGAACCGGTCGCCGAGGCCCAGAGACTCCACCTGCGGGCGGAGGTTGGTGTACTGACCGCCGGGGATCTCATAGCGGTAGATGTCGGTGGTGGAGGACTTCAGGCCGTGGTCGAAGCTCTCGTACCGCAGGCGCACATCCGCCCAGTAGTTGCTCAGCTCCTGCACCCGGCGCAGGTCAAGACCGGTGTCGCGCTCCGTGCCGTGGAGAGCGGCCACCACCGCGTCCAGAGACGGCTGGCTGGTGAGCCCCGCCATCGGCGCGCAGGCCACGTCCACCACGTCCACACCGGCCTCGGCAGCCAGCAGCAGCGCCGCCACCTGATTGCCGGTGGTATCGTGGGTGTGCAGGTGGATGGGCAGCCCCACCTCCTGCTTCAGGGTGGTCACCAGCTTCTTGGCGGCGTAGGGCTTCAGCAGTCCGGACATATCCTTGATGGCCAGCATATGAGCGCCCCGCTTTTCCAGCTCCTTGGCGAGGTTGACATAATATTTCAGAGTGTACTTGTCCTTCGTCTCATCCAGAATATCGCCGGTGTAGCACATCGTTGCCTCCAGCAGCTTGTTCTGGCGGAGCACCTCCTCCATGGCCACCTCCATGCCCGGCACCCAGTTCAGGGAGTCGAAGACGCGGAACACGTCGATGCCGCGCTGGGCGGCCTCCTCCACGAAGGCGCGCACCAGATTGTCGGGATAGTTGGCGTAGCCCACCAGATTGGAGCCGCGCAGCAGCATCTGGAACGGGATGTTGGGGATCTTCTCCCGCAGCAGGCGCAGGCGCTCCCACGGGGACTCGTGGAGGAAGCGGTAGGCCACGTCGAAGGTGGCGCCGCCCCACATCTCCAGCGAGAAGCAGTCCCGCAGGATATCCGCCATGCCGTCGGCGCCCTTGACCATGTCACGGGTACGCATACGGGTGGACAGCAGGCTCTGGTGGGCGTCCCGCATGGTGGTGTCGGTGAGCAGCAGCTTCTTCTGCCCCAGCACCCAGTTTTTCACCGCCTCGGGGCCCTCCGCATCCAAAAGCTGCTTGAGGCCGGGCCCCAGCGGCTCCTTGGCCTCCGGGAAGCGGGGGATGTCGTACTGATGGCGCTCGGCATCGGGGTTGGCCACCTGAATTTCGGAGATATACCGCAGGACGCGGGTGGCGCGGTCGCGGGAATCCATGATCTCGAACAGCTCCGGCGTCTCGTCGATGAACTTGGTGTGGCACTGGCCGTTGACGAACACGGGGTGCGCCAGAATATTGGTGACAAAGGGGATATTGGTCTTGACGCCACGGACGCGCACTTCATTGATGGCGCGGGCGGACTTGCGGCAGGCGGCGGCGAAGGTGCGGTCCCAGCTGGTGACCTTCACCAGCAGCGAGTCGTAGTACGGAGAGATGACGGTGCCCACGCCCACGTTGCCGCCGTCCAGACGGACGCCGAAGCCGCCGGGGGAGTGATACGCCGTGACCTTGCCGTTGTCGGGGGCAAAGTTGTTGGAGGGATCCTCCGTGGTGACGCGGCACTGGATGGCGTAGCCGTCGATATGCACGTCCTCCTGCTTCGTTAGACCGATCTCCGGGCAGCTCAGGGGATACCCGGCGGCGATGAGCAGCTGGGCGCGGACGATATCCACGCCGGTGACCATCTCCGTGACGGTATGCTCCACCTGAATGCGGGGGTTCATCTCAATGAAGTAGTAGTTCCCGGATTTATCCACCAGAAACTCCACCGTACCGGCGCTGACATAGCGGACGGACTTGGCGATCTTCACCGCGTCACGGCGCAGCGCCGCCACCGTCTCCTTGGGCACCGACCACGCGGGGGCGAATTCCACCACCTTTTGATACCGGCGCTGGAGAGAGCAGTCACGCTCGCCCAGATGGTAGACGTTGCCGTACTGATCGGCCAGGATCTGCACCTCGATGTGCTTGGGCTCCTCCAGATACTTCTCCATGAAGATGTCGCCGCAGCCGAAGGACTTCTCCGCCTCGCTGTGTACCAGCTCATAGGCGGTCTTGACCTCCTCCGGCCGGTCGCAGCGGCGCATACCGCGTCCGCCGCCGCCGGCAGCGGCCTTCAGGATGACGGGGAAGCCGAAGCTGACGGCCTTTTCCAGCGCGTCGTCGGCGTCCCGCAGCGGCTCGGTGCAGCCGGGGATGATGGGTACGCCGCACTGGATGGCGATCTCCTTGGCGCTGAGCTTATCGCCCATCTTGGCCAGCACATCGGCGGACGGGCCCACGAACAGGATGCCGTTTTCCTCGCACGCCCGGGCAAAATCGGCGTTCTCGGACAGAAAGCCGTAGCCGGGATGGATGGCGGTGACGCCCCGGCGGCGGGCAAGGCCGATGATACCGGGAATGTCCAGATAGGCGCCCAGCGGCGACTTCTTCTCACCCACCAGATACGCCTCGTCCGCCTTGGTGCGGAACAGCGAATAGGTATCCTCATTGGAATAGATGGCCACGGTGTGAAGCCCCAGATCGTGGCAGGCGCGGAAAATGCGCACCGCTATCTCGCCCCGGTTGGCGACCAGTACCTTTTTAAGCTGTGTGATCTGCATAAGCCGGTCTCGCTCCTTCCTGCCGTGCCGCTGGCACGGTCTTGTTTTTCTCCATTATACACGGATAGAGGGCTCTGCGCCAGACGGAAAATGTGTAGAAATGCACAGGTTTCCCGTCAGGAGAATTTGGGACTTCTGCGAGGGGCGTGGACAAAGAGCGCCCGCCTGTCCATGACAGGCGGGCGCGGTGATTCAGTTGGTCATGCCGCCGCCTACATCCTTGCCCAGATCGCAGGTGTAGACCCAGTGCAGCACATCTCCGGAGCGCAGCTGATAGCGGGAGCAGCCGTAGTTGGGGAACCAGCCGTTGACGGTGTACATCCACCCGGACAGGCTGCCGGCGTCGAACTCGTAGAGGTTGCCGATGCCCTCGATATAGGCGCTGTTGTAGAGGGGCGTGAAGCTGGATTCCATGTGGATCTTATTCTCCCGGCAGACCCGCTGGAGCACGTCAAAGGCGCTCTCCCCGGCGGCGAACGTGACCTGCGTCTCCGGTAGGAGCACGCCGTCCTCCGGCACCAGCGGCCGCTTGTTCTGCGCCAGCTTGTCCATGTTATCCAGCAGCACCTCGCAGGTGATGGAGATGGTGCAGGTGCAGTCGGCGGTATCGGCCACCTGTGCGTTCTCCGGCTCCACCGGCTGGGGCTTGCCCTCCGGCACCGGGTCGGTCTGGTAGCGATCCTGCTCCACGGCGGTCATGTCGTATAAGCGGGGCTGCCCCTTCGTAAAGCGCTGGCACGCCGCCAGCGCGTAGAAGCCCTGCTCCGTGGCGATATTGTCCGGGGCGGTCTGCCCGGCGATGTGGCGGAAGCCGCCGCCCTCCACCGCGAAGGACGCCACGGCGTCCGGCACTGTGGCGCCGTCCTTGACGAAGCGGCTGTCGGCGAGGGGGTCGATGCCCAGAGATGTCAGCGCCACCAGCACCTGCGCCGCGGACTCACAATTCTCCGTACCCCAGCTGGCGAAGCCGCCGCTGGGGAGCTGGGCGTCAGACAGCAGCGTCAGCGCCTCATCCACCGCCGCCTGCACCGCCGCCTCCCCCGTGTAGGGGGCCAGCGCCGTCAGCGTCATGGCGGTGATGTCCACGTCCATCGTGTCACCCATCAGCGCCCAGCCGCCGTCGGTGCAGCGGGCGGACAGCAGCTCCGCCACCAGCGCAGTGCGGGTCACAGGCTCCGCGCCCGCCGTGGGCGCAGGGTCGGGGTATGCGCCGCAGTCCAGCGCGATCAGCGCCCAGATGGGGCCGTTCAGTCCCTGACGGCGGAGGTATTCCATGTCGCCCAGCCCCGCCGTCAGATCCACGCCCGCCACATCGGCGGCGTTGTGTCCGGCAGCGGTGACGCCCAGGATCGTCCGGGAGTTCTCCGAGGACTTATTGGCGTTCAGCCGGTTCCCCTCCGCCTGCGCCGTGTATTCCACGACGGACTCGTAGTAGACGGCGGCCGTCTCCCGCTCCAGCAGGCCGGCGGCGCGAAGCCCCACCACCGTCCAGTCACCGTTCACAGGGCCGGCGGATGGGGCGTCCTGCGCCAGCAGGTACTCCCCGGTCTGCCGGAGGGCGGTCTGCCACGGGGCCTCCTCCCCGCCGGACAGCTGTGCGCCGCAGGCGGTGAGCAGCAGGCTCAGCAGCAGGATAACCGGCAGGATATACTTTTTCATGGTGGGCATGGACAGTTCCTCCTTACAGAAATTCCCTATATTTCAGCCGCAGTCTTTCGCCCAGTCCCGCACGGCGCCATGTCCGCGTCCAGACCTGCTCCTGCAAATCGAGGGCGCGGCGGCGCTGGGACTCGTCCATGGGTGCATCGCGGAAGCGTGCCTGCTCCCACAGGGCGGCCACCGCCAGATACGACGCCCGCAGATCCTCGTCCAGATAGGGGGCGTAGTCGGCGGGGGCGCAGTTGGCGATGGGCATTCCCTTGGCGCGCAGCACATCCACGGTGTAGCGGAAGATGGCGTCGATGGCGGTTGGAACGTGGGGATCGGCAAACCGCGCCTTGCGGCGGGCGGTCTTTTTCCGCTCCCAGATGATCCAGCCGGCGAACAGGCACACCACGGCGGCGGTCAGCAGGACGGACAGCGTCAGCAGGATGGTCAGCCGGTGCTTGAGCCAGAACTCCCGGAGGGTCCGGGTCAGGTCGCTGTCCGGCGCGTCCGGCTCCTCGCTGTTCTCCGTGTCCGGCGGCGCCTGTCCCACAAGGCCGTAGATATCCCGATAGCTCTCCGCCTGCTCCATAACGCTGAGGTAGGGCGGCGCCACCTCGAAGGGCAGCCAGCCCACGCCGTCCTGATAGTACTCCACCCATGTGTGGCCGCTCTGTCCGGTGAGGGTCAGGGGCTGTCCCGGCGTCATGGACGCGGCGGCATCCTTCGTCACCAGAAAGCCCTCCACACAGCGGGCAGGGATGCCGTAGTAGCGGAACATCATGGCAGCCGCCGCCGCATATTGGGCGTCGCCGCCGGTCTGCGAGCCGTCCAGAAAGTAGAGGACGGGGTCTGTACCGGCGGGCGGCGCAGACGCCGTCTCCGTATAGGTGATGTAGGTGGTCAGGTAGAACAGGATGTTCTGCTTGGCGCGCTGGCAGTCGAAATGGATCTGCCCCGGCTCTCTCTCCCAGCCGCTGAGCTTCTCCGTCAGGAAACGGCGGATATCCTCGGGGACATCCGTGTAGTGCTGGTAGGCAAAGCGGTTGTAGGCGCTCTCCGCCTCCAGAAAGGCGGCGTTGGCGGCGGTGTCCTCCGCCAGAGACGCACCGATGCGGCGGTACTTGGTGAGAAGACTCCCGGCGGCGTGGAGCGCATAGACTCGCTGTCCCCGAAGGCCGGGCGCGGACAGCGCCGCCTCCCCCACGGCATTTTCGTCGGGTATAGGTGTATCATACCGCAATTCATACGGCGCGTAAAGATATTTCGATGAGGCGCCGGTATTTTCCACCGTCATGGTGTTATCCGTCTCCTGCAGCTCCGGCACGGCGGCGTGTGCCGCCGCTGTCAGCTGGGTCAGGGGGCGGAAGCCGTTCTTGTGCAGCCAGTAGAACGTGTCAGCGCTGTCCGCCAGCGTCTGACTGTCCAGTGTCATCCAGCGGCCATTCGCATACGTCTCCCCCACGAAGCCCCGCAGATAGCAGGAGGCGGGGTCGGTCATAGTGACGGCGAGCATCGGCGTCTCCGTCCGGGCGGGCGCAGCGGCGGTCAGGTCGCCTCCCGGCAGACCGGCGGCGGCATTATCCCCGTAGCGCAGGGCATCCACGCCTGCAAGGACGGCAGTCCTGCCATCGTCCAGCCATGCGGGATGGGCGGCGTCGCCGCTCCAGCCCCCCAGCACCGTGACCGCCAGCAGTATCGCGGCGGCGGCGCGGCACCAGACGCGCAGGGCGGCAACGCCCCTGCCGGTGAAGGCCAGAAGGTACAAAAGCAGCAGCGTCAGTGCCGCCAGCGCCATCCACCACAGGGGCGCGGCGGGCGCCAGCACCACGACTGCCGCCGCCAGCGGCAGCGCCGTCAAGCACAGAGGCAGATAACGGGGGCGCAGGACACAGTGGGCGCTCCACACACCCCAGAGGGCGGCGGCCACTATCAGCAGTGCCGTCAGCGCCCCGTTGTCCTCCGGCGCGGCAAATACGGGGTAGATCCGAGGAAACACCTGCTGCCATGTGTGCAGCGCGGCATTCACCAGCGCAGCCAGTCCTCCGGCCAGGGCCTCGCCTGTCACCAGCAGCGCGGCGGCGCACAGGGCGACCCAGCACAGGGGCGGGAGCCACGGGCGGCGGCTGTTGGAAAAGGCCGTCACCGTCCCGGCGGACAGCAGGGCGGCCAGCAGTGGCAGCCATAGGGATACGGACAGCTCCAAAAGCCCCGTCAGCAGCAGTGGGAAGGATGCCGCCAGCAGGGCGGCGGGGATAAAACGCCGAAAAGCATCAGAGCGCAACGGTCAGTCCCTCCTTTCCGCGAAGCGCCGACGGGGTGACGGTGCAGAACACCATGGCGGCGGACGGCTCCCCGGCGGGGCGCAGCGTCAGCACCAGCATCCGGGCGGCGTCGGCAGCCCGGCAGGACAGCAGGCGGACAGGCACCTCCTCCGCCTCCACCTCTGTTTCGGCGGAGAGGATGTCCGGCAGCGCCTCTGTCAGCTCCTCCATGGAGGAGACGGCGCGGAAGGCCAATTCGCCGCCGGGACGATCCAGCCAAGCGATGCGGTGCGCCACGTCCTGTTGGCACAGGGCAGCGGAGACGGATACCACCGCCTCGCCCAGCGCCTCCCGCTCCGCCGGGGACGGCGGCGCGGCGGCGGAGTTGTCCAGCACCAGCAGCAGGGTATCGTCCACCGGCAGGCCAAGCTGCCGCACCATCAGCGCGTCCGTTTTCTCCGACAGCTTCCAGTGGATGCTGCGCAGGCGGTCGCCGGCTTGGTACTCCCGAAGGCCAAAGGGCTCGCTGGGGTCGTCGCCGGGGCGGGTCATGGAGTATTCTGCGCTGTCCGCGTCCGGCACGCACTGCTCCGACAGGGACAGCGCGACCGGCCACAGCTCCGGCAGCACCAGCGCCGAGGCGGCGAGGGATACCGGCTGCCGCGCCGCCCACAGTCCCAGCAGATCAAAGACCGCCAGCGTCTGCACCGTCAGCTCCAGCTTGCCGCAGTGAGGCAGCGTAAAGACCGTGTCGGCGCAGCCCTCCCCCCTGCCGGGTACGGCGAGGCGCAGGGTCTTTTCCCACTGCTCGCCGGTGAGCAGGTCGCGGCAGCGCACCACGGCGCGCACCTGCGGGGCGGTGAAAAATCCGGCGTTGGTCACGGTGAGCGTCACCGGCAGCGGCTGCCCCTTCCCGCAGGAAAGGCCGGCGGTCAGCGCCGCCGACAGCCGCCGCCGGATACGGCGGGTCAGTACGAGCTCCCCCGCCGCCAGCAGCAAGCTGCCCAGCAGTATGCCGCCGGACACGTTGCCCGCGCCCAGCGCCCACGCCGCCAGCCACAGCGCCAGCCACAGCGCAAACAAAATACGGTTTCCTGCCATGGTCAGACGCGGTCAGGGCGGGGTACCGCCGCCAGCACCTCCGCCAGCACGTCGGAGGCCGACGTCTCCGTGATGCGCGCCTTGGCGGACAGGATGAGCCGGTGGGCGCAGACGTCGGAGAAGATGTACGCCACATCATCGGGCAGCACATAGTCCCGCCCCTCCATCAGGGCGCGGCTGCGGCACATACGGCAGACCGCCAGCGCGCCGCGGGGGCTGATGCCCAGCGTCACCAGCGGATGGGTGCGGCTGGCCTCCGCCAGATGGGTGATATATTCCAGCAGGGCGTCCGCCACATGGACGGCGCGGGCCTGCGCCTGCATTTCCAGCAGCGCGGCGGCAGAGGACACGGTCTCCACCGTCTCCAGCGGATCACCGGTACGGCGGTCGCGGAGGATATTCACCTGACTGGCAAAATCGGGGTAGCCCATGACCAGACGGACCATGAACCGGTCCAGCTGTGCCTGCGGCAGCAGCTGGGTGCCGGCGGAGCCCACCGGGTTCTGGGTGGCGATGACCACAAAGGGGTCGGGCAGCGGATGGGTCACCCCGTCCACCGTGACCTGCCGCTCCTCCATCACCTCCAGCAGCGCCGACTGGGTCTTGCTGGAGGTGCGGTTGACCTCGTCCGCCAACAGCAGGTTGGTCATTACCGCGCCGGGCTGGTAGGTGAACGTGCCGCTGTCCCGCCGGTACAGGGAGAAGCCCACGATATCCGAGGGCAGCACGTCGGGAGTGAATTGGATACGGCCATATTGCAGGCCGAGGGCGCGGCTGAACGCCAGCGCCGTGGTGGTCTTGCCGGTGCCGGGTACGTCGTCCAGCAGCACATGACCGCCGGAGAGGATCGTCATGAGGATCTTTTCCAACACGTCGTCCTTGCCCACAATGACCCTCTGCACCTCGTGCAGGATGCTTTCTACGCCGGTATGCATCATCGTTTCTCCTTTACCATTCTCTGTAATAATTGCCGCTGGACTCGCCGTAGGCGCCGCCGGAGCCGTCATAGGCGCCGATGTCCTTGCCCATGGCCAGTGTGAAGCGAAGGCGCAGCACCGCGCCGTCCTGCGGCGCGTAGGACGCCATGCTGATGCCGGGATAGCCCCCGTTGACGGAGAACATCCACCCCGACCAGCGGTAGAAGTCGAATTCCCCCAGCCGATCCTCCGAGGCAGGCGTCGGGTCGTATCCGACGCCCTGTGCGTCCATGCCGTCCGCCACGATCAGTTCCTTCAGCTCCGGGTCGATCGAATAGCCGGTGCAGATGCCGGGGCCGCAGATGGCGGACAGGTATTCGCCCCGATCCAGGGCGGCGGTATAGCCGTACTGCGCCAGCGCCTCCTCCAGAATGGCGAGGGCGCTGGTGCCGCCGGGAACGGTAATGGCGGTGGCCGGCACCAGCATACCAAGGCCCACGGTGGTGGCCTCCACGCTGATGGTGACGGTGATCTCCCCCGCCTTGTAGTACACCGTCCATGTACGGGAGGCGCTGACACCCTCGTTGTCCACGGCGGTGACGGTGATGGTGTTGGCGCCCTCGTACAGCAGGTAGGCATCGTACCCGAACAGGCTGCCGGTCTGGGCGGTGGGGGCGGGGATGACAGTGCCGTTGACGTTGACGGTGAAATTGTTGCTGTAAAGCTGCTCACCCTTTCCGCTGCGTCCCTCCACCAGCAGAAGAACGGCGGGGTTCTTCAGCACCAGGCCGTCCGTCAGCCCCATGGTGGTGCCGTCGGCCTCGATCTGGGCGGAGATGGTGGGCGGGAGCAGCGTCTCGCCGCTGTCGGTGCGCCGGAAGCGCAGGATATAGCTGTATTCCCGGGAAGCGCCGTCCGAGTCGGTGTAGTACAGCGTCAGGGTCACGGGAGCCCGGGCGTTCAGGGTCACGGCATAGCCGCCGTCGGCTCCCGGCGAAAGGCGGCGTCCGTCCAGACGCAGCTCCTCCAGCCGCTCCAGGCCGGTGATGCCCTCCACGGACACCCAGACGCGGGCGCTTTCGCTGCCGCCCTCCACGGTGAGCGTCTCCGAGCCGCCGGCAGGCGTGTCACCGGTGATGGTGCGGCTCTGCCCGTCGGAGAACGCGGTGTCGATGCGGAAGGACGGGGCGTTATAGGTGACGGTGTATGTCTCCGTCAGGCCGATGCTGCCGCCAGCCTCCACGGTGATCTCATTATTTCCGGCACGCAGCACGGCGGTGTAGAGATCGCCGCTGCCGGTGACGGTACTGCCGTTGACACGGACAGTCTGTACCGGCTGCTGCATATCGCCCTGTACCGCCACCGCCGAAAATGTCAGCGTCCGCTCCGCCACGGCCAGTCCGCGGAGGGAGGCGTGATCCGACGCCCGCTGGACGATCAGCAGCCACTGTCCGTCCAGATAGTACAGGGTGTAGGTGCGTGACGCCTTCACAACGCGCTCAGCCGTCTGGTACTGGGCGGTGACGGTGACGGTGTTGGCGCCGCCGGTCAGCGTGAGCGTCCCGGCGGCGGTATTAGCGGCGTAGTCCGCAGCCACGCCGTTGACGGCGACGGACAATCCCAGCACCTGCGCCTCCGGCTTCAGATGGCGTATGGTGAAGGGGTAGGCGGCTGCCGTCACACGGTCGCCATCCACGATGGAGGTGGTGAACCACGCATCGCCCTCCTCCGGCTGCTCCGGCTGGCCGCCGGCCTCTCCGCCGGTATCCCGATCGGGCAGCTGGCCGCCGGAGCCGCCGCCTCCGTCTATGATATTCTGTATATCATCCAGCCCGCCCTTGTCCGATGGGTCGGTGGGCGGTACGTCCGGCGGTTCCTCCGGCGCGTCGTCCGGCATATCCGGCAGCGTGTTGGGCAGCCCGCCGGTGAGGGAGGCGTCGGTGCCCGCCAGTGCCTCCCCGTCGTACAGCAGCTCGCCCTCCGTCACCAGCGTGCGGGAGGCGGCCTGCACCTCCGTCTGCGGTGGGGCGGACGGCTCCATGCGGAGCGCCAGCCACACGGAGGCCAGTGCCAGTGCCAGTGCCGCCGTCAGGCGCAGCGCCTGTATGACCCATTTTTTCATGAGTACCACTCCTTACTGTTGTCCGTCCGTTTCCGGGCGGTGCGGCGGGCGCCGGCAAACCAGGCGCCGATAAAGGTGATGACGCCGCCGCAGGCCGCCACGCCCAGCGACATCCAGACAAGGCTCCCGTCAAAGGCACGGGCCGCCGGCTCCAGCGCCGGGGACGGTGCGGCGGGTGCAACAGGGACCGGCTGCTCCGGCGGGGTCGGCTGCGCCGTCAGCACCTGATAGTTGCTCCACGCCGTGTGCAGACTTTCCAGCATCCCCGGCGATACCAATAGTCTCTGGGCGGCGGGCAGGGCGTCGTAGGCGTTCTGCGCCCGCTGGAGGGCGGCAAGGCTGTCGGGTGTCACCGTGCCGATGGCGGCGATCAGCGCCTCCACCTGCCGGGCAGCGGCCAGATCCTGTTCAAACCGGTGGCAGCGCTCCTGTGCCGCCAGCAGCGCCTCTGTCAAGGATACCAGTTTCTTCTGCACACGGGTGAGCTGGTCATAGGCCTCCTGCGCCCGCTGCACATTCTGCTGATACAGCATACCCTCGTCCAAGGTCAGCAGCTCCGGTACGGGGCCGATGGCGGTGATGAGAACCTCCGCCACACCGGCGCAGTAGGTATCCAGCGCAGCGGTCATCATCTCTGCATCTCTGGCGTTATCCAGGGCCTGATGAGTCTCTCCGAACAGGTCGGTAAGCCGTATCGTCACATCGGCATAGGCTCTTTTGTCCTCCCGTGTCCATTTTTCCAGCTTCTCGATATTCTGCCGGTAGAGCGTCAGCAGTGCCTGTGCAGCCGGAAGCTTGCCGTAATAGACCAGCAGCCCCCGCTGCGTATCCGTGAGAGCTGCGGCGGCACGCTCCGCCGCCGGAAGCTGCTCCTCCAGCTCCTTCATGGTGATGCCGTCCATATCCAGCAGCAGGCAGTCCACCACACCGGCGGCAAAGCCGTCCGGCACGGTGTCCGTCTCCACAGCGGTGGTACAGTCCGCCAGCGCCGCGCACTGCTTTTTATACAGGGCGTCCAGCTCCTTTGCGATGTGCGGGTAGGCTTTGCGCGCCGCCTTATAGAGCGTCGTCAGCTTTTCTTTAGCGGCGGCGACAGCCTGCTCCAATAGCGCCGGAGAGGTCAGCGCGGCCATAGCATCGTCATAGGCGGACAGGATACCGTCCGTACTCTCCGCGCCGCGGATGACACCAGCGGTATCCGCCAGCATCTGCCGCAGCGTCTGCCGCTGGGCGGCGGAGGCATAGGGCTCCACATACCGGGTGTAATACGTCTCCAGATAGGCGATGGCGGTCTCGCGGCTGCGGCTCTCCAAAAGCTGCCAGCCAAACAGCGGATAGCCGCCATTCAGACTGCCGATGCTGCGCACAAGGCCGGGGAAAACCTCCGGCGGCAGCGTATCCCGCTGGGCAACGCTGTCGCCCTGGCTGCTGCGCCAGCCCAGAGGGGCGCGGGCGCAGCCTGCCAGCACCGTCAGCCCGTCCCGGTAGCAGCCGTCCAGCGGATAGCCCGCCAGCGAGCCGATCCGCTGGGTAGACGCACCGGTACGCAGGACGCCCGCGTTGTAGCAATTCTGCATCACAAGGGCGCTGTTGCCGGCGTAGGAGGGGATGCTGGCGGCGTAGTCGCCGCTCTCGCCGCCCAGAATACCGCCGACGATGGTGTGACCGGCGATAACGCCGGTGTTGTAGCAGCTGTTGATGGTGACGCTTCCAGAGACAGCCAGCCCGGCGATGCCGCCGGTGCCGCCCCGCCGGAGCAGCGAGGCGGCGGTGTCGTTGGATATCTGCCCCTGATTGGCGCACTGCGTCACGGTGATAACAGCGTCTCCGCCATCCAGACGGCCTGCAATGCCGCCCACACCGGCGGCGCGGCCAACGGTGACTGTGCCGGTGTTGACGCAGCGCGTCAGCGCCGCAGCGGACGTGATGCTGCCTGCGATGCCGCCTGCACCGCCCTGTCCGCCGCCGCCCGGATGGCGGCTGCCCGCCGCCAGCGTCACGATAAGGCTGCCCTCGCTGCGGCAGTCCGTCAGGTGATGCTCGCCGTCACCGGCAAGGCGTCCGGCAAGACCGCCCAGCGCCGCGGAGCGGCTGGCATCGGCATTAGGCAGAGTGACGGTGATATCCACCTGCGCGGTGCAGCCCTCCACGGCCGTGCCGCCGCCGGCACGGCCCAGCAGACCGCCGACGCTGAGCAGCTCCGGTATATCGGCCATATCCGCACCGGCCAGGTCTATGGTGCCGGACACGGTGAGATCGCGCAGCACGGCGTTCTCCGCCGCGCCGAAAAGTCCCAGCGCCGCGCGGCCGGACAGTGCGCCGATGTAGAGGCCGGACACGGTGTACCCTTGCCCGTCCAGCGTGCCGGTGAAGGGCGCGGACGTGCCGATGCCGCACCACGGCTGATAGCTCAGATCGATATTCGCCGTCAGCACGGCGCAAAGCCCGCGCTCCGTCCCGCCGTTCACCGTCTGCGCCAGCCATGCCAGCTCCTGCGCGGTGCCGATGCGGTAGGGCGCGTCGGCGGTACCGCTGCCGTCAGGCCGCTGCACGGAGACGCCGTCCCAGTCGCCGGTACTGTCCAGCAGACGGCGGATACGGGGCAGCGCCTCGCCATAGGCCGTCTCCACGGCGGCGGACGCCTCCTCCAGCGCCTCCGCCACAGCTCCGTAGGCGGGCAGCGCGGAAAAATCTCTGTTCGCCGCTTCCCGGATGGCGGCGGTGGAATAGGCCAGCGCCGCCGTGATCTGCTGGCGGCGGGCAGCGGGATACTGCGTCAGCTCGCCCGCCAGCGCAGACAGCGCGGCAATACGGCTGTCCGCCAGTGCAGACAGCGTCTGCCGCGCCCGGGTACGGGCCAGCTCCAGTGCCATGGTGTCGGCCCTGTCCATATCCGGCGGCACATCCGTCTGCCGGAAGGAGGCGGCCAGCCGGGACAGCGCCTGCCGTGCGCCGGCATACAGGGCATCCACCGCCTGCACCGCGTCGGCGCGCTGCATTTGCAAACACCAGTCCTCGTAGGCGCACAGCAGCGCTGCCATGTCCTCCAGTGCGTAGTTCTTCTGATAGATAAAGGTGTTGTACAGCTCCTGTCCCTTGCGGGCGGGATAGGTGGGGACACGCTGAAGCAGACCATCCAGCCGGTCAGTCCCCATGTAGGTCTGGCGCAGCAGCTCCACGCCCCGCAGTGTAACGGCGGCTGCCACGTCCTTTGCCGCCTGTGCCAGCAGCTTCTCCACCTGTGCTGCTTCCTCCGGGCCGTAGAGCCGGGCGGCGGCGTAATCGCTCATATCCGCCAGCAGCTGCGCCCCGGCTGCCGCTGCGCCGGTCAGCACCCCCTTGAGCTGCGTCTCGCAGTCGGTCAGGAGCGTCTGCGTCTCCCCGGCGGAGGCGGACAGCTCCACCCTCCGCAGATAGGTCAGCAGGATGTCGTTGTAGACGGCGCTCTGCACCGCGCCGTAGATGGTAAAGCGGGTGTCGGTGGGTGTGATGCGCTTGGCGATCAGGGTGCGGGAGGCGGTGGTCTTATCCCAACGGCTGCCGGAGGGTGTCACGTCCGGTGTAAGGACAGATACCCGTGCAGCGTCCTCGGCGGTAGTGCCAAGCGTCTCCGCCACGCCCCAGAGCCGATTGACGGATGCGCTCTGCCCGTGGGTAACGCGGCCCGTCTTCCAGTTGCCGATCAAGCCGCCGCAGGCCGTTCCCCCGGTGGTGCCTCCGGCGGTGACGGTACCGCTGTTGTACAGGTAGGACAACGCCGCAAGGCCGGTATAGCCGCCGTTCTCCACGGCGCCGACCCACCCGGCGATACCACCTGTGCCGCAGGCGTTGCCGCTGCTGCCGCTGATGCTGCCGTGGTTGACCGCACGGGTCACCACCACGTCCAGCTCATCGGAGAAATGTCTGTTCTTGTCGAGACGGCCCGCGATGCCGCCCACGCCGATGGTGCCGGAGACGGCGGCGCGGTTCTCGCACTCCCGGAGCTGCGCCCCGCCGGTGAGAAATCCCGCGATGCCGCCCACGCTGCGCAGGCCCTCCACCATCCCCTCGCTGCGGCAATAGCGCACCACGGCGTTCTGCCGCACCGTACCGGCGATGCCGCCAGCGTTGGACAGCTCGCCGTGCAGCGTGCCGAAGCTCACACAGCCGTCCACGATGCCGCTGCCGCCTGCCTGTCCCACGATGCCGCCCACATGGACGGCGGGACGCGTACCGGCGTCGGTGATATGCACCGATGTCTCACATCGGTAGATCACGCCGGTGCTGCGGCCCGCGATGCCGCCGGCGGCGTAGTTGAGGATGCGGTTACCGCCGCTGTCCGGCTGGTCGCAAATGATGCTGCCCGCCAGGCGGACGTTGCGGATCACACCGCCGTCCGACACGGTGCCGAACAAGCCGGTATAGCCGCGCTCTGCGGCGGCGGGATCGGTGACGGACAGGCCATGAATGATGAAGCCGCCGCCATCAAAAGTGCCGCAGTAGCCGCCGGAGGTGTCCACGCCGGTGGCAGCGCCGATGGGCGTCCACGGCATATCGCTAAGATCCAGCGGCTCCATGACACGGGCGCACAGGGCGGTGCTGCCTTCGTTGACCCGGTCAGCAAACCACGCCAGCTCCGCGCCGGCGGTGATGAGAAACGGTTCGTTGTCCGTTCCCGCACCGCTGGGGCGGCGTCTCGCAGCGCCATCCCAGCGTTTATCCGCAGAAACACCATTGCCGCCGATGGTGTTTTCCACACCGGCGGCGGTCTGTTCCATGGCCGTGCGGCTCTCCGCCGCATGGCGCTGTATTTCATCTATATCCCCGGCGGCCTCCAGCGCCGCCAGGGCCTCGCTGCGCTGACGCTCCAGCTGAGCAGCGGCCTCCTCTGCCGTCTGCCGCGCCGCGCCGTACAGCTCGTACCAGAGGCCGGTGCGTCCCGTCACCGCCGTCAAGCGCGCCTGCACACGGGCGACGGCGGCGGCAAAGGCGTCCTCCACCTCTCCGGCGGCAGTCTGCCGGGCAGCCGCCAGATGCTCCTCGTCCGACAGCGGCTGCTCCCAGCGGAGCAGCGGCCATCCCTGCTCCGGCGGCAGCAGGAAGGTGCAGCCGTCGGACAGGTCGTCTGTACCGGCGTTGAGCGACGCCAGCAGCACCGCCCGGCGGTCGGCGCCGTACTCTGTGAACAGGCCGGAATCCGGCAGGAAAAAGGCGTCGTCGCTGCCTACTGGCGCGGCGATCCAGAAGCAGCGGCTGCCCGTCAGGGAGCCGCCATCCTCCACCGCGCCGCAGAGAGCGCCCGCTATATCGGCGGACACCCGCCGCTGCGCCCCCCATGCGGTCAGCGCGGCGCTGCGATCTCGCGGCGAGGCGGCCGACCAGCAGCTCTGCACCGCAGCGTCGCCGCCCACACCGCCGATGAGTCCGCCGGCGCACATCCCCTCTTCCCCGCCGCCGGCAACGTCCGCCGCCTGATAGCATGCCCGCATCGTCAGAACGGCGTAGGGCTCCTGCCGCCCCACAAGACCGCCGGCATAGACGGCGGCGGGCGCGTGGATATCCCCGCCGCCCACGCATCCGATGACCGTCAGGCTCCCGCTGCGCTGGGCGGCCACAAGACCGCCCACCGCCGCGTCAGAGGCGGCTATATCCAGCGCGCTCTGATTTTTGCAGGCGGTGACGGTCACATCCCCGTCGGCGGTGCCGACGAGGGCGGCGGCATAGCTGATGCCGCTTTCCGCACCGGCGGATACGGAGCCGTCCAGCAGCAGCTCGGTAAAGGACGCGCCGTCCACCTCTGGAAAGAGCGCCAGAGCGGCGGTATCCTCCTCCGCTGTCAGCGCCAGCGTCACCGTGTGGCCACCGCCGTCGAGGCTGCCGGTAAAGACGGAGGCAAACGGTGTCGTCACCGTTATATCCTCCGTCAGGCGGTAGCAGCCGTCGGGATCCATGGCGGCAAATTCTGCCGCCGTGGCGATGGGCTGCGCCCCCTCCTCTTTGGCGGGGGCGGCCCATATAGTCGCCGGCAGCAGGCTCAGCGTCAGCGCGCCGGTCAGCAGCAGGGCGATGATCCTCTTTCTCATGGTTTTTTCTCCTGTTCACGGGCGGCGCGGCATCTTACCGGCCGGTATCGGTCAGATATGCGGCATAGATCTGCGCCGCGTCGTTTTGATCCACCAGACCGTCGCCGTTGATGTCCGCCCGGAGAAGCTGCTCGCCGGTGAGCGTCAGTCTCCCGTTGACGTGGCCGTAGACCAGCGCGGCGTCCACATCGTCCACCACACCGTCACCGTTGACGTCACCGGCGGCGACAGTGCTGATGGTCAGCGGCAGCATGACGGAGGGCTTCACGCAGGCAACCCCGGTCTGGCCGTCGGCGTTCTGGTACATGGCGTAGGGGAACTCCAGCCGGAAGCGGGTATCCGCCGCCGTCAGAGGCGCAGTGCTCCATGTGACGTACTTTGTTACGTCCCGCGTATAGCCGTTGGCGTAGTGCGCCGTGATCTGCATCCCGGCGGGGTCGAAGCTCTCGCCCTCCCGGTACGCCGTCTTGTCCGGCGCGGCGGTGATCTCCAGCTTTGTGATGGTGCTGGTCAGCGCCATCAGGAAGGCGGAGTCGTTCTTGAAGTAGATGGTGCCGCTCTCATCGGTGATGGGGCTGCATATGGCGTACTGCTGCTGGGCGCCGCTGGGGGTGAACAGCACAGGCGCCGTGTCGTAGGTGACGGTCTGCCCGCCGGCCACGATGGTCTCCGGCGTGGTGACATCCGGCGCGGTCTGCCCCGGCTTGTCCCGCAGCAGCCGCAGCTTGCCGGGGGTGAAGTTATCGAAGAAATATACATACACACAGCCCGTCTCCGCCTCATAGGCGGTGGTCAGCAGCGCGCTGGTCTGGGGATAGCCCTGCGTGCGGACGGTGTAGGCGATGCGCCAGGATGCCAGATCGACGACGGTGATGTTGTGGCCGGAATAGGCCTTGAACTGTCCCACGCCGGACACGCCCACATATGCCCGGCCGTTATACACGGTGGGGGTAGAGGTGCTCATGGCGGGATTGGCGGCGTCATTGGCATAGTTGTACAGCTTCAGCCCCCGCAGGCTGCCCGGCTCGAAGGCGCCGTCATTCCGCAGACCGATGCGGTAGAAGTAGCCGCCCTTGGAGGTGAAATAGCACTGTCCGTTGTCGTAGGTCACGGCACTTCGCAGATCGCCCGGCTCCGCCATGGTGACGGCATCCTGCAAAAAGCCGGTTTTAGGCGACAGCGACAGCAGCCGGGCGTGTCCGGTGACATAGCCGTTGGCGCCGTCGTCCGTCGGCACCACCACGGCGGTATCGCAGACATAAGCCCCCGCCCAGTAGAAGCCGCCTTTGGAGGTATACGTCCATGTGGCCAGCTTGGCCTCATCGCCCCGCGTGGGGTCCTCATCGGTGACGCTGAGGCAGACGTAATTGGCGTCCTTCTCCTCGCCGTTCCAGAACCCGGTGTAGAGGTAGCCGTCGTGGTAGACGATGGGGCTGTTGGGCTGCCCCTTCAGCGGGTCGCGGTAGATCCACACGGAGCGGAGCGTCACGGCGTCAAACGCCTGTATAGTACCGTCGGACAGGCCCACGAAGATCATGCCCTCGGCGTAGGTGGGGTTGTTGATGGCGAAGCTGGAGCTGTGATCCATAGCGCCGGTGGCCAGCACCTGACCGGATACGGCGTCCACCTTGTACAGTGTGGAGCGGGCGTAGGTGTATAGGCATCCATCCACCAGAATGGGACAGCCGCAGGCGTCAGCGCCGTAGCCCTCGCCCAATTGGGTGGCCCAGCTCAGCATGGCCTGCTCATCCGACGTAGGAACAGGCGCGTTCACCACACCGTTGTTGCTCCTGTCTGCCCGGAAGGAGGGCCATGCGGCGTCCAGCATCTGCTTTTCCCCGGCAACGCGGGTCAGGCGGATGGGCACCACCGTATCGGTATCCGGCGCCGTATAGTCCGCGGAGACGCCGGCGCAGCCATGGCAGGTGACGGTGTAGCGGTACGTCACGCCGGGCATCAGGCTCCACACGTTATCGCGGGTCGGAGCGATACGCTTACCGCTGCGGGTGTCCGTCAGGAACACCGTGGCGTCGGCGGGGTCAGCGGCAAAGGTCACATTCACCGGCTCCTGCTTGCGGACGGTAACGGTATAGACCGCCGGGACAGCGGCGCTGTTCGCCCCGCAGACGCGGATCGTCACCGTCTCGCTGTCCTTGGCGGGATCCAGCGTTGCCTCCACATCGGCGGAGCCGTCGTACCGGATGCCGTTCACCTCCGCCGTATAGCCGCTGCCCACAAAGGTTCCGGCAACGGTCAGGGCCGTCAAGCCCTTGGGTACGGTGACGGTATAGGCCGTGTCCTCGCTGCGGAACGCGCAGAGCGCACCGGAGGCGTCGCACAGGCGCAGCTCCTCCCCGTCGGCGCGGAGGGCCATGGTCTTGAGCTGCGTCCGGCGAACCAGATGCAGCGTATGCTCCTGATAATACTCCACGTCGGAGATGGTCTTGGAAAGGCGCACGGTCACCGTCTGGCTGTTGTCGCCGGTGGCCACGCACTGACCCATCATGACGGCGCTGCCGGAGTCGCTGACAGGGTACTTGATGACAACGGATGCCGCCCGTCCGGTGGAGGTCTTATAATAACAGGCGGTCGCCGTATAGCCGGAGGCCACCGTCGCCTGCATATACAGGCGCTGCTGGTTGTCGGGGATGGTATAGGTCAGGGTGCGCCGGGCGGGTGAGAAGCCTTCCGCGCTGTCGTGCGTCTTTCGAGTGGCGGCGGGCGCGCTGTCATACAGCGCCAGCGCTGTCAGCGCGTCCACCCGCTCCGGCTGCGGCGCGGTCATGGACAGTCCGGCAGACGCGGTAAACGCCCGGTCGGCACGGTACACGCCGCCGACGGCGGCGGTGCAGGTATAGGCCGCACCGGGCAGCAGCCGGTACACCTCACCCGTCGGGGTGATCTCCGCACCGGCGGCATTGGTCACACTCACCGCCGTATCCCCAGAGGGCGCGGCAATCCGCACCGACACGGCCTCCACTCTTTGCAGATGCAGGGTGTACACGCTGGTGCGGCCACCGGCGGTGACGGATACGGCGTGATCCTGCTTTTCCGCCGTCAGGCGCACCGTGCCGCTGCCCGCCACGGTGTAGCCGCCGTCATAGGGCGCAGCCGACACCACAACGGTATCGGCGATCACAGGCAGGGTGTAGTCCGTCTGATCCGGTGAAAACTCCATGGGCTGTACAACGCCGTCGACGGTGACCGCGAGGCGGCTGAGGGTGGGTGTGCGATGCAGGGTAACGGCATAGGACTGGATCTGGGTGCAGTCCCCCGCGTTATACCGCGCCTCCAGCGCGAAGGTGCGCCCTTCCATGCCGTTGTCAAGTATCCGGAACAGGGATACGCGGGGGTCATCCCATTCCCGGGGGATATTGGCGCAATCGTTGCCGTTGACGTCTACAAAGATCGTGCGCAGACGGGCGTTGGCGGGGATGTCCGCCCCCCGCCTTGCATACAGGCAGAGCCCCGTTTTCCCCACCATATCCGGCACGTCGCAGACCAGTGTACGGGCCGCCGCGTCCTGCGTACCGGGCAGCGCCGCGCCGTCGTACATGATCTGGATCGCGCCGAACCACTCCCCGTTCGGAAGATCGGCGGACAGTGCCGTATCGCCGGTGACGGTGAGCTTGCCCTCTGTGCGGTCGCTGCCGTCAGCGGCGGTAAAGGTATAGTCTCCCGCCACCACCCGCAGTGTGCCGGAGGTGGTGGACGTCACGTTGCCGTAGCTGTCCGTCAGCGTCAGTCGTGCGCCGGGCACGGCGGCGTCCCCCCGCGTGATGGCGGCGGTAACGGTGTACTGCGGGCCGCTGAGAATAGCCTCGTACGCCGCGATGCTCGCCTCCAGCGCGGTGCAGGCGGCAGCCCATCCGCTGCTGCGCAGGGCGGTGAGGCCGTCTGCGTAGGCATCGGCGGCAGGCTTATAGTGCAGAACATTGTTGGTCATGGCGCGGCAGCGTCCCATCAGGGCTGCCAGCCGGGTCTGGGAGTCGTCATACGCGCCGGTATACTCGGAAAAAACGATGGCAGTCTTCACCTCGGACGCCGGAGCGTCCAGCGCGTATGCGCCGCCGTCGTAAAAGACGGTGTAGTTGCCCGCCTGACCGTCAATCGCCGTGACAAAGCCGCCGGACAGCTCAAAGGCATGGCCGCTGCCCTGCAGGGCCTGCAAAACCGTCTGTCCCGCCGTATAGGAGATCTCCACCGGCTCGACCAACGTCCGCTCGGCGGTGGAGGCGGTGAGATAGAACGTGCCGCCGCCCGGTGCGGCATACACCGGCGTCAGGCAGGTCAGCGCCAGCACCAAGGCCAGCAGCAGAGAGAGCATACGTTTTTTCATAGAAAGAACCTCCTGTTGAAATGCACGGGGATCGTTCTCTGCGCTTTCACGGGGGAAGCGTACAGAACGATGCCCGTCAAAACGACAGCTTCCGCTGTCTCCCCCGCTATGCGACGGGGGGAGACAGCGGATATGCTGTTTTGCCCTTACTTGGCGACGGCGCTGACGCCGGTCTTGTCAAAGCCG